>Ga0031653_10000026_pt1 | contig 19880 bp, 15 predicted proteins | sample FrelakmetBRP12BR_FD_55210 | JGI IMG/M metagenome (GOLD analysis project Ga0031653, IMG submission 55210) | Freshwater lake sediment microbial communities from the University of Notre Dame, USA, for methane emissions studies - BRP12 BR | ecosystem: Environmental > Aquatic > Freshwater > Lake >... | reverse complement strand
TCTCCCTGCCGAATCGGATGAGGTTGAGATGAAGCGATAGAGATTTCCCTTTGGAAATGAGCGGAACCATCCATGGATGGGCTTTGACTGCATCCATCCACTCCGGAATGAAACCCAAACGTTTTCCGATTCTGAGGATGTGCGTATCCACCGGGAAGGCATCCCTTTCCAGGCCGAATAGAAGAAGGCAATGGACTGTTTTGGGACCAACCCCCTTTAGTCCTCCGATCAACTTCTTGATCTCCTCCGAATCCATCCCCTTCAGGAAGGAGAGGCTCAATCTTTTTTCCCTCTTTTTAATCCAGCGGAGGATCTCCCGGATGCGTCTGGCCTTCTGCCCAGCAAGGCCACCGGGCCGGATGGCTGAAATGACCCCTTCTGTTTTTGCCTTGAGGACATCTTCCCAGAGAGGAAACCGGCTTTTCAACCTTTCGTAAGCTCGATCCCGGTTAAGGTCATTCGTATTCTGGGAGAGAATGGTCTGGATGAGAATGTCGAGAGGGTTATCTCCNTTCTCCCTCTGAGGAACGCCATATTTTCTTTNCAGAAGAAGGGCGATCCTCTTCACTTTCGCTTTTAAATCATCATGCCTTTGCCATGGCCCTTCTGATCTTCTCACTCAGCNTTCCCTTCATAAAATCCCTGATTCGTCCCTTGACCCCCGACACAAACCCCTGATAGGTCTCTCTCCCCTCCAGGACCTGAAGGTAGAGGCCGCTCAATTCCGGATAGTGTTTCAGGGTCTGATAGGCAAGCTTCGGAAACCTGAAAATGAATCTGGAAAAAGAAAGAGCCCATTTCAGATTCTCGGAGATGTGAAGATGGATTGTTTTCTGATAGAGATCGGATGGGGGAATTCCTTTCTCCTTCGACTCGATGATAGCCTCCGCAGCCAGCATCCCGCTTCGAACCGCATAGTAGATCCCCTCTCCTTGCAGAGGGTCCATTAAATGGGCGGCATCTCCCACAAGAAGGATCTTTCCCTGTGAAACTTTCTGCCATTCATCATAAAAAGAGGGGAGAAGGTGGCCTCTCATTATTTCCGTCTTTCCCTCCGGGACATAGGTCAAACCCTTAAGAAAATGATCCAGGTACCGGCGGGGATTCATCTTCTTCGTCTCCCTGAACATCCCGCCGATTCCGATCGAGAGCCAATCCTTTTTAGGAAAGACCCAGCTATAGCCATTGGGGATTCCGCCGAAATCCAGATGGACGAACCGAAGTTCCTTTTCAGGGAAAGGGATGGAGGAATCGAATGGAATCTCACTCTGGATGGCAATTCCGTTTCCATCATTTCCATGTGGAGACAAAGAGATGGATCTTGCAACAATACTCTCAGCGCCGTCCGCGCCGATGAGATAGTGTGAATGGAATTTCTCTCCACTGGCCAGCTCAACCTCGACCCCTTTTCCCTTCTCCTGAACGTTAACAACCTTTTCTCCCTCCAATATCTCCGTCCCTTCTTCTAACGCCTTCTCCTCCAAAAACTGATCGAAGCGGTTTCTCATCACCAGAAAGGCGATCGGCTCTCTCAATTCGATGAAAAATGTTTCCTTGAGGCAGTAACTGAATTTTGCTCCGAAGACGGTGTTCTCGATCACGGGACTGAGATCGAGATCCAGGAGATGAACAGTCTTAAGGGAAAGGCAGCCTCCGCAGGGCTTGTACCTGGGGAACCTCTCCTTCTCAATCAGAAGGGTCTTTAACCCGGAACGGGCACAGAACCGGGACGCAGTCGATCCCCCCGGCCCCGCACCCACCACAATGACATCATATTCCCAGTCCAATTTCTCTATCCTCTTTAAAAAGGGGACAGTCCCCTTTTCCATGGATGACCTATTTTCGTGAAGACTTCACTTTTTCAGCCTCGATTCTCTCCAGAAGATATTCGGGAGTCGTCATCACTCTCATCTTTCCATCAAACAGCACACCCTGCCCCAGGTTATGTCTGCAGGAAAGACAGTCGGTTAGCAAGATATTTGCCTTTACCTCCTCTGCCTCTTTCACTCTTCTACGGGCGATGTCTCGTGAGAATTTCGGATAGAACCCTCTCACCCCTCCTCCGGCTCCGCAGCAGAGCGATTCCCGGTGATGATGCTCCATCTCGACGAACTTGGTCCCAATACTTCTTAACAGTTCTCTCGCTCCTTCAAAGGAGCCAAGCCCTCTTCCGAGATGGCATGGATCGTGATAGGTCACCGTTTCTGAATCAGCTTTTAAAGAAGTAAAAGAAAAATGTTGATTCAGATAAGAAAGCAGTGTTTCAAAGGTGATTCCGGTGGGATATCTTTCATCATATTCCAGGAAAGTCTTAAGACAGGTGGGGCAGAGGAAGAGAACCTCACGGCCGCCCGCCTCTTTTATTCTCTCAATGTTTTGTTTGACTCGCTCCGGATTGGGGTTCAATCCCGTGTCCCCCTTCACAGCCTCACAGCAGACCTCATCGATCACTGTGAAATCGACGCCCAATCGCTGGAGAAGTTCAATCATTCTCACTGCAGATTCCACCTCTGTCGTCAACCCCACACAGCCGATATATACGACGACAGGACCTTTCTTTTTAAGGGACGGAAATGGGGCCCGTTCCATCTCGCCATAGGGCGTTCCGAACCGATCGATCGTGGATTGAAGTTGAGTCACTTCATCGAGTTCAGAGGAGACCTCTGGACTTCTTAAACTCAATCGCCTCAGGTCCTTGAGCCTCTTTCCCGCATCGATCCCGACCGGGCAGACCTCTCCGCAGAGACCGCAGGTGGTGCAAAGAAAGAGGCCATCCTCAACCCCTTCTCTCATGCCATGGATCAGTGAGGAGAGGGCCACCCCTCTTCCCCCCAGCATGCCATCTGTCCCGAAGGAGGGGCCGATGGCATTATAGGTGGGGCAATCGAGAAGGCAGTTGCCACATCCGATGCAGTAGAGGAGGTCGGAGAAGTCTTTTGCCTCCTTTAGAATCCCGCTCCTTCCATGATCGAGGAGGACGATCACCAGTTCATTCGGCTCATGCATCCCATAAAAAGGGATCTTCTCCACATCCGAAGATTTGGACCTTCCTCCGATGATGTCGATGAAGGAAGGGAAGATGGAGCCTGTGGCCAGATAAGTCTCAAGCTTTGCCATGCGGATGGCATCGTTCATATCCGGATAGACCTTATCGATGGAGGCGATGATGAGATGCTTCGATCTCGTCCGCACCCGTGTGACATTTCCTTCATTGTGGATGATCAGGATTGCCCCTTCTCTTGCGGCGATCGCATTGGCGCCCGTGATCCCCACCTTTGCCCTCTGGAGATAGGATTCGATATCCTCCCTGACCGCTTGCATCTCCTCTTCCGGAACAGGAGGGATTTCTCTCTTCAAATGTTTAGAGAGGATTTCGGCCACCTCATACCTGGAGAGGTGAACAATCGGCCCGGTATAATGGGAGGACCGTCCACCTGCAAGCTGAATGATCCGATCGCCGATATCGGTCTCAATGACCTCGATGCCGTGTCCGGTGAGAAAGGGGGTAAGCCCGATCTCTTTGGAGAGGTTGGATTTCGATTTGACAACGAGCCTCTCCTCTCCGATCTCTTTCAGGAAGATGGCGTGGGCCTCTTCACAATCTTTCGCTCGAAAGACCTTGAACTGGTTCTTCTCGAGATGGGTAATCGCCTCCTCAAGGAGATCCGGGTTTCCCAGGGATTGAGAGCGAATCCGCTTCACCTCTTCCTTCACCTTTTCAAAATCGTCGAAGAGATGGAGATTCTGCTTCTGACGGGTCCGGGTCTCCCTGAAGGCCCGCCTCTGATTCTCCAACTCGGATTTTTTGATCTTCTTTCTTAAAGATTCATACTGTTTCTGAAGGAGTCCCATTGAAAATCTCCTGAACAAATCATTCGTTATCATAAATTTTGCAACTTTTCAAAGGACAAAACAAGGATTTATTAAATGGGACGATTGGACATCGGACATCTGTAAGGTATAATGAAATGCTATGAAAGAGACCGTCTGCCTGGTCAGTCTGGGCTGCCCGAAGAATCTGGTTGATTCCGAAGTGATCCTCGGCCTCCTCTCAGAAGAGGGGCATCCTCTCACCACCGATCCTTCAAAAGGTGATATCCTCATCGTCAACACCTGCTCCTTTATTAAGGATGCCGCACAGGAAGCGATTGAGACCATTCTTCAGCTTATTCCTTATAAGAGAGAGGGGCGCTGTCGTCTCCTCATCGTCTCTGGTTGCCTTCCCCAGCGCTACGGCAGGACTCTGGAGAAGGAGCTGCCGGAAGTGGACCTCTTTGTCGGCACAGGATCCTTTCAAAAGATTCCACAGCTCATCTCACAGGGAGGAAAGAGAAAGAGCTTTCTCTCCGGGAAAACCTTTCTCTATAACGACCGGACGCCCCGGATCCTCTCCACTCCTCCATCTACCGCTTATCTGAAGATTGCAGAAGGGTGCTCCAGAACCTGCACCTTCTGCACGGTGCCAAAAATCAGGGGCCCCTACCGGAGCAGAACGATTCGTTCCATTATNAAAGAGGCGGAGAGGTTGGCGGACCAGGGTGTCAAGGAGTTGATCCTGATCGCACAGGATACGACCACTTACGGTGAAGACCTTCGGGACGCAACCTCTCTCGAAAGACTCCTCAAAGAGTTGATCAGGGTGGAGGGGTTTCGTTGGATCCGGATCCTCTACGCCTATCCGAAGCCAGCCCGCTTTACGGAGAGGTTTCTCGACCTCATCGGACGGGAAAAAAAGATCTGCCCTTACCTCGATCTCCCCATCCAGCATATCGATGATGAGATTCTCAGGCGGATGGGCCGGCGATCGAAAGGCCGAGAGATTCAGGACCTCATTCGGAAGATTCGAACCTCTGTTCCGGGGATTGCTCTTCGAACCTCCCTCATCGTAGGATTTCCAGGAGAGAGCGAAAGCCAGTTCAAAACCCTACTCCATTTCGTCGAAGAGGTTCAGTTCGATCACCTCGGAGCCTTTCAATACTCCCCTGAGGAGGGAACGCCAGCCTCCACCCTTTCCAACCCTGTCCCTGAGGATGTGAAAGGAGAGCGGTTGAGAATCCTGATGGAGGTTCAAAATGAAATTTCGCTTAAAAAATATCGAAGGATGGTGGGACGAAAAACAGAGGTCCTGGTCGAGGGATCGGCCCCCCAGAAAACCGCTTTGAGCGGAAGAATTCAAACCCAGGCCCCTGAGATTGATGGTTGTGTCTTTCTGAAAGGCAAGGCCCGACCCGGCGACTTTGTGGAGGCCGAAATCACCCAAGCCCTCCCCTATGATCTCATTGGAGAAATCCACGGACTCCTCCCCTGATCCGTCGACAAAAGGTGATCCCCGTTACTTGACGGAGATGGGGAAATGGGTTAGTTTAGGAAATCTTGAAATGAGTGGGATAACCCCTCAATCTTACATTTATTTTTAATCAGGAGAATGCGGTAGATAGAGATGGATGAGACGAATGAACTGGTCCAGCAGAGGGTGCGAAAACTGGAGGCCTTGAGGAAGGAAGGGGTCAACCCTTATCCTAACGATTTCAAGGTGACCCATACCTCCGGAGACATCCTGAAGACCTATGGCCCCATGTCGGATGAGGAACTCAAATCAATCTCAGAAAGCTTCTGCCTCGCAGGAAGAATCGTGGCCATCCGGAATTTCGGCAAGGCCAGTTTTATTCAGGTCAAGGACCGGAATGGAAAGATACAGGTTTATTTTCAGAAAGAGATCGTCGGTGAAGAACCCTTCCAGTTCTTTAAAAAATTCGATATCGGAGATTTTATCGGATTGGAAGGAAAAGTTTTCCGGACGAAGACAGGAGAGCTGACCCTTCAGGTTCAGAAGTTCCGTCTTCTCGGAAAGTCGCTTCGTCCCCTTCCGGAGAAGTGGCATGGTCTTACCGATATTGAGATTCGGTATCGCCAGCGCTACCTCGACCTGATCGCCAACCCGAAGGTCAAAGAGGTCTTCCTCACGCGCGCCCTTGTCATCCAGAGGATCCGTGAGTTCTTTAACCGCAAGGGCTTCTGTGAGGTCGAAACTCCCATGCTCCACCCCATTCCCGGAGGAGCAACAGCCAAACCTTTCGGGACGCATCACAACGCCCTCGACATGGAACTCTTTCTCAGGGTCGCTCCGGAGCTCTACCTCAAACGGCTCGTGATAGGCGGGTTCGAGAGGATCTTCGAGATCAACCGGAGTTTCCGCAACGAAGGAATTTCCACGCTTCATAATCCGGAATTCACCATGCTTGAATTCTACCAGAGTTACGCCACCTATATGGAAATGATGGAGATGACCGAGGAACTCCTCTGCTCAATGGTCAAAGAAATTCATGGCGGACTCCGTCTCCCCTGCCAGGGAAAGGAGATCAATTTTACCCCGCCCTGGAGGAGAATACGCTTTAAGGATTCCCTCCTCGAGATAGGGAAGCTTGATCCGGTTATTTTGAAGGACCCCTTAAAAGCCATTGAAATCTCCAGGGGGCTCGGTCTTGAACTGAAAAAGGGGACCTCCCACGGAAGGGTTCTGGCCGATCTCTTCAAGGAACGGGTGGAACCCAATCTCCTTGAACCCACCTTCATCACCCATTATCCGACCGAGGTTTCCCCACTCTCCCGGCGGAATGAAGAGGACCCCGAGGTGGTGGACCGTTTTGAACTTTTTATTGCGGGCCGGGAGATCGCCAATGGCTTTTCGGAGCTCAATGATCCCATGGATCAAAGAGAGCGTTTCCTCCAGCAGTTGAAGGAGAAAACAGAGGAAGGGGATTCGTTTCTTTTCTTTGACGAGGATTTTCTCCTCGCCCTCGAATTCGGAATGCCGCCCACTGCGGGCGAAGGGATCGGAATCGATCGCTGGGTCATGCTTCTGACCGATTCACCCTCTATCCGCGATGTGATCTTCTTCCCCCTGCTTCGAACGGAGAGATAGCGTCCTATGCGATATGAGTGGTTCATCGGCCTGAGATATCTTAAGGCCAAACGAAAACAGACTTTCATCTCCATGATCACCGTCATCTCCATTGCCGGCGTGACCTTGGGTGTGATGGCCCTCATCGTTGTCCTGTCCGTGATGAGCGGTTTTCAAAAGACCCTGAAAGAGAAGATCCTGGGCACTCAGGCCCATCTCGTGGTTCTCAAGGCCAACGAAAAAGGAATGGACCATTATGAAGAGGCGCTGAAGAAGGTGGAAGGAGTAAAGGGCGTGGTTTCGGCGGCCCCATTCATCTTCAGCCAGGTCATGCTCTCCTCTGAGTCAGGAACCTCCGGAGTCGTGCTCAAAGGGATCGATCCGGATCGCGTGGCCAAGGTGACGGAGCTGGCTCAGAATCTCAAAGCCGGGCGCCTCGAGGATCTCAAAGAGGTGAGGGAGAAGGATCTTCCTGGTATCATCCTCGGCGTGGAACTGGCCAAACACCTCTCCGCCAACATCGATGATCCCATCCAGGTCATCTCTCCTCTCGGCACGATGACGCCCATGGGAATGATGCCCAAGATGAAACGCTTTCGTGTGAAGGGAATCTTCTATTCCGGGATGTATGAATATGATAACACCATGGCCTATGTCTCCCTCGAGAGCGCGCAGAAGTTTTTCGCTATGGAAGCCCGCGTCACAGGAATCGAGATCAAGACAGAGGACATCTATAGGGTGAAAGAGATCGGGAAAGAGATCCGGAAGGAGATGGGTTTTCCCTTCTGGACCAAAGACTGGATGGAGATGAACCGGAACCTTTTCTCCGCCCTCAAGCTGGAAAAGATCATCATGTTTATCATCCTCGTTCTGATTGTTCTGGTGGCCGCTTTCAATATCATCTCCACGCTCATCATGGTGGTGATGGAGAAGAACAAAGATATTGCTATTCTGAAGTCGATGGGAGCCCCTTCGGGAGGAATTCTGAAGATCTTCGTCATCGAAGGAGGGATCATCGGTGTGGTTGGAACGGTCCTGGGAACGATTTCGGGCCTTGCGATAGCATTGAATCTGGAAAATCTGATCGATTTCCTTGAAAACCTTTTCGGATTCAAAATTCTATCGAGGGATGTCTATTATATTGAAAAGTTTCCCTCTCAGGTTAATCCCCTCGATGTGTCGCTGATCGTTATCACCGCCATCCTGATCAGTTTGCTCGCCACCCTCTATCCCTCCTGGAGGGCTTCAAAGCTCGACCCGGCTGAGGCATTGCGATATGAATAAGGAGCGGATCTCTTATAAAGGTGACGCCCTTTTCTCTCTCTCCCGAGGGGAATGGAAGAAGGCCCTCCAATCTTTTAAAAAGCACTGCGACCAGGAGCCGACTGATCTTCGATCCCGGTTGAAGATGGCTGAATTGCTGGAGCGATTGGGAAAGAAGAAGGAGGCGATTGAGGAATATCGGGAGGTGGCTGAATCTTATGCCGGGGATGGCTTTCTGCTCCGGGCCATCTCGGTTAACAAGATGATCCTGAGGATTGATCCCTCTTTAAAAGATATCGATGAACGGCTGGCTCAACTCTATGTGGAGAAAGGCCGCGAATCCAAACATCTTCGGCCATTGCCTCATATTCCCCTTTTCTCAGATCTGAGCGAACAGGAACTCCGTTCGATGCTCGATCGCGTCCAATCGAAAACCTTTCCCAAAGATACCTTTATCTGTCGGGAAGGTGAGGCAGGAGATTCTCTCATGATCATCTGCCATGGAGAGGTGGGAATCTACAAACAGAGTCTGGAGGGAGGCGAGATATGGATTCGCAACCTCCGTGAGGGGGATTGTTTCGGGGAGTTTAGTTTCTTTCTCGACCAGAAAAGGCATGCCGATGTGAAGGCCCTCACTGAATGCAACATCCTGGAGATCTCCCAAAACGAGATGGAGGGGATCATCAAAATTTATCCGCGCGTGAAGCAAGTCCTTCAAGACCTCTTAAAAAAACGTGTCCTGGACCTCATGCTCGCCCTCTCTCCCATTTTCTCCTCTCTCAGCCCACCGGAGAGAGAGGAAGTTTTAAATCGGTTTCGCCCCCTTAAGATTCCTGAAGACACCTTCGTCTTTAAAGGGGGAGAACTTTCCCACTGCCTCTATATGATTCAAAGCGGCGAGGTGGAGATCTTTATTCAAGGCCGCAGGGGAAAGAGGGTCATTCTGGGTCGATTGGGATGCGGTCATCTATTCGGAGAGATCGGGGTGCTTCTCAATACCCCTCGAATGGCCTTTGCCAGGACGACCCAGTCATCGAAATTATTGGAATTGGCAAAAGAGGATTTCGACGACCTCCTCCGCTTGTTTCCGAAGCTTCAATCCGTAGTGAAAGAAATCTCCTCAAAACGCCTCTGCCAAACGAAAGAGATCCTCTCCCAGGAGTCGGTGGAAAAGGCAAGGGAGTCAATGGTGTGAAGGAATTGATTCAGGTTCAGCAACTTTTCAAGTCCTTTGGAAACGGAGCGAAGAAGGTGGAGGTCCTCAGGGGAATTGATCTCACTTTTTCCCAGGGAGAAAGGGCCGCCATTGTGGGCGCCTCAGGTGTGGGAAAGACGACCCTGCTCCATATCCTGGGGACGATTGACCGGCCCACCGCTGGAAAGGTGCTTCATGGAGGAAGAGATATTTTCACCCTGAATGAGAAGGACCTCGCCCTTTTTCGAAACCGGGAGATCGGATTTGTCTTTCAATTCCACCATCTCCTCCCGGAATTTAATGCCCTTGAGAATACGATGATGCCCTGTCTCATCCAGTCCATTTCAAGGAAGGAGGCCGCTCTTCGTGCTGAAGCCATCCTCACCCTCGTGGGTTTAAAAGAACGCCTCTCCCATAAACCGGGGGAGCTCTCCGGAGGAGAACAGCAGAGGGTGGCTGTGGCCAGGGCCCTGGTTCTGGAGCCGAAAGTCCTTCTGGCCGATGAGCCCACAGGAAATCTCGACACAAAAACAGGAGAGTCGGTTTTTGCCCTTCTCCAGGAACTCAACCGGATCAAGGGCGTCACACTCATCATCGTGACGCACAACCCGAATCTGGCCGCTCAAATGCCACGCCAGATCCTCCTCACCAACGGAAAAGCTGCCGGCTGAAGGATTTCCTATTTGCTCCTTTAGAAAGCGGCTCCGTTTCTAAAGGGGTTTACAAAAGGGGAAGGATTTGATATGGAAGATGGAACCCAAATGAAGAAAGGGCTGATAAGAATAAAATGATGATAAAAAAAATCTGGATTACCCTTGTCCTCCTTCTCCTCTCCGTCGGGGTATGCAGTGGATCCGAGGAGGTCATCCACAAAATCACCATCCTTGGAAATATGAAGGTCGAAGAAGGGGTCATCCGGGCCGCGGTAAAGAGCCGGGAGGGAGGACCTTTCTCCGCCGACCAGGTCCGGGAAGATCTCCGCTCCATCTTCGGACTGGGCTACTTCTCCGATGTCCAGGTCGATATCAAAACCATCCCGAAGGGCAGAGAGATCATCTTTGTTGTGATGGAGAAGCCAGCCATCAAGGAGATCCTCATCACCGGGAATCAAAAGGTAAAACTGGACGACATCAAGGAGAAGGTGACCCTCACCACACGCTCCATTCTCAACCTCGAAAAGGTGAAAGAGAACGAGGAACAGATTCGAAAGCTCTATTTCTCCAAAGGTTATTATGGAGTGAAGGTGGACTATAAAATCGACTATCTCGAGACGAATGAGGCTGTGGTCACCTTTCAGATCGAAGAGGGAGTTAAGGGACATATTAAAAAGATCGTCTTCAAAGGAAACAAGAAGATCAAATCCTCCGATCTGAAGAAGATCATGCTGACGAAACGGAAGAATATTCTTAACTTTCTTACCAAGACCGGTATCCTCGACGAAGACATCCTGAAAAATGACATCCAGATGCTGGCCGCTTATTACATCGACCATGGCCACCTCGATGTGAAGATCCCTGAACCTAAGATTGATCTGAAGGATCCCAAAAAGATTCAAATCGAGATCGAGATCTCGGAAGGTCCTCAATATCTTATTGGAGAGATCGACTTCAAAGGGGATGTCCTGACCACAAAGGAGGACCTCTTCAGAAGCATCAAGATCAAACGAAATCATATTTTCAGCACCTCGGCTATCCGGAAGGACATCAACTCGCTCACCGAAATATTTGCCAATCAGGGTTATGCCAATGTGGAGGTCGCGCCAGCCACCTCCACAGATGAGAAAAACCTTTTAGTCCATCTGACCTTTGGGATCGAAAAGAAGAAGCAGGTCTCTTTTGAGAAGATCCAGATCGTAGGAAACACGAAGACCCGCGACAAGGTGATCCGCCGGGAGCTTCGGGTGGCCGAAGAGGAGCTCTACAGCGCCACCGGCCTCAGCAAGAGCCGGGATCGATTGAAACGGACAGGCTTCTTTAGGGAGGTGGAGGTGACCACCAGCCGGGGAAGCACCGATGAGAAAACCAATCTTGAGATCAAAGTGGAGGAGGCGCCCACCGGAGCCATCAGCTTTGGCATCGGTTACAGCTCGATCGAAAATGTGGTGGGGACTGCCGCGATCTCGGACCGAAACCTCTTCGGCCTGGGTTACCACGGACTCCTCAAATTCAGATTGGGCTCGGAGACCCGCGACCTCAGGTTCAGCTTCACGGACCCCTACTTTCTTGGATATAACTTTGCGGGAGGCACTGACCTCTACAGTGAGAACCGCGAGTTTGATACCTATTCTTATAAAATTCTGGGAGGAAATCTCCGGTTTGGGAAGGATTTGACCGAAACCCTCCGGGCTGACGCCTTGTATAAACTGGAGAAGATCAAGGTCAGTGATGTGAGNCTGGATGCCTCCCGATACATTAAGGAACAGGAGGGAGAGAAAGTGACAAGCGCTCTCTCNTTTTCCCTCTCCATGGACACCCGCAATGATTACTACAATCCGACCAAGGGGGCCCGTCACAGCATCTCCCTTCAGAACGCAGGAGGAATCCTGGGAGGAGACAACTACTTTGTGAAGGGATTGGTGGAAACCAGTTGGTTCTTTCCCCTTCCTCTGAAAACAGTGCTCAACCTCAGGGGAAAATTGGGGTTTGTTGAACCTTATGGTGGCAGAGAGATTCCCATCTATGAGAAGTTATATGTCGGCGGACTCTATACCGTTAGAGGATTCGAATACGGCATGGCCGGCCCCTACGATGAGAACAAAGAACCTCTGGGGGCAAAAAAGATGATATCCTTCCAATCCGAACTGGTCTTTCCCCTTTCCTCGGAAATCGGTCTGAAGGCAGCGATCTTCTGGGATGTAGGCAAGGGGTTTGATCGATTCAGCGACATCACGCCGTTGAAGACAGGAGTGGGAGTCGGGATACGCTGGTTTTCACCTTTCGGCCCTTTCCATATCGACCTCGGATTCAATCTCAATCCCAAACCTGGCGAGAAAGGGAAGGTCTTTGACTTTACGGCAGGAACCGTCTATTAACCCTCCATTTTAAAAGGAGGGAGATGTGAAAGGCATCATTTATCAAATCTAATGAGTAAAGGAGAAAAGGCAATGAGAAGTAAAAAGATGGTGGCAGCAGTTGGGATCCTGATCGCGCTGGGATGGTTCGGACCGGCATTGGCTAACAACCTGAAGATCGGCTCAGTTGATATCCAGAAGGCGGTCAACGAATCTAACCCAGGGAAAGAGGCGAAGAAGGCGATTGTCAAAGAGGCGGAGAAGTTTCAACGTCAAATTGCGGATAAACAGAAAGAACTCCAGGCGATGAAGGAGTCCCTCGACAAGCAGGCGCCGATGCTCAATCCCGATGTCCGGGCAACTAAAGAAAGGGAGCTGCAGAACAGAGTCCGGGAATTTCAGCGATGGCAGGAGGATACCAATAACGAATTAAATCAGAAAAAGATGGAGATGGAGCGGCATATCTCCCTGGGACTTCAGAAGGTGATCCAGAAATTGGGGGCGGATGAGGGTTATACTTTCATCATAGAGGAGGGCTCCGTCCCTTTTGTAACGAAGACCATCGATGTCACTGACCGGGTGATAAAGGTCTTCGACGCCCAGAAGAAATAATTAGGTTTAGGTCGAGGCTAAGATTTAGAACTTTATTGTTTAAATTTAAATTTTAACCTCAACCTTTTGGATTTCAAAGAACATTTTAACGGATATGGAATGAAGAAGCTGAAGGAGCTGGCCGAATTTGTAGGTGGGACCGTCATTGGGGATGGCGAAGTTGAAATCTCCGGGGTGACCTCCATCGATGAGGCTCAACCCGGAGAAATCACCTTCATCGCCACCTCCAAGTATCTCCGTAAACTAAGCGAAACCAAGGCTTCTGCGGTCATTGTCTCAAAAGAAGTAACAACCACTGATAAACCCCTGATCTGCGCGGCTAACCCCCAACTCGCTTTTGTAAAAATCCTTACCCTATTCCTCGCCAAACCTTATCGGCCGAAGGGAATCGATCCCAGTGCTTGGATCAGCCCCACTGCCCAATTGGGCAAAGACCTCACTATCTACCCCTATGTCTATATTGGAGACAGATGCCGGATTGAAGACCGGGTCACCCTCTATCCGGGCGTCTATGTGGGTGAGGACTCTGTCATCGGAGAGGATTCCGTTCTCCATCCCAATGTCTCTGTCTATTCGGGCTCAGTCATGGGAAAGAGGGTCATCCTCCATAGCGGCGTGGTGATAGGAGCTGACGGATTCGGATTTGTTAAGGATGGGAAGACGAATGTGAAGATTCCCCAGGTGGGACGGGTCATCATTGAAGACGATGTCGAGGTCGGCGCCAATTCTGCAATTGATCGTGCCGCCTTAGGTCAAACGATTATCCGGAGGGGAGTGAAGATCGATAACCTCGTCCAGGTGGCTCATAACGTGGAGATCGGCGAGGATTCGATCATCGTTGCCCAGGTCGGTATTGCCGGCTCGACCAAAATCGGGAAAAATGTGATTCTCGCCGGACAGGTGGGAGTGGTCGGTCACATTGAGATCGGAGACAATGTGCAGGTGGGAGCCCAATCCGGAGTGGGCCAGAGCCTGCCTCCCGATCAGGCGTTTTCGGGAAGNCCTGTCATGCCCCACCGTGAGTGGCTCCGGATGGTGACGACTCTTCCAAAATTGTCCGGGATGAGAAAGATCCTTACCGATATCGAAGCCCGGTTAAAGAAAGTTGAAGAAGCAATCTCTCAAAAAGGGAAGGAGAAGTAGATGATAGAGGCTAAAGAGATTATGAGCATCCTCCCTCATGCTTTTCCTTTTTTACTCGTTGACCGGATTCTCGAGGTCGAACCGGGAAAGCGGATTGTGGGCATCAAGAATGTCACCTATAACGAACCCTATTTCCCGGGCCATTTCCCGGGCCGACCTATCATGCCCGGGGTCCTGATCCTGGAGGCCATGGCCCAGACTGCGGGGCTTCTCGCTTTTCAATCCATGCCGGAGGACGAAAAAAAGAAAAAACCCGTCTTTTTCCTGGGCATAGATAATGCCCGATTCAGAAAACCGGTCATCCCGGGAGATCAGCTCCGCCTCGAACTCGAGGTGACCCGCCAGCGCCAGTCTATATGGGGGTTTAAGGGAAAGGCATGGGTCGATGGGAAACTGGTGGCTGAAGCAGACCTTCTGGCCATGATGGGAGAGGAGAAATGATCCATCCCTCTGCGATCGTCGATCCAAAAGCTGAAATCGATGGAGGAGTTGAAATCGGTCCCTACTCGATCATCGAAAAAGATGTCCTCATTGGAGAGGGAACGAAGATCGGCCCTCATGTGGTCATTCGGGAGGGGACGACGATTGGAAAACGATGCCAGATCTTTCAATTCTCTTCCATTGGAGAGGCTCCCCAGGCCGTTGCCTATAAAGGAGAGAAGACCTCTCTCATCATTGGGGACGATAATATCATAAGGGAATTCGTCACGTTCCATCGTGGCACAGTCAAGGGTGGGGGAAAGACCGTCATCGGCGACCGCAATTTCTTCATGGCCTACTCCCATGTCGCCCACGACTGTCAGATCGGCCATCAGGTTGTCATGGCCAATGGAGCCACCCTGGCAGGACATATCGTGATTGAAGACTATGCCGTCATCGGCGGTCTTTCAGCCATCCATCAATTTTGCCGTGTGGGCGCCCATGCTTTTATCAGCGGGCTCACCGGCGTGGTGCTTGATATTCCTCCTTATATGTTGGCTGCAGGAAGCCGGGCGAAACTGTTCGGCCTCAACACCGTGGGACTCAAACGCCAAAAATTTAGTGAAGAGACCATCAGGGCTCTAAAGACAACCTACCGCATCATCTTTCGATCCGGTCTGACACTGGAAAAAGCGATTAAAAAGGTGGAAGAGTCTGAAATCTCTCAGATACCGGAGGTCGAGCATCTCCTTCGCTTCATCCAGCAGACCAAGAGGGGGATCTGCCGATAAGTGGAAAAGATCAGGGTGGGTGTGGTCGGTGGGGGTTACTTCGGCCAATTCCATGTAGAAAAATATTTAAACATGGAAGGTGTGGAATGCGTGGGGGTGGTCGATATCGATCCTTCCCGTTGCAGGGAGATTGCAAAACGATACCCTGTTCAAACCTTCTCCCGTCATTCTGATCTCTTCGGTAAAGTCCAATCCGTCAGCATTGCCGTTCCCACTCCCTTTCACCACGCCATTGCCAGAGATTTCTTCCTTCAAGGAATCGATGTCCTTCTCGAAAAACCCATCGCAGGCACGCTTGAGGAGGCCGATGAGCTGATCGCCCTGGCGGAGTCGAGAGGTCTCATCTTGCAGGTAGGCCATCTGGAGCGATTTAACGGAGTCCTCCTCGCCGTAGAAGGAATGATCCAACATCCCTTTTTAATCGAATCTCAAAGACTGGGCCCTTTCTCGGGAAGAGGAGCCGAGGTGGATGTGGTCCTGGATCTGATGGTCCACGATATCGATATCGTTTTGAACCTGGTCAACTCAAGGGTGAAGCATCTTAATGCCAATGGGCTTCCCATTCTCACCCCTTACTTCGATGTGGCCAATGCACGAATCGAATTCGAAAATGGGTGCGTGGCCAATCTGACCGCCAGCCGTGTATCCCAGGAGAAGACGCGTAAAACAAGAATCTTTCAGCCTGANGGAACATTGACGATCGACTACCTCTCCCAGAAGGCCTCCTCTTCTAAAAAGGTGAGCCGGTCTGAAAAGGACCTATCTCCTGAAATGCGGGCAGAGGAGATTCCGGTCACAAAGGTCGATCTTCTCGAAGAGGAGATTCGCTCCTTCCTTCAGAGCGTAAGGGATCGAAAAGAGGCAAAGGTCTCCGGCAGGGATGGAAGACAGGTCCTGGAGGTCGCCCTCCGGATCATCCGCAAGATGGAAGAACGGTTCAACCATAAGACATTGGGATAAATGAAATCCAAAAAGATCATGCTTGTTGCCGGAGAAGTCTCAGGAGACCTTCACGGAGCCCATCTCGTGGAGGCCATCCAGAAGATCGATCCGGAAATTCGATTTTTCGGTGTTGGTGGAGAGGGTCTGGAAAAGAGAGGAATGAAACTTCTCCATCATGTTCACTCCCTTTCAGTCGTTGGGATCTCTGAAGCCTTCCGCAAACTAAGAACAGCCCTCAAAACACTTCGGGAGTTGAAAGAAGCGATGGAGCAGGAGAAGCCGGACCTGGTCATCCTGATCGACTACCCGGAATTTAACCTTCGGCTTGCCAGAATCGCCCATAAGAAGGGGATTCCCGTCCTCTACTATATCAGTCCCCAGATATGGGCCTGGAGGCCTGGAAGGGTCAGATCGATTGCAAAGCTTGTGAGGAAGATGGTCGTCCTCTTTCCTTTCGAAGTCCCTCTCTATCAGGCCGCAGGAGTCGATGTAGAGTGGGTGGGACATCCCCTCCTCGATATCGTCAGGCCATTGCTCCCAAGAGAAGAAGCTCTTGAACAATTCGGTATCGATCCTGAACAAAAGACCATTGCCCTTCTTCCCGGAAGCCGGATTGAGGAAGTGGCGAGGCTTCTTCCTCCGATGCTGACCTCCGCTGCCCTTCTCCAGGGGGCGATCCCAAAACTTCAGTTTATCCTCCCTTTAGCTCCGGGCATCTCCCGAACTAATCTCCATCCAATCTTAAGAGATGGACCTGTTCCAATCAGAGTCGTCAATGGGTTTAGCTATGATGTAATGGCTCTCTCCGACCTGATTATCACAGCCTCCGGAACAGCAACCCTCGAAGCCGCCATTCTCGGGAAACCGATGGTCATCGTTTACAAGGTCTCTTCTCTCACCTACTGGGTTGCCAGGGCCCTGATCCGGGTGAAACATATCGGGCTGGTCAATCTGGTCGCAGGAAAGGAAATCGCCAAAGAACTCATCCAGGAGGAGGTCAATCCTGAGAGGATTGCCGAGGAGGCTCTTCGCCTCTTGAAAGATCCGGTTCTTTACGAAAAGACCGTCGAATCGATGGCAGAGGTGCGTCAGAGCCTTGGAGAACCGGGTGCGGCCAGCCGTGCCGCCCGCACCGTCATCTCCTTGCTTCAAGAGAACAAACTGTGATAGAAATATAAAGAGAAGGAATAAAATAACAATAGCCAAATCCCAAATTCCAGATAAATTCCAATAACCCAGTAACCAAGAATTTTTTAACCATTCAAATTTGTTTATTGGAAATTATTTAGTTATTGGTGCTTAGTTATTGGTGATTGAGTAATCAATATGGTTCTTTACCGCCGCCTTCTTCAACTTGTCAAACCTTACTGGATCAAACTGGTCCTGGCCATGGTCTGCATGATCTTCGTTTCCCTCCTAACGGCGAGCCAGGCCCTCCTGGTCAAGCCAGCCATGGATGGCGTCTTCTTCAAGAAGGAGGGAATTCCACCCGTCGTAAAGAATATCATCATCCAGCTTCACCTCGGAGACCTGTTGCTCAAGAAGGATATGGAGATGCTCCTTCTGCTCCCTATTGCCATCATTCTCCTCTTTCTCGTGAAAGGCGCCTTCGATTACGGTCAGGCCTATCTGATGAACTTTGTCGGTCTGAGGGTGGTGGCTGATATCAGGCAGAGGCTTTATGACCACCTTCAGAATCTCTCCCTCTCCTTCTTCACCCGAACGCCCACCGGCATCCTCATCTCCCGGATCACCAATGATGTCAATCTCGTCCAGGGATCGGTCTCCAATGCGATCACCGGCCTCATTAAAGATTCCGTGACCATCCTGGGGCTGACCGCTGTTGTCTTCTACAGGGACTGGAAACTGGGATTGATTGCTTTCATCATCTTTCCTATTGCCATCATACCCATCAAAGAATTCGGAAAGAGGCTCCGGAAGTTTAGTCGGAAAGGCCTTCAGAGGATGGGTTCTCTCACCACTTTTCTTCACGAGACGATCACCGGCAACCGGATCGTCAAGGCCTTCACTATGGAGGAATATGAGAAGCAACGGTTCGCTGAAGAGAATGAACGATACTTCAAAATCTTCCTCAAGCGGGTGAAGATCAGGGCTCTCTCTCATCCCCTGATGGAATTATTGGGAGGAATCGGGATAGCCGTGATCATCTGGGTGGGCGGATACAGTGTGGTCCGGGGAGACGTGACTCCCGGAACCTTCTTCTCCTTTATGACCGCACTTCTGATGCTCTATGCCCCGGTCCGCAATCTGAACAAGGTGAACCTTGAGGTGCAGGAAGGTCTGGCCGCTGCCGCAAGGATCTTTGAACTCCTCGATACGGTGGTGGAGGTGAGCGAGGAGAAGGATGCCCTTCCGCTTCCTCCAATTTCAAAAGAAATCGAGTTTAAAGAGGTCACCTTCAAATATGATTCAGCGCCGGTGCTCAAATCGGTCTCCCTCCATGTCAGGGCCGGCGAGATCATCGCCATCGTCGGGATGAGCGGAGCGGGAAAGACCTCTCTCGTCAATCTCCTGCCTCGCTTCTATGATGTGGAGGAGGGCCAGCTTCTGATTGACGGTTTTGATATTCGAAAAGTCACCCTGAAATCATTGAGGGAACAGATCGGATTGGTCACCCAACAGACCATCCTCTTCAATGATACGGTTAGAAACAACATCGCCTATGGAAGCCTTCTGCGATCGGATCAGGAGATCATTGAGGCCGCAAAAGCGGCCAATGCCCATGGCTTCATTCAGAGGTTTCCTCAGGGATACGACACCGTGATTGGAGAAGGAGGGGTTAAGCTCTCCGGCGGAGAACGCCAGCGAATCTCCATTGCCCGNGCCATTTTAAAAAATGCCCCCATCCTGATCCTCGATGAAGCCACTTCCTCCCTCGATTCCGACTCTGAAACCGANGTTCNGATGGCCATGGACAGTTTGATGAGAGGCCGGACGGTCTTTGTCATCGCCCACAGGCTCTCCACCATCCGGAATGCTCATCGCATCATCGTCCTCTCCGATGGAGGGATTGTGGAGGAGGGAACTCACGAAGCGTTGATGGCTTTAAACGGAGAATACCGGCGGCTCTATGATCTTCAATTCAGAGATGACGGGATGAGGGGCTGGAAGTCAGTGAAGGCAAAAAAAGTCTACTGATTTAATTTCGGATTTCTGAATTCGGATTTCGGATTTAATTCCGCAATTCGCAATCCGCAATCCGCAATCTGAATGATGTTTCTTAGGACATTAAAGAAGAAATTGGTTGTATGGCTGGGTCCCTGGCTGGCTTTCTGGATCATCAAGCTCCTGGGCCGAACGATGCGGTTAGTCGAGATCCATCCGGAGATTCCGAGATCCTTCTGGGAGAAAGGAATCCCTGCGATCGGGGCCTTCTGGCATGGAAGGTTACTGATGATGCCCATCATCTACAAAGGGAAAAAATTAAGCTTTCTTGTCTCTACCCATCGGGATGGTCAGGTGATGGGAAAAGCCCTGAAGCGATTCGGGTTCCACGCTATTTTAGGTTCAACCACACGGAAAGGCTTTTCCGGTTTTAAACAGATGGTTAGGGCTCATGGATCAGATATCGGCATTGTTCCA
>Ga0031653_10000025_pt1 | contig 19988 bp, 22 predicted proteins | sample FrelakmetBRP12BR_FD_55210 | JGI IMG/M metagenome (GOLD analysis project Ga0031653, IMG submission 55210) | Freshwater lake sediment microbial communities from the University of Notre Dame, USA, for methane emissions studies - BRP12 BR | ecosystem: Environmental > Aquatic > Freshwater > Lake >... | reverse complement strand
TTATTACTATTTCAAGGGTTTAAAAATTCATTTTTTGAAGAGATATGAAAATTCATTTTTTACCAACATCAAATTTATTCCCATAAAGAATAGCTTGGAGGATCGCGTATAAAACACTCAGGTACAGGTGTAGGTTTTGATATAGGTAAGATTAAAGGAGGAGGTTCAAATATTCCAGTTGTTTCAAGGTGCTCAAAGTTTATACGCTTTTTTAAAGTCTTTGAAGTTTTAGCAGAGTTGAAAATAGGCATGTTTATAGAATAGTAATCAGTAACAGCTTCGAGTTCTTTGTCAGTCAAATTATGATTATAGTAAATGAGACATAGAATATCTTTACCATCAAAATCATCAGTAGTCTTATAAAACATGTTGTCATTACAATACACTATACCAGAAACACCATTTAAATCATAACATCTTTTTGATGCTGATATCATTGGTTGATACCCAAGTTTTTCAAAAGCTTTAATAAGTTCACTTTGTATTTCAGTAGGTGGAGTATCAACAAAAACAATAACTCGAGTAGAATTCATTTATATACCAAACATACATTTTTATATAAACGTACGTACAAAAAAGTAGCGTGAAATAATATCCAAGACATTACCGCGCTTGTAAAATGGTTCCTCAAAAACATCATGTTCAATAGAATCAAAATCAGGGGGATGTCGGTTAGGGAACATTAGATGCCATAGTTCATTAACAAAGATTAGATCATCGTCGTCTTCAAATTCACCAGAGTTCCATACATCCAAAAACAGTTTCTCATGGTTCATAAAGTAAGGGTTCATGAATACAAAGGGTTTCATTCTATAGGGTTTTCTTATTTCATAAAACATTGTACCGAACCGGTCTTGCAAGATATCCCAAACATAAACCTTGTACTTTTGATTATGAACAGTAATAACATACTTTGCAGAGGGATTAATAGCCATAATATGCGTGTACACACTATCTTTATATAGACCAAAAACAGATACTTGTGATATCTATGCACATCAATGTACTCAAGCCACACGTCTATAAATAGAGGCCAGTTCCCCCACCATCATCATGTACAAACTAGGACTACTTGACTACTCTAAACTCTCTTTTGAAAAACTCGATATTGATGGGCCTACCAAGATCACTATGGTCAACTATCCTGCTGATAAAACTTTGAAATTGTACATCCATGGAACTGTTGCTGAACCCCCTAGTTCTTTTGGTTCTGAAGATCCAATCTTGTCATTCAAGTTCAGACCTATTATTACTGACATCCCTAAATTCATGGAACTTGAAGAACTCTTGGTGAACAGTGAAGCACACAAGGAACAACTTTCTCATGAAGGAATCCTTGTTGACAATTTCGATTTCAGACCTACCTTGGATCAAGACAATTACTTGCGACTCAAATTAAAAACTAAGGATGATGGTAAATGGAAATTCTATAGTAATGAAAAAATCACCAAGGAAAACATGGAGAACTTGTTTGCTCAAGCTACACCCATAACTGTTGCTGTTTCCTGCGGATTCTACTTTAGTGATGAATCTAACAAGTATGGGTTATTCTATGTTCTCAAGGACTTGATTTTTGACGAGAAACCTCTCTATACTCCAACTACTGAAACTAAAAAGTTTTTGAAAAAGTCAGCCAAAAAATAAAACTTTATCAAAATTCTTCATGATTCTAAGTCGTTTTGGTTTCTGGATATTGTAAAACAAAAAATCATGATCACCTTCAGTAGCGAAATGGTAAAGCTCCATCCACTGATCCTTTTTCAAACCCATGGGGAACTCGTTGTAAATAGCTTCAAGTTCACTATCACTAAGGATTTCAAACATGATCAAACAACTGAATTGAGTACGCACAGTCTTTGGGATCTCCTTGAACGCTTGACTAATCATGAACACACTAGTAGATAAATGACGGTGATTAGTATTGAGCATTTTAAATGGACTACGTCTAGCATTACTGAACAGGGTAGACCCTACTAAATCATCAAACACTAGAGCTATTCTATTAGCACAATACTTTGTTAGACCATGAGCTTTCAAAACATCAATTATCTTTTGTTGCTGATCAAGAATAGCTTTCAAATCTTCTTCATTGTACTCTGTCATGAAACAGTCTTCAGGGATAGTAGGATCAAATTTACCTAGATTCAATTCATCCAAATCCGCAGTCCCTTGATTCAAACCAGGCACCACAACATTTTCTTCTTTTTTCTTTTGCTCTTTTGCCTTGATCTTGGCTATTGCTTTTCTTAGTTCCTTGTTCTCAGTCAATAGAGGTTGTTGCTTAATCCAGTCCCATTTCTCGTCACTAAAAATGAATAAATCACTTACTTGTTAATTGATGGCGAAATAACAATGATTGTATTAAAGTAACCCTTGTAGGCATTGAGCAAATTACAAATCAGAGTTGTTTTCCCAGAGCCTTTTGGAGCTATGATCCCCATTGAAAACTCATGTCTAGGTAATTGATCATACTTGATATGTGGATGTTTTGAATGGAGGGGTACAGGAATTTCCTTCACTTGTAAAGCTTTCATTTTTATTTATTCACTCACATTTTACGACGTCCAAAAATAGTTGTATACATTCGATCAACATGACTATTAACTTCATTAGCAACTCTGTCGCGAGTAAACTCATCTTTCCACTGTTCAACAGCAACTTCCTGGGCTTCAATCTTTACTTGTTTCTTTGGTTTCTTTTCTTTGGAAACATTGTTCTCTTCACTTTTTACACCCTCTACGTATTTCAAGAACCATGGTGGGGGGATAGTTGGATCATAAGCTTTAGTCTTGCGTTTCTTCAAAATAGGTTTAGGGCTAGGTTCAGGTTCAGGGTTAGGTTCAGGGTTAGGTTCACTAATTTCACTAGGTTCAGGTGTAAGTATAGCAGCCATTTTCTCAGCAGCTTTAGTTTCTTTTGCTAGTCGACGTTTTTCTTTTGCAGCTTCCTTTTTCTCTTGCTTGAGGGTTTCCTTTTGGGCAATAGCATCATCAATTTCTTTTTGTTTAGCTGCAGCCTCCATAACTTCTTGTTCTCTAGCTTCCTTTTTCAATCTACGAGTTTCCTTGGCTTTCTCAAACGCGGCTATTTGTTTCTCAGTTCTTGGTTTCTTTTGTTTTGGTTCTACAGACTCTTCAATTTGTGTGGGGTCAATGGGATCAGTTTTGTCTGTGCACTTTTTCGCACGCTTTTTGACAGGGACAGCAGTATCAAGAATATCAGCACTGTATAGTTGAGCAACCATTTATTTATATTCGCATACTTTATTTAAGCAGTATGATACGTGAATGAACCGCTTACTTTTGCACCAACTTCATTTTGCGCAGGAGTCCAACCATTAAGATCTATTTCACTACCAGACCATGAACGACCATGAATAGTACCACCACCAGCAGTATGCAACCAACATGTCACAGGATTAGATTGCCCATCAAGATTAGCTCCCCAGTCGTAAGATGCAAGACTTCCAACAGGTACAGTTCCAGAGGGATTTTGTTTATATGCAAATGGTAAATTACCTATCCATACAAGTTGAGAACCATGACCACCACCACTAAAATCATAGGTAAATAAAATATAAAAAGTAATAGTAACAACATTTCCATATTTTCTATATGTACCAGCAACAGATACACCAGTAGCAGTACTATTAATCACCCCATCAGTCGCAGCCGTGATATTAGGTGTCCATGATCCTTCGCTATAAGTAAAGTTTGAACCACCATTAAATGTAATGGATTTACCACTACTCATATCAAGACCATTAGTATTAATAGTAAGAATATCAGTAGACCCAATCATTGCATAGATACGATCAGCCGTACCAGTAACATTTATCAAACCATAACCAGGATGAGTGTTTTGTAATCCAGTACCATCTAAACCACAATAAAAGTTTCCACCATTACTAGAATTTGATGCATTGAAATAACTAGCGTATCCAGCCGTAGTAGGTACAACTCTATTCACTGAGGCAGTATTTGTAGGACTAGTATTTACCAATACATTTGTAGAATAAGTCAAATTAGAATTGCCTATAGTTGTAGCAGATGTAGCTATAGTAAAAGTGTTTGTTGTTAACCCTGAAATGACTCCACCAATTGATGCCCATGTAGGTGCACTACCCGCATTTGATTGCAAGAACTGTCCAGTTGTACCTGCACCAGTTGAGGCCATAGCTGTAGTTGATGCAGAGTAAACGACTCCACCAGCAGTAAGTGCACTTGACTGATTTGTTCCACCATTAGCAACAGGTAACACACCAGTAACTCCAGTAGTTAGACCTAGTTGTTGGTATGCTGAAGCAGATGCACCATTCCCTACAATAGGATAATTAGCAGTTCCTTTAGGCACATCCGCAATAACTAAAGATCTAGCAGTTGGAGCAGCAGGTGTGAATCCACTAGTAGGACCGGCTAAAACCTGATTAGGCCCAATTGTTGATGGCATTGAATAATGAGTATCCCATTGACCTGCACTAGTAGAATTATCAACAAGGTAACATGCAATGTAGTATCCAGGCATAACAGAATTCAAAGTTGTACCAGTAAATCCATTTATAGTTTGACCAGCTGAAGAATTATTGTTGATTAGATATAAAGTATTTTTAACTAGAGTAGTTGCATCAGGTAAAACAAATGTATCAGATAAACTTCCAGTAACAATTATAGTGTTTGGAGACGCTACAGTTAAAGCATGAGAAATTCCACTACTAGTGATTGTTGTTGACCCAAAAACTAAATTGTTGATTTGAGAATTAGAATTAGCGTCTCTCAACATTAAAGTCGATGCAGTATCATTAGCTGTCCCAGAAGTACTTGCATTAGCAATTGTTCCATTCAAAGTAAGGTTCCCAGTATTATCTAAATGCATTAAATCTGTTCCTGACTTGCTCCAATAAAAATCAGTAGCAGTTCCACTAATATAATTCATGACTTGTCCTACATGGCCATTCACTAGACCTGTACCATCTAATCCAAAGTAAACATCAGCAGTACTAGCAGAATTAGAGGCCTTGAAATAACTAGAGTACCCAGCAGATGTAGGGATAACTTTCATAGCAGCAGCACTACTAGTAGGCCCAGTATTCACTAGAGTATTTGTAGAATAAGTAACCTGAGAGTTCCCTATAGATGTACTGGATGTAGCTATAGGAAAAGTGTTTGTAGTTAGACCATTTAGGATTGTCCCAGCAACATCTGCAGCAGCTATAGTTCTAAATGTTGGTGGACCAGATCCTCCACTAATAGGACCTGCTAAAAACTGATTTTGCCCTGCACTACTTGTACCAGTTCCACCATTAACAACACCCAAAATATTTTTAACACCCCCATTAACGTTGTTAGCAGATAAATCTATAGGTAAAAGATTGGATGGGTCAACTAGGTCATTTAAACCATTAACAGTCTTGTCACTAATAATGTACCCTTCAATTGATTTACTCATTTATTTATATACGCATACTTTTTTAATTACATACCACCCCAAGTTACTAATTGATTTTCATCTGTAACACCAGCTGCTTTTTGATACTCAGTATCTCTTTTAACTCTCTCTTTAATACCTGGATCATTTTTAACAGCTGTATCAATTTTTGTAACTCCTTCATCTATACCCTTAGCAATTTCATCGGCATAGTACCCTCCTAGACCTAAAGCTCCACCAATAACCGCACCTACAGGTCCAAACATTGCACCACTAGCAGCACCTAGACCTGCAGCAGTTAGAGCTCCACCAACGGTCTTTCCTGAACCTCCAGTTGCTCCTGAACCTCCAGTTGCTCCTGAACCTCCAGTTGCTCCTGAACCTCCAGTTGCTCCTGAACCTCCAGTTGCTCCTGAACCTCCAGTTTCTCCTGACCCTCCAGTTGCTCCTGACCCTGAATTCGTTGTTGTCCCACCAGTTGTACCAGCATTAGAAGTTACAGATGGAAGAGGAGCATACTCTACAAAAGGTGTTGTTACTCCACTTGAATATACATTGTCACTAGCTGCTGGGAAATATTGCTGAGAGAATACGCTTTTACGTTTATGTTTTTTATGTTTGCCTGGACCTTCATCACTGTCATGTACTTTTTTATGTTTTTTATGCATGCCTGGACCTTCATCACTGGCATGTACTTTTTTATGCTTCTTCTCCTTTTTGTGATCCTCAGCCATACATTATAGACCACACAAATTGTATGTGCACACGTATAAATGGCTACCCATTATAAATGGTACCCTCCTCAGGAGGAAGTTGTTGTTCCATGGCAAGCGAGATATCCATTCCCAGCTCAAGCAAGTAAAGCAGTAAAGACTACTCCAAGAATTCCACCTAAAAATGGTGCTACATTTAATCCTGGCGATGTTATTAGATTGGAGTTCCCAGCCCAAGGGTATTTAAATCCTCTATGCACTACTTTTGAATTTGATGTTGAACTTACTGGATATATTAATCATGCAGCTGAATACTCTTCAGTTAGATTCCAAAACAATATCCAATCTATTTTTTCTAGAGCTCGACTTTTATATGGAGCCAACCCAATTGAAGATATGATTAATTATAATGGTAAATTTTACTAACGCTAGTTATTGTCAGAAACTTGACTGAATGGACTGCTACTAATCAATCATGTACTATTGATCAAACTTCTGTAGCTGAAGGTATTGGTGGTGTTTTAGCTACCCAAGCTTCATCAGTTGTCAAGCTTGTAAATACTCGGCAAACATATGTTCAAGGTTTATCAAATGTAAATGGTACTGCTAGTGGTACTCCTAACACTACAACTGTTGGAGTAACTGATGTATCTTCACCAAAATGTATTCGTCGTTATCAAATCAATTTTGCTTTTGGAATGTTTACTCAAGACAAGTACATTCCAACCAAATACATGGCTTCTCAATTCGCTATTGAATTGACCTTGGCTCCTGAAGTCTCTTGTATTATTGCTAACCCTCAACCTCAACCTAGTGCTTATGCTTCCACAGGTACTCCAACATATAGAGTTTTTAATTGTAATTTAATTCCCGAACTACTTGAATTCGATGAACAGTACGATCAATCTTTCTTACTTGGTTTAGCTCAAGGTGGTGTACCAATCAAGTTCTCAACTTGGCATACTTATACTTTTACAATTGGAGGTCAATCAAATGTCAATTTACAAGTTCAAGAACGGTCTCGTAGTGTAAAAGCATTGTTTGCAATTCAACGTAGAGCTCCTGAAATATTGACTGCTGATTCTCATACAGGATTCTTTGAAACTGCTGGTGGTTCTTTACAATCTTATCAATTCAGAATTGGTGGGCATTATTATCCTGCAGCACCAGTTCAAACAGCTTTATCCATGTCTTCTGCTGTTCCTAATGGTGGATGTGAAGCCTTGGTTGAATTGCATAAAGCTTTGAATGTTGTTGGTGATTATAGATTGTCTACTGGTATTAATCCTTTGAGATGGGCTATTCCATACCAAACAACAGCTAACATTGCAATTGGTTCAACTTTGGCTATTACTGAAGCTGACTATCAAGTAGAAATTACAGGTTTCAATGCAAATGGTTCAGCTGTATCTGCGACTGTTGATTATCCACAACATGGTAATGTAGGGTCTAGCTGTTTCGCTATGGCTATTGATTTAGAGTCTTCTAATGGTGTTGAAATCTCAGGACTTAATGCCCAAGAACAAGTAATTAAATTTAATTTTAGAGTGATATTACTTTAATGGCTACTTATTCAGCTAGTCAAGCATCTGGCTATGTTATGGAAGTTTATGCCTACTTTGATATGATGTTGGTATTGCATCAAAACAACCAAATTGAATTGATCTTTTAATAAAGTGTGTGCTCAAGTATTAATGACTATTGGTATTAACGAAGATGAATCCTATTACGAATTCCATTTTGATTCTCAGGATGCCATTCAAGGTTCAAATGTCGGGGTAACTTTTGTCAATGGTGTACCAGTTCAAAGTAGAACTACGGATTGGCCATTATTTACTCTTGGGCAACCTTTATCAAACATTACTAGTGTAAAAATCTTGGAAGTTCAAATCCCTTATTCTTTTTATACTATAACTCCAGAGAATGCCTCGTTTACTTTTGAAGAATCTGATGGTGGTGGTCCAAACACTATTACTATACCAACTGGTAATTACACGGTTACAACTATTTGTTCAGCTCTAGTTACAATATTGAATGATCGATCTGTTATAAATGGAAACAATCATACATATACAGTTACATATAGCAGTGCTAATCAGACTTTACTATTCACAAGTAATTCTGCGGGAGTCACATCATTCACGTTTACTTTTGGAACATCCACTGATTCAGGTATAACTAACCCTAGAGTGGTTTTAGGATTCAATGGTGGGTTAATAAGTTCATCAACGGCTATTCATCCAGTATTATCAGCTCCAAATGTAGGCGCAATCACAGGTCCAAATTATTTGTTTATTAATAGCGATACATTGGGTAGACTTGTTAATTGTGTTTTACCTAATGGTCTTGGGCAATTACAGAATGGTGGTGTTGGACCTCAATTAACTAAAATTCCAATCACTGTGAATCCTAATGGTATTATATACTGGCAGGAAGCATCAGGATCACCATTCTTTGATTTAAAACAATTAAGTAATATTACACAAATCGATTTTTACCTTACTCTTGGAAACAGTAGAGCTCAAAAACCTCTTCGGCTAAACGGGTTAGGGTTCAGTATCAAACTTGGATTCACTACACAGTCTCCACATACATCTAGAACTAGCGGGTTTGTAACAATGACTGGATCTGGAGAACTTGCAAAAGCTTTACCATCTATTCCTAAGAAAAGGGTATATGAATAAAGTGTGTGTTGCTATTAAAATGACTACTCTAATGCTACCAAAGTTTATGGTGGGTCAAGCACATTACCCTACATCTTCACGCTATACGGCAGGACATGTTGGTAGTGTTGGTTCAACTATAAATTCTATTCAAGCTCAAACAACAAGTCCAGATGATCCAATCAGATACTTATATAGTGGATACAACACAGGTTCAAAATGTACAGATGGCGACTATGATTTATCAAGTCATGTAATTCAACAACCATACAATGATAGATCTCAAGTTTTGATGGGGTACAACTATGTGGATATTAGACCTCAAGCAATGCTTTACAAGGAACCAATGCTCCAACAAATCCCACAACTTTCATGGAGAGATAGAGTAGCATCAGCATTCAACACAAAAATTGCAGGAAGCGAAAATTTTATTCCTGGTAACATTCCTTTAGCTGAACCAACACCAAACCTTGTTATTAGTCAAGTCAATCGACCTACATCTTTGTTATTGGGTCAAGGTAATAGTAGGTTTACGCAACCATATCCTGTTGTTGGACGATAATGTATGTGTCTTTAATATAATGCCTACAAATTCAAATCATAACAATAATCATAGTGAAAGTAATAATAACATTAAAATAATTATTAATGGTGTACCTCAAGCTAGTCCAGGTAAAGCTGAGGTATCACCAAAAGAAGAGAGTGAACCTAAGATACGCAAGAGGATAAATGCTGCAGTTACTAAAGCTGTCAAGGGTGTAAAGAAAAGAATATGTAAAGTAGGTGAAAGTAAAGTAGGTGAAAGTTCTACATACATTGATAGATTTGGTAATATTAGACGTACTAGACGTTATGGTTATGGTGGTCGTTCTGGTGGTCGTTATGGTTATGGTTATAGTGGTCGACGTGCGCACGGTGGGCAAGGTGGTTCAGGTGTTGGGCAAGGTTCGGGGCAAGGAGCTCCTAAAACTTCTACCGATACAGGTACACAAACTTCTGGCGATAGTCTTGGTGGTACTCCAGGTTTAGGTGCTCCAGGCGGTGGATATTATTCTGGTGGGGGTGGATATTATTCTGGTGGGGGTGGATATTATTCTGGTGGAACTACTGGTGGAACTACTGGTGAAATTACTGGTGGAACTACTGGTGGAATCACTGGTGGAACTACTGGTGAAATTACTGGTGGAACTACTGGTGAAATTACTGGTGGAACTACTGGTGTTACACCTGAAAATGCCATTGCTTATATTACTGAAGCTATTTCACTAGCATCTGCTGCAGGTATAGCATGGCACGATAGAAAACTCAAGGGTAAATTAAACGATGCTAGAGCTGCTTTGGAAGCAGGGGGTGTATCAAAAGAAGAATCAAAAAAGATTGTTAAAGATATAAAAGATCAAGTCAAGAAAGACAAGGGTAAAGCTCCAATCGAACTTACACCTGAGCAGAAGAGAGCTAATTATATACAATCTAGAACACTTCCATCATTAGGTGAAGGACCATCTGGATATAGAGCTCCACCTCCTCCTCCACCTCCTCCACCACCACCTCCTCCACCACCTCCTCGACCACCAGTTATAAAAACTCCAGCTGTAACAGCCGGTCGACCTCCAACATTTAAAAATCTGAAAATTAAAAACCTTGAACCTAAAAAAGAACCTGGACCATTAAAATGGGCAGTCAATCCTATATATGAACCTAAACCTAAACCTGAACCTCCAAAACTTACAACTGGTAAAACTCTTGGATATAGAGCACCTGTAAAAGTACAACAGCAAGTACCACCAGCTATAAAAATACCTAACGCTGATAAAACAGCTAGGTTGTACCCAACGCCACCAATAGAAACACCACCACAATTAAATGTAAAGCCTGCAGCTGGAAAACCGCCAACATTTAAAGGTTTTAAAAAACCCGTGGCCGGAAAAGTGCCAAATATGTACTCATCACCAGTTTCAACACCTTCACCACTAACACCTTCACCACTAACACCTTCACCAAAAGTAACACCAGTTTCAACACCTTCACCACTAACACCTTCACCAAAAGTAACACCAGTTTCAACACCTTCACCACTAACACCTTCACCACTAACACCTTCACCAAAAGTAACAGAACCATCTCCAGCTAAAAAACTAAAAATGTCCCAAGTAAAAACAACACAAGGAGCACCAATAATAACAGGACCATCTCCCGCTAAAAATCAAAGATTACGTGAAGCTGAAAATAATATGCTACGACAATCTAATAGAGCTAGAGCTTTAGGAATACCTCAATCTGGTAGACGTATGATGACATATGAAGACCAACGAGCTAAATTGGGTAAATCACTTCCACCAAGACCTGGATTAAACAAAGCTTTACCTCCTCCACCTATACAACAACAATCACCTGCAGCTCAAAGAATACAAGCTCAACAAGCTCAACAAAGAGCCAACATCCAAGCAGCTCAACAACGAGTTACACAGGCAGCTAAAGCATCAGGTCAAGCTCAACAGAACGCTCAACAAGCTTTAGTACAACAGCGGCAACAACCACAAACACCAGCTCAGGCAACTCAAGCAGCTGTAAGAAGAACTGCCGCTGAAGTAAGACCACCCCCTGTAGCTCCACCAAAATTTAAGATTCCCATGTTCAGGAGGTGATAAGCCACTTTATAAAACTATATAAGCCCTAAATAATCCCCTCTAATAAATATGTCTGAATACATTGATCTATTACTTAGTGTTGGAATCATGGTCAATTATGAAGACTTGTTTCCTGAACCTGATTATAACCCTTACCCTAGCCCTAACTCACCCAACTTCCCCAACACCCCTCACCACTATGACGATTATGGTACAGCTGTTTTCACTGGTGATCAATTGGCTATAGGTAACCCTGAAGATTTTGGATTTATTGGACCTTACCTTGTAACTGAATTGTCTCAACAGTACGCATTGAATTGGTGTGATGAACGTACCTTGACAAAGAAAAGACCTATCCATCGTTACTCTTTACATGATCGATTTAAATGTACAATTGGTCAATTAACTTCTTCACGTGGAACTGTTCCTCAAAAAATAATTGATCATTTCAAAGCTCTACAAGTCTCTTACAATGAAATGACCTGGGAAGTGATTCGCTATGAACTCAAAGTTAATGGTTGGCAGATCTACTATAACAGAATCCCTGGAATAATCAATCAACTTAAACTCGCCCCATCTGTGTTCATTCCAACAGACGTATTCACAAATCTTATGCGCGACTTTGACAAAATGACTTTGGCTTGGAACCATGTAAAAGACTCTTGTGGACGAAAGTACTTTCCTAACCTCAGATACATTGCGTTACGGTTACTTGACAAGCATGGTGTAAAGACTTGTTGTAAGATCCCCCTAGCCCGGACATTGAGAAAAAAGACTGGGCTCGGAATCATTTATGACAAAATTTGGGAACACATAAATAAACTTTGATCCTATGTGTCTGGTGCATCGTGCATAAAAGCTCGTGAATTTCTACTCACAAAAATGAAGACTACTACTCCTGAATCAAAAAAGACTAAAGTAATGCCTCCAAATGCTCCTCCTAGAAACCATGCTAAGAATGATTGCGCTTGCACTCCTGTATTTACTTGTACAACCTGTAGACCTGCCTTTGCTATCGATCTCATGTATAGTCCTAGTGAATATTCTGGTAATAGCGCGACAGATCATCCACGACTAATCTTACCTGTTATGCCTCCACGATTAGCTGCAGCTATGGGTAATCTTGAAAGAGCTCGTACTAATGTCAGAGTTTTGTTTACTTGCTATACTCCTTCTTTTGAAAAAGCTAATGATTTGTACACTCAATTGAAAATGTCCTGGTACCTCAAATACTTTCACACGTACATTGGTAAAGGGTTCCAAGTTGAAATTAGTAGTAACGATAACAATATTGGAATGTACCACACCTCTTGTGGACTAGTTTCTCCTTCTGATCTAGCTATCAACATCGTTTGTGAATACATTAGATCCTGGAATTTTAAAGAGTTTAGAGCTAGTATTGGTAACTACGTTCACTATGAACAAGTCAAGTCTGAATGGATACACGAATAAAGTATGATCTAATATTGTATGTGTAAGACGCTTACTGGTGAGTGTTGTGTAGCAGGTCCTCAGGGAGTTCAAGGTCCTCAAGGGATTCAAGGAGTTCAAGGTCCTCAAGGGATCCAAGGCAATGCTGCTATAGTGACAGCTGGAACTACAACTACTCTTGCTCCAGGGAGTTCAGCTCTAGTAACTAATGTTGGTACACAATTCAATGCTATTTTCAATTTTGATATTCCTCAAGGTGCTACTGGAGCTACTGGTGCGACTGGGAATACAGGTCCTCAAGGTGTTGCTGGGGCTAGTCCTATTAGACAAACATTTTGGCAGGATGAATCTATACCTACAGTTGGATCAGCATTCACTTCATCGGTTGTTACAACTGTTCCTTATGCGTGGAGAGTTTACCAGACTTCAGCTGCTCAGAATGATTCATTCCATCAAAACTTTGTAATGGCTGCAGGATCATATAATCTTTACGCTGTAGGTCAACAAGATACAAACAAGGGAATAACTAGTTGGTACATTAATGGAGTTTTACAAGGAACAATGGATTGGTATAGAGCTTCAACCCTAAACACTATAATGTCAATCCCTGTTACTTTACCTGCTGCTTCACCCCTGACTATTACTGCAACAATATTAAGTAAGAATGGTAGTAGTAGTGGGTACCAGATAATTATAACAAAGTTTGCGATTTATTAAAAACTACTTTTTACATTTGTTTGCTTCACTGAATGCTATTGCTATAGCTTGTTTTCTTTTACTGACTTTTTTACTATGTGATTTAAGTTTAGAATGTTTGAATTCCCCCATCACCTTTTTAAACTTTTTATAGAAGCAGCTCTTACGCATAGGATAGAGTGCACACATTCTTATCTTGACACATCTCACGCCACAGTTACACGCCGAGCACAAGAATTTTCTTTTAAACTCTGACTTTCCTCCTTTTCAAAAAAATGAAGACTGATCTTGAACTTGCTCAACTCTTGGGATTCAAACGTAAATATTTTTTAGATGCTCTATTGAAAGACTCTACTTACAAAGCTATGGTTACTGGTTTGAAAAGTATTTTGAATGAAGCCAAGGAATTACATAATCGTTATGTCAAGGATAAGTCTAATGCTTTGTTTACCAAATTTAATTTTAAAATCCTCAAATACTCTGCCAAGGTTGAAGATGAAAAAGCTACTGAAAGATTAAAGGTTGCAGCTGCTAGAGAAGCGTATTTAAAAGAACAGTACTATACCAACTTTGAACTTGAACAAAAAACAAAACGGGTAAGACTTGATTCTGAAGACACTGCTATTGATGAAATTGAATATGTTCCTTCTGGTACTCAAACTGTTTTCATTAAACCTGCTGAATGTTCTGCCTGTAAATTAAAACAAACCAAAATTGATGACTTGGAAAAAGAAATTGAACGATTGGAAAACTTGAATGAAGTCTATGCTTGTGATATTGCTCAATTAAAGAGAGAAAACCAAGACCTTGAAGACATTGTCCGTCAAGTACGTAGAATGATTCAATAAAGTGTGTGCATGCAATACTCGACGCTGATTGGTTGAAATATTCCGATGCTCAACGCTGATTGGCTGATTCTTCCGGTGTGGCTTAGACTTGTCTATATAAAGGGAATCATCCCCCTTATTTTTTTAAAATGTTTCCCCGCCCTACCTTGCCTACCTTGCGTGCTGTTAATGCCTTGCCTGAATTTGAAATTACTACTCGTACCAACATGGATCTACCCCATAGTATTAGAATGCGATTCATTGACCGTGCTAATCGGAACAATGCTTTTGATGTTTTACGTATCCACTCTTTAGCTAATCAAATGCGATCTGCTGTTTATGAATTCGTACTTACTGCTCGACCATTTACTAGATCTAATCTCAATAATGTTGCTGGGTACATCCAAGGTGAAAATGTTGATGGAAACAGTAGTATTTTTGACAAAAGGATTAGGGTTGAAGATATTACTCCTGAAATGTTTTATGGGTTAATGGAACGTATTCATGAATCTAATGCCTTGGTTAAAATCAAAGATATCATTTGGACTTTTCTTATTGACCCAATAACTTTGATGAATGGAGGATCTCCTAGAGTAACTATGCCTAGATGGGTCAAACCTACTTTTAAACCAACTTGGGATCGTCAATGCAGACCTGGTACTGATACTCCAATCAATTGTGCTGCTTTTACTCTAGCTTGGCTTGACACTGAAGATCGTACTAGACACTATAAACGCGTAGTTGAAAAAGCTGTATGGTTAGAACAACAAATGGAACTTAGTGGATTTTGTTCTATTGATGAACTTGAACGTTATGTACAAATCTACCCTGAAAGAAGACTTACTATTTTACAAAAAGGACTGGCTAGATTTGAATTGTTTACTTTTACTGGTGCAAACTTTGTTTTAAAAGAACGACCTGTAGAACAACAAAAAGACAAGAACATGGTCTACTTGTTTTATGATCGTGAACAAAACCATTTTGCTTATGCTGGTACACCTGCTCAAGTATTTGAAACTGCAGGTTCAACTGATGGGTTCTGCCACAAATGTGTTTCAACATTTAAACATGGGTCTACTCTTTGTTTATGCCATACTCGTAGTGAACAACAACAAGTCAAAGCTGTTCAAAAACAAAAACGTCAAATATCAAAGATTCGTAAACCTTGTGTCCTATGTGAAGAAATTGGTGATCATAAATGTCCTCTCGCTCAATGTAATACTTGTAAAGCTATTTACAAACGAGGGTATGATGTTAATCGAGGTACTGGTCATCGATGTATTGTTTATAATGATTCTGCTCCTCTAGTGTTTATGAAACCTGGTGATCCTGATGGTAAAAAGAAGTACAAGTTATGGGCTTACGATTTTGAAAGTTGTGTTGAATACATTGAAACTCAAACCCGTGAATTTGTTTTAGAAGATGGGAAGTTCAAGGTAGACGAGCAGGGTGAAGCTATTTTTTATTGGGTTAAACAGGGTAAACATAAAGTCAATTTGGTTGTTTGCAGAGACGTCTTTGATCCTACATCAGAAAAAGTTTATAGAGGTGAAAACTGTTTACGCGATTTCATTTGTGATATGGTTAGTTTTAATGATGGGAAAAATGTTGTTGTTGCGCATAATGGGTCTGGTTATGATGCACGATTAATCCTTGATGAAATTGCTCTACTTGATAAACATGAAAGGATTACACCTGTTGCTCGTGGTAGTAAATTTATGCAGATTCAAATTGGTAAAACATTTTTCAGAGACTCGTTATTACATCTCCAGGGATCACTAGCTAGTTTATCTGATGCATTCCTAGGCAAAGGTCAATTGAAAAAAGGAGATTTTCCACATAGGTTTAATGAACAAAAGAATTACGGGTACGTTGGTCCTCTCCCTGACAAAAAGTATTTCGAACTAGGGTTCAAGTTCAAGACTAGTCAGCACGAGCAAGAGTTTCATGAATGGCACGATACTTATAGTGGTGTATGGGATTTCGATAAAGAATTGTTAGAGTACTGCAAGAACGATGTTGAAATCTTGGCTAGAGTTATGGTGTTGTACCATGAACAAATGACTGCACTGTTTGATGTGTCTCCATGGAATGGGATTACTGCTCCTTCTTATTTACATGGTGCTCTAGTCTCGAGATTATCAAAAGACCTTGAATTGCCTGAAGATAAAAAAGAACGTCATGATAAAATCCAAGAACTAGCTAGTGATAAAATTTGGGCTGTTTTAACACCTATGGAGTACTGGTTTATCCGTTTATGTTTACGTGGTGGTAGAACTGATGTGCGCAAGATTTACCATCATGTATCTGATGAAGACTGGGATAGAGGTGTTAGGATTGTTTACATTGATGTCAAGAGTATGTACCCTTATGTTCAAATAGCTTACCCTTACCCTGTGGGAACTCCTACCATTTACATTTACGATAAAGATTTTTACCCCTGCAACACCCATAGAAACCCAGAGAATGGTGGTAATGTCTTAGGTAAATGTGATTGTTCTTACCATGTGAAAAAGTTGTCTCTGCGTGGTCATTTACAAGAAACAATTATAGAAGATGTTTTTGATAATGATAACCCATGGCCTGAAGTTGGTAGAGATGATTGGTTTGGGTTCGTATGTGTTACTCTTGATCCACCTAAAGATTTGTTTCACCCTGTACTAGTTAATTGGGATCCTATTGAAGGCAAATGTGTTGCTACTCTAAACCAAAAGACTTACTATGTCCCATCGTTTCTATTCAAGATTGCTTTAGAGCAGGGTTACAAATTAATTAGGATGCATAGGTTTGACAAGTACGCTAAAAAAGATGGGTTATGGAATGATGTTATTAGACAACTCTATGTCATCAAAGAAGCTAATTCTGGTCCTATGCCGTCAACAACCATAAAAAGAAATGAACTGATTGAAATGTACGATAGAGAGCCTTTTAATATGGGTCAATTAATGTTTGATAGTTTTGGGATTGACGAGTGGGAACATGAAAACAATAGAAAGCGCGATGGGTCTCCACTAGTAGGGAAATGGGGATTCAATCCTGCTGCTAGACAGACTGCGAAAATTGGTTTGAATTCATTATGGGGGAAACATTGTGAAAGAGCCAATATGCCTACATCGCTTGTTTTGACTAGAGATGATGAAGTTGAAATGCTTGACTTGTTCCAAAAGATTGCTACCAAGAACACAAAGATGCAAGACAACATTCCGTTTGGTAATGATAAATTGTACATGAAAATTGCCAAGTGTACAGGTACGGGAAACCCCAACTTGCATAAAGCGTATTTGCCTGCCGGTGTGATGGTCCCTTCTTATGGTCAATTAATGTTATGGACACAAATGAACAAGGTGGGTAAACAGTGTTTGTATCATGACACAGATTCAATCATTTATGTCCACGATCCTGCAAAACCTGACCAATGTATTACTCCTGGTGAAATGTGGGGTGATTGGGAGTATGAAAAGTTTGGGAAAGGTAAACTAAGAACGTTTGTGGGTATTGGTCCAAAAAGCTATGGTCTAAGATCTGACGATGGGAAAGAAATGTTTAAATGGAAAGGTGTTTCTGTTAGTACTGCGCATGGTGAAATGTTAAACCTAAAAAGAATGGAAGTAATGGTTAAAGAGTACTTGGAAAGAGCTACTGAACATACTATTGTTGAAATGCCTCAGTTTACAATGGTCTACAAGATTGGTGTAGGGATAGTTAATAATTTTGTTTTAAAGAAATGTCAATTCAACAAGACTGCCCTAAAAGGAAACTTGGCAGCTAATGGTGTGCTCTATCCGTTTGGGTACTGCCATGGGTGTATCTTGGAAGACTTGGGTAAAGAGAATAACCCATTAAATCATACATGTAAATTGAGTTGTGTTGCGTGCTTTGATTTGAATCGGTTTAGTGACTATTTAAATCAGCAGGACGGTCATACTTGTTTCTGGTCTTGAATAAAATTCTTTACTTATGATTCCACAACTTCCACCTGAACTATGGTCTATGATCTTGAAATTCAAAGTAGATCATTATGTTTGTGAACTAAAAGAATACTGTAAATCTAAATACGACTGGGATCCTAATAGATCTAGAATCTCTCTCTTTCAATATGGTTCAAGTGATCCTGATGATTATGATTACATGCCAATTATTACAAACTACCATCCAACCGAACGAAATTGGAATAATTTTTTGGACAGAGCTATTGATGCTATTAATTGGAAATTTGATACTGAAGAAATCATTGATCATTTCATAAGAATTAACCCCGAAGAAAATGTTCTTGTGCGAATGTACTACGACTATTATACCGACTATGAATTATGGCGCCGCGCTGAGTATGACTACATCAGCGACCCAGGTGAAAATAGTGAATAAAAATTTTTACTATGATCTCTCAACTTCCACCTGAACTATGGTCTATGATCTTGAAATTTAAAGTAGCTCACTATGTTTGGGATTTGAAAAAGTATTGTAAAAGAAAATTGAAATGGAATCCTAAATGTAGAATTATTCGATTGATGCAATTGATAAGTAATGAAGATGTAGAATTATTTGAGAGTCTTACAGATCAATCTATTCATAAAAAACTATGGATTAAAAATGTAAATCGGGCTATAAAGTCTATTACATGGGAATTTGATACTAAGAGTGCTTTTATATATCCTGGGCTTTTTTTATTCTTCTTTGATGATGGTAATGAAGTGATGATGCAGTATGAATAAAATTTCTTTCCCTATGACTTCTCAACTTCCACCTGAACTATGGTCTATGATCTTGAAATTTAAAGTAGATCATTATGTTTGTGAACTAAAAGAATACTATAGAATACGTTACGAATTTGATTCTGTCTTGTCTCGAATTACTGTTGTTGAAATAGGTAAACCTCATAGATATGATATTCAGTATTTGGTAGAAGCTCATCCTTCAAGAAGAACATGGGAACAATGCGTAAAAGAGTTCATTAATGGAATTACATGGAGATCTACAATAGACGACGACAAAATAATTTTTAAAGCTGACGACACCGATTTCTACATAAAATTGTTTTTCTCCCCATGAATAAAGTGTGTGAACTATTACATGGATCAAAATACTACCCCCCTTACTAAAGACATTCCAGGATCAAATAGTATGCCTCCTATGGATGTGAGAACTAGTAATACTCTAACTTATATTCCACAACCCTCAAATGCTTACACTGGTCCTTTTGCCACTGCTTCTTCTCCTTACACTAAGTATTCTCCCTACAATGTTTCTTGAACTAATTTTATTAGTAGACGATTGGTTTGATTCTATAATAAACCTCACAATGTAAATACAACCAACAACAATAAAACAAACAATAAGTAGAGTGCAGCGAGTACCAAGTTTTCTTCAGCTTCTTGTTTATAGTTATGATTTTCAATATCAGTATAGTTAGTCATTAAAAAAAGGGGAAAACCTCTCTACTTATGAAAAAACATGTACTACATAGTTCCCATTACCCCATTAGTCTGGACCCTTAGTAAAACCAACACCTCCAAGCTATTCTTTATGGGAATAAATTTGATGTTGGTAAAAAATGAATTTTCATATCTCTTCAAAAAATGAATTTTTAAACCCTTGAAATAGTAATAA
>Ga0031653_10000024_pt1 | contig 20023 bp, 19 predicted proteins | sample FrelakmetBRP12BR_FD_55210 | JGI IMG/M metagenome (GOLD analysis project Ga0031653, IMG submission 55210) | Freshwater lake sediment microbial communities from the University of Notre Dame, USA, for methane emissions studies - BRP12 BR | ecosystem: Environmental > Aquatic > Freshwater > Lake >... | reverse complement strand
CGCTCGTCGAGCGCCCCTGCAACTGAGTTAATGTTCAGTCGATTACTTGCACGAACCCGGCAGGTACTTCGGGGGCATTGTGCCCGGCTGGCAACGGAAGGCGCCAACTTGCTGGCCCATATTGGCGGCGACAGTCATGTTTACCGGCGGAGTGTCTGCTGTCTGCGGCGTCAGCGTGATCGTCGTACCCGAAGCGGTCTTCAGATCGGACGGGTTCGTTGCCATCGTGACGGTGATGACGCCATTGACACTGGTATTGATTACGTTGACGTACTTGGTCGGAGGCGATGCTGAGGCTTCACCGCAGCCCCAGCCGTCTGCCGCGGGCGCCACGCCCGATGCGCCAGTCTGATAGACCTCGGCGACCGTGGTGCGGCACTGGCTGGCGGCCAGGATGCCTTCCGACACACGGGCCTTGACCGTGTAGTCGGAGTACGCCGGCAGCGCCACCGCAGCCAGGATACCGATGATCGCGACCACGATCATCAGTTCGATCAGTGTGAAGCCTTGTTGGACACGTTTCATGGTTGACTCTCCTTGAGCAGGGTTGGTTGGGGTCACGCCTTGGTAGATGCAGATGTCGTGCCAGCGGTTCGAGCCCCGGGATTGGCGGTCAATCGGGCGTTAGTTCACAGTGGTTACAGGCGATGTGTCGTTTCTTGTCACGACACGTGTTCTTCGAGTGACACAAACCGTCGCTTCTGACCTGAGGCTCAAACCGCTACTCGATGGCGATGATCTGGTCATGCATGAGCGCGCGGATGTGATGCGCGCTGCCGAGCGCTGCGATTTCGCTCATCACGACGTCGAGTTCGCCGGGTTTGATGTGGGTGATCAACACGTTCACCGGGGTGTCGAGGCGTGCGAGTTCCTGCCCGAGCATCGACGGGCACAGGTGACGGCTCACGCGCGCAACCTGGCGCTCATCGTCGCGAAACGCGGTCTCGATCACCAGCGAAGAAATGCGCATGCCGTGCAGGCGCGCCCAAAGAGCCGGATTGGGACCCGTGTCACCGGTGTAGATAAAGGCACCGCGCTTCGCCACCGGTGCACCCAGTACGGCAAAGCCGACCGCAGGTACGGTGTGCGCCGCTGGCAGTACCTCGATGCGGCGCTCACCGAGCGTGATGATCTGCCCGACCTCGAATGGCACCAGTTGCATGATCGGCGCCTCCGCCGATGGCAGCCGGGTGAAATCGGGCCAGATGACACCGTTGAAGATATGCGCGCGCAGCGCGTCGATCGTCTGCGGCAGTGCATGCACCTGGATCGGCGGCTGCCCGATGCGGCTGCGGATCACGCTGTCGGCGAGCAACCCGATGGCGAGCACATGGTCCAAGTGCGAATGGCTGATCAGAATATGGTCGATCCGGACCATCTCTTCCAGCGCCAGGGCACCAACGCCGGTGCCAGCATCGATCAGGACGTCGTCGTCGAGCAGAAATGCCGTCGTGCGACACCCCGCGGCGATGGAGCCCGAACAGCCGAGAACACGAATCTGCATGGGTTTCGTTGGGTGCGCCGTCCTCGGCCGGCACGCGATTGACGGGAGAGTCCAACACCGGGTGCTTCAGTGCTGCGCGGAAAGAAACCCGCGCAGATGTCCGATGCCGTGCCTGAATAGTGCGACCGTGCGCCGGGGACCGCAAGATAGGGAATTCGCGTTCCTCGCGCAGCCTCGTTCCTGTCCCGCGGGCAACCTTAACCCGCCGTGACTTGCATCACAGCGGATGGTCGCAAGTCGCGTCTCAGGCTTGTATGAACTGCATCTGGGTGCCGGCGAGTTCGATGACATCGCCGTTCTTCAGATGCACCGAATCGCCCGACAAGGGCGACCCGTTGATCGCCGGCCGGTGGCTGCCCTCGACATGCGAGATGACATAGCCCCCGGGGCGTTTGGTGATCGACGCCACCTGCACACCGGGCTTGCCGACGGTCGTCACTACTTTGGTCAGCGCAACCTCGCGGCCTGCCGCCGCGCCGTTGAGCACCTTGATCGATGCCGGGTTGCCTTGCGGGCCCAACGCGCCGAACGCCGAATTGGCGCCCAACCCCGACGTGTGCGAGAACCCAGGGGCTGGCGCGCCTGCAGCTGCCGGGGCGCCCGGGCGCATGATCATTGTCTTTTCGTATTCACCGCCTTCGTCGACCAAGTACTTGATCTTGTACTTGCCGATCTCAACGGTGTCGTTGTGCGCCAGCAGCTGTTTCTTGACAGCCTTGCCGTTGATATAGGTGCCGTTGGTGCTGTTCAAGTCTTCGATGAAGACATCTTGGCCGACCATCTGCAGCACCGCATGCTCACCACTGACGGCGAGGTTGTCGATGACGATGTCGTTGTAGGGCCGACGCCCCAGAGTGGTCTTGTCTTTGATGATCTGGACTTCCTTGATGACCACACCATCGAGCGACACCACCAGCTTGCCCATGCTCATCCTCTAGTCTGTTGTCTCTTGCGTCGCCGCGGCGCGACCTCAAAGACGACCGGCCCTAACCTATCAGCGCCGGAACGGCCACCACGAACGACCCGTGACCCCTGGCCCTCCGGCGGCGCGGACCAGAATCAGAGAGATATTATCCTTTCCGCCCGCCTCGTTGGCGGCTTCGACCAAAGCAGGGCCTGCAGACTCAATGGAGTCGTGAGCCAGCAACAACTGCGCAATGCCGGCGTCGTCGAGCATGTCCGACAGACCATCCGAGCACATCAGGTAGATGTCTCCAGGCTGGACCTCATGCAGATGGGTCTCCAGCAAGACGGTGTCTTCCACGCCGACTGCGCGGGTGACGAGGTTCTTGTTGGCCGAGAACGCGGCCTGTTCCGCGGTGATCAACCCGGCGTCGATCTGCTCCTGCAACAGCGAGTGATCGCGCGTGATCTGCGCCAAGCGCCCCGCGCGCCAGCGATAAGTCCGGGAATCCCCAACGTGGCCGAGCAGCAGCCGGTTGTCGCGGAACACCGCCACAACCAGGGTCGTGCCCATGCCGGCGTACTGTGGATTCGAATTCGCGGCGTTGAAGATCGCACGATTGGCGTTGTCGACGCAGATGTCCATCGCGCGTCGGACTTCCGTGTCGGTCGCGTGCGTCGTGGCCTCCTGCAACCATCGTCCGAGTTCCGTCTTGATGAACGAGGTCGCCATGTTGCTAGCCACCTCACCCGCGTTGTAGCCACCCATGCCGTCGGCCAGCACGGCGAGCGAATTGGCGGGATCAATCTCGACCGAGTCTTCGTTGTTCGAGCGCGCGCGGCCCGGGTCCACGGCATGGAAGTACTCGAAGGTCATGGCAGTGGAGTCGGCGCGGCCCGGTGGATGTGCTGGTGTCGCGCGGATTGTGCCTCGGAACCAAGCCGTGACCGATGCTGGCCAGGGCCCCGGGCCGTGGGGGCTGCTTCACGAACCGGAGTGCGCCGCGACTTTGTCCCAGGGCTCCTCCAGTTGCTTGGCCAGCACCGCGGCGTCTTGCTCGCGCGCCCCCGGTTTCTTGGCCAGACAGAGCATCACCGCCTTGCAGATCAACAGCGGCAATTCCGGTCGCAATGCCCGAAGGTCTGGCGCAGCCTCTGTGGCCACCGCACGCAGCAGCGCGCCCATCGTATCGGCCTGATACGGTCGTCGTCCGGCCAGCAGCTCATAGAGGGTGACGCCCAATCCATAGAGGTCGGCCGCGGGCCCGGCTTCGGCGCCTGCCAGAAGCTCCGGTGCCATGTATTCGGGCGAGCCCAGCACCACCCCGGAGCGGGTATGCGAATGGTCCAGCTGTCTGGCAACCCCGAAATCGGTCAGCTTGACAGCGTCACCTGGCAGATCGACCAAGATGTTCCCAGGTTTGACATCACGATGCACAACGCCTCGGGTGTGGGCATAAGCGAGGGCACGCGCAACGCGCGCTCCGATCCGCGCAACCAGTGGCTCGGGCAGCAACCGGGACGGCCGCGTGTAGCGCGTCAGATCGGTTCCGGCAATTGCTTCCATGGCGATCCACGCCATACCGTCAGTCGCGCCTGCGTCCAACACTGCGACGATGCCCGGGTGACTCAACTGGCGAGCCGTCTGCGCTTCGCGCAGGAACCGGTCTCGGGCCACCGCCTGCTCGTCGTCGCAGAATGGCTCGTCGAGGCGGATCGTCTTCAACGCCACCCATTGCCCGTTTCGTTCGTCCTGTGCCAGAAAGACCTGGCCAGTTGCGCCTTGACCGATCCGTCGAACAAGGCGATAGCGGCCGATTCTTTTGACAGGTGACGATTGGGGCTCGTCGGCGGGTCGCTGCGACTCGGACAGCGTGCCCGGCATGAAGCCTCCCGCTCGGATGCTTGCTTGCCTCACACTAACATTCGAATCGCCGGCTCAGCGGCAAAGTTCCGGCATCGGAAGCAAGACATCAGGCGGCAACGCTTCGCGCATGCTGGCGGCGCCGCAGAAACACCCCGATCGCGACCACCAACACCGCACCCACCGCGCCCCCGACATTGACCTGCCAGTGCGGCAACTCGCCGATGCGTTGCACCAGCGCCGGATCGGTCAGCAGCATTTCCCCGGCCAGGAACCCGAGCAGCGCGGCGCCGGCGGTGATGATCACCGGGTACCGCTCCATGACCTTCAGCAGCAAAGTACTGCCAAAGATGATCAGCGGAATACTCAATGCCAGACCGATGACCAGCAACGGGATGTTGCCTTTGGCGGCCGCCGCAACGGCCAGCACGTTGTCCAGGCTCATGACCAAGTCTGCGATCAGGATCGTGCGAATCGCGATCCAGAGGCCGCCGCTGCCTTTGCCGATGTCACCGTCTTCGTCATCGTCCTCGAGCATCAGCGTGACGCCGATGTACACCAACAGCAGAGCGCCGATGATCTTCAGATACGGCCATTTCAACATCTCGACCGCGATGATCGTCAATACCACCCGCATCACGATGGCGGCTGCACTGCCCCAAAAGATTGCCTTGTTCTGCTGATGCGGCGGGAGCGAGCGCGCTGCCAGTGCGATGACCACGGCGTTGTCGCCCGACAGGATGATGTTGACCCAAATGATCGATCCGAGCGCCGCCCAAAACGCCGCTGAGGTGTAATCCATGGAGCCTCCGATTTCGTGCGCAGACTGACCGCGTTCAAACCCTCGCAACTCAGTGTACGGAGTCGCGAACCTGCTGACCGTTCGTACTGCGGCGAAAGCCTTGGATACCGGCCTGGCACCTCAGATCAATGACTTCAGCAGGCGTCCCATTTCGCTGGGATTGCGTGTCACCTTGAAGCCGCATTCCTCCATGATTGCGAGCTTGGCGTCGGCTGTGTCGGCGCCACCCGAGATCAACGCGCCCGCGTGTCCCATCCGCTTGCCGGCTGGGGCGGTCACCCCGGCAATGAATCCGACGATCGGCTTCTTCATGTTCGACCTGCACCAGCGCGCCGCATCGGCCTCGTCGGGGCCGCCAATCTCACCGATCATGATCACGGCATCAGTTTCGGGATCGTCGTTGAACAGGCGCATCACGTCGATGTGCTTGAGGCCGTTGATCGGGTCGCCACCTATGCCGACTGCGGTCGACTGACCGAGCCCGATCTCGGTCAGCTGCGCGACCGCCTCGTACGTCAGCGTGCCAGATCGACTCACCACGCCGATGCGACCTTTTCTGTGGATGTGTCCCGGCATGATGCCGATCTTTATTTCCTCGGGCGTGATCAGCCCAGGGCAGTTCGGCCCCAGCAACAGCGTCTTCTTGTGGCCGGCCGCCTCGCGCTGCTTCATTCGGTTGCGGACCTCGAGCATGTCACGCACCGGAATGCCTTCGGTGATGCACACCACAAGGTCCAGATCGGCCTGCACGGCCTCCCAGATGGCGGCCGCCGCACCGGCCGGCGGTACGTAGATCACGCTGACGCCGGCACCGGTCTTGGCCTTGGCATCGNCCACGTCGGCATAGATCGGAATGCCCTCGAAGTCCTCGCCGGCCCGCTTCGGGTTGACGCCGGCGACGAAACACTGCTTGCCCAAGGCGTAGTCCCTGCAGCCCCGGGTATGGAACTGCCCGGTTTTTCCGGTGATGCCCTGAGTGATGACCCGGGTGTTCTTGTTGATCAGGATGCTCATGTCTGATGTTCCCGGTTCACTTGACGGCGGCAACAATCCGAGTTGCAGCCTCCGCCATCGTGTCCGCGCTGATGATCGGCAGGCCCGATTGCGCGAGTAGCTGCTTGCCTTGATCCTCGTTCGTGCCCTTCATGCGCACCACCAGCGGCACCTTCAGGTTCACGGCCTTGCACGCGGCGATCACGCCTTCGGCGATCGTGTCGCAGCGCATGATGCCGCCGAAGATGTTGACCAGGATGCCCTTCACATTCGTATTACGCAGCATGATCTTGAAGGCCTCGGTCACCTTTTCCGCCGTCGCGCCGCCACCCACATCTAGAAAGTTCGCCGGCTCGCCGCCGAACAGTTTGATCGTGTCCATGGTTGCCATCGCCAGGCCGGCGCCGTTGACGAGGCAGCCGATGTTGCCGTCCAGACTGATATAGCTCAGGTCGAACTTGCTGGCCTCGACCTCGGCCGGGTCCTCTTCGTCCAGGTCGCGGTATGCAACGATATCCGGGTGGCGGAACAAGGCATTGGCATCGAAGTTGAACTTGGCGTCGAGCGCCTTGATGCGGCCGCTGCCCTCGAGGATCAATGGGTTGATCTCTGCCAGGCTGGCATCACTTTCCATGTAGCAGCGATACAGGTTCCTGAACACCTCGATCGCCTGCGATTGGCTGGCCATCGGAATGCCAATGCCTTGGGCCATCTGGCGCGCCTGGTCATTGCCCAGGCCCACCAGTGGATCGATGAATATCTTGATGATCTTGTCTGGTGTGTCATGGGCCACCTTCTCGATGTCCATTCCACCTTCCGAGCTGCCCATGAGTACGACCGTCTGTGATGCGCGGTCGGTCAGCACGGCAACGTAATACTCCTTGCGAATATCTGCGCCCTCCTCGATCAGCAAGCGCCGTACCTTCTGTCCCTGCGGTCCGGTCTGGTGGGTGACCAGTTGCATGCCGAGGATCTGCCCGGCCAGGGCCTTGAGTTCGTCGAGCGAGCGCGCCAGCTTCACGCCACCGCCCTTGCCGCGGCCCCCGGCATGGATCTGGGCCTTCACGACCCAGACCTTGCCCCCCAGACGCTGCGCCGCGTCGAGTGCCTCCTGCACCGTGAAGGCCGGGTGGCCGCGCGGAACAGGAACAGCGAAGTTGCGCAACAACTCCTTGCCCTGGTATTCGTGGATCTTCATCGTGGGTCCGTTGGCGAGGTGATCGGTGACGGGTTCGTCCGCAACAGGCCCGCCGGCGCATCAACCTGGTTGACGCATGGGCCTGCAATTGCGTGCCGCAAAGCGCGAGCAATTTAGCACGATGGATGTGGGGACCGGCGATGCCGCAGTGCCGCGTCGACCGGTAAGCCCAGGTTCATCTGCAAGGATGCTTCCGCCGTGCGGGCACCGCGCGTGGCTGGGTGTGTCGCCGGTGTCTCAGTGCTCGTCGGGTTCGTCGGGCTCGTCTGCGCCTGAAAGCAGCTTGCGCACGACCTCGCCGGAGAATCCACGCGCGGTGAGAAACCGGATCTGCTTGGCACGTTCGGCGAGATTGGCGGCGGGTTGTCCGAACTTCTTGCGCCATACCTCTCGCGCTCGTGCCAGCTCGGTGGTCCGCAGCTGGTCCTGGGCGGCGGCGTCTGGTACGAGCCCATGCCGCCTCAGTTCATGCTCGATACGGCGGTTGCCGAATCGCGCAGCGCGGGCGTGGACACGGCCCTCGATGAAGCGCGCCGCACTCAGGAGACCGCTTGCCTCGAGTTGATCCAGCAGCGCGTCGATGTCAGCCGCAGCGTCAGCGTCGGTCGCCGCGCGCAGCAGCTTGGCGCGCAATTCCTGCCGGCTGTGCTCGCGGCCGGCCAGCCACTGCAGCGCCCGGGCCTTCAGCGATGGTGCGTGGCTTTGCACTTCTGGCGCGCGTTGCTGTCGTCGAACACCGATCGCTGGGCAAACTGCGCCGGCGCATGCCTGCCCGATGCGCCGCTTGCATTAGCCACCCGCGTCGTCAGCCGGCAGCCAGTGCCGGCAACAGCGGCACGCCCATGGCTTCGCGAACCTTGTTTTCGATCTCGTGCGCCAGGTCGGGGTTCTCGCGCAGGAACTCGCGCGCGTTGTCCTTACCTTGGCCGATCTTCTCGCCGTTGTAGGCATACCAGGCGCCGGATTTGTCCACCACTTGTGCAATGACGCCGAGGTCGACGATCTCACCCTCCCGACTGATGCCCTCGCCATAGAGGATATCGAACTCCGCATGCTTGAAGGGCGGCGCAACCTTGTTCTTGACGACCTTGACCTTGGTCTCGCTGCCGATGACTTCTTCAGCCTTCTTGATGCTGCCGGTACGGCGGATGTCCAGCCGCACCGACGAGTAGAACTTCAGCGCGTTGCCACCGGTGGTGGTTTCCGGATTTCCAAACATCACGCCGATCTTCATGCGGATTTGATTGATGAAGATGACCATCGTGTTGGTCTTCTTGACGGTGGCCGTGAGCTTGCGCAGCGCCTGGCTCATCAGCCTTGCCTGCAGACCGGGCAGCGAGTCGCCCATTTCACCCTCGAGCTCGGCCTTGGGCGTCAGCGCGGCGACCGAATCGATGACGACCAGATCGACCGAGCCCGAACGCACCAGCGAATCGACGATCTCGAGCGCCTGCTCTCCGGTATCGGGTTGGCTGATCAGCAACTCCTGAAGGTTGACACCGAGCTTCTGCGCATAGCCAATGTCCAGCGCGTGTTCAGCGTCGATGAACGCACAGGTGCCGCCGACCTTCTGCATCTGAGCGACGACCTGCAGTGTCAATGTCGTCTTGCCCGATGATTCCGGCCCATAGATCTCGATCACGCGACCGCGAGGCAAGCCACCGACACCCAGCGCGATATCCAGGCCGAGCGAGCCGGTGGACACCACCTCGATTGGCTCGACGATTTCGCCGTCCCCCAGCCGCATGATCGAACCCTTGCCGAATTGCTTTTCGATCTGTGCCAACGCGGCCTGTAGGGCCTTGGCCTTCTCGGTATTCAATGCCTTGACGGGTGCATCCATGGTGAGTCTCCTTCGTTGCGATGATTATGACAGACGAACTGGATGTTTGTACAGTACATTTTGGGGGCTGCTGCGCTTGGCGAGAGAGTCGGGTCTGCGCTCATGTCCCTAGAATCAACCCCACGCGGCCGCCTGCCCACGAAGGGGTCGTCGGGAGGCCTGTCGATGCGCATCTTGATCGCCGAGGACGACTTGGTATTGGCCGACGGACTGCTGCGCACGCTGCGCGCCTCCGGTTATGCGGTCGACCAGGTCTGTACCGGCAGCGAGGCCGACGCAGCCCTGGCCTCGCATGAGTTCGACCTTGTGATCCTGGATCTGGGGCTTCCCAAGATGCATGGCTTTGACGTGCTGCGCAGACTGCGCGCCCGCGGTGCAACGCTGCCGGTGCTGATTCTGACGGCCGCGGACAGTATCGAACAACGTGTCAAGGGCCTGGATCTGGGCGCGGACGACTATATGGCCAAGCCGTTCTCGCTGCAGGAACTGGAGGCACGGGTGCGCGCCCTGACGCGCCGCGGGCTCGGCACCGCCTCGAGCGTGATCAAGCATGGACCGTTGACATTCGACGCCACCGGACGCGTGGCCTATATCAACGACCAGATGATCGAGCTGTCCGCACGCGAGCTTTCGTTGCTGGAGGTGCTGCTCCAACGTGCCGGCCGGCTCGTCAGCAAGGACCAGCTCGTCGAGCGCCTATGCGAATGGGGCGAGGAGGTCAGCAACAACGCGATCGAGGTCTACATCCACCGCCTGCGCAAGAAGATAGAACAGGGTCCGATCCGCATCGCCACGGTACGAGGACTGGGCTACTGCCTCGAGAAGATCTCCGCCTAGGGTGGGCGATCGGCCGGGCGAACGCCGGACACCGGGTCGGCATCTCATCCACACCACGATGCAGCCGTTTCCAACTGAGCAACGCTCGCTATTCGGCGAGATCCTGGACTGGATGCTCGCACCACTCCTGCTGTTGTGGCCCATGAGCCTCGCGCTGACCTACGTGGTGGCACAGAACATCGCCAACAAGCCCTACGACCGCGACCTCGGCGAAATGGCGCGCACGATCGCGCGACANATCGTGATCGAGCGCAGCTCCGAAGACGGCCCGNGCATGGTGCGGCTGCGACTGCCGGAGATTGCCGCCGAGGTGCTGCGCGCCGACGACACCGACCGGGTGTACTTTCGCGTGCTGGGCACGCGCGGCGAACACATCGCAGGCGACACTGAGTTACCGGTCCCGGAAGAGGCGCCTGCGCTGCAGGAGTTGCGCTTCCGCGACGAAGAGATCCAATCGGAACCCGTGCGCGTCGCTTACCTGTGGATCTCGGGCGGCCGGCCCGGCGAAACGCCTCCGCTGGTACAGGTCGGCGAGACGCTAGAGAAACGTGCCCGCCTGGCCACCGAGATCATCAAGGGCGTGATCATTCCGCAATTCGTGATCTTGCCGCTGGCAGTGCTGCTGGTCTGGCTCGCGTTGGCGCGCGGCATCCGCCCTTTGCATGAGCTTCAGCAGCGTATCCGGCGGCGCCAGAGTCAGGATCTGAGCCCCATCGAGGAACGAGACGCGCCCGAGGAGGTCGGGCCGTTGGTGCGGGCTATCAACGACCTGCTGGCGCGCCTGGATCAATCGATCGGCGCGCAGAAACACTTCCTGGCCGACGCCGCGCACCAGCTGAAGACGCCGCTGGCGGGGCTGCGCATGCAGGCCGAGCTCGCGCAGCGCGAGATCGACGCCGGCGAGCAGGATCCGCGGGCGCTGAAGCGTTCACTGCAACAGATCGCCCGCTCCAGCCAACGCGCCGCGCATATGGTCAACCAGTTGTTGTCGATGGCACGCGCCGAGGACAAGGAGAGCGCGCTGCGCACGCAGGAGGTGCGCCTGGCGCGTCTGGCCCGCGAGGTGGTGCGTGATTTCGTGCCCAAGGCGCTCGACAAGCGCATCGACCTCGGATACGAAGGCCCCGAGCAGGATGAACCGTCCGGCCGTCTGGTTGGGGAGCCTTTGCTGATCCGCGAATTGATCCGCAACCTGGTGGACAACGCGCTGCAATACACGCCCACGGGCGGCGTGGTTACCGTCCGCGTGATGCCCGATCCATTCGGCCAGGTGATCGTGCTGCAGGTCGAGGACTCGGGGCCCGGCATTGCCGAGGCGGAACGCGAACTGATATTCCAGGCTTTCTATCGCGCCCTCGGCACGGACGTCGACGGCAGCGGCCTGGGATTGGCCATCGTGAAGGAGATCGCCATCCGGCATGGCGCCAGCGTGACGGTAACCGACGCCCGCCCCCGCGTGCCTGCCGCAACATCCGGCATGGGGCCCGGTGCGCTGTTCACGTTGCGTTTTCCATTGGCCCCGGTCGAGACGCGCAAGAGCGGCGCAGCCGCATGAGCAGGCTTGCGTCGACCAACTCATCGAGACCGGTGACGCATGCGGTCGCCGCCGGTTCCGCTCTGCGCGCTCGACTCAGCTCTGCATCAATGTGCGGCTGCGCGCGATCGACATCAGCAGTCCCAGCCCCAGGCCCAAGGTGACCATCGCCGTCCCGCCATAGCTGATGAAGGGCAACGGGACACCGACCACGGGCAACACGCCACTGACCATGCCCATGTTGACGAACGCATAGGTAAAGAAGCTCAGCGTGATGGCTCCGGCCAGCAGGCGGGTAAATACGGTCGGTGCCTCGGCAGCGATCATCAATCCGCGCAAGATGAGGAAGGTGAATCCAAGCAACAGGCTCGCCGTGCCCACCAGTCCGAACTCCTCGGCGAATCCGGCGAACACGAAGTCGGTCGTTCGCTCGGGAATGAATTCGAGGTGGGTCTGGGTGCCGTTCATGAACCCCTTGCCTGTGACCCCGCCGGCACCAATCGCAATCATGCCCTGGATGATGTGAAACCCCTTGCCGAGCGGATCGGTCGTCGGGTCGAGAAGCGTGCACACGCGGTGCTTCTGGTATTCGCGCAGTACCGGCCACGCAACGTCGGGCTCGCAGATGCGATCCTGGCTGACCACCAAGGCCACGACGCCCGCCGCACCGAGTATCAGCACCGGAACGATCAGCTTCCATGACAGCCCGGCGAAGAAGATCACAAACAGGCCGGCCGACAGGATCAGGATCGCCGTTCCCAGATCCGGTTGTTTGACGACCAAGCCCACGGGAAGCAGCAGCAGAAGCACCCCGATGACGAAGTCCAGCGTATGCAGTCGACCCTCGCGCTTCTGGAACCACCACGCCAGCATCATCGGCATCCCGATCTTCAGGATTTCGCTGGGTTGGATCACCACGCCGACGTTGAGCCAGCGCGTCGCGCCCTTCTTGGTCACCCCGAAAACGGCGGTCGCCACCAAGAGGGCCACACCGATCACGTACACAGGCACCGCAAGGCCCATCAGCTTCTGCGGCGGGATCTGCGCCACGACGAACATGATGGCGAACGCGAGCGCCATGTTGCGCCCATGATCGACGAAGCGGGTGCCATGGTCGTAGCCGACCGAATACATCGTCAGCAAGCCGGCCATTGCGAGCAGGGCCGCGCCGGCCGTCAGCGCACCATCGAAGCCGCCGAACATCGGCCGCAGCCGTTGCCAGACTGTCGGGCTGTCGAATACCGCGCTCATTGGACTTCGCCCCGCGCGCTCAGCGCGGGCCCCCGGCCAGGGTCACCGCGACCGGCAATGACGCGGGTGCCACCGCAATGTTGCCCGGCAGTGGATACTCGTCGGCCAGGCGCGGCTTGCCGGTCGGCGCACCCGACTTGCCTTGCTGCGTCAGCGCCATGTCCGCGGCATTCGGCACCTGGCCGAGCAGCAGGTAGTCGAACACGCGGCGCGCAATCGGTGCGGCCGCTTCTGATCCAAAACCTGAGTTCTCGACGATGACCGCCAACGCGACGGTGGGCGCCTCGACCGGAGCGAAGGCGATGTACAGCGAGTGATCGCGCTGGTGCTCCTCGAGCTTGGATGCGTTGTACTTCTCGTTCTGCTTGATCGTCACAGCCTGTGCCGTGCCGGTCTTGCCGCCGCTCTTGTACGGCGCACCGGTGAACGATCGCACTGAAGTACCCTCCTGCGTGACGCCATACATGGCTCGAGTGATGAGCTCCACATGTTCGGGCTTGAACGCCAATGGCGTCAGGGCCTCGCTGGCCACGCGCCTGTGCTCGCGCGTCACCACGTTCTCGATGTCGCGCACCAGGCGCGGCTGGTAGCGCTGCCCCCCTGAAACCAGCGTGGCCGTGGCGGTTGCCATCTGCAGCGCGGTGAAGTGGTTGTAGCCTTGACCGATGCCCAAAGAGATCGTTTCGCCGGCATACCACTTCTGCTGTTCCGCGCGCTTGTAGTAGCGCCGTTTCCATTCAGTCGACGGGAGAACGCCGGTCAGTTCGCCCTCGACGTCAATCCCGGTCTTCTGCCCGAAACTGAACGGCGCGAGTTGCTCGTGCATCAGATCAACGCCCAGTTCGTTGGCCAGCGAATAGTAGTAGACATTGCTGGACTTCACGATCGAACGCATCATGTCCACCGGCCCAAGGCCGTGGTCGCCGTGGCTGCGGAATCGGTGGTTGCCGAACATGTAGTAGCCCGGATCGTTGATGACCGTACTCGGACTGCGCTTGCCCGTGTTCAGTGCCGCCATCGCCATGAATGGCTTGAAGGTCGATCCTGGTGGGTAGGTTCCGCGCAGCGCCCGGTTGAGCAGCGGCTTTTCAATCGACTCGTTCAGTTCGCGCCAGTTGTCTGCATCGATGCCGTCGACGAACAGGTTCGGGTCGAAGGTCGGCTTGCTCACGAGGGCCAGCACTTCGCCGTTGCGCGGATCGATCGCCACCAGCGCGCCGCGCCGCTCGCCGAACATCTCCTCCACCAAGGCCTGCAGCTTGATGTCGATCGACAGACGCAGCGTATTCCCCGGCGTTGCTCCGTGGCTGGCGAGACTGCGAACCGCACGTCCGCCCGCACTGGTCTCGATCTGTTCGAATCCGGTCGTCCCGTGCAGGTCGTCCTCGTAGCTCTGCTCGAGACCGAGCTTGCCGATGTAGTCGGTGCCCTTGTAGTTGCCCTGACGTTCCTCGTCCCAATCCTCCATCACCTTCTTCTCGGCCTGGTTGATGCGTCCGATATAGCCGATCAAGTGAGCACCGGTTTCGCCGAGTGGGTAATGGCGGAACAACCGGGCTCGAATATCGACGCCGGGAAACCGGAAACGCTGGGCCATGAATCGCGCCACCTCCTCGTCGGTAAGCTTGGTTCGGATCGGTAGCGACTCGAAGCTCTTGCTCTCCTCCACCAGCCGCTTGAAGCGCCGCTTGTCTCGTGTCTGGATGTCGACGACCTTGGCCAGCTGGTCGATCACCGCATCTGCGTCGACGGCCAACCTGGCGGGCGTTATCTCCAGGGTGTAGGCAGAATAATTTGTTGCCAGCACGATGCCGTTTCGATCGAGGATCAGGCCCCGGTTCGGCACGATCGGCACCACGGCGATCCGATTTGCCTCGGCCTGGGTGGACAGCTGTTCNTGCTGAAACACCTGTAGCCACACCAGGCGGGCGGCCAGCAGCGAGAAGCCGAACACCACGAACAGGGCGGCCGCCAGCAGACGCGCCCTAAAGCGGTCCAGCTCGGCTTCGATGTTGCGCAGCTCGATCATCGTGGCGCGCCCTACAGGGGCCGGTTCTCATCGGGGTCGGGAGGTCGCCGCTGCGGGGCCAACAGCACCCACACCGCCATCGGCCACAGCGCCGCCTCGAAAAAGGGCGCCAGCAGCAGATCCCAGCCCGGAAACATGCCGCCAGCCGCCATGCGCACCGCCAGCGACACCAGATGCGCCGCCGCCAGCAGCGGCAGCACCTGCAACGCCTGCTCCAGCACCGAAAACCACAACAGGCGCCGATGGATCGTGACTGCCAGGAAGCTCAGCAGCGTATACGCTAGCGCGTGCTGACCAAACAAGGCGCCCTGATGAACATCCATCACCAGGCCCAACAGAAACGCCAGTCCCACGCCCACGCGCAGCGGCTGGTGCACGTTCCAGAACACCAGCACCAGGGCCAATAGGTCCGGCATGGCGGCCTGCCGCCCCAGCGGGATCAGGTTGAAACCGAGCGCGAACAACAACGAAATCGCAATGAACAGCGGATTGACCGGCAGCAGCAGTTGGTCAGAACCCCGCGGCATGATCATCGCTTGGCTCCTCGCTGGCGTGCGGGTTTGGTCGACTCGGGGTCTGGTTCGGGGCGCGCGGGCATCTGTACATGCAGCGGCTCCAGCACCAACACATGGCGAACGCCATCCACGCTGGCTGTCGGTTGCAGCGCGATGCGCGCGAAACCTGATTCGACACGCCGGTCGACCTTGGTCACCTTGGCCACCGCGAGGCCTGGAGGATAGACGCCGTCGACTCCGCTGGTGATCAACTGGTCACCCAGCTGCACGTCGGCATTGCCCGCCATGAACCGCAATTCCATGCCGTCGCCATCGGCGGCCACACCGCCGAAGGCCGCGCTGCGTTGCTGGGTGCGCTGGTTCAGCACCGGGATGGCGGAGTCCTTGTCCGCCAGCAGCGTCACCTCCGACGACAACGGATACACGCGCGTGACCTGTCCCAGCACGCCGGTATCGTTGATCACCGGCGAGCCCAGCGCAATGCCTTGTGTCGAGCCGCTGTCGAGGAACACCTTGCGCGAATAGGGATCGGCCGCTTCGTACAGTACCTCGGCCGCTCGGCTGCGCACGCCCAGCCCGGCACGCAGATCGAGCAGGGCGCGCAGGCGCGCATTCTCGCGCGCGAGTTGCTCCACGCGTGCGGCCCGCTCAGCCTGCGCGACGAGCGCGGCACGCGCATCGCGCTCGCCGGCAATCGCCGCGTGCAAGCCCTTCGCATACTCGCCGCCCCCTTGCACCAAGTCCACCGGCACGAGCAGCGCCCGCTGTACCGGCATCAAAGCCGTCGCCATGGCCGCGCGGATCGGCTGAGTCAGCTTCAACCGTGAATCGGCCGCCATCAGGAACACGGCCAGGGCGGAGAACACAGCCAGCTTCGTCAGCGCCGACGGACCCTGACGGAAGAAAGGTGGCGGTGTGCGATCGATCGTGCCCAGAGGCATGTGCGGTGCCGCGACGCTTGACAACCGCGCAGCGGGGCCTACTCCGAGGTGAAGATGGACCCCAGGCGCTCCATGCGCTCCAGCGCCATGCCGCATCCGCGCACAACGCAAGTCAGCGGGTCCTCGGCCACCAGCACAGGCAGGCCGGTTTCCTCGGCGAGCAGCCGGTCGAGATCGCGCAGCAACGCACCGCCGCCGGTCAACATCATGCCGCGCTCGGCGATGTCGGCGCCCAGCTCGGGCGGCGTCTGCTCGAGCGCGTTCTTCACGCTCGACACGATCTGGTTGAGCGGGTCGGTCAGCGCCTCCAGAATCTCGTTGCTCGAGATCGTGAAGCTGCGCGGCACACCCTCGCTGAGGTTGCGGCCCTTGACCTCCATCTCCTTGACCTCGGACCCCGGGAACGCCGAGCCGATCTGCTTCTTGATCGCCTCGGCGGTGGGTTCGCCGATCAACATGCCGTAGTTGCGACGGATGTAGTTAATGATGGCTTCGTCGAACTTGTCGCCGCCGACCCGCACGCTGCCCTTGTAGACCATGCCGCCAAGACTGATGACGCCCACCTCGGTGGTTCCGCCACCGATGTCCACCACCATCGAGCCCGAGGCTTCCGAGACAGGCAGGCCCGCGCCGATCGCGGCAGCCATGGGTTCCTCGATCAGGTAGACCTCGCTGGCGCCCGCACCGAGCGCAGACTCACGTATGGCCCGCCGCTCGACCTGGGTCGAGCCACAGGGCACGCAGATGATGATGCGTGGGCTCGGCTTCATCATGGACCGCGGATGGACCATCTTGATGAACTGCTTGAGCATCTGCTCGGTGACCGTGAAGTCGGCGATCACGCCGTCCTTCATCGGGCGGATGGCCTCGATGTTGCCCGGAACCTTGCCGAGCATGGCCTTGGCCTCGGCGCCGACGGCCTGGATGGTCTTCTTGCCGTTGGGGCCGCCCTCGTGGCGGATGGCCACCACCGAGGGCTCGTCGAGCACGATGCCCTTGCCGCGCACGTAGATCAGCGTGTTGGCGGTGCCGAGGTCGATGGCCAGGTCGGTGGAGAAGTAGCGGCGCAGAGATCCGAACATGAATATGCGATCAGGTCAGTTCGCGGTGGTACGGACGCTGCGAAATACAAGCCGTAGCGTGGCGCACGATGGGCTGTCGATGGCGCGCGATAATACAGCAAGCCCTCGGCAATTCCCGCGTTTGAAGTCGTGCTTCCGACGCATTCCTCCACATGGCACTGACCTCACTCGACGTGAGCCGTATCGCGCTCCTAGCGCGCCTGGAACTCAGGCCTGATGAGGAACGGGCGATGCTCACGCAGCTCAACGGCTTCTTCGGTATCGTCGAACGGATGGGGGCGGTGGACACGCGCGGCGTTGAGCCGCTGTACACGCCGTTGTCGGCGGTGCAGGAGGTTCAGTTGCGGCTGCGCGACGATAGCGTCACCGAGCCGGATCAGCGCACCCTCAATCAACGCAGCGCGCCGCAGGTCGAGGACGGGCTGTACTTGGTGCCGAAGGTAATCGAGTGAGCCGTCGACGGCACACGCCCCGGTTGGAGGCGCAGCGCGGGCGAACGCCCATGCCCGCGCATGAGCGAGTACCTCGCGAAGCCGCAGAGCCTGTCAGCCCGTCCGTGGAAGGCGTTGCTGGCGCCAAGGGGACTTCATGAGCCTTTCAGCGCCGGAACAGCTCGGCGTCGCCGAGGTTGCCCGTGCGTTGGCGCAGCGTCAGCTGTCCAGCCTCGAGTTGACCAAACATTTGCTCGCACGCATCACAGCTCAACACGGTTTGGGCGCCTTCTTGCATGTTGACGCCGAGGCGGCATTGGCCAGCGCGGCGGACGCAGATGCCCGCCGCGCGGGTGGCGACGCCAGGCCTTTGCTGGGTGTGCCGGTGGCCCACAAGGACATCTTCGTCACCGCCGACGCCCCTACCACGGCCGGATCCAAGATGCTGGCCGGCTACCGCAGCCCCTTCGACGCGACGGTGGTGGCGCGGCTGCGCGAGGCAGGCATGGTCAGTCTCGGCAAGCTCAATTGCGACGAGTTCGCGATGGGCTCGGCCAATGAGAACTCGGCCTACGGCGCTGCACTCAACCCATGGGACCGAACGCGCGTGCCCGGCGGCTCATCGGGCGGCTCCGCCGCGGCGGTGGCGGCCCGCTTAGTGCCCGCCGCTACCCTTAGTGCCCGCCGCTACCGGCACGGACACGGGCGGCTCGATCCGCCAGCCAGCCAGTTTCAGCGGCGTCACCGGCATCAAACCGACCTATGGCCTGTGTTCGCGCTATGGGATGGTCGCCTTCGCCTCCAGCCTCGACCAAGCCGGCGTGCTGGCCCGGTCGGCAGAGGACTGCGCGATGTTGCTCGGGCCGATGAGCGGGTTCGATCCGCGCGACGCCACAAGCGCGCGCCGCCCGGCACAGGACTTCGCCGCCCAGATGCGCGCGCCTCGCGCTGAGGCAGCAGCGACGCGGCCGCTGCGGGGCCTGCGCATTGGGCTGCCGCGGGAGTTCTTCCCGATTACGCTGGCCGGTGACGTGAGCAGCGCCGTACGCGCTGCGTTGGCCGAGCTTGAGAAGCTAGGCGCGACGCTGCTTGACGTAAGCCTGCCGCGCACCGAACTCTCGATTCCCGTCTACTACATCATTGCCCCCGCCGAGGCCAGCTCCAACCTGTCGCGCTACGACGGTGTGCGCTATGGACACCGCGCCGCACACTACGATGACCTGCTCGACATGTACCGCAAGACGCGAGCGCAGGGCTTCGGCGCGGAGGTCAAACGCCGCATCATGATCGGCACGTACGTGCTTTCGCATGGTTACTACGACGCGTACTACCTGCAGGCGCAGAAGCTGCGCCGCATGATCGCCAACGACTTTCAGCGCTGCTTCAATGAATGCGACCTGATTGCCGGTCCAGTGGCGCCCAGCGTGGCATGGAAGCTCGGCGAGCAAGGCGACGATCCGGTCAAAGCTTACTTGGCCGATATCTTCACGCTGCCCGCGAGCTTGGCAGGGTTGCCGGGCATGAGCGTGCCGGCCGGTACTGGCGAGCAGGGCATGCCGGTTGGGTTGCAGCTGATCGGAAACTACTTCGACGAGGTACACCTGTTGCACACTGCGGCGGCGTTGCAGCAGGCCACCGACTGGCACCACGCCGCGCCACCCGGAATCTGAGACCATGGCGTCCGCATCGCTCGTGCGCGGTTACGAGGTCGTGATCGGCCTCGAAACCCACGCACAACTTTCGACGCACAGCAAGGCATTCTCGGGCGCCAGCACGGCCTTCGGCGCGGCGCCCAACACCCAGGCCTGCGCGGTCGACCTTGCCCTGCCCGGCACCCTGCCGGTGCTCAACCACGCAGCGGTCGAGCGGGCCATCCGCTTCGGCCTGGCCGTGGGTGCCACCGTCGCGCGCCATTCGATCTTCGCCCGCAAGAACTATTTCTACCCCGATCTGCCGAAGGGTTACCAGATCAGCCAATACGAGACACCCGTCGTGCAGGGTGGCAGCGTGTCGTTTCTGCTCGGCGCGGCGAACCGCGTGGTTCAACTGACGCGCGCTCACCTCGAGGAGGACGCGGGCAAGAGCCTGCACGAGGACTATCACGGCCAGACCGGCATCGATCTGAACCGCGCCGGCACGCCGTTGCTCGAAATCGTGACAGAGCCCGACATGCGCTCGTCGGCCGAAGCCGTCGAGTACGCGAAGGCACTACATGCGCTCGTCATGTGGCTCGACATCTGCGACGGCAACATGCAAGAGGGCAGCTTTCGCTGCGACGCCAACGTGTCGGTCCGCA
>Ga0031653_10000021_pt1 | contig 21086 bp, 20 predicted proteins | sample FrelakmetBRP12BR_FD_55210 | JGI IMG/M metagenome (GOLD analysis project Ga0031653, IMG submission 55210) | Freshwater lake sediment microbial communities from the University of Notre Dame, USA, for methane emissions studies - BRP12 BR | ecosystem: Environmental > Aquatic > Freshwater > Lake >... | reverse complement strand
AGAGACCGTTGCTCTTCAATACCATCCTTGACCTCAGCCACTTCTGATAGCATTACGGGACGGCCATTGCGCTGGCCGATGACCATCGTTTTGAATCGATCCACTATTTCCGGCTTTCCCAAAACTCGCAGAGGGTATTCGGAACTATTACGGTTGAGTCTGCCAAGAGGGGTATTAACGTTTTCTGACTGGAGACCAGCGATCACCTCATCCACACCCATCCCAAGAGCTTCAAGTCGTGTCGGATTAATATTGATGTTCACTTCTCGCTTCGATTGGCCAACTAGGTCAACCTTTCCCACGCCGGAAATGTTTTCGAAACGACGTTTGACCTTCTTCTCTACCAAGGTAGTCAGGTCTTTGGGAGAGAGGAGATCCGAACGTACGGCCAGAGAAATGATTGGTATCGCAGAGAAATCAAGCTTCTGGATGATCGGTTCCTCAATCCCCTGAGGTAGATCGCCCCTGATGGCGTTGATTTTGGCACGGGCCTCCTGGGAGGCTTCATTGATTTTGACCTCTAACCTGAACTCGACGACTACCATGGAGACACTTTCGCGAGAGGTGGATATCACATGCTTGACACCGGAGATTGGATTGACGGCCTCCTCGATCCGTTTCGATACCTCTCGTTCCACCGTCTCGGGAGAGGCGCCAGGGTATTTCGTGACGATGGAAATAATCGGGATCTCCACATCTGGAAACATGTCGATGGCTAAGCGGCGATAGGAGAAAATTCCCAGAGTGACCAATGCCAGCATCATTACTGACGCGAAGATGGGTCGCTTAATTGAAAGATTGGAAAGAAACATCTTCTCAGCCTCTATTCACCTGGGTGACATTTACCCGATCGCCGTCTTTGAGGTTGAACCCACCACGGACGACCACCTGTTCATCGGATCCAAGTCCCGATATGATTTCTACAAAGTCCCCCATGACCGCTCCTGTATGGATGGTTCGCCGGTTCACAATCTCTCCCTTCACCACGAAAAGATCTCCCTTCTTTCCAGCGACATCCCAGGAGAGGAGGGCTACACGAGGAATACTTAGAATGCCCGTTCTCTTTCCTGTGATGATCCGGCCTTTTACATAGAGGCCACCCTTCAACTGTCCTGAGACATTTTCGACTTCGGCCGTGACCTTGACCGACCTATCCGCTTCGTTTACAGCCGGATTGATAAACATGACCTTTCCCGTGAAAGTCTTACCCAGATTTGCATCCGTAACAAAGGTAAGGGGCTGTCCAACCTGGATGCTCCCCATCTCTTTCGAAGGAACCGTTACCGTGAGTTCGAGGAGAGTGGGGTTGATGATTCGAAACATAACCTTTGTTGAGCCCGCTTCCCCAACGAGGTCCCCGACGTTGACCCCGCGAAACGAGACGATCCCATTCATCGGTGAGTAAATCATAGCCTTGGAAAACCGCGTCTGGGCATGCTGGACATCCTCCTCGGCTACCTGTAACTGGGCTTTTGAAGCGGCGATCTTAGCGACAGCCACTTCCTTTTCCATTTTGGAATCGTCAAGATTCTGCTGAGACACAGCTCCGACTTCCCAGAGCTTCCTGTAGCGTTCGTACTGCGTTTCGGCCCGACTTCCCGCAGCCTCCGCTTGGAGGAGATTCGCCCTGGCCATTTCAACCGCTGCCTTGGCCTTCTTTAGGATAATCTCCAGTTCCCGTGTGTCGACCCTAGCTAAAGGGGTTCCTTTCTTGACAGCAACCCATTCGTTAACGTAGACTTCATTCACGATTCCTGCAAATTCCGACTTGACCTCTGCTCCAAACTTATGCGAGAGCGATCCCACGACATCGATCCCCTCGGTGAGATCCGAAACAACGACCCCCGTGACCTCCACAGCTACAGGGGCACGTCCCCCACTCTTTTCACCTGGGTTTTTACCTTTTTCCTTGCCGGAACAGCTCGAGAATCCTATCAATAGGGTGAGCAGCACTGTCCCGAGCACAAATCTCCGTATCATTTTGTTTCCCCATTCCTTTTGGCTTTGCCTGCAAAAAATTGCCGGAAAACGAAGGGTAACAGCAAACCAACCCCTACTTGGAATTTGAAATTTCTTTACGGATACATCCTTCCCATGGCTCGTTCCAGCCTCGCCTTAGCAATGTTAAAATCGCTTAGGGCCCCATAGTAATTGACCCTTGCCTGAGCCAGTAAGGTCACTGCATCGAGAACATCGGTGGCTGTGGCCACCTGATGTTTATACCGTTCCTCATTCATCCTCAAATTCTCTTCCGCCTGCTCGATCGCTTTTTCTGACACGCTGATATTTTTCTCGGCGACCAGCATAATCTGATAGTCGTTCTTAACTTCCAGGGTGATCCCTTCGATCAATTGAACTTTTGAATCTTCGCCCTGTGTCACCTTCACTTTGCTCTCTCCCACTTTATAAGCCGTCTTCCCCCAATCTCCAAGGGTAAAGGTGGCTAAGGTTTGAATTGTCCATCTCTCACTTCGAAGATCACCCATGAGCAAGGGTTCCTCCGAAAATCGGGAATAATTGCCCGAAAGACTAATGGTGGGGAAGAATCCGCTCTTCGCAATCTTGACTCCTTCCTTGGCCTGTTCGACCTTTAAGGTGGCAGTCCTTATCTCCGGCCTCCTCTCCAATGCCTCTTTCAAAGAATCTTCAAAACGGAGAGAAAAGGGGCTATAACCGAGGATATCGATGACCTGTAAAGGGGTATTGATTTCATTTCGGAGTAATGAATTAAAGGAAGATTTTGCCAGGACAACATCATTTTCAGCCCTGACCAACCCCTGTCTTGCATTGGCAAGTCTGACCTCTGCCTGAAGGACATCATTCTTGGGAACGATCCCAACTTCGAAGAAGGCCTTGGTCACCTCCAACTGAGCAGAAAACTGTTTGACTGTCTGAAGGGCCACATCCAGAAATTTTTCAGCCCTCAAAATATTGAAGTATCCCTCTCTCGCATCGAGCACAATGTCCCTTTTGATTGTCTCCACATCTGTTTTGGAGATATCCAATCCCAATTTCTCATTTCGGTAATTTGCAAGGATTGACCCTCCCGCGAATAAAGGCTGGCTGATGGTGGTGCCTAAATTGTATACATTCCGGTCTGCTCCACCCACAATAGCTCCTGAAGAACCAATCACCGTTGGACTGTTATAATAGGTGTATGCATATTGCCCTGTCCATTTCGCCATGAAATCGGTCATGGCAGCTTTCCTTCTAAACTCGGAACCTGCCACTCCTTCTATTGAAGAATGAAGTCTCAAATTACGCTCCAAGGCGATCTTGATGCTTTCCTCAAGGGTTAACGGTTTCTGGGATTCCTGGCCCCAGGTCACTCCTGCAGAGAGGAGTGTCACTAAAATCAATCCAATGCACCATCTCATTTTCATCGATCTATTTCCTCCTTTCCTCTTGTTCAGCTCCTTTTAAAAAGATCTCCAGAATGGTATCCGCCTTCGAAATGAGCGGATAGGATTCTGGGCTGATCAACCATTCGAAGATAAGGGAATGGACGATTCCTTCGAAGGCATGCGCTAAATCCAAGGGGTTCAACGGTTTCAACTCATTGGCCTTCATCCCCTCCTTTAAAACTTGAGCGAGGAGATGGATATAGTCCACCATCTTATCGTGGATCTTTTTTCCGCAATCATCCTTGATCGACCACTCAAAACGACTTCCCTCCGAGGTATAAATTCTGAAAAAATCCCGGTTCCGTTCAATGAATTCCAGCTCGAGGATCAAGACTTTTTTGATCCTTTCGATGGCGGAAGTTTTCCGGGAGAGTTCGGCCTTGACCAGACGATTGATTTCGTCCGTCTTCTCATCGATGAGGGTGAAATAGAGGTCTTCTTTCGATTTGAAGTATTTGTAAAGGGTCCCTGTTCCAAACTCCGCCGCCTGAGCAATTTCGCTCATGGTGGTCTGGAAAAAACCCTTGGCGGCAAAGACTTTTCCCGCGGCCCGAAGGATGTCTTCGCGGTGGGCCAGATGCTCCCTCTCCCTCCTGCCGATTGTTTCCATATCGTTCCCCCGGTTCACAAAAACATTAATTCATTTTATGAACTACCATTCATTATTAAGATAAAAAAAGAGGGTTTGTCAAACTATTTTTCTTGGAATCCAGATTTTTCCTCGTTCGATGATGTGGATGACCTGCCAGCCCCTTTCGACCAACTCTCCGGCCACCCACCGCCGATGGCTCGTTCCCAGGGAATAGATGACATTCTTTGATTTATGATTTTGGGGAGAGTGAAACAATCTTGCCGCTCACCTCCAGGGTATGGGTGATGATCCCTTTCAGGGACTCGATGAGGCCCAGATAGAGAGGAGAAGATTTTGGCATGCAGACCCTCTGGATCAACCTCTCCTCATGTTCTTCCGAATACCTGTTGGCAATCTTCAATATGGACCTCACCTGTTCACCGATGTGTTGGGCAAGCAGTTTATTCTTTGTCTGGATCAGGTCCGGAAGGCTCTCCAGGAGGTCCATCGCTACCTGAAAGATATCATTCACTTCCTTCACTGCACGATCGCTGAAAAGGATTTGGTCTTTCAACATGGACGTCAGCCGGCCCACCATCCCATCCATGTTATAACCCATTCGGTCGAAGCTGGAAGCCATGGAGAGGTATGGTTTTGCCCATTCCTTTCCCCTTTCTCCAGGCGAACTCTTCTGGATTACAAATCTCGATAGTTCTGCCGAATGTCTTCGAACCTCCTCTTTCATCTCTTCCGCTTCCTTGATCGATTTCTCGGTAAGCGTCCGAAAACCCTCGAAGATCAGTTCCAGCATCTTAATCTCGCTCCGACAGACCCGAATAAGCCTCTCCTCTACCTCCTGTTCCATCTCCCTCCTCCTCTATTTTGTCTGATATTATATTTTTCGGTTATGGGTGCCTGTCGTACAAGGCCACTTTCCGTGCTTCGACAAGTCTGTCCTCTCCGAGCCAGAGGCTCTCCCTCTGGGGAGGAGCCTAAGCCGGAGGCTGAGCGAACTGTTCACCCTTCGAGAGCCTCAGGGCAAACGGTTTTTCCCAAATGTCCTAAGCGAAGTCTAAGGAAGGGCTCAGCACCAACGAAAAAAAATGATTTCAATATAAACTCCGTTCATCCCCGCCTGCCAAAGACCTTGTTCGGCGGGCAGGCTGAGCCTGTCGAAGGGTATTTTTAGCATTTGTGAAAAAGGCTCATTGGTAATTGGAATATGACCCCAATGGCTGACACCATTTCCCTTGTTCAAAATAACTTAAGTTGTCTGTTGAACTCCCCTTCCTCCCTCTTCTCGGGAAATAGGTTGATCTTCCCGTAAACGCCATCATAGCCTGGAACGATCGAAACCTTTCCCTGCCTCATTCGGATGATTCCCTCCAGAATTCTGGGCGGAATAAAGGAGGCTAACTCATCCGGTGTGGCATCGAGAAGAATGTGGAACTCTGATCCTCCCCTTTCGACCATTCGATCATACTCCGCCTCCACCGCCTTCGTCCCCACCCGAACCCCCAACCCTCCGGCAATAACCTCCTCCAGGGGAATGAGGTGGATGGAAGGGATGGCGCTCTTCGGAATAAAACCCTCCGTCCGATCGGAGAGTTCTTCGATGCGGTGCATCACTCCTACAGTCAATCTCTTCCCGCATTGGGGGCAGAGGTACTGATGCGACCTGGTTTCAGGAGGAGAGAAGATCACTCCACACTTGCGATGACCATCATAATGATATTTTCCTTCCTCTGGGAAGAATTCAATGGTGAAGAGAAATTTTTTCTGGTCCTTCTTCCGGAGAACATCAACCACTTCTTGATAATTTAGCTCGCAGTCGAAACCATTCGCCTCTCTTCCCAACCGATTGGGCGAGTGAGCATCGGAATTGGAAATGAGGGTAATGGCATCGAGGCTTGAGAGCCTCCAGTTCATCTCCGGGTCAGAGGAGAGACCGGTCTCAATGGCCCGAATAGAGGGGGTCATCTCTCCAAAACATTCCTCGATTGAGTCAAACCCCGAATTGGCTCCGAAGATCGAAAACCAGGGCGTCCAGGCATGGGCCGGAACAATGAGGCAGTCTCCGGAGATATCGAGGATCATCCTTACGAGTTCTTTTGCGGCAAAGCCGAAGATGGGCCTGCCATCTGAAGAAAGCTTTCCAAGATTCCCCAGCTTTGAATTAATCTTCTCCACCACCTCAAAAGAAGGGGCAAAGATGAGATTGTGAATCCGTCTTACCTTACCCTTCTGGGAGTAAATGTTGCTGACCTCTGCGGTCAAAATGTAACGAACCCCTTCATCTCCTTTTCTCAACTGAAAGAACCCATTGCCTGATGGAACCAGTTTCGTTCGTAATTCCGCATAATAGGTGGGATGGGTAAAATCTCCTGTCCCGAGAAGCGCAATTCCTTTCTTTTTTGCCCACCGTGAGAGCGTCTCCACCTCCATATCCTTGCTTGTGGCCCGGCTATACTTTGAGTGAAGATGAAAATCAGCGATGAACCGCATAGAAAACCAAAATTCCGAAGGCTGAGGTTTAGGTTGAGTATAAAGATTTACTAAACCTTGACCTAAACCTTAACCTGCTTCATAAAGGATTACGTCACGACCTTATAGACGGTGTCGTGCTCCCTTACCTTATCCTTCACCCTGATCCCGATGTCAGCACCCGGGCCCGCCTCCTGGACATTGCTATTCTCAATCTGCATCGAGTCAACCGTCAGGGTGATGTCGGTCGTATGGCCGACGATGTGGATCTGGTCTCCCACCTTCAAGGAACCTTCAGAGATCCGGATGGCAGCCACGCCGATCTTTCCAAAAAACTTGATCACCTGCCCCACTTTCTTCTCTTCCATCTTCTTCCTCCTTTCACAAGGGTTAACCTAAATATTGAAAAATTTAACCAATATGGACATGGGTGAACCGGTCGTAAAGGCTTCGTGGCGAACCTTTTATCGAATAAGCACTCACATCCCCGCCCCCCGTTAGAGTTCACTTTAAGTTAAGTCGTTCTATTCCCTTAAGACACCAAATCAACCGCCATTCGAAGCCTTGGAGAGCGGTTTACCCATGGCCGTGTATGCAACTGTGGGGTTAAACCTCCACTCCCATACTCCTCAAACTTTTCAAAACATCTCCGACCTCGATCCGATTCAAGCACTCAAAATCTTTGCACAGGAAGAATCTTTCTTCAGCACAGGGCGAACAGGGGATCCCTCTTCGAACGATCTCGACCTTCTCCCCTCTTGGAGACCAGACTCTGTGATCGGTAGGGCCGAAGATGGCTAACGTCGGTAATCCCAGGGCAACTGCCATGTGAGAGATGCCCGAGTCGTTTCCAATGAAGAGTCGGCACCCTTCCATCACGGATGCGAGCTGAACCAGGGGAAGCCCTTTTGCCAGAATCAGATGCGGAGAGGTTAGCTCCTCAAAGGCCTGTTGAACCTCTCGCCCCTCGGCAGGACCGAGGACGATGAGGAATTTTCCGCCGAGTTGAGTTTGAAGATGACGAAAAAGATCTAAAACATTCCTTAAGGGCCAGATCTTTTTTCTGCTTCCGCTTCCGGGATGGAGTACGATTACCTTTGATCTCTCCTCAGGGGAGAGCCCCCTTTCCATCCAGAAATCTTTTCCCCACTCCCGGTCCGACTCTCTCAGGTGGAGTCTGGGATACGTCTCGGAAGGGGAAATTCCATATCGGGTCAACTGTTTCAGAAGATGATCGGATAGATGAACCCCTTCATCCCAATTCGGTAAGGGATTGATATGAAGAACCCGGCCCTGACAAACCTTTTTTAAATTTTCGATGAGGGTTCCCTTTCCATCTTTTCCGAAGACGACAATGAGTTCAAAGGCGCTGAAGAACTGAGAGAGGGTTCGGTCCAGTAGCCCCTGCCTGACGAAGAAGGTGGCCATCCCTTTCTGGTCGATGGAAAAAACCTCTTTGGCATAAAAACGCTCTTCCGCTAACTGAAGAATTCGGGGATAACCCATCATGACCGGTCTTGCTTCCGGGAACGCTCTTCGAAGGGCAGAAAGCACGGGCAAAGCCAAAATGAAATCGCCTAAGGCGCCCTGATGGATCACGAGCATCGATTGCACCTCAGGAATCTTCTCTTTCGCAGAAAGGATCATGCTTTTCCCCCTCTGTCAACGTGAGATCCTTTCGAGACGTTTCCGTACATGTTCATCCTCCGGTGTGATCTTGAGGATTCTCTCATATTCTCTTTTGGCCTCCTTCCATCTTTTCTGTTCTTCATAGAGAACGCCCAGATTGATCCTGGCAAAGAGGTAGTTGGGGTTGATACGGATCGCCTTCTTCAACTCGGAGATCGCCTCCCGATACCGCTTTTGATCACTGTAGAGGAGGGCCAGGTTATAATGGAGATCCGCATAACGGGGATTTAACCGAACAGCTTTTTCCATCAGCCGGAGCGCCTCCCGGGTCCGCCTCATCAAGCCATAGATATAACTGAGGTGGGCGTATCCCATTCCATAAAATGGATTGAGCTTTAACGCCTTTTTGAACTCCTCAATCGCCCTTCGATAATCTCCATAGTGGTAATAGACCGACCCCAGGTTGGAATGAAACTGGAATGCATCGGGTATCAGTCTTGCCGCCTTCTTCAATTCTCGAATGGCCTGAGCTGTTTTTCCTTCTCTGGCAAGATAGAGGCCAACGAAGTTATAGAATTGTGCATAAAGGCGATGAAGATGTATCTTCCCGAACCCCTTCTCTGTTTTCTCATCAAGGTAAATTTTTCCTCTCTTCCAGATCCCCTTCTTTCGGTAGTAGTTTCTACAGTCGGGATGGCTCCGGAAAGCTTTCCGAATTCTCAGGATTGCCTCACTTTGCCTTCCCATTTGAAGATAGATCATCCCCAAAAGATGCTGGAGAAAGCCCTCCTTCGGGTTCTTCCTTGCCTCGGAGAGAAAGATCTCTTCGGCCTCTCTCCACCTCCTCATCTCAATATAGAGGTAACCTAAACGGAGGACGGCCTCCCGGTACTTAGGGTTAAGTCGAATGGCATAGATGAATTCTCTCTCCGCCCCCTCCTGATCTCCCTCCATCACCAGGAGCAAACCCATCTGGTTGCGGAGGTCCGCATAGCCCGGATGGGCCTGAATCTCCTTCTCAATCTCCTTTAAGATTCGCCTATATAACGGGAGCCGTTTTACTTTCATCTTCACCTGCACCCTTCTCTTCCTTTTTCGCTTCCGGTTTTCCCTCCCCCTTCTCTTCTCTCTTCTCCTCTATCCTCATCGATTTAATGGAAACCCACTGTCCTTTCTCCCTTCGCCAGTTGGCAAATTGGAAAACCACATCCGAAACCCCTGGGATATTTCTGATCTTTTTTTCAAAAGAGAAGAGGGTCTTGACCGTCATCGTTCTCTTTACCTCCTCATGACTATCCATGGCCATAGAAAGTCGGAAGAATCCACGAAAGTATACCACCCCTTTCACGGTCCCATAATCGATTTTGGAATAATCGATACTGGACCGGATAAGCATACGTCGAACCTCTGATTGGATAACGAAGTCCTCTTTCTTCATTTCTCAACCACCGGAAGGTTGGGTCTCCAACGCTCTTCGCACGGCATCTAATAACTCTTCCGGGTCATAGGGCTTCTTGATAAAATAACGGGCGCCCAGCTCTCGTGCCTTTTCCTCGGCGCTCCTCTCCGTACTTCCCGTTACAAAGATGATGGGAATACGGCTCATCCGTTTTGACTCTTTTAACTTCTCCGCCACACTGAATCCGTCGCCTGCCGGCATCCGGATATCGAGGATGATCAGGTGCGGTCGCTCCTTGTGGGCCATAAAAACACCCTGGGCGCCATCAAAGGCAACAACCGTTTTGTATCCGTTCGACTGGAGCCGAATGGTCAATGCCCTCACAATATCCCTCTCATCATCAACGATGAGAATCTTCTTTTTGGGAGCCATCACCCACCCCCCTCGCCTTCTCTCTTTGGGGACTCCACCCCCTTCCGATCAGACATGGCTCCCTGAAGCCAGGCCAACATCTCATCCTTTCTTTTCTGAAAAGCCTCCATCTTTCCCTTTTCGATCGGAAACCCCGATGGAAAACTCTCCTTCAGTGGATTTCTGAATCGCCCGTCTTTTGCCATCCGGTAATCCAGATGAGGGCCCGTGGAGAGGCCGCTGGAACCCACATAACCGATGATCTGCTTCTGCTTAACTCTGACTCCCTTCCTGATCCCCGGGCCGTAACCGGAGAGATGGCCATAATAGGTCATATATCCGTTCGGATGACGGAGGATGACCTGCTTTCCGAATCCTCCTCCCCACCCGCACGAGACCACGGCTCCATCTGCTACCGCCCATAAAGGTGTTCCCGAAGGCGCGGCATAATCAACGCCGTAATGAGGAAGAACCCCGCCGAGGATGGGGTGTTTCCTCGCCTTGGTGAATTTCGAACTGATACGGGTAAAACGGAGCGGGGATCTTAAAAAGGCCTTCTTCAAAGCAAGACCTTTCTCATCATAAAAATCGCCCTGGAAGTGAATCCCCTGGATCACTTTCTCTCCTCTCCGGTACTCTACCGCATGAATTGGACCATATCGGATAAACTCCTTTTCTTTATAAACCTTCTCCACCACCATTTGAAACCGGTCCCCTTCCCTGACATCTTTATAAAAATCGACCTCTGCAGCAAGGATTTCGGCAAAGGAGATCACCAACTGTTCCTTTTCTCCTGTGGCCTCCACCGCCTCAAAGAGGGACGACCGAATCACCCCTTCCACCTTGACGAGATAGGTTTCGAGAGGAACCTCCTTCCTTCTGGCCATATATCCCTGCGGACCTTTCTCAATCTCATAGACTTCGGTGGGACCCGCCTCGAAAATAAATGTTACCAGTTCTCCTCTTTCATCTGCAATAAAACGGAAATGACCGCCTTTTAATTTCTTGAAATCGAGAAAAGGCTTCAGGGTAGAAACGATCCGTTCAATCCAGAATTGAGAAATATTCCTCTCCGCCAGCGATTTTGAAAAGGTGCTCTTTTCTTTGATCGTGCCTTCGATGATTTGATATTCAGGTTCACGGGGTTGAACTTCTTTTGACGGAGGACCGTCGGGTTCGGAGGGACCGCCTTTGGAGGGAATTGGCCTGTAGGGCAGGATGAAGAAATACCCGATCAACAATAAGAGGATGACCCCAAAAGAGCCCGACAGAAGAAACCACTTTTTCTTCTTTCCCCGAACCTCTGAAGATTGCCATCTGAATCGATTTGTTCTGTTAAAACTAAAACCCGCCATCCTCAATCCCCAGTCTCTGCTTTAGGCTCGTGTCACGTGTCTGCCCAAATGATATAATAACTCCGAACTCTAAACTCCCTGCCCCGATTCTATCGGGGCGAACTCCTAACCACCTACTTCCCTCAGATAGGCTGCCGCATCTTCCGGAGGAGTGGGGTTGACAAAGAAACCCGTCCCCCATTCAAACCCCTCTCTCAATCCAATCCGCAAACGAGTCTCAATATGCCAGTGGTATTCCGGACGGTGGAACCGCTCCTGAACCGGTGAGGTATGAAAGGTTAAACCGTAGGGAGGATTGGAGAGCAACCTGTGAAACTTCAAAAACAGGGACTGAATCGCCACAGAGAGATCTTCTATCTCCTCCTCTTGAAGTCGATGAAAATCGGGGCAATGCCTCTTCGGGACAATCCAGGTCTCGAAAGGATAGCGCGAGGCAAAAGGGGAGAAGACCAAAAAATGGACAGTCTCCAGGATGACCCTCTTCCTCGCCGATATCTCCTCCTTGAGAATATCGCAAAAGATACAGCGCTCCTTCCGCTGATAATAATCCAATATTCCCCAGATCTCTTCGTCGATCCTCCGGGGAATCACGGGCATGGCCATGATGTGAGAGTGGGGATGGCGGTTAAATAATCCTGGATAATTCTTTAAAATGAGAAACTGTTCAAAACGACGGTCCTTCTCCAGATCGATGAGCCTCTCCTTATAGGCCTGAAGAATCTTCCTGATCTGAGAGGGGTCCATTAAGGCAAGGCTCTGATGATGTTCGGGAGCTTCGATCACGATCTCATGAGCGCCGATGGCCTCCATCACATCGTACATTCCATCGGGCCTCCGATCGAATTCTCCCTCGATCCGGAAGAAGGGAAATTTGTTGGGGATGACGCGGACCCCCCATCCCTTTCCTTCCCGTTTGATTGAGAAGGTCTCTGGGGGAGTCATCCCTTCGTTTCCCGGACAGAAGGGACACGGACCCTCGGTTTCCTGAACCTGATAGGGCGGTTTAAAGGGAAGATAATCGGATGGTCCTTTGGGATGATCGGTGGTGATGACCACCCACATCCTGGTAATGGGATCTTTTCTCAGTTCGGCCACAAAACCTCCTCATGCAAGAAGGGATTGATAAACATATTGCCTCCCGCGGTGAGTTGTATTTTTGTTCGAATCGTTCCCTCCCTCCATTCTCAATACTAGCCTTTTTTTGTAGAGGTTAAGGAGGCGTGTGCCACTCGTGTTCATACCGATCTTTTCCTTCTCGGATAATTCCCTTAAGGTTAATCGCCTCGTATTCATCACCTGGTTCAAGGTCTGGACCAGATAATTGTTCAGAGAACCGATGATCCGCCACCCTCCTGGCCCTGTGGTGAGAACCGCCAGTTTCTTTCTCTCCAGAGCTACGCCGATGTTCTCCTTCTGGGAGGGATTGAGACCCTTCAAAACGAAATACTTTTCGCCGTACTCATCGCCCCATAGTCGCGACACCATCTTGGCCACCACCTCATCCGCACATGAAAAATCGATGGAGCCCATTCCCGAAAAATCGATGACGAGGCAGGGTTCATCGCCTTCCCTGAGAATCTTTTCAATCGTCTCGCGGAGCCGTGCACCCCGTGAACGGCCGGCCAACTCTTTCTTTCCGTTTTTGAACAGGTCGTGCGTGAGCTTCTTCAGGGAGAGGATTTTCTTATTCATTCTTTCACTTCAATTGATTCAGTTGAAACGATTTAATCAAAAAGACGAAGAGTTGTCAAGTACTTGTTGGGAGAGCTCTATTGAAGATGTGATCCTTTGTCACTTCAATGGATGAATCGGCCCGGGCCACGCCGGATCTGAAAAGGACCTTCCCAGGGATGCTCGATCTCATCCACCAGTCGGTCCCGGCAACTTTTGCAGAGAATCAGATTAAACTCCTGGTAGACCTCTTTCTCCAGGTCCTCCGGATTCGACTGCTCCACCTGCTTCAGGAGCTGCCTCAACTGCCGATCAACCCCTTCTTCCGGCTCAAGAAGGATGCCGTCAAATCCTGCAAAAATCCTGATCTGGGTCACATAGGTGAGGCTTCCCGGCGGGAGTCCTTTCCCGCATCTGAAACATTTCTGCGCTTTCGGTTCTTGATCACCCTGCTCGTCCATCTTCATGTCCCTTTAAATCCCTTCTCTCGCCTTCCACTCTTCCAGATCCTTCAAGGCCCGTTCCCTGATGCGGGGTTTCCTTTCTCGGCTCTTGACCTTTTCCTCTAAGGGAGGAAAGAGGCCAAAATTGATGTTCATGGGCTGAAAAGGAACAACTGGAGAGCGAATGATATGGTTGACCAGCGCCCCGATCGCTGTGACGGAAGGGGGAACAACAGGACTCTTTCCCATCTTCCAGAGAAAAGCATTGATCCCGGCCAGAAGCCCCATCGCAGTCGACTCCATATATCCCTCAACGCCTGTGATCTGACCGGCAAAGAAGAGTTGAGGCCGGTCTTTCAACTGGAGAGACGGCATTAAGATTCGGGGGGAATCGATAAAGGTGTTGCGATGGACCGATCCCCAGCGAACAAATTCAGCCTTCTCCAGCCCCGGAATCATCCGGAAGACCCTCCCCTGCTCTCCTTGCTTCAGCCGGGTTTGAAACCCCACCAGATTGAAAAGTGTGGCAAACTCATTCTCCTGCCTCAGTTGAACAACGGCGAAAGGCTGCCTTTTCGTCCTCGGATCGATCAACCCCACAGGCCGTAGCGGACCAAAAGCCAGGGTGTCTTTTCCACGGCCCGCCAGTTCCTCTACTGGCAAACAGCCCTCGAAGAGATATCTCTTCTCAAAATCTTTCAGGGGAATCTTCTCCGCCTCGCTGAGCGCCTCAACGAACCGGTAATATTCCTCCTTGTCCAATGGGCAGTTGAGATAGTCATCGCCTCCTTTCCCATATCGGGAGGCCTTAAAGGTCTTTTTAAAATCGATCGATTCCGTAGTGGCGATCGGTGAGATGGCATCATAGAAAAAAAGATGTTCTGCTCCGGTCAATTTCCGGATCTCGCCGCTTAGTGCCTCAGAGGAAAGGGGACCGGTGGCAATGATGGCGATTTCGTCCCAGGGGATGGCGTTGACCTCCTCCCGGATGATCTCCACTTCCTCCAGTCCCTCCAGGATCTCGGTGATCCTCTTGGAAAAGAGTTCCCGATCCACGGCCAGGGAATCTCCGGCCGGAACCCTTGTCTCTCTTGCCACCTTCAGGATGAGGGAATCAAACCGTGACAATTCCTCCTTTAAAACTCCGGAACCGTTTTCCGGGGACTCCGATTTCAGTGAATTGCTGCAGACCAGTTCGGCAAGGAAGGGAGAACGATGGGCAGAGGAGTAGACCTTTGGTTTCATTTCGAAGAGGAGGACCTTCTCTCCCCTCCTTGCGATCTGCCATGCCGCTTCGCAGCCTGCCAGCCCGCCTCCGATGACGAGGATGGGTCCCATGGAGATCATTTTAGGCTTTTTCTTTTCGATTTGCAAAAGGATTCGATTTTCAATCTCCTGACGTGTTAAAATGAATAGCCATGAAGATCGAACTCATCTCTCCTGCCGTAGAAGAGAATGCCCCTGTTCCCAATCTTGCCCTCCCCATTCTCGCCGCTCTCTCTCCTCCTGATGTGGAGATTTCATTTACCGATGACCTTCTCACTCCAATCGATCTTGAAAAAGGATTGAAGGAGGTTGACCTTGTCGGGATCACCGTCTTAACCAAGACAGCCCTGAGGGCTTACCGGATTGCAGATGCCTACCGTAAGAGGGGAATCCCTGTCGTGCTGGGAGGGATCCATCCCAGCGCGCTTCCCGAGGAGGCAAAAGCACATGCCGATGCGGTTGTCATCGGAGAGGCCGAAGAGATCTGGTCCAGTCTCATCGAGGATGTCAGATCCGGAGGTCTCCAATCCTTTTATCAACAGAAGGATTTCACCGATTGCTCAAAGATTCCAAGGCCCAGAAGGGAGATTCTTCCCAAAAGGGGCTACTTTCCACTCGATGTGGTTCAGGTCAGCAGGGGATGCCCTTATCGCTGTGAATTCTGCTCGGTCAGGAAATTTTTCGGCGATACCTACCGGGTCCGACCAATCTCCGATGTTGTCGAAGAAATCAAAAGCCTTCCTCACCGGCTGATCATGTTCAACGACGATAACATCATCGGTAACCCTTCTTACTCCGGAGAGCTTCTGAAGGCAATCACTCCCCTCAGAAAAAAATGGATCGGTCAGGCCTCTCTCCATGGATTGAGGGATGTGAAAAATGTTGAACTCCTATCCAGGAGTGGGTGCATGGGTCTTCTCATCGGTTTTGAATCGCTCTCCAAATCGAACCTCATTCAGTCAAAAAAATATCAGAATGACCCAGCCGAATACCGACAGATCCTCGATACCCTTCACCGGTTTGGCATTACCGTCTGGGGCTCCTTCATCTTCGGCTTTGACGAAGATGATTCCTCAACCCTTGAGGAGACGGTGAATTTTGCCATACAAACAAAAATCTTCTCCGTGGTTTTTGCCCTTCTGACCCCTTATCCAGAGACGGCCTTTTACCAGAGAATAAAAAGCGAGGGACGTTTGGTTCAAGATGAATGGTGGTTACTGGATCGGCCGGAAGAATCTGCTCCTCATTATCTCCCAAAGAAGATAAGTGGAGAGGAACTCCGGGCGGGGTGGAAGAATGCCTGGAGGGAGTTTTATTCCCCCTCGTCCATTCTGAAAAGATTTCAATGGAATTATCCCTCCACTCTGCTCAACCGCCTGGTTTACTTTCCTTTCCAGTTGATGCAACGCCGGTTTGCACAGAGGAAGGTGATTGAAGGTAGACGAAGGTATCGGGGTCGCTCATTCTGAGGTGTGGTATCCGCATTCTTTTCGATGACATCGCTTCACGATTCCCCCCTTCCCCTGCTTCTCAATTAGGAATGGAGCGTCGCATTGAGGACACTTCTCGGGAATGGGTTTGTCCCACAGGGCAAAGGTGCATTTGGGATAATTGGCGCAGCTATAGAAGGTTCTTCCCTTTCGGGTTCTTCGTTCAACCAGCATTCCGTCACATCCCTCCTGGGGACAATGGACGCCCGTATTGAGAGATTGAGTTGACTTACAAGTGGGATAGTTGGAGCAGGCCAAAAACCTCCCAAACTTGCCGTTCTTGATCACCATCGGACTTCCGCATTTTTCACACTTCACATCGGTCTCCACTTTTTGAGGTTCTCCGTTTTCCTCCACCTCTCTGGTATAACGGCATTCGGGATAAGTCGAACAGGCCAGAAAATAACCCCTCTTCCCCCACCGTTTCACCATCTTCGATCCGCACTGTTCGCAGAGGACCTCGGTCGGGATCTGTTCCCTCTTCACATCCCGCATGGAAGCTTTTGCCATCTCCAGGTCCTTCTCGAAAGGGGTATAAAATTCCTTTAGTGTTTCCACCCAGCCCTTTTCTCCTTCCTCAATCTTATCCAGATTCTCTTCCATCAGGGCTGTGAACTCGATATTGAGAATATCGGGGAAATTGACTACCAGAAGGTCGTTCACCAAATAACCCAGCTCCGTGGGGAAGAATTTTCCTTTTTCCATCCCCACATATCCCTTCCCTTTAATGGTGAACAAAATCGCGGCATAGGTGGAAGGCCTTCCTATCCCCTTCTCCTCCAGCTCCTTAATCAGGGTGGCCTCAGAGAAACGGAAGGGAGGCTGGGTGAAGTGTTGCCTGGGCGTGAGGCCCAATAATTCCAGAACTTCCCCCTCTGACAAGCGGGGCAACTTCTTCTCTTCCTCTTCGTTCTGCTTGCCTGCGGAGATGTGATTGTCCTCGGATTCCACATAAAGGGCCATAAATCCGAGGAAGACAGGCACGCTTCCCGCCGCAGTGAAAATTCCTTCGCTCGCCTTGATCTCAACCGTTGTCTGAAGAAAAACCGCTGAAGCCATCTGGGAGGCGACGAATCGGTCCCAGATCAACTTATAAAGCGCCCATTGATCCTTGTCGAGTATGGACTTCATTTGGTCAGGATCCAGATCGATCGAGGTGGGCCGGATGGCCTCATGGGCATCCTGAGCGCCCTTCCGGCTCTTATAGAGATTGGGTTTAGGGGGAAGGTACGATTCTCCAAATCGGCCATGGATCCACTCTCTGACCTGATGGAGTGCTTCCGAAGAGACGCGGGGAGAATCGGTCCGCATATAGGTGATCAAACCCACCGTCCCTGCTTCACCCAAGTCCACTCCTTCATATAGCTTCTGCGCAACCCTCATCGTTTTATAGGCGCTGAAGGAGAGTTTCCGTGAGGCCTCCTGCTGGAGACGGCTGGTGATAAAGGGAGGAAGGGGATGTCGCTTTTTCTCCTGTTCAACTATTTTTGAGACATTGAAGGGGGCCGATTCGAGCCGTTTCTTCATGGCCTCGGCTTCTGGCCCATTGGCCATCTCCACCTTCTTCCCTTTCCACTTGACCAGTTTGGCATCGAAGGAGACCGGAGATTCCTTTCCTCTCAGTGTCGCGGTTAGGCTCCAGTATTCCACAGGGACGAAACGCTCAATCTCTCTTTCTCTCTCACAGATGATTCGAACGGCAACGGATTGCACCCTGCCTGCGCTCAATCCCCGTCGCACCTTCTCCCAGAGGATGGGGCTGACCTGATACCCCACCAGACGATCCAGAATCCTCCGGGCCTGCTGTGCTTCGAATTTCGATTGCTGTAACTTCCCCGGCTTCTTGAGGGCATCGAGAACAGCATTCTTCGTAATCTCATTGAAGAGAACCCTGTAGATTTTTTTGTCCTTGCCGTCGATCTCTTCGGCGATATGCCAGGCGATGGCCTCTCCTTCCCTGTCCGGGTCAGGGCCGAGATAGATATTCTTCACCTTCTGGCTTGCCTTCTTCAGTTCTCCGAGGACCTTTTTTTTCCCGGCGATGGTGACATATTGGGGTTGAAAATCTTTTTCGATATCCACTCCCAATTCACCCTCGGGAAGGTCTTTGATGTGGCCCACCGAAGCTTTAATGATATAGTCATCTCCCAAAAACTTCTGGAGAGTTTTTACCTTGGTTGGAGACTCAACAACGATCATTCCCTTTATCATCGATTTACTGATCCTTTCTTCTTACCTCTGAATTCTGCCTTCTAACTTCTTAACTCATCTTTCATTGTTTTTCACATCTTCTTGCTGAAGCACTTTCCGGGCCATTGAGAGATCAATCCTTTCAACTCCAAATTTAAAAGAAGACTCGACACTTTCCCAGGCTCAAACTGGCTCTCTCGAATCATCGCATCGATATGGAGTGGAGTCTCCCCCACCATCTCATAAAGAGCCCTCTCCTCTTCGCTCAATTCCGGCCCTCGAGGCTTGACCTCTTCGACCCTCTCCTTCTCTCTTCTCCACTGGGGCAGTATCTCCTCGAGGATATCTTCGCTCGACTCGACTAACTTTGCCCCGTCTTTGATCAACCGGTTCGTCCCACGGCTTCCTCCTGCCCCGACATTTCCCGGAATAGCAAAGACCTCTCTGCCTTGTTCCAGGGCATAGTTTGCCGTGATCAGAGACCCGCTATCCGGACCGGCCTCGACCACAACCACACCCATGGAGAGTCCGCTGATGATCCGGTTCCGCTTCGGGAAATGTCCTCCCTCCGGAGGAGAGCCCATTGGAAATTCCGAAAGGACAGCGCCCTGTTCAATGATCTTGGCAAAGAGATTTCGATTCTCAGGAGGATAGACCACATCTACTCCGCAACCCAGGACAGCGAGCGTCCTCCCCCCCCCTGAAATCGCCCCCCAGTGGGCCACCGAATCGACTCCTCTTGCCATTCCGCTCACGATGGTCACGCCGTAGCGGACAAGAGTCTGGCTGATCTTCTCTGTGATCCACCTTCCATAGGGAGTGGTCTTTCTGCTCCCCACAATCGAAACGGCTAATTCATCCTCCTTCTTCAACTCCCCCTTCAGATAGAGTAAGGCAGGGGGATCATAAATATCCCGGAGACGGGGAGGATAAACTTCATCCTTCAAGGTGATGATCCTCCCTCCTGATTTCTCCAGCAAAGACAGCTCCTTCTTCACCGTCTGTTCGGAAGGTCCCTTTCTAATTTCACCGGCCACCTTTACTCCCAGGCCTTCGACCTCAAGCAATTCCTTCATTGAAGCTTGAAAGACGGTTTCTGGCGTCTGAAACCGATCGAGGAGTCTTTTGATAGAAATAGCGCCGACTCCGGGAACGAAATTTAAGGCCACCCAGTAAAAGAGATCTTCGGCCATCATGAAACCTATGAAAAACGCCTTCGCTTTATGAAAGGGGAATCGGATGACAAAAAAAGCCTTGGAGATGATCAACCACCTCCAAAGCTTTGGACTATATTGGAAATTCCGCTTGTCGCTTATCTCTTCAGTCCGATCTCCATCTTCTCCTTTGAGTAGGGTTGGATCATATCGCCCTTATAGATCGCATCAAAGGCTTCAAGCACTCTTGCTGTATAAAATTTCCCGGATTGATCGATAATCTCGATATTCCCGGAGATGCTATACTTTCTGCCTATCTTCTTCTCTGTTACAGGATCCCGAATGATGTCCGAGGCCCGAAAGATCGTATACTTATTTCCAATCGAAATGGTTTCCGCCGTCTTAAAGGCCAGGTAAAGGACATCGCCTTCTGCCATCAGGTTCTTACCCTCCTTGTTATCAAGGATGGTGCCAATTCCCTTATAGTCGAACCCGCCGATAAATCCTGCGGAACGAATCTCCGGAATAACCTTCTTCTCCTCAACCGGTTTTTTCTCTGCAATCACCTCAGGTTTTTTTTCCACGACCGGAGGAGGCTCCACCTTCTTTACCTCCTTCACCTCCACCACTTCTGGTTTGACTTCTTTTACCTCCCTGGGCTTTTCCTCAACCACCTTGGGAGGTTCTTCCTTCTTCGGTTCCTCAAAAGCAGAGAGGCGAACGGGATTTCCTGGATAGATCCAGTGGGGGTTAGTTATATAAGGATTTCTATTCCACAATTTCGGCCAGAGGAATGGATCTTTCAAAAATTTCGCCGATATGTCCCAAAGCGTATCCCCTTTCTTGATGGTATAAACCCCTTCTGTCTCTTTCTTCTCCTGAGCCATAATGGAAAGGGCAAAACAGAGGGAGAGAACAAGCACAATAATTAGATGGTAACCCATCAGCCTTTTCATATCGACCTCCTTACTTTATTTTATTTCTTTCTTTTCTTTTCACTCTGGATTGGACAAAGGAAATTTTTGTTTAAAATTAGCCTCTTATCTCTTCTTTGTCAATAGAAATATGAAGCAATATTTATACCATATTTAGTGCCATCAATATAACTAACTAATTTTATTTTAAAAATCCGTAAAAAAGGCGTCTTAAATTCCTCAACCAAATCTCCAAAAGTGAACACTTTTTATACAGGCATACCATATTTCTGAACAAATTTAAGCCTTTAAAGTGAAACTCTCCGCCCTTGCCTGCGGCAGGCAAGCACATGGCGCCCCATTCTGCAGGATTTTCGTAAAGGACGGTTGGGGGATAAAAGTCACTCTTTAAAGGCGGTCATGGGTTCGAGGATTAGTTCGCCTCTCTCGAAGCGTTCGATGGAAAGAGAGGAGATGTCGAGCGTGGTTGCTTCCCCATCAAGAATTAGCTCTGAGATTACCTTGCCTACGGCCGGGCTGTGCTGAAATCCATGGCCGCTAAAACCATTTGCCAAGATGAAACCTTCTAATCCGGGAACCTTTCCTAAAATGGCATGGTTATCTGGCGAGATCTCATAAAGCCCTGCCCACCCCCGGGCAATTCGGGCCTTCTCCAGTGCAGGGACGCGATAGATCGCATTCTCC
>Ga0031653_10000019_pt1 | contig 21195 bp, 17 predicted proteins | sample FrelakmetBRP12BR_FD_55210 | JGI IMG/M metagenome (GOLD analysis project Ga0031653, IMG submission 55210) | Freshwater lake sediment microbial communities from the University of Notre Dame, USA, for methane emissions studies - BRP12 BR | ecosystem: Environmental > Aquatic > Freshwater > Lake >... | reverse complement strand
TTGGAGGGTGTGGCCAAACATTGTGGTATCTCCACGGAGGAAGTAATTCGCCTCCACTGCAGTAAACCCTATTTCATCTATATGATCGGCTTTATGCCGGGCTATCCCTACATGGGAGAACTTCCCGAAGCCCTGATCACCCCGCGGCTCAAAACACCCAGGCTTTCTGTTCCGAAAGGCTCTGTGGCTATTGCACAGAAACAGACAGGGATCTATTCGATGGAGAGCCCTGGAGGCTGGCAGGTCATCGGCCGGACACCGGTCGAATTATTCGACCCAGAAAAAACTCCCCCGGCCCTTCTTCAGATGGGAGACCTGGTGCAGTTCTATTCGATCAGTGAAGAAGAATATAAGGAATGGGAAAGCTAAATTCACCCTCACCCCCTGCCTACCGGTAGGCAGGCAACCCTCTCCCCCGCCTGCAAAGAACTTGTTCGGCGGGCAGGCCTCAAGGGAGAGGGGATATATTTTAGGAGTTTAAAGATTGAAAAAATTATCAGCTTTTGAAGTCATTGGACCCGGTATTCTGACGACGATTCAGGATTCCGGCCGTTTTGGTTATAGCCGGTTTGGAGTTCCTCCTTCCGGAGCCCTGGATCCTTTCTCATTCAGGGTAGCAAACCTGCTGGTCAACAATCAGGGGAATGAAGCCTGTCTGGAAACCACCCTCATGGGGTTAAGATTAAAAGCCCTCAATGAATCCGTCATTGCCATCACCGGCGGAGACGTCTCACCCAGCCTCAATGGCGAACCTCTTGAGATGTGGAGAACCCATCTTCTCATCGAGGGCGATGTCGTCGCCTTTAAAAAAGTCCGCTCAGGATGTCGTGCCTATCTCTCTGCGAGTGGAGGATTCATTGTCCCCGAAGTGATGGGAAGCAGATCAACCTATCTCTCCGGAAAGTTCGGTGGCCAGGAGGGAAGACCCCTGAAAAAGGGAGATATTNTTTACAGACTTGATTCACCACCCCCGCTCAACCGGCTGGGGCTTCGTTTTCCGGAAGAATGGATTCCCTTCTTTGAAAAGGAGGCAAATCTCAGGGTGATTCCCGGTCCTCAAGATCACCACTTCACAAAGAAAGGCTTCCAGACCTTCTGCACTTCAACTTATAAGGTCACTCCCCGTTGTGACCGAATGGGAGTTCGGCTCGATGGCCCAAAGATCGAGAGAAGAGCTGATGTAGAGGAATCGATCATCTCAGAAGGTTTCCTCTCCGGCGCCATTCAGGTTCCTGGTGATGGAAAACCGATCATCATCTTAAATGAATTAGTCACCGGCGGCTATACAAAGATTGCTGCGGTCATCTCTACGGATGTGCCCAAGGTGGCACAAATGAAACCAGGAGATCGAGTGCGATTCAATCCCATTTCCATCGAGGAGGCCCACCAGCTCCTCAAAGAAGAGGAAGACAGCCTTAAAGGTTTTAGAAATTCCATTCAGGGAAGTTAAGGATTAGAAGGAATCTCAAACTCATAGAGAAAGGCATGCGAGCCAAAATAAATCTTTCTGCCCGAAATAGCCATGCCTGAGGTGATCGGCACTGGAGGTTTTGCCATCGGGAGGACCTGGTCTTTCCCGGGTTCGATGAAAAAGATCTCCTCCTGGGTAAGCCCATAAAGTAATCCATCAGGCCCCATCTGAAGAGATATCTCCACCGGCCTTTTTAATCCAAGATCAAAAATCTTTCTCACCTCCCTCTTTTCCTGATCGAAGACGAATACCTTCTCATTGTCTGTGATCCCATAGAGAACGCCATTGGGAGTGGCGGCAAGGGAAAGAATCGTCCGTGCATCCGGGACAGGGACGATCTCGAAGACCTTCTTCTCCTCTTTGGGATCCCAGAGAATGAGTTTCGCCTCTTTTTCGATGGCCCGTGTCCCGCCACCGCCCCGGATCGAACTTCCTCCGGCAATGAGATCAAATTTTTCGAGGTAGGCTAATGAGGCGAGGCTCTGATCCGGAATGATATGGCGATAGACCCTCTTCTCATTCTTCTTCGGATCATAAACGCTGATCGCACCGCCATGAAGGCCATAATCAGGATAACTTCCGACATAAATCTTTCCATGAGGGCCTGCTATCATTGCCCTTGGCCGGTCCTGTCCTTCTCCCAAAGGCCCCAGGTCTCTCGGATTGGCATCTTCTCCATCACCGAATTTTAAGGGCTTCTTCGGATCATAGACCGAAAACCGGGCAGCCGGATAAGAGCAGAGGTAGAGTTTGCCATCGTAAGATCCCAACGAATAGACCTGTCCGCTGGCATGGGCGGCCTTTCCCAGATTTGTGAGAGATTGATCTATTGGATCATAAACAAAGAGCCTCAGAGGAAGCATACTGCTTCCGTAGATCCGGCCATCCGGGCCTGAACCCACAACAAAGAGAAAAGCGCCGGAAGCCTCATGCCTGAGGGGAATCTCCTTCTCCTCTTTTGTGGCCGGGTTCTGGATTTTGAGAAGATGAGTATCAACGAGATGGAACTGCCGTCCATCCGGAAGGCCTCTTTTCGGAAATGGGATCCCCAACTCTTGAACCTCAAGGAGATTCTTTCTATCTTCGATACGAAACCATTTGCCCGATGGAAACTTCGCATAGACCTTTCCATCCTCCCCTCTCGTCAGGCTGAGCCAGCCCGATCTTCGCTCCTCTAATGGGATGAGAGAAGTCCTGGTCTCTTTTCCCGGGTCAAAGACAACGATGTCTGTCTTTTCAAACCGGATCGCACAATAGATCAACCCATCGCCCCCCGCAGTCGGATAACAGTAGAACTGTTTTTCATCCATCCGGCCAAAATTCTTCGTCTCACCCGTCTTCGGATCGAAAGAGAAGAGTTTGGCAGAGGGAAATGTCCCCCCCCAGATCTTTCCATCCGGCGCTGTGGTGAGAGCGCAGATAAAGGACTCGCTCTCTCCTGCGGGTCGTCCCAGATCCTCCCACGTCCCGGTCCTGGGATCGAAACGGAGGAGGTGGGCATGATAGTAACTTCCGAGATAGATCCGGTTCTCCTGATCCACCGCAAATCCCCAGGAACCCATCTCACCGGGAAGGGGACTATTGTATTGGCGGATTTCGCCGGTATCGGAATGGACAGCTAACAGGGAGACGGATTCCTTATACCGGCCGAGGACGATATAGATCGTATCTGTCCTGCCGGTTTTTCCCGGACCGGCATAACTCCCCCAGGAGACTCCTTCCTTGACCGGCGCGCCGAGATTGCGAAAGGCAAAGGAAATTTCATGTGTAAGTGTGAGAGTGAAAAAAACGAGGACGGGAATAAAAAACCTAAATCCCCCTAACCCCCACGCCGTCGCCAAGGTGGCCTGCCTGCATGAAGCCCGCCTCCAGAAGCCTTGCGGAGGGCAGGGGCTTCGGCGAACGCAGACTGTGTCACGTCCGCAAGGGGGGGAGGGGGAATTATACGATTGGTTCTGTCTCCTGGGCACTGGGGGCATCGGCAATAGCTTGAGTTGTTTCAGGTGTTGCTTGCGTGGTCTGGGGTTTTGGCTTCCTCGGCCTGGGACGCCAGCGTGGTTTGGGGGTCTTCCGTTCCTTGAGAGGCTTCACCTCCTTCAATTCCTCCGGTAGCCCCTTTCTCTGTTCCTTTCCAAATCCGACGACCACATAAGTCCCGCTTCGGGCATCGGTTCTCAGATGAATGATCCCTTCCTTTTCAGCATCCTCGAGGAGATCACTGAAGGTCCGGTAGCCGTGGTAGGATTCATTGAAGGAGGGTTTCTTTCGTTTGATCGTCTCTTTCACCATGGAGGACCACAGGACTTCCTTATTCTCACGGACCAGGGCGACCACAGAATCGACCAGGAGCTGAAAGGCCTCTCTCTTCTTTTCGGGAAGATCCTGTTCGATCTTGGGAGGGGTTCCGATGGGCCGTTCCAAATCTTCATAGTAGATGAATTCATCGCAGTTATTGATCAGAAGATTGGAGCTTGACTCCTTCATTCCCAAGCCAATCGCCCGCTTCCCGTTCTCTTTCAGTTTGGAGACCAGAGGCGAGAAGTCGCTGTCGCCGGAGACGATGACAAAGGTGTCGATATGTTCCTTCGAATAGCAGAGGTCGATGGCATCCACGCAGAGCCGGATATCCGCTGAATTCTTTCCGCTCATCGAGCGTTTCGGAATCTCGATCAACTCGATGGCAGACTCGTGAAGGATTTTTTTGTACTCCGCATAATCGGCCCAATCGGCATAGGCCTTTTTCACGATGATCTTTCCTTTTTCGACCAGCCGCTCCAGGACCTTCAGAATATCGAAGCGCTTATCCCTCTTTCCCTTGAATCCAAGGGCGAGGTTCTCAAAATCGATAAAAACCGCCAGGGTATGTTCTGCTTCAGCCATTTTCTCTCCTTTTCTAAAAACCATCCTACAACCAAATGACGAATTTGTAAACAGCAAAAAAAACCTTAACCAAGTTTCTGAAGAAAGTAGCCTTTTTCTTTCCGGTCAGTTTTGAAAGAGTGTCGGAGTAGATGATCGGTGTCCCAAGGACCATCCTCCCGATCTGATCCCCTGCCAGTTCAATCTCTCTCCAGAACTTCAATTGAGCGCTCCCCTTTCTTCAAAAGAGTGATTCTGGGCATCCCTGAAATGGGATTTTCATCGACCCACACCCCGCAACCGTAGACCTCTTCAATATTCTCCCGGGTGATCACCTCGCGGGGAGGTCCTATCTTATAAATCCTTCCTTCCCGGAGCAGGATGAGCCGGTCACAATATTCGGAGGCGATGTTCAGATCGTGTGAGGCCATGAGGATGGTCAGTCCCTTTTCCCGGTTCAGGTTAAGGATGAGATCGAGGAAATCGACCTGATGATGGATGTCCAAATTTGCTGTGGGTTCGTCCAGCAAAATAACTTCAGGCTCCTGCGCCAATGCCCTCGCAATAAAGACCCTCTTTCGCTCTCCGCCTGAAAGTTCATCGATAAATCTTTCACTGATCGAAAGGGTCTCTGTCCAATCCATCGCTTTCTTTGCGATCTCGAGGTCCCTGGCCCCTTCGAACATGAGATGGCCCAGGTAAGGCGATCTCCCCATCAGAACCATCTCTATCACACGGAAAGGAAATAGGGAATAGGCTTCCTGGGGCACGACAGCCATCCTCTTAGCAATATCCCGCTGGCTCATCTCCCTTAAGGAAGTGAGATCCAGNAGGACTTCTCCCTTTTGAGGGAAGAGGAGGCGGCAGAGGATTTTAAGAAGCGTGCTCTTTCCGGAGCCATTGGGACCGATCACGCCGATGAATTCGCCTCTTTCGATCCTGAAAGAGATGTCCTGAAGAACCCAGTCCTGGCGATAGCGGAAAGAGACCGAACGAAGATCGATCATAGCGTCTTGACCACCTTTCTCTTCCTCAGGAGGTAGATGAAGAAGGGGCCGCCGAAGGCCGCAGTGATCACGCCGACAGGGAGTTCGACCGGCGACAGAAGCGTTCTGGCAAGGGTGTCCGAGGCGATGAGAAAGGAAGCGCCGATCAGGGCTGAAGCGGGAAGGAGGAGCCGGTGATCAGGCCCGAAGAGGAGTCGAACCGAATGAGGAATGATCAGGCCCACGAAACCGATCAAGCCGCACAAGGAGACAGAGGCCGCAGTGATCAGCGAAGCGGAGAGATAAGAGATGATCTTCAATCGCTCTACATTCACGCCCAATTGCAGGGCGCTGTCCTCGCCCGAAAGGATCAGGTTTAAGTGGCGGGACTGATAGTAGAGAATGAAAAAGCCTGCCACAATATAGGGAAGGACAATGCCGATCGCCCTGGGATTTGCAAAGCTGAAGTCTCCCATCAACCAGAAGATGATGGTATGGAGTTCCTCCTTCTGGGAGATGGAAAGGAAGAACATGATGATGGCAGAAAAAAAAGACCCTGTGATGACCCCGGCAAGAAGCAGGATATTGGGATGAATCTTGCCCTCCTGTTTCCCGAAATAAAAGACCAGGGCAATGGTCATCAGCGCGCCCGCAAACGAGGCAAGGGGGAGACCAAACGATAGAGTGGTCAACCCCAGAAGAATCGCAATGATCGCTCCGACTGCTGAGCCGCTGGAGACACCGAGGATATAGGGATCAGCCAGGGGATTTCTCAGAAGGGCTTGGAAGATGACGCCTGAGACAGAGAGGCCTGCTCCGACCAGTCCTGCCAGCAAAGCCCTGGGAAACCGGAGGGAGAGAATGATCGTCCTTTCCATCTCAGTTCCGGTCCCTTGAAGACCCAAAAGTGACTGGAGGAGGATGGAGATGGAACGGACGGGATCAACCCTTACACTCCCCACCATCACCGAGAACAGAATAACCAATGCCAGAAGAAAGGCGAGAAGAAGAGAGACGGTAACGACCTTTTTAAGTGTGAGGATCTTCATTCAAGTCCCATTGTAAATTGAAAAATGAGCAATTAGCATTTTAATTTTTTTGAAATGCTAATTTTGCATTGGTTTCTTAAACTTTTCCGGATGAAGAAGCCTTGCCATCTCCTCGAGTCCTTCGATGATTCTGGGCGAGGGGCGATCGATCAGGTCTGAATCGATGAGATGAATTCTACCATGTTTCACGGCAGGGATCATCTTCCAGCGCTCCCATTCACGAAAGGCCTTTTCATAGTCTCCTCTGGGGTTCATCGAACTGATGACAATCACCTCCGGCGATCTCTTCAGAATCTCCTCCATTCCCAAACGAGGATACATCTCTCTATCATTTCCCGCAATATTTTCACCGCCTGATAGACGGATAAGATCGTCTCCAAAACTTCCTTTTCCGACCGTCACAATGGGCGCCTCTCCGATCTGAAGAAAAACTTTTGGACAGGAAAGGTTTTTAGTCCGTTCGATCACTCTCTCTTTCCGTCTCTGCATCGACTCGATGATTGAGAGAGCCTCTTTCTCCTTTGCCACCACCTGACCGAGGTGACGAATGCTCTGGAGGACATCGTCAAATCTTTTTGGAAAGATCGCATAAGTTGGAAACCCCAATCTCTCCAGGCGCCCCACCATCTCCCTTGGATTTCCAGCCCCGGTCGCAATGACCAGGTCGGGCCTGAGGGAGATGACCCGCTCAAAGTCAATACTGATATAACTCCCGACCCTGACCCTGGACTTCGCCTTCTCAGGGTAGTTGCAGTGGATGGAAACACCCACCACCTCTTCATCCAGGCCGAGGCTGAAGAGGATTTCAGTGATGTTGGGAGCTAAGGAGACAATCCGCTTCGGAGGAAAAGGAAACGTCACTTCCCTTCCCACCTCATCTTTTAACTTTAATGTGGCGGAATAGGAAAAAAATGGGGCAAAAAGAATAAGCATGCAAAAAATAAAAAGAAATCCCCTTCTCTTTCTCCCTTGATGGGGAAAAACTGTCTTTCCCCTCCCCCTCGATGCCTGCCCGCCGAACAATTTCTTTGGCAGGCGGGGGAGAGGGGCGGGGTGAGGGTGAAAATATTTTTTCCGTAACGAATCAATCATCGTAGTTGAAATGTGACGGGGATATTGGCCCACACTGAAACTGGGTTCTCCCCCTTCTTTGCAGGGATAAACTTCCACTGTTTAATGGTTGCAATGGCAGAACGATCCAGAACTTCATGCCCCGAAGAACGCCTGACCTCGATCTCTCCCACCCGGCCATTTGATAAAACCTCAACCCTGAGAAGAACCTCTCCTTCATATCCTTTTTTTCTTGCCTCCTGGGGATAGAGGGGTTTGGGGTTTTTAGAATACCTGGGTTGGGCAAAGACAATTTCACTTTCAGATAAGGATGGGCTCTTCATCGCCACACGGGGCTTTTCAGAGGGACTGACGACGGGAATGGGATTTCCAAGCGATGCTATAACAACTCTTTCTTCCTTCTTGCTCCCCATTTCGATTTTCTCATTGTTTGATGGAGATGGCTTTGGTTCGCTGATGGAAACAACTCTCACTTCGCTCTGAACAGGTGAAGTGGATACAGGTTCCTGTTCCTTTTTGGGAAGAGCGACCTCTACCTTCTCAACCTGAGGTACCTTCCTTTCTTCATGGCTTGTCACAGGCGGTTCACTCTTGATCTCCTCCTCTTTTTTCTCAGCTATTCTTAACGGTTCCTCTTCTTTACTCCAAACTTTATTCCGCTCTTCCACCTTTCTTAATGGCTCCCTTTCCTCCCTTGCGAGAGGAAGAAGAGAGACTTCAATGTTTAGATGTCGAAGTTGAGTGATCTTAAAATCAGGCAAGAGGATGGAAAGAAGGGAAAAGACAAAGAAGTGGAGTCCCAACGAGATGGATACAAAGAGTTTTAAGTTCCAGGTTCCGTTCATCTTGATATGTTGAAAAAATACATCTCAGCTCTATGGGGCACCAGTCAGGGATGTTGAAAAAGTTTTAGAGCGGAAACCTTTAAGTAATCAATGCGTCGGATAGCCGGTTAAGTTAACGACTATAAAATGACGGTGCTTTGCGACTACATAAAAAAACACATTCTAAAACTTTGAAAACATCTTTGACTGGTGCCCCATAGAGCGAAAAAAAACCCGCTCTTCGGGAGAAATAGCGGGTTTTTTGCAATATCACCCTTCACCGCCTTCCACCGAAGACCTATCGTGAAGTGCATTCAGGCAGGTTTTCTGGCTTACGGATCATCCTAATCCCTGCCCCTTCCCACCCTTTGACCCTTCGACAAGCTCAGGGCTTTGGGCAGTGGTTACTGGCAGGTTTCGTCCCCGATTACAGCGGCGTGGCCGTCCCCGATTCTCACGGGGTTCCCTTTTGGGGCTTCAAGCCACCTGAACACCTATTCGATTTTTTATAAAATACCATAATTTATAATTGGATGTCAAATCCATCTAAATTTCGATCTCCCACCCCGCTAAAATTGACAGTGGGTTAAAATTATAGTATTTTTAACCACATAAATGAGTGGGAGAATAGGGGGGATTTCCCCCTAACATGTTTAAAATAGGAGATTTCTGGAAAAGCCAGAAATCTCTGATTACACCGATTAGGATCCGATTACACAGATTAGAAATGCAGAGAGCGAAAATTAGTTTTTAGGGCTCTCAATAGATAAATTAAGGATGGTTGTCGGTGAAAGAGTTACTACCACTTGTCTCAAAACCGGTCAGGTATCTTGGCCGGGAGATCAATTCAATCAGAAAAGATCCCTCCGAAGTCAGACTGAAATTCTGCCTCGCCTTTCCGGATGTCTATGAAGTGGGGATGTCCCACCTCGGCATCCAGATTCTCTATCACATCCTTAACTCAAAAAACGGAGTGGCCTGCGAAAGGGTCTTTGCTCCCTGGGTCGATATGGAGAAGGTCTTGAGGGAGAAAAGAGTTCCCCTCTCTTCTCTTGAATCGTCCACACCTCTCAAGCAGTTTGATATCCTCGGTTTCTCCCTCCAGTATGAGCTCTGTTTCACCAATGTCCTCAACATGCTCGACCTCTCCGGCATCCCTCTTTTTTCAAGGGATCGGGATGAGCGATTTCCTCTCATCATCGCAGGAGGGCCGACTGCCTTTAATCCGGAGCCTGTGGCTGATTTCTTCGATGCCATCGTCATCGGAGATGGCGAAGAGGCGGTGCTTGAGATCTGCGACCTGGCCATCCAATGGAAAGAGTCTCATGGGAAAAAGGATGATCTCTTAAAGTCCCTCTCAGGGTTGAATGGCGTCTATGTCCCCGCCCTTTCTCAGGGCCATAAGATCCGGAAGAGGATCGTCTCCGACCTCAACCGCGCCACTTTTCCCACCTGCCCCATTGTTCCTTATATGAAAGTGGTTCACGACCGCCTCAATGTGGAGATCGCCCGGGGTTGTAAACGGGGGTGCCGTTTCTGTGAGGCAGGGTTCATCTACCGGCCTTATCGGGAGAGAGATCCGGAAGCGATCCAGGAGATCCTCAATGGTTCATTGAAACGGACGGGCTACGAAGAGATCTCTCTGCTCTCCCTCAGCGCAGGAGACTATTCCTCCATCGGGCCGCTTCTTTCGAATCTGATGGACCGATTCGAGGCAAAGCGGGTGGCAGTCTCTTTTCCATCATTAAGAATTGAAAGCATCGTCGGTCATCTCGCAGGTGAAGTGAAACGGGTTCGAAAAACAGGATTCACCATTGCACCTGAGGCTGCAACCGAACGGCTCCGCAGGGTGATCAACAAGGATCTGGATGAAGCCATCCTCTTTCAGGGGGTAAGTGAACTCTTCTCAATGGGCTGGAAGAACCTCAAACTCTACTTTATGATCGGCCTTCCCACCGAGAAGGAGGAGGATGTAAGAGGCATCATCGATCTCTCCCGAAGGATCTCGTCTTGGGGAGAACGCCAGAGAATCCATCCCCAGATCAGCGTGAGCGTCTCCACCTTTGTGCCCAAACCTCATACCCCCTTTCAGTGGGAACCACAAATCCCTCTCGAAACGATGAAAGAGAGACTCCAATTTTTAAAGGAAAATTTGAAGAGGAAAAATCTCCGTCTCAAATGGCAGGATCCCCATCTCAGCCTCCTCGAAGGAGTTTTCTCAATGGGAGACCGAAATTTATCGAGGGTCCTGGCCGAGGCCCATCGGCTGGGATGCCGGTTCGATGGCTGGAGCGACCAGTTTCACTATGATCTCTGGAAGAAAGCCTTTGAGAAGGCGGATCTGGAGATGGCATCCTACACCCGAAAAAAGGATTTTGAAGAAACCCTTCCCTGGTCCTTCATTGAGACAGGAATCGGAGCTGATTTCTTATGGAAGGAGTATCAGAAAGGCTTGAAGGAGGAGTTCAGCCCTCCCTGCACAGCGAGGGATTGTCATCTCTGCAGCCTCTGTGACGGGAAAGATGTTGTCGTGAGAGAAGGGCGCCCCGTACAAATTGAGTCGTCGAAAAAAGTGGAAATGCGTGAGATTCGAAAGAAGGGTCTCAGGATGAAATTTCGGTTGACCTTTGTCAAAAAAGGAGAGCTCCGGTTTGTCAGCCACCTCGAACTGGCCCACCTCTTCTACCGGTCGGCAAAGAGGGCCGGTCTTTCCCTCCATTACTCCGAGGGATTTCACCCGATGCCGAGAATCATTTTCGAAAAGGCCCTTCCGGTGGGAGTGGAGAGCCTGAGAGAGATCGTTGATATCGAACTGGAGGGAAGGATCACTTCGACGGAATTGATGGGGAGGCTCAATCAGACCCTTCCTGAAGGAATTGAAATCATTGAAGCCAGGGAAATCCTGTTCCCCCTCCCGTCCTCCTCTCCTCCGCACCGGTCGGCCTATCGGATCTCTCTGGATCATCTCTTCTCAAAAGAGGAGACCCAATCAAGGCTGAAAAAGAGTATGGAGAAAGAAGAACTCTTCATTCTCCAGGAGAGAAAGGAAAAGAAGAGGAGGATCGATCTCCTTCCTTTGATCGAGAAGGTCGAAGTAAAGGAAGAAACGGAAGGGGCAGGTGAAAAGGTCGGTCCGGTCTTAGAACTCGTTCTTCGGAGCCTCAGCGGAAAGACGGCAAAGCCCAATGAGGTCGTCGGAGCCCTTCTGGGTATACAGGGAGAAGCGCTTGCCCAATGTAGAATCGTCAAGGTGGAATAAAGTTAATGGATCGCATAATGCGTAAATTCTAAATTCGAAGCACGAAATTGAAATGGTTTAAACTCTAAACACTAAACAAACCCAAAATTTAAAAATCAAAAGGTTATACGGTTTTGAGTTTTGTCTTTTGGACATTTGAGTTTGTTTAGAGTTTAGCGTTTTGAGTTTAGGATTTAATATGTTTGTTTCGGATTGATCCCTTCGGGAAGCTTCGCCCAATATTAGAAATTCGGATTTGCGACCTACAAGGAGCGGATTATGGCCAATGAACTCATCATCAATGTGACGCCTCAGGAGACAAGGGTTGCCCTTTTGGAAGATCGGGTCCTCGCGGAACTCCACATCGAGCGCACCCGGGACCGGGGGATCATCGGAAATATCTATAAGGGGAAGGTTGTCAAGGTCTTGCCAGGCATGCAGGCCGCCTTCGTCGACATCGGACTGGAGAAAGCCGCTTTCCTCTATGTCGCCGATGTTTATGGAGGGATGGAAGAGTACGAGGAGATGGGGTTTTGGGGTCTGGAGATGACCAACCACCTCAATCCTCCGTCACAGATCCAGGACCTTCTCTTTGAGGGCCAGGAGGTGCTGGTTCAGGTCTCCAAGGAACCTATCGGCACGAAGGGAACCCGGATCACCTCCCACATTACGCTCCCGGGCCGTTACCTTGTTTTCATGCCCACGGTGGATCATGTGGGTGTCTCGAGGAGGATCAGAGACGAGAAGGAAAGAAGGAGATTGCGGGAGATCGCCCAGTCCGTCAAACCTCCTTCGGGCGGCATGATTATCCGCACAGCCAGTGAAGGAGCAGAGCCCGAGGAGATTCGAAATGATATGGAGTTCCTTCTCCAGTTCTGGAGCAACGTTCAAAAGAAGAAGGAGCATGCTTCCGTCCCATCCCTCATCCACAGTGATCTGACATTGATTCTCCGAATGATTCGCGACCTTCTTTCCCCTCAGATCAACCGGATCATAATCGATTCGAAAGAGGAACACGAGAGCATCGTCTCTTTCATCAATACCTATATGCCCAAGCAGAAATATGAGATTCTCCTCTATGAGGAGAAGGCCCCCATCTTCGATGCCTATGGCATTGAAATGGAGATCGACAAGATTCTCGGAAGGAAGGTCTGGCTCAAATCAGGAGGCTATATCGTCATCGATATCAGTGAGGCAATGGTGGCCATCGATGTGAATACCGGCAGATATGTCGGAAAGAGGAATCTGGCTGATACGATCCTGAAAACGAACCTTGAGGCGGCCAAGGAGATCGCCTACCAGTTGAGGGTTCGCAATATCGGAGGGATCATCATTATCGATTTCATCGATATGGAGAGGGAGGGCGATAAGGAGAAGGTTTATCATGCCCTGGAGGAGGCCATCAAGAAGGACCGGCAGAAGACCAACATCTTTAAGATCTCGGAACTGGGGCTGGTGGAGATGACCCGTAAGCGGACGCGTGAGAACATCTCGAGAGTTCTTGATGAGCCATGCCCATATTGCGAAGGGGCCGGACATGTCAAATCGAAGGTCACAGTCTGTTACGACATCTTCCGTGAAATCGAGAGAACAACCTCCCAACTGGGAGGCAATAGCATCGTGGTCGAGGTGCACCCGGATGTGGCAGACCTCCTCTACGAGGAGGAAAGGGCCAGGGTGGAGGAGCTGGAGAGGAAATTGAAGAAGAAGATCGTGATCAAAGCCAAGACCGGCTTCCACCAAGAACAGTTCAACATCATCGAAGTTTGATCTTTCATTAAAGAGAAATTCAACTTTTATTCTCCTATTTCTGGCGCTTTCTTCCTTCTGTTTACTCTCCGAAGCTTCAGCGCAGGATGGCCTACGTCAAAAAATTGCCATAAAATTAAATTTTTGGTATAAAGAGTTCAACTTCCGGAGGAGATTGAAACAGACGTAAGAGATTTCAAGACCGGGGGCGAAAACTAACTCCGTGAGAGTCAGCCTTTTCAGGGATGTTGGATTTGAAAGTTACTCAATGCATGTAAATCCTTCAAGAAGGTGGAGGCAAAAGTGAACGAATTCAACAACGTCCCCTCTATTCGTCCCCTCTATTCCACGTTCCCTCTATTCCTCGATAAAAAGGTGGACTCGATCGCTGAAAAGGTGTTTAAAAACGGTTGGATGGAGAGGATAATGGAACAATATCTGAAAAATCGTCGATGAACTGGTAGAATTATCATGCATAAAAACTTTGATCAGCATGATGACCGCTTTATTCAAGCCTTTGAAAATTAAAGAACAATTGCTCCCTTTATTCGCTCCTTACAGAGAAGTTTCCGGGATTTGACAAATGTCGTAAAATCATTTAGTATTTTTCGATAATAATTTCGGAGGATTTCGATGTTTGCCATATTGAAAACAGGAGGAAAAGAGTACCGGGTCGCCAAGGGGGATGTGATTCGGGTGGAGAAACTCGAAGGGAAAGTGGGAGATCCGGTGACCNTGAAGGATGTTTTAATGGTCTCCGGGGAAGGCCAGGTCCATCTGGGCACCCCNAATTTAGACAACGCGGTCATCACAGGCGAGATCGTGCGTGAGGTCAAAGGGAAAAAGATCCTCACCTATAAGATGAAAAGGCGGAAGAATTACCGCCGGATGAAAGGGCACCGCCAGACCTACACTTACCTGAAGGTTAATGAGATCTCTTTGGGCTGACAGGCAGATGGAATATTGCCTGCCTGTCGGCAGACAGGGAATAATGGAATAATGGGTTCAACCATCGTTCCAACATTCCATCATTCCAGTGTTCTGATTTAGGATTTGGAGGTTATTATGGCACATAAAAAAGCAGGAGGAAGTTCCCGAAACGGAAGGGATAGCGGGGGACAGCGTTTAGGGGTGAAGCGATTTGGCGGGCAGTCGGTCCCCGCAGGCAGTATCCTGGTCCGTCAGAAAGGCACCCGGATCTTTCCCGGAGAGAATGTGGGCATGGGAAAGGATTACACCCTTTTTGCTAAAATCGAAGGGGTAGTCAAATACGAGAAAAGGGGAAGAGATAAGAAACAGGTAAGCGTTTACACCCAGAGCCTCTAAACCTGCACCTCGATAGCCTGTGATCAATAAACCCCGTTACAAATGAGGGGGGGTTAAAACCCTGCTCTTTCCGGAAGATATTTAAATTCTGAATCCAACTGATCCACACTTTTAAGAGCGGAACTTTCTAACGGGGTGAAAATGAAGTTTGTGGATCAAGTCAGAATCCGGGTGATGGCAGGCGATGGCGGAAATGGATGCGTCAGTTTTCGAAGAGAACGCTATGTTCCCAGGGGAGGTCCGGACGGCGGTGATGGTGGCAAAGGTGGAGATGTGATCCTCCAGGCAGATGGTCAGCTCTCAACCCTTCTCGATTTATCCTACCCCCAGCAGCTTCGTGCCCGAAAAGGGACCCACGGTAAAGGCAAAAATCAGACAGGAAGAAATGGAGAGGATCGCATCATTCGGATCCCGGTAGGCACACTTGTCCGGGATGATGAGAGTGGCGAACTATTGCAGGACCTTCTCTTCGATGGACAACAATTCGTTGTGGCAGCAGGTGGTCGGGGAGGCAAGGGAAATGCGCGATTTGCCACCTCAACTCATCGTGCCCCCCGCCATGCCGAAAAGGGCGAAAAAGGTGAGGAGCGCTGGCTGCGGCTCGACCTGAAACTTCTTGCAGATGTGGGCTTCATCGGTTTCCCCAATGCGGGAAAGTCGACCCTTCTATCCCAAATATCCTCTGCCCGGCCTAAAATCGGGGATTATCCTTTCACCACCCTCGTTCCCAATTTGGGGGTGGTCACGGAAGAAGGCCGTTCCTTTGTCGTGGCCGATATTCCAGGGCTTATCGAAGGGGCTTCCGGGGGCGCAGGGCTTGGATTGACCTTTCTCCGGCACGTGGAGCGGACAAGGCTTCTCGTCCACCTTTTGGATATTTCCGGGGAACCGTTATGCAATCCCGTGAAGGATTTCGATACCTTGAACAGTGAATTGAATGCCTATCACCCCTCTCTGAGTGAGAAAGTTCAGATCGTTGCGCTCAATAAGATCGACCTTCCTTCCGTCCGGAAGAAGGCGGCAGAGGTGAAGAAACGGTTCGAAGGGATGGGGCACCGCTTCTATGCAATCTCAGGAAAAACAGGAGAAGGAGTGAAGGGGCTGATCGAGGCCATCTCTCAGATGCTGGATTGAAGATGAAAATACTCCGGGTGTTTGGGTTACGGTTACGAAGCCCCTGCCTACCGGCAGGCAGGCGTTTCGGTTACCGGTAACGGTTACATAAAAGAATTTAAAGACGACAACCGTAGCCTTTTATTAACGATACGGGCATCGTTGCCGTTAGACGAAACCCTTATTTTCTGAGCAACTGATCTATGCAACCGGTGAGCAAAGATAAACGAAAAAAAGTTCTGGAGAAGGCGAGAAGGATCGTCGTCAAGGTGGGCTCAAGCATCCTGGCCTCCGTGGAAAAAGGGCTCCACTATGAAGCTTTCTCCCATCTGACCAAAGAGATTTCGGAACTGAAACGCCAGGGCTACGAAATCGTCCTGGTCTCATCCGGAGCCATTGCGGCCGGGATGGAAAAACTGGGCTATAAAACCCGTCCTCAATCGATCACTCAGAAACAGGCCACTGCTGCCGTCGGTCAGAGCCGGCTGATCCATATCTATGAAAATTATTTCTCCCGCTACCAGCAGATGGTTGCCCAGGTCCTTCTCACCCATGACGACCTGAGCCACCGCCGGAGATTCCTCAATGCCCGAAATACCCTTCTTGCCCTCCTCGAATTAGGGATCATTCCGATCATCAATGAAAATGATACGGTCGTCGTTGACGAGATCAAAGTCGGTGACAATGATAACCTCTCTGCACTCATCACCAACCTCATCGAGGCCGACCTCCTCATCATCCTGACCGATATCGANGGCATCTGTGAGAGAGACCCGAGAAGTCACCCTGATGCGAAATGCATCTCCCTGATTGAGGATATCGATACGGATATGGAGGGGGTGATGGGAGAGACAAAGAGCCAGATGAGTGTCGGCGGGATGGCGAGCAAGATCCAGGCTGCCAGAAAGGCATCCCGCTTCGGGATTCCGACAGTGGTCGCCTGCGGCACAAAAAAGGAAGTCCTTCGACAGATCTTAAAAGGAAAGGAGATCGGGACGCTCATCCTCCCCAAGATGAAGACACTGAGCAGCCGAAAACACTGGATCGCCTTCAACCTGAAGCCCAAGGGCGATGTCATCGTGGATGAGGGGGCCAAGAAAGCCATCGTCCAGAAGGGCAAGAGCCTCCTTCCCTCGGGTGTGCTGGAGGTGAGGGGTTCTTTCGATCGGGGAGATTCGGTCTCCTGCGTCGGGCCTCGCGGAAAGGAGTTTGCCAGAGGGTTGGTCAACTACAGCCTTCAGGAGCTTGAAAAGATTAAGGGCCGTCGAACCAATGAAATCGAAAAAGCCCTGGGCTATAAGTACTCGGATGAGATCATCCACCGGGATGATCTGGTGGTCTTATGAAAGGACAGATGGATCTGAAGNGGGAAGCGAAAGAGATGGCAAAACAGGCCAGGGAGGTTTCCCGCCTGCTGGCCCGGCTCTCCACCGACACGAAGAATAAGGCCTTATTGGAAATGGCGGATGACCTGGAAAAGAACCAGACTTTCCTGATCGAAGAGAACAAAAAGGACCTGTCTGCAGGGGAACAGGCACACCTCTCTTCCGCGATGATGGACCGGTTGCGAATAACCCCTGAGGTGATCCAGGCAATGGCCAAGGGCCTCCGGGAAGTGGCTCATCTCCCCGATCCCGTAGGAGAGATCGTAAAGATGTGGAGAAGGCCGAATGGGTTGACCGTTGGAAGGATGAGGATTCCCATCGGTGTCATCGGAATCATCTATGAATCGAGACCGAATGTGACTGCTGATGCCGCCGGCCTTTGCCTTAAATCGGGCAATGCGATTATCCTCCGGGGAGGTTCAGAGGCTTTTCACTCCAATCAGGCCATCGTCCGTATCCTTCAAAAAGCCTTAAACAAGGCGGATGTTCCGGAGGAGGCGGTCCAGATCTTTTCCCGGACCGAAAGGGAAGCCATTCAGGAGATGCTCCAGCTCGAAGAGGAGATCGATCTCATCATCCCCAGGGGAGGAGAAGCCTTGATCCGTTTTGTGACGACCCATTCGAAGATCCCGGTCATTAAACATTATAAGGGGGTCTGCCATATCTTCGTCGATGAGACTGCGGATCAGGAGATAGCCCTGAAGGTCTGCCTCAATGCCAAAGTCCAGCGGCCCGGGGTATGCAATGCCATGGAGACGCTCCTTGTCCATGAGAGGATAGCGGACGGCTTTCTTCCGAAGATTACAGAGGCCCTTCGTAAAGAGGGCGTGGAACTGCGGGGATGCCCGCAGACCCAAAAGATCCTCTCCGGAATCAAAGAGGCGAGGGAGGAGGATTGGTATGAGGAGTATTTAGACCTCATCCTTTCCATCCGGGTGGTAAAAGGGATGGAGGAAGCACTGAAGCACATCGCTACCTATGGGTCACTCCATACGGAGGCCATCCTCACCTCCGATTATCAGAACGCCCAGCGCTTTCTGAGAGAGGTCAACTCCTCCTGCGTCCTGGTCAACGCCTCCACCCGGTTCAACGACGGGTTTGAGCTGGGCCTCGGCGCTGAGATGGGAATCAGCACTTCTAAACTGCACGCCTTCGGACCGATGGGTCTGGAGGAGCTGACAACGACCAAATTTATCGTCTATGGAGAAGGACAGATACGAAGCTAAAGAATATAAAAGTTCGGAGTTCGTAGTTTTGAGTTCGGAGTTTTTCAACTATCTCCGAACTACGAACTCCTGACTCCGAACTATTTTGGAATTTTATCAGCTAATCGATTATAAAGTAAAAGATGGAAGAAAAAACAACAAAGGAAGTAAAAAGACGAAAGATTGGGTTCTTCGGAGGGACTTTCAATCCCGTCCATCTGGGGCATCTCAGGGGAGCGGAGGAGATTCGGGAGGCCTTTCGTCTGGATGAAATCATCTTCATCCCGTCAGCCATCCCCCCTCATAAGGCCATGGAGGAGATCATCGATGCGAAGCACCGGCTGGAAATGGTGAGATTGGCCATTGCCTCCAATCCATCCTTCTCCATCTCTGATATCGAACTCTCAAGGCCCGGGAAATCCTATTCGATCGACACCCTCCGCCATTTTCGTGAGGGGTGCGCCGATGCCCTCTTTTTCATCCTGGGAGGGGATGCCTTCGTGGAAATAGAGACCTGGAAGGATTTTCAAAACCTCTTTACCCTCTGCCATTTCATCGTGATGGCCCGGCCAGGATTCCAAAAAACCCCTGTCGCCTCTCAGCTTCCAGGCTCTCTGACTCCTGCCTTTCAATATGATCTCGAAACAAAGGCCTGGGTTCATCTTTCGGGATACCACCTCTATTTCAAAGAGATCTCTTTCCTCGATATCTCCTCGACGAAGGTCCGGGAGTTGATCGAGAGAGGAGAATCGGCCAGGTATCTCATCCCTCCCGAGACGGAGGCCTATATCCATAAACACGGGCTTTACCGTAAGAGGGGATGACCGGGCAAAATATTTTTCATTTTTTTTCATTTTTCTATTGTCATCCTCATTTTTTCTGGTATAATGCTACATTCAAAATCATCATCACCGGAGGATATGGCGACCGACTCAAAGACAAAATCTTTCCTCTGCCTCAGGGCAGCGATTGAAAAGAAGGCTCTGGATCCGGTTCTTCTCGAGATGAGGGGAATCTCCTCTGTGACGGATTACTTCCTCATCTGTACCGGAAAATCGGACCGTCAGGTCCAGGCCATTGCCAGATCGATTGAGGAGACCCTTGAAAAGAAGGGAATCCGACCCCTCGGGCAGGAGGGAGCAATCCATGGAAAATGGATTCTGATGGATTATAACGATGTGGTGGTTCATATCTTTCTGGAGCCGATCAGAACGTTCTATGACTTAGAAGGAATATGGGGCGATGCGCCTCGCATCGAGCCTAAATTGGGAGCGCAAATTGTCTAAAAAACGGGTGGTTTCGAAAAAATTGAAAAAAAAGATCAATCCCCTAAAGAAAGGGNTAGAGAAAAAGATCGATAAGAAAAAAAAGATGAATGCCTTAAAAAAGGAGACGGAGAAAGGGGTAGATAAGATTGATAAAAGGACCCTATCCCGCTTCAAAAAAATCCTTCTCAAGGAGAGGGAACAGATCGTGGGGGAAGTCAAACAAACCTATGTGTCCTCTCAGGAGATGGGACAGGATGGGATCCAGGACATAGGAGATGAGGCGGCCAATATCTATAACAAACAGATCCTGCTCAGCCTCAACGAAAGTGAGCGGATGAGACTCCAGGAGATGGATGAAGCGCTCGATCGTATAGGGGGCGGCACCTATGGAATCTGCGAAGAATGCAGCAACCCTATCAGCCTGAAAAGGCTTGAGGTCCGGCCGGTGGCAAAGTACTGTGTGGCCTGTCTGTCAAAGCTGGAAAAAGGGATACTCTAAGAGATGCTGGTGAAACTGCTTTTCATTATCATTCTGGGCCTGATTTCCATCTTTTGCTGGGTCTCTCTGACCAATCCATTAGATGTCCAATTCCGCTTTTTTGGAAAGATCATCCCCACCGATCTCTCCACCCTCATGATCACCTCTTTGGTGTTGGGCGCCTTGCTCGTCTTCATCAGCACTCTGGCGAGGGATGCCAAGCGCGCCATCGAGGGCTATCGTCAATCGCGGAAGAGAAAGAAGGAACAATCCATTAAGGAGGAGCTGAACAAAGGGATGGAGGATTTCCTCCGGGGGAATCTGGCCAGAGCCAAGGCACACTTTACGGAGGTCCTGAAGAACGATCCTTTCCAGAAGGATCTCTATTTAAAACTCTCGGAGATCTCGGTCAGAGAAGGCAATGATGAAGAGGCTCTCCACTGGCTGGAGAGGGCGCGATGGATCGATAATAAGAATGTCGAGATTCCCCTCCGACAGGCAGAAATCTTTCAGCGAACGAAGCGTCTCGATGAGGCCATCCGAACCTTAAAGCGCGCCATCGGTCTCGATGAAAGCAACCTCAAGGCATTGAAAAATTTGAGGGAAATCTATCGGAACAGTCGGAGATGGGAGGAGGCGATTCGGGTCCAGAAGTCGATTTTAAAGCTGGCCAAGGGAAAACAGACAGAAGAGGAGGAAAACCTCTTCTATCTGGGCTTGAAATATGAATATGCCAGAGATCTTCTAAGCCAGGGCGATGAATATCTTGAGGACGCTTTGAAGGTTGCCAAAGAGATCGTCCGAGAGGAGAAGACCTTTGAACCCGGGTTTGTCTTGTTGGGCGACATCTATCTCCGGATAGGAAAATGGGCTTCCGCAGGAAAGGTCTGGGGAAAGAGCTTCAGGCGGTTCAAAGCGATCATCTTCATCCTCCGATTGGAAGAGCTCTACCTCAACAGGGAGGACCCGGGCACCCTGCTCCGCATCTATCAAAGGACCATGAGCGACAATCCTGACAACTGGATGCTCGCCTTCTTCTATGCCAAGCTCTGTTTAAGGCTGGAGATGCTGGACGAAGCCTTTGAGGAGATCAATACGATCAGTTTAAGACAGAAGGATTTTCCCGCCCTTCACAGGCTTTTCGCGGAGATCTACCTCCACAAGAAAGACTTC
>Ga0031653_10000014_pt1 | contig 21978 bp, 20 predicted proteins | sample FrelakmetBRP12BR_FD_55210 | JGI IMG/M metagenome (GOLD analysis project Ga0031653, IMG submission 55210) | Freshwater lake sediment microbial communities from the University of Notre Dame, USA, for methane emissions studies - BRP12 BR | ecosystem: Environmental > Aquatic > Freshwater > Lake >... | reverse complement strand
GGAGTGAAACGAGCCAGGAAAGACCGAATCGTTTTCACCTATCAGGGGGACGGAGACCTCGCTGCCATCGGAATTGCAGAAGGAATCCATACAGCCAATCGTGGGGAAAACATCACCATCATCTTTGCCAACAATGGGATCTATGGGATGACCGGAGGGCAGATGGCACCTACTACGCTTCTTGGACAAAAGACAAGTACAAGCCCTTATGGAAGAGACTTTACCTATGATGGTTATCCCATCCGAATGGCGGAGATGTTAGCGACCTTAGAAGGATGCGCTTTCGTGGCAAGGGTGGCTGTGAACAATCCTGCGAATTTGATGAAAGCCAAAAGAGCCATTCGTAAGGCCTTTCAGATGCAGATTGAAGAAATGGGTTTCTCTTTTGTAGAGGTGTTATTGGCCTGTCCCACCAACTGGGGCCTGAATGCTTTAGAGGCCAATCGCCGGGTCGAAGAAGAGATGATCCCTTATTTCCCATTGGGCATTTTAAAGGAAAGAAAAATGGCAGATTACCTATGAACTAATCGTCAGGCATTAGGCGTTAGGCGTGAGGCGCAAGTCGTAAGCGGGTTTATTGTTGTGCTGCAGTTATGCTGTTTTGGCGTGTTGCCGTTAACTTCAAAACCGCAGCGCTGCAACACCGCAAAACAAAGAATGACCACTCACCCTTACGCCCTATGCCTCACGTTTTTCAGGATAATTGTTTATGTCAACCAATCGTTTTTATTACGATGTGATTATTGCTGGATTTGGAGGACAGGGCGTGATGGTCATTGGAAACCTTCTCGCCTATGCGGCAATGATCGAGGGAAAAAATGTCACTTACCTCCCCGTTTACGGAGTCGAGATGAGAGGTGGAACCGCCAATTGTACTGTCGTCATTTCTTCTCAGCCGGTAGGATCTCCTGTGGTAGGAAAACCCAAAGCGGTCATCGTAATGAATTTACCTTCTTTGATAAAATATGAACCTCTCATTCTGCCCAACGGTCTTGTATTCCTCAACTCCTCTCTCATTGAGCNTAAAGAGACTTATCGGAAAGACATTGAAATTTTTTCAATCCCTGTTAATGAGATCGCTATCAATAATGGAAATCCAAAACTTGCGAATATGGTGGCATTAGGCGCTTTTAATGAAAAAACGAAATTGGTTCAGATGAATTCTTTATTTGAGTCTTTGGGAAAGGTGCTGGATGAACGTTATCATCCTCTCATTCCATCGAATATCAAGGCCCTCGAAGCTGGAGCCAAATATGTTCAATCTCTTTAAAGGACCCTGCACCATATGAGGTTCAGGGCTTTGCCCCGCACCCTACGTGGTGCAGGGGTGAGGGGAAGGAATATTATGGAAGAAGAAAGAGATTTCGAAGAAATCCGTGTTGGAGAAAAGGTTAAAGTCTTGAGAGAGCAGAAAGGTCTTTCCCTGAAAGAACTGGCGGACTTGACGGGATTTTCGACAGCCTTACTCTCCCAAATGGAAAACCACCTCGTCTCTCCCTCCCTGGGAACGATTATCAAACTGGCAAAAGCATTAGGGGTCAGAGTGGGCGACTTCATGGGTGAAACAGAGGGAGAGCCTTTTACCATTGTAAGGAAAGACGAGCGGAAACATATTTCTCGATTTGCCTCAAAAGAAGGGGTAAAGTATGGTTATGCGTATGAGTCTTTGGGGTTCGAGAAAAAGAACCGTCATATGGAACCTTTCATCGTCACGCTGGAACCCGCTACGGTTAAAGCTGCCAAGACTTCTGTNCATGATGGGGAGGAATTTATCTTTGTTCTCGAAGGTGAAATGGAGGTGATTCTGGGGAACCATACGGATATCCTCTACCCCGGAGATTCCATCTATTATGATTCCAATATTCCTCATCGAGTCCAGTGCCACGAAGACAAAGTGACGAAAATTTTAGCTGTACTCTATGCATCTAATACGTGATTGGCAGATGGCAAATTGCAGATTGTAGATTTAAAATCTAATGGCAACCCAAAGATGAAAAAACTCTTCCTATTTATTTTTATACTTCTTCTCGTCATCATGTTTCCTAACATAAGTTTCAGCCAGCCTGCCCTCAAGGTGGGAACGTTGATCCCCTACACCGGTCGATGGGGAGATTCAGGGAGAGAATGTGCCAGAGGAATGTTGGATGCGGCAAGATGGCTCAATCAGCGCGAAGGAGTCTCCGGAAGAAAATTAGAGATCATCCTTATTGACGATACTTCCCAACCTGCTGAGACGATAGCGGCTTACCGAAAATTGAATGAGGCAGATCGGATTCTTCTCCTCTACCTCTATTCTATCGACACTGCTCTTTCTCTGGTTCCGCATGTCCACTATGATCGAATCCCTACTTTCGTCAGTTCGTTGCCTTCTCAATTTGCTAATGGATCAAAATATCCCTATGTTTTCTCAATCACTCCAACCCCTCTCGATTTAGCAAAAATAGCAATGAATTTTATTTCAGACAAGTCCGGAATCAAAGTGAGAAAGCCAAAAGTCATCTTTATCGGATCCTCCGACTACTTTGGCCGCCATTTTTTAGATGAAACGAAGGAATACGCCAAAACCCTGGGAATCGATATTGGACCAGACATTTGGATATCCGATTTTTCCCAATCCGGAGACAAGGTGGCGAAACATATTCCCCCTCTNCTCGCAACGATCAATGCCTATAACCCTGATTTCGCTTACCTGAGTCTAACTTCTAAGGAAGCCTCTTCATTATTTCAGGAAGTCATGAAAATAGATACCAAGACCAAATGGATTTGCAACATGAGAGCTTTTGACGAAAATCTGATCCCGTTCGATGGAGTCTTTGGGGTGCAACCCATCTCTCCTTTCGGAGAAGATGTTCCAGGAATGGCTGGAATTAAAGAAGCCCATCAGAGATGGCACTCTTATGATTCTCATACACTTTCTTATGTCGAAGGTTGGGCGATGACACAGGTGATCTCAAGGGCCTTAGGAAAATCGCTTTCAGAACAAGGACCCTTTCGTGAGAAGGTAAAGATTGCGCTGGAAGGTTTTAAAGATTTTGTGACAGGGGGCCTGACCCCACCTCTTACGATCACTTCTAAGGATCACCGCCCGAATATGGAATCCCGAATCTTCATCATCAAAGACGGGAAACTCTCCATATATACGAGCTTCATCTCTGTCGGTAGGTAAAAAGAAAGTGATTAATCCCTTTTAATTGTCTTGACAAACCTGGCTGATAAAAGTAAAAAAGTAAAGAAATCAAACCATCTCATAGGTGGGAAAAATCCTTTTAAAGGAGGGAACCGTATGAAAGGAAAGAAACTATTTCTTTGGTTGGGAGTCCTCGTTTTAGTAGTAGGTGTGTTGAGCCTATCTCTCTTTGCTCATAAAGCCGAAGCACAAGGGAAACCGATTGTTATTGGAGCACCCCTCGCCACAGCCTTTCTTTATGGTTGGGATGCGGAAAGAGCCATCAAGTTGGCTGTCGAAGAAATTAATGCCGCAGGAGGCGTCACGGTCGGTAAAGAAAAGAGACCATTTAAAGTGGAAGTCATGGATACCCGGGACCTCGAACCGGGAGTGCCAACGAGTGATGCTTTGTTGGTGGTAGAAAAACTCATCCTGGAGAAAAATGCTGATTTTATTGTGGGAGGCCCTGTTCGATCTGAAGCAGCTCTTGCAGCCATGGACTTACTCTCCAAGTACAAAAAAGTATCCATATTGACGACAGGAGTTTTAACCCCCGCTTATCACAAGCGGGTGGAAGCCGAGTATGATAAGTTTAAGTATTGTTTTCGAATCTCTGGTGAAGTGGCTTGGATGGTGGTTGGGGAATTCATCCCCTGTCTTATGGAAATTAAAGCAAAACATAATCTCAACAGACTCTTCATTATGATCCAGGATGTCGCCCATGCCCGAGCAGGAGGGGACCTCGTTGAGAAAATGTCTAAAGAAAGAGGATGGGAAGTTTTAGGGAAAGAGGTTTTCCCAACTGGAACAACAGACTACTCCGTGGGTTTGCTGAAGGCCAAAAAGGAAAATGCCCAAGTGATCCTCATTTGGATGGATATGCCTGAGACTTCCATTCTCCTGAAGCAATGGTTTGATATGAAAGTACCTGCGCTTCCTTATGGAACGATCATTTCTGCGGCTGAGGAACCTGGATTTTGGAAGGCAACAGAAGGAAAAGGGGAATACGCCATGGCCAGTGTCGTGAATGCAGGGAATGCTCCATCCAAAGCCACCCCATGGACAATGAAGTTCGTTGAAGCCTATACGAAGAAATGGAAGGTAGAACCTGAAGGTTACGGGACTTCATCAAGCTATATGGCGGTCTATACTCTGAAAGATGCCATTGAACGTGCCGGCTCTCTTGATTCTGATGCCATGATCGCTGCACTTGAAAAGACAGACTTGATGGGAGTCTATGGTAGAATAAAATTTAATCCCAAGAATCACCAGGTCATCCCCAGCGTTGATCCAAATGAGGGCGCCGTGGGAACAATCTTCCAGTGGCAAGCAGGAAAGAGGATTGTGGTTTTCCCGCCCAAGATTGCGATGGGCGAAGTCAAACTTCCTCCCTGGATGAAGAAGTAAACTGCTGGAAAAATGGAATATTGGAATAGTGGAATTTTGGAATAATGGGTAAATCGAAGAAAGACCTGATTGCCTTGGGCCTTTGATTTTTCCACCATTCCATTTTTCCATTATTCCAATCATTTATTTATGGATATCCTCATCTACGGCATCATTAATAGTTTCTCCCTCGCTTTGATGGCGATTGGTTTCACTTTGGTTTACGGAATCAGTCGTCTCCCCAATTTCGCCCATGGGGCGCTCTATGTGATCACGGGTTTTGCCGTTTGGTGGTTCCTTAATAAGCTTCATCTCCATTATATTGTTGCCATCCCACTTGCCTTAGTACTCATGGGTTTGGTTGGCGCAGCCATCTATCGATTCGTTCTCATTCGAGTAAGAGGAATGGCAACCTCTGAAATCATTGCCACCTATGCCTTGGGGTTGGCTATCCTCGAATTCCTGCGTTGGGGAGGGTTCAAGGGGATGACCTACACGCTTCCTGTTTTCATTGAAGGCAAAATTGAGCCCAGTGGGATACCGATTGATTTTCAAAGGATTATTGTCGTCGGAATTGGAATTGTCGTGGTCGCCTTCATGTGGCTCTTCACCCATTTCAACAGGACGGGCTTAGCTTTGAGAGGAATGGCCCAGGACGAACATGCAGCCATGATGCTGGGCATAGATTCCGACCGGATGGCCGTCATTGCCATGGCCATGGGGTCTATTTTGGCCGGACTCTCTGCCATTGCCTTACTTCCTTTAGGAAATATCGTTGTAGAGGCTGGTTATAATGTATTGATCCTCTCGATCGCCGTATGTATTGTGGGCGGATTAGGTAGTTGGGTGGGTGCGATCCTTGCCGCCTTTATGATTGGATTTCTCCAAATTATTACAGTTAAATACATCCAATCCCATTTCCAGATGGTCGTGGCTCTCCTGGCTATTATCGTTACTTTGATATTGAGACCATCGGGACTCTTTGGCAGGCAGAAGGAACTGGAAGAAAGAGTCTAAACACACTAATGCAAATTGCAAAATGCAAAATGATAAATATAAAATGATTTTAATAAATCGGAGATAAAATCTGCAAAATCAAGAAAGACGCAAAGAGCGTTTAGACCGGGGTATTAAGGTTCGGACAGAAGGGATTTATGCTGTCTCTTCATGGGAAGAGGTTACTTACCTTATTCTTCCGAGACTGATTTTAATTGTTGGCCTTCTTCTCCTTCCCGTTCTCATTCCATCACTCTATTGGAAGCGGGTTGTATCCATTGCGGCTATCTATGCCCTGCTCGCTCTCGGGTTTGATTTCTTAGCCCATTTTGTAGGACTGGTTTCTTTAGGAGGAGCCTTCTTTATTGGGGTGGGTGGATACACAGCAGCCCTCCTCAATAAATCCTTGGGACTGTCACCCGTGTTTACCATCCCTATGGCCACCATTGGTGGGGCTTTTATTTGCACCATCCTCCTTCTACCTGCTCTTCCCCTCAGAGGAGTCTATTTTGCTATTGTGACCCTCATGTACCCTCTGGCTCTCATGAGAATTATTGAAGCATTGAATATCTTTGGTGGAACGGATGGTATCCTTGGAGTGGCTGGTTTTCCCAATAGATGGGTTGAGCAATATCTCATCATCTTGATCGTTATTTTCGCGCTATTTGGTTTAAGGAGATTGGTAAATGAGGATATCGGACTCGTCTTTCGCGGAGTCAAGGATAATGATCAGTCTGTCAGAGCCTCTGGATTAAGCATCACCCTTTACAAAGCGATTGCCGTTTTCATTGCCTCGGCACTCGGCTCTCTCGGAGGTGCTTATCTTGCCCATATCTACATGTGGTCAGGAATATCACAGTTCGCTCTCGATTTTTCTGTCATTCCCATTGCTGCCACAGTGATTGGTGGGGGAGGCACTCTGGTAGGTCCCTTATTGGGTTGCTTCTTTCTGGTCCCCATCTCAGAATGGTTACGAACCTTTGGAACTCTGAGAATTGTCTTCTATTCCGTGATCCTAATGGCGTTCATTATGTTCCGGAGCGAAGGAGTCATGGTCTACGCTCAGCGGAAATACCATCAGTTTCAGAGGTGGGTAAAGGTATGAGCGGAGAGGACATCCTTCAAGTAACAAATGTATGTAAGTCCTTTGGGGGCGTCCAGGCATTGCTGAATGTCAGTTTTAATGTTCAGCAGGGTGAGGTCTTTGGAATTATTGGCCCCAATGGATCAGGGAAAACAACGCTCATCAATTGTATCACTGGTTTCATCAAGATGAATTCCGGCAAGGTTCTTTACAAAGGTAAAGACATCAGTTACAAGGCCCCCAATCAGATTGCCAATCTCGGGCTCACCAGAACCTTTCAGATCATGAGGCCTTACTACAGCCTTCCCGCCTATAAAAATCTGATCATTCCCCTTTTCTCCCCAAGAGCAAGACGTAAAGGGGGATGGCGGGGAGGAGGGAAACTTGGAGATCGAGGAACGGTGAGCATCGATATTTTGGAAGAAATTGGTTTCGAAAGAGATTCTTTTGTCCCTTATAAACTGGCCTCCAGTCTTCCAACAGGGTATCTGAAACGCCTTGAACTTGCCAGATGCCTTGCCTTGAGACCGGATCTCATCCTTTGTGATGAAGTTTTTTCCGGACTCAGCATGAGTGAAATCGCCAGCATGGTTCCTTTAATCGAAAAATTGCAGATGGACGGGATCACCCTGGTGATGATTGAGCACCGGTTGAGGGAACTTTTCCGAGTGGCCAGCCGGGTGATGGTCTTAAACTTCGGAGAAAAATTGACCGAGGGGATCCCCGAAAAAGTCATGGCCGATGAGAAGGTAAAAGAAGCTTACCTGGGCTCTGAGAAACTTCTCGATTATACGTTTGAGGCCTGAAAAAAATAGGGTTCAAGGATTCAAGGGGTCAAGTGGNTTTTTAACCTAAAACCAAAAAGCTTGAACCCTCGGACCCTGGAATCCTCGAACCCTCCTTTATAAAGTCTCTTTAGAGAATTTGAGATCGTTGATAATAAACAAGGTTAAAAATAATAATATGGAAGCCGAACTGACTTTCACCCAATTCGAAAAGATGGCCGAAAAATATCCTAATCGGCCAGCTATCATCTATCTGGGTGAGAAGTTTACTTACGCCCGATTGCGGAATCTCATTGACCGTTTTGCCACGGCTCTAAATCGCCTGGGAGTGCGAAAAGGCGATAAAGTCGTGCTCTATATCTCAAACTCTGCCCAATGGGTCATTGCCTTTTTCGGGATTCAAAAGATTGGGGCGGTGGTGGTCCCGGTGGCTCCCATCTATACTTCTTTTGAAATCGAATATATGATCAATGACTCCGGTGCAGAGACGATCATCTGCCTTGATACCAATTTTGGTTACGTACAAGATATTTTTTCCAAGACCTCCTTGAAAAGGGCTATCGTTACAAATCTTGTTGATCTCCTTCCTCTCTGGAAACGTACCGTCGGTTTCCTCTTCGATAAGATTCCAAACGGCATCGTCAAAAAGGGTAAAAATGTTTATTTCTTCAAAGATCTCATCAAACAATCAGCGGAGAAATTGGATGTAGAAGTAGATCCCTGGAAAGATCTCTCCTATATCCTCTATACAGGAGGAACGACTGGTTTTCCCAAAGGGGTGCCTGGCAATCATATGGGCATGATCTCTTATGTCAGGGATGTCATGGAGGATGTGGCAGGGGGATATATCGAGGAGGGAAAAGATACTTATATTGCGATCAATCCTCTTTTCCACATCATGGCCCTTGGGTTGTTTGTCGCGATTGGCCTAAACTATGGCAACACGACGATCATCATGCCTGTTCCACAGGTCGATTCCATTTTGCGAGCCATCGAAAAATATCGGGTGAGATGGATGCTTGGAGTACCGGCTCTCTATCGTATGTTCCTCGAGAATGACCGATTGGACCAATATGATATGACTTCACTTAAATACTGCTACTGTGGAGGAGATGTTCTTCCCATAGAGGTCTTTAAGCGATGGAAAGATCTTTTTGGCCTTAATATCTATCAGGTGTATGGTTCCACAGAAGCAGGCCATGTCACCTACAGCCGCCTGGACAGAGAACCGGAGCTTTCATCCATAGGGTTACCTCTCAAAACGAGAGAATGCAAAGTGGTCGATCCTGATACTTTGGAGCCTGTACCAACGGGTGAGACGGGAGAGCTCGTGGTAACATCGGACTATACGGTGAAACATTATTTGAACAAACCTGACGAAACGAGCCGGTCCTATGTCGATATCGATGGAAAAATATACTATCGAATGGGCGATTATGTCCGACAGGGTGAAAAGGGAGACATCTATTATGTCGAAAGATCGGCGGATGTGATTAAACACAAGGCTTATCGAGTCTCTGCCTCAGAGATTGAAGCCGTGTTGCAAGACCATCCGACGGTGATCGGAGCCTGTGTGATTGGGGTCGCTGATCCAAAAGTCGGTGAGCGTATCAAAGCCATTGTGGTCCTGAAGGAAGATGCGCGAGGAGTGGATGCCTCTGAACTGACCCGGTGGTGCCGGGAGAGGCTCGCCCCCTATAAAATTCCACAATATATCGAATTTCGAGATATGCTTCCTAAATCAAAAGTTGGGAAACTCCTGAGACGCGAGATCAGAGACGAGGAAAGAAGAAAAACAACCAAAGAGAAGAAGTAAGCTCAAGTTTAGGTCAAGGTTAAGGCTAAGGTTAAGAAGCCCCTACCTACCGGCAGGCAGGCGTTTAGTGTAATGGCTTGAGGTTTGAGGCGTAAGGCTTGAGGCAAAAAGATTTAACCTCCAACCTCAAACCTTAATCCTATATCAATAACCCAAACTGGCCTCATTGCCCTGACCTCTCGACAAAATACTCCTTCATAAGAAAGAAGCTATGGGGATCTACGACGAACCCTTAATCAAAGGATTTGAACGAGCCTGCGAAAAATATCCTGATCGCACGGCGATCATTTATATTGGAGAAAAATTTTCTTACAAGAAATTAAAAGAGCTCATCGACCGGTTTGCCACAGCTTTATACGATTTGGGAGTTCGGAATAACGATAAGGTCATGCTTTATATTCCGAATTGTCCCCAGTTCCTGATTGGATATTTTGGGGCGCAACAGATCGGCGCGATCCCCGTACCGGTTTCCCCCATTTACACACCTTATGAGATTAAATACCTGATCAATGATTCTGGGGCTGAGACGGTCTTATGCCAGGACACAAACTTCAGGTATATCCAAGAGGTTTTTCCAGAAACCTGCTTGAAGAGGGCGATTGTCACAAACTATGTGGATTTACTCCCATGGTATAAGCGGGCCGTGGGTGCTTTGTTTGATAAAGTTCCAGACGGCGTGGTGAAACAAGGTCAAACCGTCTACTTTTTTAGAAACTTAATCCATCAATATCCCCCTCAACCTCCCAAAGTGGATATCAATCCAAGGGAAAACCTTTGCTATATCCTCTACACGGGTGGGACAACGGGCTTTCCTAAAGGATGTCCTTTAACTCACACAGGAATGGTCTCCTTCGTTCAGGAGATCCGTGCGGTTGGAGAAGGATATATTGGCGATGGGAAAGAGGTCTTCATCATGGTTAATCCTCTTTTCCATCAAATGGCACAAGGGATTATTTTGGGGATGGTTCTGACCAAAGGAAACACGGCTGTGTTAATGCCCGTCCCACAGGTGGATGCGATCTTGGAAGCGATACAGAGATATAAAGGAACCCTCTTTCTAGGTGCCCCTACCCTTTATCGTATGATTTTAGAAAACGATCGGGTGGACCTTTATAACTTATCCTCGCTGAAGTACTGTTGGAGTGGAGGGGATGTTCTCCCTCTTGAAGTCTTTAATCGTTGGAAGAAACTGTTCGGTGTACCGATTTATCAAGTGTTTGGTTCTACGGAGGTCGGTTTTGTTGCGATGAGCCCATTGGATAAAGAACCCATCCCTGGAAGCTTGGGCCTTCCATTGCCCTCGAGGGAGGTAAGGATCGTCAATCCAGAGAATCTTGAAATGGTTCCCACTGACGCACCTGGAGAGCTACTGGTGACCTCCGAATATATCCCTAAAAGTTACTGGAACAAACCCGAAGAAACTTCTGCTTCTTATGTTGAGATCGACGGCAGAACCTGGTATCGGATGAAGGATTTTGTTCGTAGGGATCATGACGGACAACTTTATTATATGGATCGGAGCGCAGATGTCATCAAATATAAAGGATATCGAATTTCCTGCTCGGAGATCGAAGCGATCTTGCAAGACCACCCTGCTGTCATCGGGGCCTGCGTTGTAGGTGTTCCTGATCCTAAAGTTGGAGAACGGATCAAGGCCATGGTGGTGCTGAAGCAGGACGCGAGAGGTGTGGGTGGTACAGAATTGATGAAATGGTGCCGTGATCGATTAGCTCCTTATAAAATCCCCAGTTATATCGAATTCAGAGACATGCTTCCGAAGTCCAAGGTCGGAAAACTCCTTCGGCGTGAAATCCGAGAAGAAGAACGACGCCGCATCGCCAAAGGCGAACGCACTATCCGAGTGTAACTCCAGTTATTAGTTAATCCATAATTATGTAAACACAGGAGAATTCCCCTCTTTGAAAAAGAGGGGTTACCTGCCTGCGCAAAGCCGCTTTCGCCTGCCAAAGAACTTGTTCGGTGAGCAGGTCGGCGAAGGCAGGGGGGAGATTTTCACAACAAAATTTCTGTTCAATTATGGACTCCTTAGTAATTGCCATATATTTTTTTTGATAACCCTCCATTTAGTACTTCCTGAACTCCACGAGGGGCTATTTTGGCAGAGTATGCTCGATTGCAAATGGTAATCGATAGGTGTTCGTCATCCTCTGATTTAAGGTTTTGATTTGTTTTTCAAATCGAAACCTTTTGGCAGGTGCAGATCGTGGCAAGAAACCCATGGGTTTCAGTTTAGTATGCATGCCGGTTCAGATTTGANTTGACCTCACAGGTCTTGTGCCGGGCTGGCGTTCGAATGGATAANTGGGACACTCCCATATCTTGTGGTCGATTTTTGGGGTCGATTTTTCTTGACTGACTATTCCCTTTTTTGTATTTTTAATTCTTCCCAAAGCAAGTTCTTGTCATTTCATTATCATTCCTTTACTGGAGGGAAACGATGAGAAAGTATGATTGGCTGGCACTGACCGCGGTACTTGTTCTATTTCTGATGATGTCAACCCCGGACCATGCTCAACCTTCCCAGCCCTCTCAAGTCAAGGCAACAAAACTGAGCCAGCAAGCGAAGCCTGGCACGTCCTCCCGCGATGAGATGCCCAAGACCTATTATTTTATAAGTGATCTGCATATTGGAGGCGATGGAGGCCTCGACCGCTGCTACTTTGAGCCTGAATTGATCACGTTTCTTCGCCGAATCGAAGACGGCCCCCTGCCAGCGGAACTGATTATAATTGGGGATGCCTTTGGCTTGTGGGAGCTGACCGAGGTCGAGGGTGTGGCGAAGATGCAGCGGATCGAACAGACCCACCGAGATCTCTTTGCTCAGTTTCGCAAGACCGGCCGGCGTGTTAAGATCACGCTCCTGGCTGGAAACCATGACTATAACCTGGCATGCGTGCCCGCTTATAAGGACCACCTCACCGAGTTTAACATCCAGCTCGAACCCGCGATTCATATTGTTCGTGGGGTTGCCGGCCAAAAGATATGGATCGAGCACGGCAACCAACACGATGATTTTAATAAGTTTCCGGACTTCGGGAACCGCTATGGATTGCCCTTCGGGTACTTCGTTACAAAGTATACGGTTGCTACGGCTGCCCGATTTGCTGAACACGGCAGCAGTCCCTGGCTTGATGATCTTGAGTCCGTCTATCCGAACGAAGAGATTCCGTTCTGGATCTGGTCGAACTACTTCTATCGAGAGATGGGGCCGTTCCTCCGCTGGCTTCTTCTACCTTTCCTCCTCCTGTTTACTTTCAGCGTCATCGTCTTTCTGGGTCGGGCTTTGGAAAAGTTCGGCATTCTTCGTACCAAGATCTTTCACGTAAAGTTGGCTGAGCACTTGGGCCTGCCTGGCCGCCTGATTGACTGGGTTCTCTGGGTCAATAGCGTTGTCATCTGCTTTCTGCTCATCCTGGCGATACCCTTGAACCTTCTAAGCAGAGATGTGCGCTCGTCCCTCGAACGATATGGCGTAGACCTGTCGGGCGATTTAAAAGGAAAAAAGGAAGAACATTATATTGCAGCGGCAAGGTCCGTATTCGAAAAAGACAGCTCCGTGGCCATTTACATCTACGGACATACACATGTACCCTCGATACGTAAGGTTGGTTCCCGCTACGTGATCAACACCGGGACTTGGCTCAAGCGACTCGAACGAGTGCGGGCCCATGTTCGCCTCCTTCCTGACGTTTATGTCCCTTCTTACCGGCTCAATGTCTTCACGGTTCAACCGCAGGGCAAGGACATCCGTGTAAGATATGAGATCATTCCGAAGCAGAACCCGGATGACCTCACGATTCTCCAGAAATTGGTGATATTGGGGAGGCACTGGCCTGAAGGAGAGTCGATTCCTTCGGAAACGGTCATTCGAGCAGAAGAAATCGTGCGGATGCCCTGAAGCTCAGAAGGCTTAGCTGTAGAGACAAATTTGATTTCTCATACGTGGTAGCAGTAGTTCACGGTCTCCAGAAACATTAATTGATTTTTCTCTGGAAAATTCTCTTTTGAAGAGAAAACGATAAGATCATCCTCCCTTTCAAATGCTCAGGATGGGTCAAACATTGTTTGTCAATATTTCGATTCGTAATACTCACAATTCGAAAAGACCTCAAGATAAGGACTTGTAGGTGCTATTTGCACCCCCTATCTCCTTTCTCCTTCCATGGAGTCCTCATTCTGAAAATCTATCCACCTATGCATAATTTCAAGGATCCTCATCATCTCTTCTATTGATTTTTATCTGGTTTCATAAGAAGAACATCTCTGAACCTGGCAACTTGACATCAACGGTTGTATCCGGATGACGCTACGAAAACAGTCGGGTATGTTTCCTATCAAGAAATCGTAAGTGACACGGAGAGAGATTTTCACAAAGCAGGTTCTTGGGGGTAAAATCATGACAAAAAAGCAAATCAACATGGCTGTTCAGGAATTGAAACTTAAACTCCTGGAACTTTTCGGAGAAGGAATCGAGTTGAGGGTTTTTGGTTCTACCGCTCGAGGTGATTACAGAAGACATTCGGATATCGATGTTCTTGTCCTGTTACCAGTGAGGGTTGATAACACCATCGAAGAGAAGCTTTTTGATGCGGCTTATGATATCGAATTGAAGGACAGTATCATCTTCGGAATAGTGGTATATGCGAAAGAATTCTGGACCTCGGATCTCGCTACCAGCATGCCCCTTTATCAGAATATCCAGAGAGAAGGCGTTTCAATATGAAGGAAGAGTTGTTTGAAATTTAGGTCCAATATCCTTGTAGGGCAACCCTTTAGGGTTGCTCCTAAACAATACAGGCTAAATCTATAGCGTGAATAAATCAAATTCAAAGGAGCCGAGAGACTTGTATTTCCTGAATTCGTCCACTAGTTCCTTTCTAACTGGATTATTAAAAATATAGCGTGCAACATTCATTGTATCTTCTTCTCTTCTCAGCACATTTTCATAATAGTTAATTTGCCAAAGGGGTGAACCGGTTTTCTTTTTATAAAAGAAGCCAGTTGATTGTTTGTATGAGGAGATAAATCTCTTCATGTCAGAATTGGTATCTTTACCCTCTATTAAAAGATGAAGATGGTCTGGCATAAAACAGTATGCCCAGACTTTAAATCCGAAAGAATTTGACTTTTCTCGCAAGATGTCAGTGAGCCATTCAACAAAAAGAAAGTCATTCTTGAAAACCCACTCTTTATTGTAAGTGCAAATTGTGACAAAATACCGAAAGGAACCTTTATAATCGAAATCTTTCAGTCGGACACGTTTCTTGGGGATAATTGCCATGCCTTGCGGGTTAAATTTTTAAGCAAGGCTAAAGCCTTGCCCAACAGATGTATTAGCTATCTATCATCAGCCCAGATCCCAATTAATATTTTACTTCTTTCAGAAATAACCCCTGGGCAGGAGCGGTTGTACCTGCCATTTTTCGATCTTTGGAATCAAGGATCTTCCGAAACTCTTCAACATTGATCTTGCCTTTCCCCACCTCTATTAAAGTCCCCACAATGGATCTCACCATCTGCTTCAAAAAACCATTGGCTTCGATCTCAAAACGGATGAGGCCATCGCGCCCCCTCTTCCACTCGGCTCGATTGACCCTTCGAATTGTTGTCCGAGTCGATGAACCTGCCGTACGAAATGCTGAGAAGTCATGTTCTCCAATCAAGCCTTGGGTCGCTTTCTTCATCTGCGTCAAATTTATTTTTTGCGGAATATGCCATACATACCCTCGATTAAAAGCCGACCGAAGACTTCGGTTAAGAATACGGTACTCGTAGATTTTGCTTTTTACATGCTTTCGGGCATGAAAACCTTCTTCAACCTCTTCTATCTTCTGAATCACAATATCACGAGGGAGGAGGCTGTTGAGAGCCCTTTGCATTGAGCGAAGATCCATTCGGCTTTGCGTCTTGAAGTGGGCGACCTGGCCCAATGCATGAACTCCAGCATCTGTTCTTCCAGAACCGACCAATTGGATCGATTCTCCTGTAAGAAGTTTTATTTTATCTTCAAGCATCCCCTGGATGGTCGGGCCCTTGGGTTGAACCTGCCATCCCTGATAATTGGCTCCATCATATTCGATGATGAGTTTAATAGTTCGCATCACTCACATAAAATTGTATGGCGCATAGAGCTAAGCGCATAGCGAAAAAACTTTACCTTTAACCTTTGCCCTTTAATCTTTGACCTAAAAATCTCAGAGCCCATCCGGGTTTGATCGAAATCGCTCCCTCTGGACAAACTTCCAGACAACAGAAACAGCGAATACATTGTCCATAATCAAAAACCAAATCCTTTCTCTTTTTGGTTAAGGCCTTGGGTGGACAGATTTCCTCACACCGATTACAGGCATTACAAATTTTCTCTTCAATGAACGGTTTTGAGGTCAGAGCACTTTTCAATCCTTTTCTCAAAAAACCTGGGAGGTTCCAAGCCGGTTGAGACAGAGTTGGAAATCGAAAATTGGGAATTTTGANATTCTGGACTCTTTCTCCTACGATCTCAATCTCATTTCTTCCCATCCCTTGTTCAAAGGCGACCCGATTCGTCAACAGAGATTTTCTTGAAATCCCGACAAGGTCACATACCACCTGATCCAAACTCAACGCATCTTCACTTGCCAAAATCAATCCCAGCGGAATCGGTCGACCGCTATTCGGTCCATTCCCCTCCATTCCTACAATACCATCCAAAATCGTAAGGGATGGTTGAATGACCTTATAGATTTCGAAAAGTATTTGGGCAAAAAGCTTTCGATCTTCACCTGCCTTGAGATGCCATAGGGCTTTTCTAGGGCCAGGAATACACCCGAAGAGGTTCTTCACCCCCAGGGTAAGAAGCGTCAAGCTATGGGTTTTAAATTTTGGGAGGTTGATGATCACATCCGCCTCCAAAACCGTTTGATCGATCTCTATCTGTTTAAATATTTTTCCACCACCCTTTGGAGGAAGCATCGGTCTGTTAAATTCCACAAACGGACATTTCATCTCATCTGCCACTGCCTTGATGCCAGCTTTCTCAGCCGTCTTCAATAAACTTCCGACCGCAGGACTATCCCCGATAGAGGGAATCCCTCCTGCTTCCCGAACGATCTGAATCATCCCTCTGAGGATCGAAGGGTGGGTGGTCACAGCCTTTTCGGAACCCTTCCCGTAGAGAAGATTAGGTTTGAGAAGAACATGACTCCCCTCTCTGACAAAATATTGAATCCCTCCGATCAGGTCAATGGCCCGCCGTAGTCCATTCAAGACCTCATCTGGATCATAGCTTTCGCATTTGACAATGGAGACTGTAGATTTCATATTGATTTTTATTTATACTCCACCCTCACCCACACCCTCTCCCAACAAGGGAGAGGGGTCCATAGGTTACCCCAAATTTTCTTTACCCGTGATTTCCTCGATCAAGATCTCGATGATGGCTGTTTTTTTTAGAATCTCTACAGAGATCCCTCCATCATTTCCCTCTGGTTGATATTTCTCCATCATCTTTTCGAGAACCTTCAACTTTTTATCCAGATCCTTGATGAGGGTAGCCCTTCCTTTAATGATGATACTTCGATAATAATAGCTAGCTTTGCAAGCACTTTGGCTGGCGATGACATAGGTGATAGGCTCATCTACTTCAAAACAGATAGGACTTCCCCGTTTTATGTCTCTTATTTTTTCCCCTTTCGTAGAAGAATGAATATAGATTTTTCCATCCAAATAGAGAAAATTGACAGGNTTGATGACAGGAATGCCTTTCCGATTGATGGTCGCTATCCTCCCAACCGGAGCCTGTCTTAAGANNGCGTCGATCGTTTCTTGATCTTTCAATTCCCTCTCTGGATGTCGCATAACTTTTTCTTCATATCCCTTGATTTTATTCCGCATTCCGCACTCCGCATTCCGAGTTTATTTAACCTTAATCACTCCCTCTTTAAATTCGGGAACGATGTCCGTGATGTCGATCTGAGCACAATAGGTCAGGTCATCTCCAAAACCTCGGTTGATCAATTCTCTTCCATGACTGGAAAGGTGAAAAGCTTTTATTAAATTGGCTTCAAACCTTTGATAAAGGATCTGGGCACATTGAGAGGCATCGGTCAAGGAAATCGGCTTCCTACNCTTTTTTATGATTAATTCAATCAACATTCCACCACAGATCGTGTCTTCCAGGGAAAAATTTCCTTCATCGCCCGAGGGGAAAATAAGGAGGTCCGGATCCAATTCAAGACATCTTTTTGCTATGGCCCCGATGTTAAAAAAACTTCCCACCAAAATTTCTTTCCCTAAGGATACTAAATGGAATGCCTTTGTCCCATTGGTCGTCGTCAGGATCAATTTTTTCCCCTTCACTTTTTCTATGACATATTCTTTGGGTGAATTCCCTAAATCAAATCCCTGAATCTTCTTGCTTTCCCTCTCCCCGCCTAAGATGATAGAATCCCGGGGAAAAACTTTAGCCATCTGAAAAGCCTTTTCTACCGTGGCCACAGGAATGATTTCTGAAGCTCCCTGTGACATCGCATGAACCATGGTAGAAGTCGCCCTGAGGATATCGATGACCACTATCACTCGATCAGAAAGCAGATGGAGATTGGGGGGAGATGGTAAAAATTGAATGTCGATGAACATGGAGAAAAATTATCATACCCAATCTTCCATTGCAAGTTGCTTAAACATTTTTTCAAACAAAATTTATAAATAGGTTGCTTTTTGCCATTGAAGATGGTAATTATTTTGTTTGAAATATTACACAGAAAAAAACTCGCCATCCTTATACAAAATGCAAAAAATAATTTATGTATCTTCATTAATATTCTTGTCAGGAATTTGCTTCATATCCTTTGTGATAGCTTCTGGCCAAGAGTTCCCGGTCTCTCCCCCACCCCTGACAGAGGGAATGTTCCCCTGTAGTAACTGCCACGCCTCCATGGAGACAAATCGAAAAAAACGGGAACTAAAAGAAGAGCATTCACAGATCAAGCTTCATCATGCGGAGACGATGCGATGGTGTCTCGATTGCCATGAAACAAGAAATCGGGATAAACTTCGGCTCTACAACGGGGAACTGATTAAGTTCATAGAGAGTTATCGGCTCTGTGGCGAATGTCATGGGCCACAATACAGGGATTGGAGAGCAGGGATTCATGGGAAGAGGACAGGACACTTTACTGGCGGAAAGAGGACTTACTTGCTCTGTGCCCACTGCCATGACCCTCATGAGCCCAAATTTAAACCGATAAAGCCAGAGCCCCCACCCTTTCCACCGGCGGTTAAAAAACATGAAAAATAAACAATACACTCGAAGAGAGTTTATTCGTAATCTTTCACTGACCACGTTGGCAGGTCTTTCTCTTCCTATCCTCTCCTCCTGCGCAAAGGAGGAAGTTGAGGACTTATTGCAAAAACATTTCCACGAAATGACCAAAAAAGAAAAGAAACAGGTCATTGCTAATTTGGAAAAGAGATACCTGCAGAAATATGGACAGAGATTTCAGATCAGCACGCAAGAAGCCGTTCCGGATACCCTTTGGGGATATGGCCTGGAACTTTCACGGTGTGTTGGCTGTAGAAGATGTGTCTACGCCTGTGTGAAAGAAAACAACAATTCACGCCGTGATCCCCAACTCCATTGGATTAGGGTTCTCAGACTCAAGCGGGGAAACCTCATCAATCTCGAAAACTCTGAACATTACTATGACCCTAAAATCGTTCCCGAGAAGGGATTCATCTATCTCCCTGTCCAGTGTCAGCAATGTCAGAATCCTCCTTGTGTGAAGGTATGCCCTGTCCATGCCACCTGGCAAGAACCGGATGGGATCGTCGTGGTGGATTACAACTGGTGTATCGGGTGCAGGTATTGCATGGCAGCCTGCCCCTATAAAGGAAGAGTCTTCAACTGGGCAGAGCCAAACATTCCCAAAGAGGAGGTCAACCCCTCTGTCCACTATTTGGGAAACCGACCCAGAATGAAATGTGCTGTGGATAAATGCACCTTTTGTATCCAACGGGTGAGATCGGGAAGATATCCAGCCTGTGTGGAAGCATGTCCGACAGGGACGAGGAAATTTGGCAATCTTCTCGATCCGAATAGTGAAATTCGTTACATCATCGATCGAAAACGGGTCTTCCGACTTAAAGAAGATTTAAATACAGATCCGAAGTTTTATTACTTTTTTGAAGCTTAAGGAAGGAAATGGAAAAGGTAAGGGAAATACTGAATGAAACATGGCATTTTTACAGGAGGACACTCACCCTTGTAGCTACGGGGAGCAAGTTATACTACGCTTGGTGTTTCTTCCTTATCGCTATTATTGTCACAGGCTTCCTATTCTACTTGAAGCAACATGAAGCTGGGTTAATCGCAACGAACATGAACGATCAGGTCTCCTGGGGCCTTTACATTGCTAATTTCACTTACCTGGTCGGGGCGGCAGCGGCNGCGGTTCTGCTGGTTGTTCCTTCCTATGTCTACCATTTCAAACCCATCAAAGAGATTGTTGTCCTGGGGGAGCTCTTTGCCGCTTCCTCTGTCATCATGGCCGTCCTCTTTGTCATGGTGGACCTTGGAAGGCTGGACCGTTTTTGGCATATGCTTCCATTCGTCGGTTTAATGAATTTTCCTCAATCGCTTTTGGCCTGGGATGTTCTTGCTCTCAATGGCTATTTGTTCCTGAATCTCCTTATCCCCATCTATCTTTTAGTCAAATTCTATTACCGTAAAGAGCCCAATTGGAAATTTATCCTTCCTTTCATTTTGGCCTCCATCCCCATGGCAGTCGCTATTCACACCGTCACGGCCTTCCTCTATAATGGCCTTCCTGCCCGTCCCTTCTGGAATGCATCAATCCTGGCTCCAAGGTTCCTGGCGAGTGCCTTCTGCTCCGGGCCTGCCATCATTATTATTATTTTTCAGGTCATCCGAAAAGTATCTGATTTCAAACTGGAAGATGAAGCCCTTTTTAAAATTTCGGAACTGATTGCTTATGCCATGTTTCTCAATCTCTTCCTTCTCGGGTCTGAGTTGTACAAAGAGTATTATTCTCACTCCATTCATATGGCGCCTGTAGAATACTTGTTTGAGGGTCTCCATGGTCATAATCTCCTGGTCCCTTGGATATGGGCGGCCATGACGATGAATGTCATTGCCTTCCTCCTCTTTCTGATCCCTCGAACCCGGAAACGATTACCCACTCTCAATCTGGGATGTATCCTTATTATCATAGGAGTCTGGATTGAAAAAGGGCCAGGTTTCGTGATACCCGGATTTGTCCCGGACCCCCTTGGTGAGATCCATGAATATATTCCAAATTTATTAGAGCTAATGGTCTCTTTTGGGATCTGGGCTTTGGGTCTACTTGTTTTCACCCTCTTGATGAAGGTTGCCATTCCCATTGTTAGCGAAAAATTCAGTTATTCAAAATATGAAAAAGAGAAAACAGCTTTATAAGATTGATCAAGATGCTCTGACTGCACTTCTGCGGTGGAAAAGAATGCATTGGGGTCATCGTTATTGAGAAGACCAGATTCTAAAGATTTGCTCCAAAAACTCCTTCTTTTTCTTAAGCATTTCTTGTTTTGACTTACAGTGAAAGGTGCCAGCGGCTGCCCCAGGATGACCATCTCCCAGGTTGAGGGTTCGCATGATCTCTCCGATATTTTTATTCTGCTCTGGTCTGTTCCCATTGATGGAAAGAGACATGGAGAAACCGAGATGATTACTCTTCACCCTTTGGTGGTCCATCAGGTTATAAACCTCCAATACCCCTAATGCTTCAGGATAGATCAAAAAGGCCAAGTTTTTGATGAGGTGGGGTCTTCGTTGATAAGAGGTGAGGTCGACCACGACCAACTCTTTCTTTTCATCCTGCTCACCGAAATAAGAAGAATCCCGGATGATTCGAAGCATCCGCCCCTCCTCTTGTTGATATTGTCTCAACCGCTCTTGAATAAAATCGAGATGGGACACCTCATCGACGGAACGGTCCCGAAGTTGTTGAACCACATTTCTCATGTAGCTCGCTTGATCCTCTGCTGATGGAAAAGGGGCTTTTAAAGTTAAATCGATTACCTTACCGGGGGTTTCTCTCCTCCACTCCTCTATCGAAGTATAAGAAAAACCATCAATGACATCCGCCTCCTCTACGGCTTTCAAGAAATAGAGAGGAAGTTCTTCCCCCTCGGAGAAATATTCATAAACGACCCGGGAACAACTTGGTTTTAAATCGAACCGCCCAGGGATCGATTCGGGATCGATCTTTCGAAGTGCCAATTCCTGTAGATTTCCTTCATGATGATCGAACCAGAGTCCACATTGAAGGGGATAGGGCAAATCACAGACAACATCTTTCTCTGTGATCGTGATTTGGGAACGGGTAATGGTCAGGGGGCCTGCAAAGATCACTTTTTGAATTTTTAAAAACCATGTGCAAAGGGAGGCGCTCACGAGTCCATCGAAGTCATTATGAGTGACGATCTTCTCGTATTGCGTTAAATTCGGACTCACCACAGGATTCATAATCCTAACCTTTCTATAAAAAATATTAACAGAGCGTAAAGATTGCGTCAAATGAGCTTGTCCACCCTCAGTTTTTCCTCCCATGAACGGAATCATTATCGACACAGAGGGGCGAGTTTTCGAACCTTTAGACCTTATGATTGAAAGGGACATGCCAATGAACCGTTGGCGAGAGTTACCCAAACGCTCCGAGAGCTTCGAGATTTTGCCCTTCGGGCCGTC
>Ga0031653_10000013_pt1 | contig 22198 bp, 18 predicted proteins | sample FrelakmetBRP12BR_FD_55210 | JGI IMG/M metagenome (GOLD analysis project Ga0031653, IMG submission 55210) | Freshwater lake sediment microbial communities from the University of Notre Dame, USA, for methane emissions studies - BRP12 BR | ecosystem: Environmental > Aquatic > Freshwater > Lake >... | reverse complement strand
TAGATCGTGGTCACCCCGACCCGCCGCTGGAACTGGCGGAGCTCCTCGCGGGCAGAGGTGCGCAGGAGCGCGTCGAGGTTGGAGAGCGGCTCGTCGAGGAGGAACACGCTCGGCTCCCGCACCATGGCGCGCGCCAGCGCGACGCGCTGTCGCTCGCCCCCCGACAGCTCGCGGGGCTTCCGGTCGAGGAGGCGCCCGATCTTGAACATCCCCGCCGCCCATTCGACCTTCTTCCGGACGGTCGGCTCGTCCACACCGCGGGCGCGCAGCGGAAAGGCGATGTTCTTGTAGACGGTCATGTGGGGATAGAGGGCGTAGCTCTGGAACACCATCGCGATGTTGCGCATCCGCGGCGGCAGGTTCGTGACCACCCGCCCGTCGATGACGAGCTCCCCGGAGGTCGGCGTCTCGATCCCGGCGATCATCCGGAGGAGGGTGGTCTTGCCGCAACCGGAAGGTCCCAGAAGGACGAGGAACTCCCCTTCGTTCGTCGCAAGGTCGACGTGGTCGACGGCCCGAACTTCGCCGAACAGCTTCGATATCGAACGGATCTCCACACGCCCCATCGTCGTCGCTGCCTTCCGTGTTGTGTGGGATGCGCCCGGGGGGCGCCCCTATCCGCCCCCCGGGCCGGAACCGGTCAGCCTTTTCCCCCGACCAGCCCCTTCTTGCGCCACTTGGCGAAGATGGTCTTCGTCAGGAGTTCGGCCTGCTCGACCGCCGTCTCGGGCTTCATCCCCCGGGCGGTGTTCGCCAGCATGTTCGGCAGCACGAAGGTCGCGAACACCTCGCCCTCCGCCGGGTTCGCCGGGCCGGGGTGGCCGACGTTCGTGCTCCACTTCTCGGCGTCCTTCAGGACCGCCAGCTTCCCCTTCTCCTCGCCGGGGAGGGCGAACGGGTCGTCCGAGAACCAGGCGTTGTGGAGGTCGCGAAGCTTCTTCGCTCCCTTCACCTCCGCGTATCCCCTGTTCCCCGACGGGATGGGGGCGTCGAAGAAGGCGGGGGAGTTGTACAACTCGCTGTAGTACATCGCCTGGTCGTAGTTGCCGACCAGGTGGAGGAGGAACTTCTTCGCGTTCTCGATGTTCTTCGCCTTCTGGGGAACGAGGTAGCTGTAGATGACGTGCTCGCAGCTGTACCCCGTGCCGCGGGGGCCTTTCAGGGCCGGGGTGAAGAAGACGTCCTTGGCGATCTCGGGGACCTCCTTCTGCGCGGAGCGGTACGCCGAGATGGAGTTGAGGATGTAGGAGGCGCGGCCGGCGATGAGCGCCTGGTTGTTGGAGACGGCGGTCCAGGCGAACACCTCGGGGACCATTGACTCCTTGAACAGCCGGGCCATGTAGGCGGCGGCTTCCACGGTCTTCGGGTTGTTGAGGACCACGTTCTCCTTCGCGTCCTGGATGCTGGTGTCGTAGGACCACAGCAACGCCCGGGCCGCCATGTTGGAGTCGAGTTCCTGGGAGAGGCCGATGCCGAGCTGGATCCCCTGGTCCTTCTTGATCTTCCCGCCGTACGTGATCAGGTCTTCCCACACCTCCGGCCCGCCGGCCTTGCCGGCTTTCTCCCACAGGCTTTTACGGTAGGAGCCGGGGTCGATCGTCCAGCCGGGGCAGAAGCAGTAGAACTTCTTCGTGTTCGGGTTGTAGGAGCTCCTGCGGCAAAGGGGGTGCTGCTTCCCGTACTGCTTCTCGGCCTGCTTGACCACGTCGGACAGGTCGAGGGCGCTCGGCTCGAATTGGGAAGGCGGCGCGATCCACTCGATCAGATCGTGGCCCTGTCCCGCGGAGATCTCGGCGGCGGTGCGCGAGGGGATTTCCGCCAGGCCGATGTGGTCCACAGTGACGTTGATCCCGTTCGCCTCGCCCCATTTCTTCGCGAAGCTGTCGTACCACTCCTTGTCGAACCGGGGAACGAAGTGGGACCAGACGAGGATCTTCAGCTCCTTCGAGGCCCCGTGGGCGTACCTTGGAATGAAGATCGTCGGAGCGACCCCCGCCGCGACCACGCCGAGCCCCGCGGTTTTCATGAACTCCCGACGGGTTACTAACCTGCGTTTTGCCATCTCCTGCTCCCCCCTTCCCCGGCGCGCGGTACCCGCGCCGCCGGACTGTCGGTTGGAACCCCCCAAAACGCTCATCCCACCGCGTTTTCCCGTTTGCAGGACTGTTTTATCGTCGGGATCCTTACGGCAAGAGGCATTTAATCACCGGATCGATCGACGGTCAAGAATGCCGATGAAATTTANAACCGGTTTATAATCGTGTGCGAGGAGATGCAGTGGTTCTCCGAACTCGCGGAACAGGGGGGGCGATGCTGCTGCCGTACAAGGGGGTCCGCCCCCGCCTGCACCCGTCCGTGTTCGTGGCGGAGGGGGCGAGGATCGTGGGGGACGTGGAGATCGGGGAGGGATCGAGCGTCTGGTTCAACACCGTGATCCGGGGGGACATCGCCCCGGTGCGGATCGGCCGGCGAACCAACGTCCAGGACGGCTGCGTGCTGCACGTGAAGAGCGGGCACCCGTTCACGGTGGGGGACGACGCGACGTTCGGTCACGGGGTGATGGCGCACGCCTGCGTCATCGAGGACCTTTGCCTCCTCGGCATCGGCTGCGTGATCCTCGACGGCGCGGTGATCGGCCGGGGGAGCGTGATCGGCGCCGGCGCGGTGGTCTCCCCCGGGACGATCGTCCCGGCGAACTCGCTGGTGCTGGGCGTGCCGGGCAAGGTGGCGAGGAATCTCGGTCCGGAGTCCGCGGTGAGGAACCGGCTCCTCGCCGAAGGCTACGTGGGGCACGCGAAGGCGTACCTCGAGGAGGGAAGGTGATGGACCGCATCGAGGAGATTTTCCGGAACGACCGGCTGATCCAGGAGTTCGGGATGAAGATGCTGGAAGCCCGCGAAGGATACGCCAAGGTGTCGGTGTCCGTCGAGGACCGGTTCCTGAACGCGCACAAGATCGGGCACGGGGTGCTCCTCTTCGCCGCGGCGGACGCCGCCTTCGCCCTTTCCGTCAACGCGGTCGTCGACGCGGTCGGCGTGCAGTGGAGCCTGAACGTCTTCCGGGCAGCGAAGCCCGGCGAGACCGTGATCGGCGAGTCCCGCATCATCCACAAGGGACGCCAGTCGATGGTGTGCGAGCTCACCGTGACCGCCGGCGACGGGCGGGTGCTGGCGAGGGGGCAGTCCACGGCGCTTCCGGTATCGCGCGAGGCGTTTTCCCCCGGCAGCGGGAAAAAAGGTTCCTGATCAGCTCCCGCCCGGCGACGGTTTCCGCTTCACGAACCGCCAGAACCGGTCCTCGCCCCGCTCGAACCGTTCCCGGAAGGAGCGGAAGAGGGAGCGGTTCCCGAGGTCGTCGAAGAACGAGTATGCGACGGGAGTGACGACCAGGGTGAGCAGCAGCGACAGCGCCTGCCCTCCGATGATCACCTTCGCGAGCGACGCGCGGGAAGCCGCCCCCGGCCCTTTCCCGAGCGCGATGGGGACCATCGCCGCGATCAGGGTGATGCTCGTCATCAGGATCGGCCGCAGACGGGCCGCGTTCGCCTCGAGGATCGCCTGTTCGCGCGGCATCCCGGTCGCCCGCAAGGTGTTCGTGTAGTCGACCTGCAGGATCCCGTTCTTCTTCACGATCCCGAACAGCAGGAAAAGTCCCAGGATGCTGTAGATGTTCAGCGTCTCCTGCAGCACCACCAGCGAAAGCAGCGCGAAGGGGACCGAGAGCGGCAGGGCGAGCATGATGGAGACGGGGTGCAGGAAACTCTCGAACTGCGCCGCCAGCACCATGTACATGAAGACGACCGAGAGAAGGAGCGCGATCAGGAAGTTCACGAGCGTCTCCTGCATCGTCTTGGCTCTTCCGAAGAACTCGATCCGGTACTCCGCCGGCAGGTCGAGCTTCTCCACGATCCTCCGGACGTGCTCGGTCGCGGCCCCCAACGGCAGGCCGTCGAGGTTGGCGGTGATCGTCACCTGGCGCTGCCGCGTGGCGCGGTCGATCTGGGCGGGGCCCATCTCCGGCGACAGCGCCGCGACGTCCCGGATCCGCACCTTCCCCAGCTTCGTCGACGGGACCGGGAGGTTCGCCACCTCCGGGATGGAGGAGCGGAACGGCAGGTCGGCGCGGAGCCACACGTCGTACTGGTCGGCCCCCTCGCGGTATTTTCCCACCTTCTCCCCTCCCACGAAGACGTTCAGCGACGAGGCGACGTTCTGCACCTGGACTCCCTGGTCGGACGCCTTCTTCCGGTCCACGTAGACGCGTACCTCGGGTTTCCGGTTCGAAAGGGACGTGTCCACGTCGACGAGCCCCTTCACGTTTCGCATCTCCGCGACGATCCGGTCGCCGTATTGCTGCAGTTTCACGAGGTCCGGGCCGGCGAGGACGAAGCTGACCGGCGTCGACCGGATCCCGCCCCCGCGGCCGAGAGCCGAGATGTTCTGGACCGACGGTCGCAACGACGGGTACTTCGCCATCACCCGCCGGACGTCCTTCATGATGTCGAACTGGGAGTATTTCCGCTCGTCGAGGTCCACNGTGCGAACGTAGATCGTCCCCTGCGTCACGTCCCCTTCGGCCACGTCGCCGATCTGGGCGAGGAGGTGCTTCACGCCGCGCACCTTCCGCACGTCTTCCTCCACCTCGCGGAAGACGGCGTCGGCGGTCTCCAGCGAATATCCTTCCGGCATCTGGATGTAGATCTCGAACTCGCTCTGGTCGTCGAACGGGATGAAGTCTTTCCCCACCATCCCGATCAGGGGAACCGTGGAGGCGAGCACACCCGCGGCGACGAGGGCGACCACCCACCGGCGCCCGAGGGACCACCGGAGGATCGCGAGGTACAGGTTCGTGGATCCCCGGGCGAACCAGGTGTTCTTCGAGGACGCGCCGCTCTCGCCGTCCCCCGCGTGCNNGACCTTCAGGAACCNCGAGGCGAGCATCGGCGTGAGGGTGAAGGAGATGAACCAGGAGAAGAGGATGGCGAACGCGACGGTGATCCCGTACGAGTTGAAGAACCGCCCCACGGTCCCCGACATGAAGGCGACGGGGAGGAAGATGACCACCAGCGACAGGGTGGTGGCGGAGACCGCGAGGCCGATCTCGGCGGTCGCCTCGACGGCGGCCACGAGGGGCGGCGACCCTTTCTCCTCCACGTGCCGGAAGATGTTCTCCAGCACGACGATCGCGTCGTCGATCACGATCCCCACCGACAAGGTCAGCCCCAGCAGCGTGATGTTGTTCAGGGTGAAGCCGAACAGGCGCATGATCGTGAAGGTCGCCACGATCGAGGCGGGGATGGCGATGGAGGCGATCAGGGTCGTCCTCCAGTCCCGCATGAAGAGGAGGACGACGAGCGAGGTGAGGAGGGCGCCGAGGAGGAGGTGGAGCTGCACCTCGTCGATCGACCGGAGGATGAAGATCGACTGGTCCCGGATCGGGTCGATCCGGATGTCGGCGGGGATCGTCTTCCGGAGCTGCGCCAGGCGCGCCTTCACCTTCGAGATGACCTCGATCGTGTTCGTCCCGGACTGCTTCTGGATGACGAGGTTGACGGAGGGGCGGCCGTCGAACCGGGCCAGCGACCTCGCCTCCTCCTCGCCGTTCTCGACCCAGCCGATGTCCCTCAGCATCACGGGCCGTCCGCCGATGTTGGCGACGATCAGCTGCCGGAAATCGTCCACCGACGGCATCCGGCCCATCGTCCGCAGGACCAGTTCCCGCGTGCCGGTTTCGACCCGCCCCCCCGGGATCTCGAGGTTCTGCGCCAGGAGCGCCGCCTTGACCTGCGGAACGGTCAGGCCGAACGACTCCATCCGGGAGGGGTTGACGTAGACGTTCACCGCGCGCTTGCGGCCGCCGACGATGCTGACCGCGCCGACGCCGTTGACCGTCTCGAGGACCTGCTTCACCTGGTCGTCGGCGAGCTTGGTGATCTCCCGAAGGTCGCGGTTCCCCGACACCGCGATCGTCATCACCGGCGCCGCGTCGATGTCGAATTTCACGATGACGGGGGGGTCGGTCCCCTCCGGGAGATTCTTGAGGATCGTCGCCACGCGGTCCCGGACGTCTTGCGCCGCCTCCTCCCCCTTCTTCTCGAGGAGGAACCGGATGACGACCGAGGAGAGCCCCTCGCGGGAGGTGGACCGCAGTTCGTCGATCCCGGAGACGGTGTTCACCGCCTCCTCGATCGGCTTGGTGACCGAGGTCTCGATCTCCTCCGGGCTCGCCCCTTTGAGCGTCGTGGTGACGGTGACGATGGGGATGTCCACGTTGGGGAACAGGTCCACCCCCAGCCCCTTCCACGAGGCGGCCCCCACCACCACGAGGAGCATCGTCAGCATGGTGGCGAAGACGGGGCGTCGGACGCAGATCTCGGAGATCTTCATTTACGCTCACCCGCCTCGATCCGGACGCGGGACCCCTCGACGAGCTTCCCGGTGTGGGAGACGGCGACCCGCTCGCCGGCGGCGATCCCCTGGACGATCTCGACGCGCTCGCCCAGGTCCTCGCCCAGCTTCACCCGCCGCTCCTTCGCCGCGTTGTTGTCGACGACGAAGACTTTCTCGATCCCGGCGAACGTCACCACGGCCTGCTTCGGGACGGTGATGCCGTCCGGATCGACGCGAAGCAGGATCGCCCCCTTGCCGAAGAAGCCGGATTTCAGCTCCCGTTTCGGGTTGGGGAAGGTCCCCTCGACCAGGATCGCGCGGTTCGCCGCGTTGGAGGCGGGGGAGATCCGTTTCAGCGCCCCCCGGTACGTTTTCCCCGGCCTCCCGTCCACCGCGAGTTCGACGGTGAGTCCGGTTTTCAGCGAGGCCGCGTAGAACTCGGGCACCTCCCCCAGAAGGCGGATCGTCCGGTCGTCCACGATCCGGAAGAGCGGCGTTCCCACCTTGACGTATTCCCCCGTGGAGACCATCCGGGATTCGATGAACCCGTCGATCGGACTCTGCACCCGCGTGTCGCGAAGCTTCTTCTCCGAGATCGCGAGCGACGCCCTCTTTCCCCGCAGGGTGGCGAGCAGGTTGTTCGCCTCCTCGCGGGCGGCCCGGACATTCGCCTCGGCGACGAGGAACCGCGCCTCCGCGTCGTCCACCTCCTTCTTTGGGATCAGGTTCTTCCCTGACAGGTCCTTCCGGCGCTCGAGATCTTTCCGCGCGTTGTCGAACTCCGCCAGCGCCTTGCGGACCAGCGACGTCTTCTCGATGTCCGTGCCTTCCGTCCCCGGCGGGATCCCGAGTCTCGCGGCGACCTGGTCGAGCTCCGCGCGCGCCTGCTCCTTCCGCTGGAGAAACTCGTCCTGGAACAGGGAGAGAAGCACCTGGCCTTTGCGGATCGGGTCGCCGAGGTCGGTCTTGACCGTTTCCACGGTACCCTCGACCTCGGAGGAGAGGGTCACCTGCTCCACGCCCGCCAACGATCCGACGAACTCGATCTTCCGCGGAATGGCGGTGCGCAGCGCGGGTGCGACCGCGATGGAGATCTCTTCCGCCGGCTTGCCGGAGCCCTTCCCGTTGCCGTCGGTCCCCTTCGGGGGGAGTTCCTTCTTCCCGCAGCCGGCCAGGATCGCCAGCGCGGCGAGCGCGGCCACGGTCGCACGCACTTTCGATGAGACGAGAATGCCCATTACGATCTCCTCCGGGGGTTCATCATGACGCGCGGCGGGGCGAGCGCCTTCTGCCAGTACGATTCCATCATCCGGGAGAGCCGGGGGAACGGCGCCTGGATGAGGTCGAGCATCTTGAGCCGGGTGGTCCCGTAGAACGATCCGCGGAGCATCTCCGCCGTCTCCCGGACGGGGAAGGGAAGGTGGAGCGTTCCGTCCGATTTGCCCCGGGCGAGGACCCGGGAGAAGAGCTCCGTGATCCGGTCGACGCGGAGCCGCTGCGGGGACCCCGCGGCGAGGTGCTCGTACGTCAGGTGGACGGGGAAGTCGCGCAACAGGATGAGGTACTGCTCCCTGTGCCGGGAGACGTATCCGAAGTGGAAGCGGACGAGGGCGGAGAGCGCCTCCCGGCCGGACCGTTCCCCGTCGAGGATCTCCTCGATCCCCGAGAGGTACCCCTCCATCGTCTCGTCGAACAGGGTGAGGAAGATACCGTCCTTGCTCCCGAAGTGGTGGTAGAGCGTCCCCTCGGCGACCCCCGCCTCGCGGGCGATCTCCGCGGTCGTGGTCGGACTGTACCCCTTCTCCGCGAACAGGCGGGAGGCGGTGGCGAGGATCGCGCGGCTCCGGGTGGTGTCCGACATCCGTCTCCTCAGTGCCCCGCGACCGGGGCCGTCTGGTGCGCCGGTCGCCGCAGCAGGAGCAGCAGCGGGAGGACGCACGCCATCATCACCGAAAGGATGTAGAAGGCGTCGTTGAACCCCATCATCGTCGCCTGCCGCACCACCTGCCCGTAGATCCTCCCCAGCGTCGTGTTCCCCGCCATCGCCTCGGGCACGCCGCGGGAGGGCAGCAGCGCCTGCCCCTTCGCGACGGCGGATCGCAGCCCCTCGTCCAGGGTGGTCAGGTGCTCTACCATTCGGCTCTGGTGGACCTGTGCGCGCCGGGCGAACATGGTGGCCGAGAAGGCGACGCCGATCGATCCCCCGAGGTTCCGCAGCAGGTTGTAGATCGAGGTGGCGTTCCCCATCTGCGGCTTCGGGATCGAGGAGAGGGTGAGGGTCGTCAGGGGGATGAAGAGGAGCCCCATCCCGAGCCCCAGGTAGATCCGGGGCACCAGCAGGGCGTTGAAGTCCGCCGTCAGGGAGAAGTTCGACATCGTCCAGGTGGAGAGGGCGCAGACCGCGACACCGAGGAAGAGAGGGTACTTCGGGTCGTGCCGCCCGATGAACCTTCCCACGAGCGGCATCGCGACGAGCGTGGCGACCCCGCCGGGGGAAAGGACCAGCCCGGCGAGCGTCGCCGTGTACCCGAGCAGCAGCTGCGCGTAGAGAGGGAGGAGGACGATGCTCCCCAGGAGGTTGAAGAAGGCGACGAACATCACGACGTTGCCGGTCGTGAACGAGACGTTCCGGAAGGCCCGCAGGTCCACCACGGGGTGCTCCGCGACGAACATCTCGACGATCACGAAGAGGAGTAGAGCAAGGACGGCGACGGCGGAGAGGACGAGGATGAAGTCGGAGTGGAACCAGTCTTCCCGCTGCCCCTTGTCCACGACGATCTGCAGCGCCCCCACCCACACGGCGAGGAGGGCGATCCCCCATGTGTCGACCTTCTCCCCCCTGCGCTGCTTGAGGTACGGAGGGTCCTGGATGAACATCGATACCATGAAGACGGCGAGGAGCCCGATCGGGATATTGACGTAGAAGATCCACCGCCACGACAGGGTGTCCGTGATGTACCCCCCCATCAGGGGGCCGGCGATGGGGCCGAACATGGCGCCGACCCCGAAGATCGCCATCGCCATCCCGTGCTCCCGCGGCGGGAACGTCTCCAGCAGGATCGCCTGCGACATCGGCTGCAGCGCGCCGCCGCCGATCCCTTGAAGGACGCGGAAGAAGACGAGCATCCCGAGGCTCGTGGAGGAGCCGCACAGGAGGGAGGCGAAGGTGAACAGGAGGACGGAGAAGGTGAGGTACCGCTTCCGCCCGAAGGTGCGGGCGAGCCACCCCGTCATCGGGATGATGATGGCGTTCGAGACCAGGTACGACGTGAGGACCCACGCCGACTCGTCGATGCCGGAGGAGAGGGAGCCGCGGATGTGGTCGAGGGCCACGTTGGCGACGCTGGTGTCGATGATCTCGATCAGCGTCGGAAGCATCACCGTGATGGCGACGATCCACTTGCCGGCCCCGATCGCGCCGACGCCGTTGCCGGACCGGACCCCTTCCCCGTTCATCGGTCCTCGAATGCGGTCGTATTCATGAACCGGGCGCTTACCGGACGAGGACCGTGGGGACGACGGACATCCCGATCCGCAGGACGTGGCCGGGGTCCTCGCCGCGCGAAAGGACGATCTTCACCGGCACGCGCTGCACGACCTTCACGTAGTTGCCCGAGGCGTTCTCCGGGGGGAAGAGGGCGAAGGCGGAGCCGGTTCCGGCCATGATGCTGTCCACCGTCCCCTTGAACTTCTTCCCCTTGTACGTGTCCACGCGGATCTCCACTTCCTGCCCCGGCCGGATCCGCCCGATCTCCGTCTCCTTGAAGTTCGCCAGCACCCAGACGTTGTCGAGGGCGGCCACGGCCAGCAGCGACTGCCCGGGGGAAACGACCTGCCCCGCCTCGACGCTTTTTCGGGTGACGTATCCATCCGCCGGGGAGAGGACCGTCGTGTAGCGTTGGAGCAGCTTCGCCTCCGCCAGGGCGGACTCCCGCTGCCGAACCTGCGCCTCCATCTGCCGGATGCGGGCTTCGCGCTGGGTCGCTACGGATTGCCGCTGGGAGATGACCGCCCCCCTCTGCGCGATGATCGCCTCCTGCGTCGGAAGAGCGGCCTCCGCGAGCCGCAGCTCCTCCTTCGCCACGTCGTCCTGCGCCTTCGCGACCTCCGCGTCGGTCTGGGTCTTCTCGAACGTCTCCCGGCTGATCACCTCCCGTTCGAAGAGCTGCTTCATCCGCGCGGCGTCCCGGGACGCCTGGGACCTCCGTGCCGCGGCGAGAAAGGTCCTGGCGCGCGCCGCCTCGATCCCGGCCGAAAGCTGCGCGAGTTGCGCCTTCGCCCCTTCCATGTCCTTGATCGCGGCCGTAATGTCCGACCGGGCGGCGACGAGGTCGGCCCGGGCGGCCGCCACATCCCCCGTACCGGCGGCGACGGCGGATGCGGCCCCGGACTCCCGCACGGCGAACGGCTCCGGGTCGATCCGGAGGAGGGGATCCCCGGTCCTGACCGGCTGGTTGTCCCTCACCCGAACCTCCGTCACGTTCCCCTGGACGCGCGCGGAGACCAGGTGAATCCTCCCGTCGATGTAGGCGTCGTCGGTGCTCACGTGGGTCTGCCGGTACCGCCAGTAGACGAATCCGGCGAGGATGGTCGCGGAAAGGACGAGGAGAAAGAGGGCGATCGCCCTCCTCTTCCTGCCGCCGTTCCCGGGCGGCGGGCCTTCCGTCCTCGACGCCGTGGGGGAGTCTGCCATGGCCTTCCCCTGTCCGCTCAGCGTCCCATCGCCCGCAGGAGCGAGGCGATGGAGACGGCGTAGTCGAACGCCGTGTTGACGGTGTCGGTGTCGGCGCTGACCATCTGCGTCTGCGCGTCGATCATCTCGATGATGTCTCCCGCCCCCACCTCGTAGCGCGCCGTGGCGAGGCGGAGATTCTCCTCGGAGGCTTCCCGCTGCTTCATCCGGGCCCCCAACCGTTCCTTCGCTTCCGAGACCCCGTATCCCGACGCCTCCACCTGGAGGTGGACGCGTCGCTTCGCCTCGACGATCTGGTAGCGGGTGGAGGAGATCGTCGCCGACGCCTCCTTGACCTGCTCCCGCGTCAGGAAGCCGGAAAAGATGGGGAGGTTCAACGTGACGGCGGCGCCGTAATTCTGCTCGAGCGGGAACGTGTCCGCCCCGTATCCGATCCCGGCGCTTCCAGCGAGGTAGGGGTAATTCTCCGACCGCGCGAGCCGGAACGACTCGGTGGCGGCTCGCTCCTTCTCGAGCAGGGCGCGCAGCTCGGGACGGTTCTTCTCCGCCTCGGCGATCCAGTCCGCCAGGGAGCCGGGGAGCGCGAGCTCGGGGAGTTTCCCGTCCAGCCGGAAACCGGTCGGACCGTCGACCCCCATCCTCTGCAGAAGGGTGATCCGCGCCACGCGGAGGTCGTTCCCCACCTGGCTCACCTGGGCGCGGGCGTCGTACACGTTCGCCTCGGCCCGGGCGACGTCGATCTTCGCCCGGACTCCGGCCTCGTAGAAGGCCGTCGCCTGGCGGAGGAGCGACTCCCTCTGGCGAAGGTTCTCCCCGCGGAACACCAGCGCCTTCTCCGCCCGCAGGACGTTGTAGAAGGCGACCTTCGCGGCGAAGACCACGTCTTCCCGCGTCGTGGCGGCGTCCGCCCGGGTGGCCGCCGCGTTGGCGTCCGCGCGGTCGACGGAGGCGCCCGTCCTCCCGAAGTCGTACAGCATCCAGTTGAGGTCGCNGCGGACGAAGCCGTTCGACGAGGCGGAGCTCAATCCCGACTGGCTGGAGAAGGTCCGGGTACGGGAGTAGCCGGTGGACAGGTCGACGAAGGGGTACCAGGCGGACTCCGCCTGGCCCTTCCGGGCCACCGCCGCTTCAGTGTCCGCGTCGGCCTGCTTCACCAGCGGGTGGTTCTTCAGGGCGATGTCGGTCACCTCCTCGAGGGTCCAGGCAACCGCGGCCGGCGAAACGCCGGGGGCCACGCCGACGGCATTGTCGGCCGCCGCGGCCGGCGCGGCGAGGGCCGCCAGAAGAAGAAGGGAGGGGACGGATACGGTCCTGGTGAGTCGGGTCACGGGGTCCTCCTGGGAACGCCTGCCGAGTGAGCGCTCAGTCGGTTTGCTACCATCGTATTGGGGGCCCTACGCCGCTGTCAAGAGGCGGGGAACGTTTTGCCACGGCCACAGTGCTACGCGGTGTTCCTCGCGGGCGGCTTCCACTCCGCTACGTTCGCGACCTGCGTCCGCTCACTGCGATTCCGCTCGACGCAATCCATGCCTCGCTCCATACGCCGCTCCGTGGAACCCCCCGCTGCGTCACCCGCGTGGTTTTCTGTCGGGTGTGCCATCCGCCGGCCGTCAGCGGTCCGACGTGCCCGCTTTCCACGGCAGGGGGAGGAGCAGGGCGAGCAGGGCGCCGATCGCGGGGAGGACGTTGATGAGGTGGGTGGCCGCGGGGACGCCGTACCGGTCGGCGACCAACCCGAGGAGGGTGACGCCGACGCCGCCGGTGCCGATGGCGAACCCGGCGATGGCGCCCGACGCGGTGGCCATCCGCTTCGGGAACAGCTCCTGCGCCATCACGATCGTGACGGAGAAGGTGGAGACGATCGTCCCCCCGAGCAGGGCGGCCAGGACGAAGACGGACGGGCCGGAGGAGCGCAGGAAGAGGAAGATGAGCGGGAGCTGGAGGGCGAGGGAGGTGAACAGCAGCCGCCGGTGCCCGAACCGGTCCGCCAGCGGCCCCCCGATCACCGTCCCGACGGTCCCCGAACCGAGGAAGAAGAAGAGGAGGGTCGCCACATACGCCGGGTCGCTTTTCAGCTGCGCCTTGTAGAGGAAGGGGATGTAGGTGGCCAATCCCAGCTGGGTCCAGGAACGCAGCACGACGATCAGGACGATGAGGGTCACGGCGTAGAGGGGGCGGTCGACGCCGCTCATCGCGTTCCTCCGGGGAGCCGTCGATACCGCCCGGATCCGGTTCCGGATGGCGGGCAGGGCGGGGAGGAACAGGAGCGCCGCCGCCGCGGTCGGGATCAGGAGTGCGGCCGCTCCCGGGAGCCCGTAGCGCGAGACGAGGAAGATCGCCGCGGGCGAGCCGATGGCGAATCCGAGGTTCCCCCCCACGGAGAAGAAGGACATCCCCGTCGCCCGTCGCTCCGAGGCGATGCACGCGGTCGCCTTGAACCCTTCCGGATGGAACGCCGCGGTGCCCAACCCCGTGAACATGACGAACGCCACCAGCCAGGCGAACGACGGGGAGAGCGGGATCAGCGCGATGCCCACTCCGGAGATCGCGCACCCGAGCGGCAGCAGGATCGGGAAGGGGCGCCGGTCGGTGAGGTATCCGAACAGCGGCTGGATCACCGACGACGTGAGGTGGGCCGCCATGAGGAGCGTCCCCGTGACGGCGTACGACAGGTCGAACCGTTCCTTGAGGAACGGGAGGAGCGCCGGGAGGGCCCCCTGCACGATGTCCGTGCACATGTGCCCGAAGGAGAGGAGGAAGAGGAGGAGGGCGGGAGAATTCATCGGTACATCCCGTCCGCGATGTCGTCCCCCCCCAGCAGGAGCATGACGAGCCGGTCGACTCCCAGCGCGGCCCCCGCGCAGGGGGGGAGACCGCGGCGGAGAGCGTCGAGGAATCCCGGATCCACCGGCAGCGTCTCGCCGGTCGACCGGCGGTGGCGATCGGCCAGCGCAAGAAGCCGTGTCTCCTGCTCGGCGGGGTCGGTCAGCTCCTCGTACCCGTTGACGAGTTCGACGCCGGCCACGAACCCTTCGAACCGGTCCGACACCTCGGGGCGGCCCGGGCGGCGGCGCGCCATCGCCGCGAGGACCGCGGGGTACCCGGTGAGGAAGCAGGCGCCGCGGTCGCCGAGGGCTGGTTCGATCACGTCGAGGCAGGCGCGGAAAAAGAGGTCCTCCCACGATTCGTCCGCTCCCGGGCGGGACCCCCTGCGGGTGAGCGCCTCGCGAAGCCCCCGTTCGTCCTCCATCCCGACCCCGAGGAGTTCCCGGAACGCGTCGTCGAGTTCCCACCGCGGCCACGGCCCGTCGACCGGGACCTCCCTCCCGTCGCGCCGAACCACCGCGTCGCCGGCAACCGATCGGGCCAGCGATGGCGCCAGCTCCTCCACGTCGCGCATCACGGTTTCCGCGCGGCCGCCCACCCGGTACCATTCGAGCATCGTGAACTCGGGGGAATGGAGGGGCGACCCTTCCCGGTCACGGAACACCTTTCCGAGGAAGAAGATATCCCCGGAGCCGGACGCCAGGAGTTTCTTCATCGCCGGTTCGGGGGAGGTGTGGAGGTAGAACCTCGCGGCGGACCCGGAAGCGTCGGCGATCTTCACCGGGAAGATGTTCGGGTCGATGTTCGGGTACGCCTGCGCGATCGGCGGGTCCACTTCGAGGAAGCCACGTTCCCGGAAGAAGACGCGGATCCCCTCGAGAATCCGCGCCCGCGCCCGCAACGCTTCCCACGAAAGCCCGCCGTCCGCGAGCCGCCGCCACGTATCCCGACCTTTCCCTTCCGGGGGCATCCTTACTGTTTACCCCCGATCCGCCCCGCCGTAAAGCTCCCCTTGCCGAACGCCCGCAGGAGTCTCAGGGGACGGCGGGCGGGCGGATTTTCGACATCCCTCCGGAAAGCGCGGTGGCGAGGAACTCCCGGAGAAGTTCCTTTTCCTCCTTCGACAGGCCGAGCGGTCGCAACAGGGGCGATTTCTCCGGATCGTCGCCCCCCCCGCGGTCGAAGAAGTCGACCACCTGCTCGAGGTCCGCGAGGGTGCCGTTGTGCATGTAGGGGGCCGTGGAAGCCACCTCGCGCAGGGGGGGTGTGACGAAGGCCTTCCAGTCGGCCGGATCCTTCGTGACGAGGAACCGCCCGGGATCCCCGGTCAGTGCCCGGTATTCCGGGAATCCCGACACCTTTCCCACGAATCGCGCGGTGGCCAGAACTCGCGGGTCTTCCTTCGCCTTCGGGTCCTCCGGTACGCCGAGGTTGTGGAACGTTTCGTCGCTCATGTTCGGGCCGCCGTGGCACGCCGCGCACCCCGCCTTCCCGACGAAGAGCTCATACCCCGCGCGCTGCCGTGCCGTCAGGGCGTTCTTCTCCCCTCGCAGGAACCGGTCCAGGGGCGTGTCGGCGGAAAGGATCGTCCGCTCGAAGGCGGCGATCGCCATCGCCACGCGCTGCCGCGTGATCTCCCCGCCGAAGGTCGACCGGAACGCCTCGACGTATGCGGGGACCGTCTTCAGCACCTCCTCGAGGTAGTCCAGGTTCCGGTTCATCTCGAAGGGGCTCATCATCGGGAAGAGGGCCTGTTCCTCGAGCGAGGAGGAACGTCCGTCCCGGAAGAGGGATTTCCGGTAGGCGGCGTTGATCAGCCCGGGGGAGTTCCGCCAGTTCCGGGTGGTCGGGTAGGAGAGGGAGATCGGAAGCGCGTCGGCGAACCCGCTCGAAGGATCGTGGCAGGTGGCGCAGCTCATCGTCCCGTCCCCGGAGAGCCGCCGGTCGAAGAAGAGCTTCTTCCCGAGCTCGACCTTTCCCGCGGTGGTCGGGTTCTCCGGGGGGGAAGGCGGGGGTGGCAGCGGGGCAAGGGCGGGCGGCGAAACGGACTCCGCGGGAAACGAGGGGGCGGGAACGTGGATCGCGGCCGCGAGCAGCGCGAAAAACAGGGCGGCGCGACGGCTCACCGTTTCGTCCCTCCCGATCCGGAGGTCTTGAGCTCCCGGTCGATGACGGACTTGTACTCCTCGAACGGCCGGTCCCCCAGGAGCTTCACCCCGTTGATGAAGATCGTCGGCGTGTTGTACAGGTCGAGCCCCTCCGCGAGCTTCACGTCCCGGTCGATCTCCTCCCGGTGCCGCATCGTGTCGAGGTCGTTCGAGAAGCGGGGGACGTCGAGTTTGAGCTCCTTCGCGAAGCCGATGAGGCTCTCCCGGTCCAGCTTGGGCGACCGGTCGAGCAGGAGGAGGTGCATCTCCCGGAACTTCCCCTGGTCACGCGCGGCGAGCGACGCCTCCGCGGCCATGGTCGAAAAGTCCCGGTACCGGTACGGGAGATGCTTCACCACCAGGCGGACGTTTCCGCCGTACTTCTTGAGGATCCGCTCGACGGTCGGACCGACCGCCTTGCAGTGCGGTCACTGGTAGTCGAGGAACTCGACGATCGTGACCGGCGCGTTCGCGGGCCCGATGGAGGGGGAGTCGCCCGCCGGCACGGCGTACCGGACGTCGGCCCCCGCCGGGACCGCTGCGAACAGCGACAGGACCATCAGTGCGGCGAGACGGCGTGCGCGCGATTCCATGGAGCCTCCTCGGTGTCAGTGTCTCAAAAGTACGGCAACGCACCCTTGGGCTTCGCCGCCTCGGAGCGGGGGCTCCGCCCCTCCCGTTGCGTGCATCTTCCGTGCTGTCTATTGCCCGTAGAGGAGCAGGACGTCGACCTTCTCCCCGGCCGCGAACGTGGTGCGCTCCAGCGGGAGGACGGCGATCCCGTCCGCGAGCACGAGGGTGCGAAGGATCCCGGTGTTCTGGTCCCCCGCGGTCCGCGCGACGTACCCTTCCTCCCCCGATTCGATCGTGACCCGGAGGAACTGCGTCTTCCCCGGTTTCTTTTTGACGGGCCCCGCGAGGGCCGCCTTCACCGGAGGCTTCACGGGGTGGGAGGATCCCCCCATCTTCCGCAGGGCGGGGCGGACGAACAGTTCGAAGGTGATCAGGCTGGAGACGGGGTTCCCGGGCAGGGAGAAGACCGGGGTCGTCCCCGCGACGCCGAAGGCCGTGGGTCCGCCGGGCTTGATGAGCACCTTCCAGAAAACGTCCTCGATGCCGAGCTCCGCCAGGACGTCCCGCACCAGGTCCCGATCCCCCGCCGACACCCCGGCGGAGGTGACGAGGACGTCGGCGTCGAGACCCGCGGAGAGTTTCGCGCGGAGGTCTTCCCGGTCGTCCCGCGCGATCCCGAGCAGGAGCGGGTCCCCCCCCGCCTCCGAGATCGCTGCGGCGAGGGCGTGGGAGTTGCTGTTGACGATCTTTCCGTGGTCGAGCGGCTCCCCCAGCTCCACCAGTTCGTCGCCGGTGGAGAGGACCGCCACCCGCGGCTTCCGATACACCGGGACCATCGCCCGGCCGAAGGAGGCGAGCATGCTGATCTGCGGGGGGCGCAGTACCGTACCATCGGGGATGACCTGTACCCCGGCGCGGACGTCCTCTCCCCGGAACCGGATATGCTGGCGCGGACGGACCGGCGCGGGGACGCGGACCGCCCCGTCGCGCTCCTCCGCCTCCTCGAACGGGACCACGGCGTCGCATCCCCCCGGGATGGGGGAACCGGTCATGATCCGGACCGCGGCCCCCTTCGGCACCGCCGCCGCGCCGGGGCCTCCGGCGGTCTGGTACCCCGCGATCGACAGCACCGCCTCGCCGGGGCAATCGTCCGATCGCACCGCGTAGCCGTCCATCGCCGAGTTGTCCCAGGGAGGAAGGTCCCCCGGCGCGCGCACCTCCCCCGCGAGCGACCGGCCCGCCGCGGCGTCCAGCGGGACCCGCTCCACGCCCAGCGGGGATACGCGGTCGAGGATCCTCCCCCGCGCCTCTTCATAGGAGAGCATCCGTGTCCACCCCCACCCGGATCATTACCATCACCATCCGCCTGCAGCGATTCTACTACAAGGCGGCATGTCGTTTCCCGCGCCTCCGGGGGCGGGGCGGGGGCGATCCTGGCCCACAAGTACGCGATCACGATCGGGAACCCGGGGACGCTCGACGGGATGCTCTACGGCAACGTCCGCCGGATCTGGGCGAGGAAACACCACCCGAAATGGTATAAGGAGGTGGGAGGCGAATAGTCGACGGGAGGTATCGGGGGCGGGATGAGTCGCACGGCCGATAAGATCGCACACCTCCGGAAGACCGCGTTCGAGCATCCGGAGTATATCGATGTGCTCCTCCCGTTCGAGGAGATCTTCGCCTACGTCGGCGGGAACGAGGCCGGGACGGGGATCCGATTCGCCGTCCCGGAGGGGAACGGAGCGGAGCGGGTGACCGGAGGGATTCCGCTCCTCTCCCCCGATTCCCTCTCGGTGGATCGTTCCGTCGCGGCCGCCTTCCTGTCCGGCCTGCTCGGTGTCCTGCGCCGCGTCGGCAGGGAGGGGCAGGCGGATCTCGACCGGATCGGCGGGGCCCTGGCGCAAGGTTCTCTCGATCTCGCATCCCTGTACGCGGCGTGTCTGTCCCGGGAACGGGACGTCGTGGAAAAGGCCGCCTCCGCCCTTGCGGTCCCGGCGCCGCTGCTCGTCTTCGCCCTCGAGATCCCGCTGAAGACCGCCCTCGAGCGGATCTCCTCCTCGTTTCCCCCGGAACGGTTCGACGGCTGGGCGGAAGGGTATTGCCCCGTGTGCGGGTCACGCGCGGGGATGGGGGAGCTGTCCGGGGACGAGGGGAAGCGGTTCCTCTCCTGCTCCGCCTGTTTCTTCCGGTGGCCGTACCCGCGGATCCGATGCCCCTACTGCGGGAACACGGACCCGGAGACGCTCACCTACTTCACCGCGGGGGACGGTCCCACGCGGGTCGGGATCTGCCGCAAGTGCAGCCGGTACCTGAAGACGCGCGACGCGCGCCTCGGGAACGCGGACGTGCCGATGGAAGCGGAAGACCTCGCCACGCTCCACCTGGATCTCCTGGCCGGCAAGGAAGGGTTCGAGAGGGGAAAATGAGCCGCTTGCCCGGAGACGACGCGAAGGGGGGAGGCGCCCCTCCCGTCTTGCGATACGACGGGCACCGGCTGGTTCCCGCCGATCATCTCCCCGTGCGCGAGGTCCCCGTTCCGCTGACGGTCAACGGCGTCGCTGTCGCCACGCTGATCGCCTCGCCCCACGACCTCCATTTCCTGGTGGCCGGTTTCCTCCGGATGCAGGGGTGGATCCGGTCCGCCGGGGATCTGATGACCTTGAGCGTGTGCCACGAATTCGGCGCGGCCTCCGTCCGGATCCGGGGGGAGGTGCCGGAACGGATGACGCCGACCTTGACCTCGGGGTGCGGCGCGGGGATCAGCTTCCACGTCCCCGACGCCGCCGGGCGGCCGGTCCAGGTCCCCTCCGCGGGGCCGTTCCTTTCCCCGGAGACTTTTTTTTCGGCGATGGACGCCCTGGCGCGGGCATCCGAGGCGTATCGCGGAAGCGGCGGAATCCACTCCGCCGGGGTCTGGGACGGGGGGCGGCTCCTTCTTTACGCGGAGGACATCGGGCGGCACAACACGATCGACCGGGTCGCGGGGGAGGCGCTCCTCATGGGGGTCGACCTTTCCGGCACGATCCTCGTCGCCTCGGGGCGCGTCTCCTCCGAAATGGCGACGAAGGCGGGCTCCCTCGGGATCTCCGTGATCGCGTCGCGCACCTCGCCCACCGACCTTGCGGTCCGGATCTGCGGGGAGCTCGGGATCACCCTCGTCGGGTACGTCCGGGGGCGGAGGTTCAACGTGTATACCCACCCGGTGCGGATCGCCGTCCGGGCGGCGGAGAGGATCCACGGGGTCACCGGGGTGATCCTCGCGGGGGGGCGCTCCACCCGGATGGGAAGCGACAAGGCGCTCCTGCCGTACCAGGGGGGGCGGTTCATCGAGGCGATCCACCGACGGATGGCGGAACTGTTCGAAGAGGTGATCGTCGTCACCGCCGAACCGGGCCGGTACGACTTCCTCCCGTGCCGCCGGGTGACGGACCTCATCCCCGGGATGGGCGCGCTGGGGGGGATCCACGCGGCGCTGCGGCACAGCGGGGTCGAGAAGATCTTCGTCGTGGCGTGCGACATGCCGCACCTTGCCCCGGACCTCATCCGGCACCTCTGCTCCCTGGGGGAGGGGGTGGACGTGGTGGTCCCCGAGGGGGAGGGGGGGCTGGAGCCGCTTCACGCGATGTACCGGAAGAGCGTCCTCCCCATCGTCGAGGAGGCGCTGCGGGACGGTCAGCGCCGCGTCGTCTCCTTCTTCGACCGGGTCCGGGTTCGCCGCGTACCCCGGGAAGAGGTGGAGCGGATCGACCCGGGCCTGTCCGCCTTCCGGGACATCAACACCCCCGACGAGTATTTCCGGTTCCGCGACCGCGGCGGCGTCTGAGTCCTATCGGCCCTCGAAGCGGGCGGGCCGTTTTTCGAGGAAGGCGCGGACCCCTTCGCGGAAGTCGTGCGTCGTCCCCGACCGCGCGATGCTCTGGCGCTCCTCCTCGAGCTGCGCTTCCAGCGGCTGCGACAGCGCCCGGTTGTAGAGCTCTTTCGCCCGGGCGTAGGCGAGGGTGGGCCCGGCGGCCAGCCGCGCGGCCAGCGCCTCGACCCGCGCCGCGAAGTCGGCGTCGGGGATCACCTCCTGGACCAGACCCCACGCGGCGGCCTGGTCCGCGGAGAGAACCTTCGAGAACAGCGTCATCTCCATCGCCCGCTGGGTGCCCAGGGCGCGGGCGAGGAAGAACGTCATCCCGCCGTCGGGGGAGAGCCCGATGTTCTGGTACCCGAGGGTGAAGCGCGCGGAAGAGGTCGCCACCGCCGCGTCGCACGCGAGCGCCATCGAGAAGCCGGCTCCCGCCGCCACGCCGTTGACCGCCGCGACCACCGGTTTCGGCGCGCGGCGCAGCGCGCAGATGAAGGCGTGGAGGCGGATCGTCAGGTCCAGGAACTCCCCCGTCCCCTTGCCGCGGAACGTCGCCATCTTCTCGACGTCCCCCCCCGCGGAGAACGCCTTCCCCGCCCCCGTCAGCACGATGCACCGCACCGACGGGTCGGCGGAGGCGGAGAGCGCCGCCGACAGCAGCGCGTCCCCCATCTCCTCGTTGTAGGCGTTCAACCGGTCCGGCCGGTTCATCCGGACCGTCGCCACGCCCCCGCTACGCTCCACCAGGACGACTTCGCTCATCTTCGCCCCCTTCCCGCCCGAACCGGCCTGCGGACGTTTTCTTGCGTGGTTGTACCGCGTTTGTCCGGAGCTGTCATTATAATGGGACGGGGAGGGAACGATGCCGACACTGTTCGGGAAGATCTGGGACCGCCATGTCGTGACGGCGCGGGAGGACGGGAACGTCCTCCTCTACATCGACCGCCACCTCGTCCACGAGGTGACGAGTCCGCAGGCGTTCGAAGGGTTGCGGGCGGCGGGGCGCCCCGTGCGGCGGCCCGGGACGATGCTGGCCGTGCCCGACCATAACGTGCCCACCACCCGCGACCGGGTGGAATGGATCGACGACCGCGAGAGCCGGGAGCAGATCGAAGCGCTGCGGGGGAATGCCCTCGGGGCGGGGATCGCCCTGTTCGACATCGCGGACCCGCGGCAGGGGATCGTGCACATCGTCGGCCCGGAGGCGGGGCTCGTGCAGCCGGGGATCACCGTCGTCTGCGGCGATTCCCACACCGGGACGCTCGGGGCGTTCGGGACGATCGCCTTCGGCATCGGCACCTCCGAGGTCGAGCACGTCCTGGCCACGCAGGCGTTGTGGCAGAAGAAGCCGCGGCAGATGCGCATCACCGTGAACGGTGCGCTTCGTTCCCTGGTCACCCCGAAAGACGTCATCCTCGCCGTCATCGCGAAGATCGGCGCCTCCGGCGGAACCGGGTACGCGATCGAGTTCGCGGGGGAGACGATCCGGCGGATGTCGATGGAGGGGCGGATGACGGTGTGCAACATGACGATCGAGGCGGGGGCCCGCTTCGGCCTCATCGCTCCCGACGGGACGACCTTCGCGTACCTGAAAGGGCGCCCGCTTTCGCCGCCCCCTTCGCTGTGGGACGCGGCGGTCGGGTACTGGAAGGGGCTCGCGTCCGACCCGGACGCGGCGTGGGACCGGGAGGAGACGCTGGAGGCGGGGAACCTCGAG
>Ga0031653_10000011_pt1 | contig 22755 bp, 18 predicted proteins | sample FrelakmetBRP12BR_FD_55210 | JGI IMG/M metagenome (GOLD analysis project Ga0031653, IMG submission 55210) | Freshwater lake sediment microbial communities from the University of Notre Dame, USA, for methane emissions studies - BRP12 BR | ecosystem: Environmental > Aquatic > Freshwater > Lake >... | reverse complement strand
ATGTCTTCCGTTATATCACTTTTAGGACCATTTATTCGATTTTAACAGCCCTCCTCATCAGTTTTGTCATCGGACCTTGGTTGATTAAAAAATTGAGAACTTTTCAGATTCAACAGGTGGTGAGAGAGGACGTCCCCTCCCGACACGTGGTTAAGAACGGAACCCCCACGATGGGAGGGAGTCTTATCCTGGCCGCCATTCTCATCCCGACCTTTTTCTGGTCTGACCTGACCAACCCCTATATCTGGATTGTTATGTTGACCACTTTGGCATTCGGAATTCTCGGTTTTTTTGATGATTATAAAAAAATGAAGGATAAAAAAGGCATTGGGATCCGGGCTCGATACAAGTTTCCCATTCAGGTGGCCATCGGTCTTGTGGTCAGCTTCATCCTATTCACCACCATTGATCACGATTCCAGGCTGATCTTCCCTTTCTTTAAAAAAGTGATGCCAGACCTTGGGGATTGGTACATTCTCTTTGGGATGTTTGTGATCGTCGGTTCAGCCAATGCGGTTAACCTGACGGATGGATTGGATGGATTGGCCATCGGGCCCGTCCTCATCGCCAGCGCAACTTTTATGCTTTTCTGTTATCTCGCAGGGAATTTCAAATTTGCCACGTATCTCCAGATTCCGTTCGTCAAAGGGAGTGGAGAATTAACCATCTTATGTGGAGCCTTGGTCGGCAGTGGCTTGGGATTTCTCTGGTTTAACACCTATCCGGCTCAGGTCTTTATGGGTGATATGGGTTCTCTTTCCTTAGGAGCAGCCTTAGGAAGCATCGCGGTGATCACGAAACAAGAGTTTCTTTTAGTCATTGTGGGGGGGATTTTTGTGATCGAGGCCCTTTCTGTCATCATCCAGGTGATCTCTTATCAATTACGTAAGAAACGGGTCTTCCGGATGGCACCCATTCACCATCATTTTGAATTGAAGGGTTGGGCGGAGCCGAAGATCATTGTCCGATTCTGGATCATTGGGATTATCCTCGGACTGATTGCGATCAGCACGCTGAAGCTAAGGTAGATATCATTGCAAATTGAAAANTGCAAATTTCAAAATGAAAATTAGACTAAAAATTTTACACTTTACACTTTACANTTTACANTTTGCATTTTGACGTTATGGATCTTCACGGTAAAAGGGTATTGGTCGTTGGGCTGGCACGAACAGGGATCGCGACAGCAAAATTCCTTAAGACAAGAGGGTCCCTCGTGACCACCACCGAGGTGCAGCTGGAAGAGGAAATGAAAGAAGCGGTTGATGAATTGAAAGGGATGGGAATCTCCATGGAGTGGGGCGGTCATCAAATAGAGACCTTCCTTAACCAGGACATCATTGTGGTCAGTCCTGGGGTTGACCTGAGCATCCACCCCATTCAAAAGGCAATGGGACAGGGAGTTCGGGTGGTCAGTGAGATCGAACTCGCCTACTCATTTATCCGTATCCCCATTATTGCCGTGACAGGAACCAATGGGAAGACAACCACCACGCTGCTCATCGGTGCAATGCTGAAAGAGGATGGAAAGAAAGTTGGAGTAGGAGGAAATGTCGGTGAACCGCTGATCCTTTTCACAAACGGAAAAGATCGGTGGGAGGTATTGGTTGTGGAGATATCCAGTTTCCAGTTGGAGGCCATCGAGGATTTTCGACCACGAATCTCTGTCCTGCTCAATATTACCGAGGATCATCTGGACCGGTATTCCCGTTACGAAGATTACATCAATGCGAAGATGAGAATTTTTACAAATCAAAATTCGGAGGATTGGGCTATCCTCAATAGAGATGATCCCATTATGATGCAGTATCGAGAGAAGGTGAAGGCGAAAAAAGTTTTATTCAGCTTGAGGGAGAAACTCGATGAGGGCACTTTTTCAAATGGCCAAAGTATCTCCCTTAGGATTGGGAGGAAAGTGGAAGAATATTCCTTATCTAAAACACCGTTAAAAGGAATTCACAATGTGGAGAATATGATGGCAGCCCTCACCGCGGCGAGGGTCTTCGGATGCTCGAAAAAAGCAGTCCAGGAGGTCCTCAATCGGTTTGAAGGTCTTGAACATCGTCTTGAATTTGTTCGGGAGATTGAAGGAGTTCGTTTCTACAATGACTCCAAGGGGACGAATGTCGGTTCGGTGGTTAAATCTCTCCAGAGTTTTTCAGAGCCTGTGATCTTGATCGCAGGAGGAAAAGATAAAAATGGGGATTTAAGTCCTTTGAAAGAATTGGTTCGGGAAAGAGTGAAATATCTGATCCTGATGGGTGAGGCCCAAGAGAGAATGAAGCGTGAACTTGGAGAACAAACTGATACGGTGCTGGCCAAGACCATGGAAGAGGCGGTGTCCCTCGCCCGTCAAAAGGCAAAAGGAGGAGAGGTGGTTCTCCTCTCACCCGCCTGTTCGAGTTTTGATATGTTCATGGATTACAAGGAGAGAGGAAGAGTTTTTAAAGAGGAGGTGCTCAAGTTAAGCACCAAATCCCAAGCGCCAATATCCAAATAAACCCCAAGCACCCATGGCCGAAAGCATTGGTCATTGGAATTTGGTAATTGAAGCCTATTGGCTGACAAGTCAAAGGGGAAGTTAAGAGGGTGAAGGGAAAGAAGAGACTCGACTTCATTCTATTGTTTGTAACGCTCGCCTTAGTGGGGATCGGGGTGGTTATGGTTTATAGCACCAGCGCCATTATCGCTGGGGATCGTTTTGGAGACCCATACTACTTTCTGAAGAGGCAAGCCCTTTATGCAGCGGTCGGTTTTGTTCTCATGACCCTGATGATGTTTCTTCCTTATGAAATTTTAAAACGATTTGCCTACCCCATCCTCATCCTTTCGATCATGCTTTTGATTGCCGTGTTGATCCCCGGCATTGGGCATCGAGCGGGTGGAGCCATGCGTTGGCTGAAGGTTCAATCCTTTTCCTTTCAACCCTCGGAATTTGCGAAGTTGGGTTTGGTGGTGTTTCTCGCCTACTTTCTGGCTAAGAAAGAGGAGAAGATTCGGAGCTTTTCTTTTGGATTTCTTCCCACAGTTCTCCTCTCCGGTCTCGTCATTGCTTTGGTGATGAAGGAACCCGATTTTGGGGCAGCCTTTTTTCTCACAGCGATGGTCTTTCTTCTTCTCTTCCTCAGCGGCGCGAGGGTGATCTATATCGTCGGTGCTTTTTTGATTGCCATCCCAGTGGCTTATATTTTTTTGATGAACGTCGCGTATCGCTATAAGAGGCTGATAAGTTTCATCCGGCCTTGGGAAGACCCCAGCGGGACCAGCTTCCAAATCATCCAATCTTTCCTCTCTTTTGGTTCCGGAGGTCTTTTCGGATTGGGATTGGGAGAGGGGAGGCAGAAGCTCTTCTTTCTTCCTGCTCCCCACACAGACTTCATCTTTTCCGTCATTGGGGAGGAGTTGGGTTTGATAGGGGCGATGGTCGTCGTGCTCCTTTTTTTCATTCTGACCCTCAGGGGTATTCAGATTGGACTTTCCCTTGGAGACAGATTTGGTGCCTATTTAGCCTTGGGAATCACTTTGATGATCTCCCTTCAGGCCGTGATCAATATGGGAGTGGTTTTGGGACTCCTCCCCACAAAAGGGTTGACTCTTCCCTTCATCAGTTATGGAGGGACATCGCTGGTCGCCAATTTAATTGGGGTGGGAATACTTCTTCACCTTTCGACCCATGTGGAACGAAGATGAGGTGTGTGATTGCTGGAGGCGGAACCGGAGGTCACCTTTTCCCGGGCATGGCGATTGCTGAGGCATTCATTGAAAGAGAGAGAGGGAATAAAGTTTTATTTATTGGGACGGAGAAAGGGATCGAGGCCAAAGTTTTACCAGGAGGAAGATTTCCACTGCGAATGATTAAAGCAAAGCCGATTAAAGGGAAATCTTTTGGGAGTCAATTAAAAGCGATTTGGAGCCTACCGGTGGCCATCTCTGAAGCCTTCTCGATCTTAAAAGAGTTTCAACCTCACCTCGTCTTGGGGGTCGGAGGATATGCCTCCGGTCCGGCCCTGATGGCTGCATTTCTTCTCAGAATCAAGAGGGCGATCCACGAGCAGAACGTCGTGCCAGGAATGACCAATCGCATTCTGAAATGGTTCAGTCAACAGATCTTTGTCTCCTTCGAAGAGGCGAAGAAATACTTCCCTGATGGGAAGACCGTTGTGACCGGGAATCCGATCAGAAAAGAATTTTTTGCTTCCCTGAAGCAAGATAAGAAAGAGATGAAGAAAAAAGATCGATTTACCCTCCTCATTTTTGGAGGGAGTGCAGGGGCCCATCGGATCAATCAGGCGATGATGGAAAGCCTGGACCACCTCCAAGAAATAAAGTCCTCCCTAACCATCATTCATCAAACAGGGAAGGAAGATCTCGATTTTGTCTCTGAAGGCTATCAAGAAAAAGGGTTTAATGCATTGGTCAGACCTTTCTTTGATGACATGGGCACTTACTATCAGGTCTCCGATCTGATCATCTGTCGGTCTGGGGCGAGCACGGTGGCTGAATTGGCCATCTGTGGAAAGGCTGCTCTTCTCATCCCCTATCCTTATGCGGCCCACCATCATCAATGGATCAATGCTAAAAAATTAGTCGATCTTGGGGCAGCGAGGATGATGCTCGATGAGGAGGTCAATGGTCAATCGCTGGCCCAAATCATTCTCCATCTTTACGATCACACAGAGGAACGTACCAGAATGGAGGAGGCGATTCAGCAATTGGCGAAACCGAGAGCAGCGGAGGAGATCGTCGATCGTTGTTATGCCCTGGTTGGAAAAGAAAAACATCGTTCATTGAGTTTATAGGGTTTGTTGGGTTGATTGGGTTAACTCAAGAACTCAATGAACCCTGAGCACGAGAAACTGAGATGTATCGAAGAGGGAAAATTCATCACATTCATTTCGTAGGCATTGGTGGAATTGGCATGAGCGGGATTGCCGAGGTGTTGCTCAATCTGGGTTACACCATCAGTGGATCTGATTTGAAGGAGACAGAGGTCACCCGAAGGCTCAAGTCTTTGGGGTGTGAAATTGCTTACGGTCATCGGAGGGAGAACCTGAAGGAAGCTGACGTCGTGGTCATCTCCTCAGCCATTCGCCAAAGCAACCCTGAGGTCGAGGCCGCTGAGGAAAGATTCATTCCTGTCATCCCAAGAGCAGAGATGCTGGCAGAGCTGATGCGAATGAAAATTGGGATTGCCATTGCAGGGACCCACGGGAAAACCACCACCACCTCTCTGATTGCCACGGTCTTGGCAGCGGGCGGTCTCGACCCAACCGTGGTGATTGGGGGGAGACTGAACAGCATTGGCAGTAACGCCCGACTTGGCCAAGGTGAGTTTTTAGTTGCCGAAGCCGATGAGAGTGACGGTTCCTTTCTGAAACTGATGCCCACCGTTGCCGTGGTGACCAACATCGATCCCGAGCACCTCGATTTTTACAAAGGGATCGATGAGATCAAAGAGACCTTCCTCTGTTTCTTAAACAAAATCCCATTTTTTGGATTGGCTGTCCTCTGCCTTGATCATCCAAATATTCAGAGCCTCCTCCCAAGGTTGAAGAAGCGATTTACCACTTACGGATTGACGACACAAGCTGACTTCCAAGCGAAAGAGATTGTCTTTGAGGGGCTCTCCACCTCTTTTGAAGTTGTCCACCAGCGTCAGGAAATAGGGAGGCTGAGTCTTCGAATGCCTGGGCTGCACAACGTTTATAATGCCTTAGCCACCTTAGCCACCGCCTTTGAACTGGATATTCCCTTTCAAGTCGTCCAGGAAACACTCCGCGATTTTAGCGGGATTCAAAGACGATTTCAGATCAAAGGAGAGAAGAAGGGAATCCTCATTGTGGATGATTATGGGCACCATCCCGTTGAGATTATGGCTACGCTTAAGGCGGCGCGAACGGGTTGGGGGAAAAGGATCGTTGCCGTATTCCAACCCCACCGTTACACCAGGACTCAAGCCCTGTTTAAGGATTTTCTCACTGCTTTTTATGATGCAGATGTTCTTATTCTTACCAACATCTATGCCGCAGGAGAAGATCGAATTGAAGGCGTAGAGGCGGAAGCCCTTTTTGAAGGACTCCGGGAATATGGCCATAAGGATGTTACCTACTTAGGTGACAAGAAGGAGATCGTTGAGCATCTCCTCCGAATTATTACCCCAGGGGATTTGGTGATCACCTTAGGAGCTGGGGATATCTGGCAGGTATCAGAAGAGTTGGTGAACCGACTTTGACAAACAAATTTCAGATTGCGGATTGCAGGTTGCGGAATTAAATCCGAAATCCGCATTCCGAATTCCGAAATCGAATGGGACGGAATTATCAAAAATGGGCATCGGGGCTCATCAAAGGGAAGGTTCTTTTCGATGCACCGATGAGGCAATTCACTTCGATCAAAGTGGGAGGGCCTGCTGAGTGCCTCCTTTTCCCAAAGGATGTGAATGAATTAAAGAGGGTGATTCGTTTCGCCCGGAGAAAAAAAATCCCTCTTTTGATTTTAGGAAATGGAACCAATCTGATCGTAAGAGATAAAGGAGTACGCGGATGGGTCATCAATCTAACTCAGGGAATGAAAAAGATCTCCATGGATGGAGAGGTCGTAGAGGCAGAAGCGGGCCTCCCCCTTCAACGGCTAGTGCAATTTTCCATTCGGAGGGGGCTGACAGGCTTAGAACCTTTTTCTGGCATCCCTGGAACCGTAGGAGGGGGATTGGCGATGAATGCCGGAGCATGGGGTGCCGAATTGAAGGATGTCCTTCTCTCCATGACGTTTATGAAGGAAGGGGGAGAAATCGTAGAGAAGCCCCGTTCGAGGCTCCGATTTTCTTATCGAGGATTGGCCCTCCCCCCTTCATGGATTATTCTTAAGGGTCGGGTTCGTTTGAAGAAGGGGAAGAAAGAAGAGATCCTTGAAAGGGTAAAATCTTACTNAGAGATGAGGAAAAGAAGACAACCTTTAGACTTTCCCAGTGCAGGATCCGTTTTCAAAAATCCAAAGGAAGGCCCAGCAGGAAAATGGATCGAGGAAGTTGGGTTGAAAGGATTTCGGATAGGTCAGGCCATGGTTTCAGACCGTCATGCTAATTTCATCATCAATCTGGGAAAGGCCAAGGCTGAAGAAGTGATCCATTTAATGGGGTTCATCGAAAAGAAAATCTATGAAGAAAAAGGCATCTCCCTTGAGAGGGAGGTAAAGGTGGTGGGTGAACCATAATTTGGATTTCACCTACCTACCGGACAGGCAGGGAATGCAAATTGCGGAATAAGGACTACGAAGTTTTGNTGGTTAGGAGATGAGGGATCCAGCGCTTAAAAAAAAGAAGATCGCTGTCATGATGGGNGGTCTCTCTCGGGAGAGAGAAATTTCTCTGAAGACAGGAAAGGCTATCCTGAAAGCCTTAACCGAGAAGGGATATTCTGTTACCGTCATCGATGTCGGAGAAGATATTGCAGAGAAATTAGTCAAGGAAAAGATTGAATGTACCTTTTTGGCCCTCCACGGAAGATTTGGAGAGGATGGGACCATTCAGGGGATGCTGGAGTTGATGAGGATTCCTTATACCGGGTCTGGCGTTCTGGCAAGCGCATTGGCCATGCATAAAATCATGGCCAAGAAGTTTTTCCTTTATGAAAAGATCCCGACCCCGAGTTTCGAGGTTTTCCAACGAGAAGAAATCAAGAGAGGCGTACAGAAAAAATGCTCTCTTCCTTTACCGGTGGTCGTCAAACCGGCGAGGGAAGGGTCCACGATTGGGGTTTCCATTGTCCAGAAAGAAGAAGAATTGGCTCCTGCCTTAAAAATAGCGGTGGAATATGATGAGGAAATATTGGTAGAGGAATTTATGAAAGGAAAAGAGATCACGGTCGGCATTCTTGAAGATATTCCTCTCCCTATCATTGAGATCGTTCCCCGGAGCGGTTTTTACGATTTTCATTCAAAATATACAAAGGGTGAAACCCAATATATCCTCCCCGCAAGGATATCAAGGGAAAAGTATCTCTATGCGCAGGAGATAAGCCTGAAGGCCTTTCAAATCCTGGGTTGCTCGGGTGTAGCTAGAGTCGATTTAATGACTGATGCAAATGAAAATCCTTTTGTCATTGATGTCAATACCATGCCCGGGATGACGGAAACAAGTCTTTTACCCAAGGCAGCCAGTTATGCAGGCATCCCGTTTGAAGACTTAGTGGAACGGATTCTATTGGGAGCGTCATTGAAGATAGAAAGTGGGAAGTCGTTTTGAGTTGCTTGGGTTTCTTGAGTTCTTTGGGTGAACTCGACAAACTTGACAAACCCAATCAACTCAATAAAACCAAGAAGAGGAGAGATGGAAGAGGAAATCACCCTACGAGATGAAAAGTTTCTCCGACCGAAAGTAAGAAGAACAGAAAAAGGAGGGGAAAAATTTCAGAGAATAGTAAAGAAGGCGCTTCGAGTGGCTTTTCAACTTCTTCTTCTCTCTTTTTTCCTCTATATGGGCCATTGGGTTTACGGGCATCTCCTGGGAGACTCCTATTTCCGAGTGCGGGAGGTTGAGGTGGAGGGAGGTCGAAAGATGACCAAAGAGACCCTTCTTTCTCTCACGGTAGTGGAAGGAATGCCCAACCTCTTTTCGGTTAACCTCAAGAAGGTTGTTAAACGATTAGAGTCTCATCCTTGGATTGATCAGGTGAGAGTGAGGAAGGTTTTCCCCAATAAGATATTGATTCAGGTAGAAGAAAGAAAGCCGATGGCCATCATCCAATTGGGAGAACTTTACTATATCGACACCCAAGGAGAGATCTTTTCTCCAGTAGGGGATAGAGATGAATATAACTACACTTATCTTACGGGATTGACCCGTCAATTTTTAGAAAAAGATCCAGTCGAGGCAAAACATTTGATTACGAAGGCTCTGGAGCTTTTAAAGATCGTAGAGCAGGAAAAGCTCTCCCCTCTCAAGGAACTTTCTGAGATCCATATGGAAAATACTTTTGGTATTCAATGCTTCACCAAAACAGAAGGGGTAGAGGTCAGAATGGGATGGGACGATTTTAGAGAGAAGTTGAATAAATTATCTCTTATCTGGACGGACCTCCGAAAGAGAGGGTTTTCAGCAGTTTTCATTGATTGTAGTGATTTGAATAGAATGGTGGTCAAAAAGATCCCCTGAGGGGAAGCTTGGAAGGAGGTGATCACAAAGTGGGGAAAAAGGATTCATTAGTGGTCGGTTTAGACATCGGGACGACGAAAATCTGCACCGTCGTCGGAGAAATGTCTGACGGTGAGGTCAACATCATTGGTCTCGGAACATATCCCTCAAAGGGATTGCGGAAGGGTGTGGTCATCAACATTGATAGCACCGTCCATTCGATCAAAAAGGCGGTTGAGGAAGCAGAGCTCATGGCAGGATACCACCTCACCTCTGTCTATGCAGGGATCGCAGGGGGACATATCAAAGGGATTAACAGTCATGGTGTGATTGCCGTGAAGAATAGAGAGATCGGACCGAATGATGTCAAACGGGTGATCGATGCGGCGAGTGCCATCGCCATCCCGATGGATCGGGAAGTGATTCACATCATTCCTCAGGAATTCATCGTGGACGATCAGGATGGGATCAAAGACCCTGTCGGGATGTCGGGAGTGAGATTGGAAGGAAGGGTTCATATCGTCACCGGTGCGATTACCTCTGCGCAGAACATCGTCAAATGCGCCAACAAAGCCGGACTGGATGTGGATGACATTGTGTTAGAACAGTTGGGTTCAAGCGAAGCGGTCCTGACTCAAGAAGAAAAAGATTTGGGAGTTGCCATTATCGACATCGGGGGGGGGACCACGGATCTGGTGATTTTTTCAAATGGCTCAATCAAGCATACGGCAGTCTTTTCCTTAGCAGGAAGTCATATTACGAACGATATCTCAATGGGACTTCGGACACCGGTGGAGGAAGCAGAGAAGATCAAAATAAAGTATGGATGCTCTCTGACGTCGATGGTTCGTAAGGATGAAACCGTTGAGGTTCCCAGTGTGGGGGGCAGGAAACCCCGTGTCCTGTCAAGGCAGACCTTGGCAGAGATCATCGAGCCCAGGGTCGAGGAGATTCTCACCTTGGTTCATCATGAAGTGGTGCGGACGGGCTTTGCCGATCTCCTGGCCTCTGGAATTGTCATTACGGGTGGAAGTGCCATCTTGGAGGGTATCCCGGAGTTGGCGGAGCAGGTTTTTAATCTGCCCGTTCGCAGAGGAACCCCTATAGGTATTGGAGGGCTGGTCGATCTGGTGGCGAGCCCGATGTACGCAACGGGAGTGGGTCTGGTTCTTCATGGAAGTCGAAATAAAGGGCAGAGCCGATTTAAGATAGGTGAAGGGAATGTCTTCAGTAAGGTCACTCATCGAATGAGAGAATGGATTGGAGAATTTTTTTAATGGAATCATGGAATAATGGAAGGTTGGAATGATGTCAAAAAACAAAACCCAACATTCCAGTATTCCATCATTCCACTATTCCAATTTTTATAAAAAGGAGGGGAAAATGATCGAATTTGACGAAAATAAAAATTTGGCCGCCAAGGTTAAGATCATTGGAATTGGAGGAGGAGGGAACAATGCCCTGAATACCATGATTTCCTTTCATCTCTCTGGGGTCGCGTTTATCGCAGCGAATACTGATGCGCAGGCACTGGCGGCAAATATGGCTCCTATGAAATTGCAGTTAGGTGAAAATTTGACCAAGGGTTTGGGAGCCGGAGCCAACCCAGAGGTAGGCAGAAAAGCTGCTCTTGAGGATGTGGAGAAGATTCGGGAAGCATTAAAAGGGGCGGACATGGTCTTCATCACAGCCGGGTTAGGCGGCGGGACAGGTACCGGCGGGGGGCCAGTGATTGCTGAAGTGGCCCGCGAAATGGGTGCGCTCACGGTGGCGATTGTGACCAAACCTTTCCACTTCGAAGGGAAGAAGAGGATGAAACAAGCTGAAGAAGGGTTGGCCAATCTGAAGATGACGGCCGATGCGCTCATCACCATCCCGAATCAGCGACTTCTGAGCATCAGTGGGAAAAGCATGACGCTGCTCGAGGCATTTAAAAAAGCAGACGAGGTTCTCTACCACGCGGCGAAAGGGATCTCGGACATCATCGTTGGCCACGGGATCATTAATTTAGACTTTGCTGATGTTCGGACCGTCATGTCTGAAACTGGAATGGCATTGATGGGAACAGGAATTGCCTCTGGTGAAAATCGATCCATCGAAGCTGCCCAAAAAGCTATCTCCAGCCCTCTTCTTGAAGATATTACGATCGAAGGGGCACGGGGGCTTCTCATCAATATTACAGGAGGCGAGAATATGACCCTCAGTGAGATCAACGAGGCAACAACGCTCATCCAGAAAGAAGCCCATGAGGAGGCGAATGTGATCTGGGGAATGGTGGTCGATAAAGCGATGAAGGAGGAGATTCGAGTAACCGTGATCGCTACGGGTTTCGGAAAGAAAGAGGAAAAGAGAACACCTCAGTTTAAAAAAGTCGCGCCGATCTCATTTGGCCTCAGGGAGCAAAATAAGGACTTTTCACACCTCTCTTTCAATACCAAAGAAAATAATAGAGACATCCCAACTTTTATGAGGAGGGTGAAGGTCAGCGAACGGTTTGATGAATTAAAATTGGAGCCGCCGTCAGATTTCTCTGTGGAGGATGAGGATCGTTTTGATATCCCAACTTTTTTAAGAAAACAGGCTGACTGAAGGAGTCGTTAGGGAGTAGGGTGTAGATATTAGAGATTAAGATTGGGGATTAGTCTTTTTTTTGTTATATTAATAGTAGTCCCAACACCCTAAACGCTAAACCCTAAAATGATTTCCCGGAAACTCGTTCAGAAGGCCAAAGGTATTCTTGAGAAAGAAAGAGGAACTGTTCAAAAAACATGGGGCGGGAAAATTTCAATTTGTCTCCTCTATCCCAACTCTTACCACGTGGGGATGTCCAATCTTGGATTCCAGGTTCTCTATCAGATTTTAAATGCTGAAGAGGATGTTGTCTGTGAAAGAGCCTTCCTTCCTGATCCAGAAGATCTTCAAGCATATCATCATACACAAACGCCTCTTTTCTCATTAGAGTCCCAGAAACCCCTCTCCACTTTCGATATCTTAGCTTTCTCCATCTCGTTCGAGAACGATTTTCTTAATATCCTCACGCTCCTGGAGTTAGCCCACATTCCATTCGAGAGCCGACTTCGTGATGGAAGGCATCCCTGGGTGATCGCAGGAGGGGTAGCCGTTTTTTTAAACCCAGAACCCATTAGTGAATTCTTCGACCTCTTCATCCTCGGCGAAGCGGAGGAGGTCATTAGAGAATTTTTAGAAACCTATCGACAAATCCTTTCAGAGAAAGGGAAAAAGGAGAAGGATGATTTTTTAAAAAAACTGGGTGGGGTAGACGGGGTTTATGTCCCGAAATTTTATCGAGTGACGTATGCTGAAAATGGAAAGATTGAGGCGATGAATGCAGAACCAGGATTCCCCCAAAAAGTCTTACGGAGATGGGTCGCCAAGATCGATCAATTCCCAACTCAATCGAGCCTTTTCACTCCAGATACAGAATTTAAGGAAATGGCCCTGGTGGAGGTGAACCGAGGTTGCCCGAGGGGATGCCGTTTCTGCGCAGCTTGTTTTGTTTACCATCCTTTTCGAAACCGAAGCCTTCCCCTTCTAAATTCGATTTCAAGGGAAGCCCTTTTAAAAGAACATCGGATAGGCTTGACCGGAACAGCGGTTTCCGACTATCCCCAGCTTCTCCCATTGTGTCAGAGCATCCTCTCCCAACAGGGCGGAATCTCTCTGTCTTCTTTAAGAGTGGATGCTGTGACTCCGTCGTTAATTCAGTGCCTCAAAGAGGGGGAGAAACGTACCGTGGCCATTGCTCCAGAGACGGGTTCAGAAAGGCTCCGAAGAATGTTAAAGAAGGGTTATGCAGAAGAAGAGATTTTGAAATCTATTGATACTCTTGTGGAAAATGGTCTTTACCAAATCAAGTGTTATTTTTTAATCGGCCTTCCCTCAGAAACGGATGAGGATGTCAAGGGGATCCTCCTTCTGGCAAAAGGGATCCGCCATCGGATTCTCTCGTATTCCAAAGACCAGAAGAAGAGGTGGAGATTGATTTTAAGCGTCAACCCCTTTATTCCAAAGCCAGCCACTCCCTTTCAATGGGTGTCCTTGGAGGAGGTGGGTGAGTTGAAGAAAAAATTGAGGACGATTCAAAGAGGAGTTCAAGAGGAAAGGGGGATGGAGATGATTCATGACCTTCCCAAATGGGCTTATCTTCAGGCCTTGCTCTCGAGAGGGGATCGCAGAGTGGGGAAAATTTTATTGGCCGCACATCGCACTCGTGGAAATTGGGGTCAGGCCCTTCGGGAGAGTCCTATCAACTCTGACTTCTATGTCTATCGGAGGAGGGATTTAGATGAAATTTTTCCATGGGATTTCATTGACCACGGCATTTCCAAAGAGCGACTGAAGGAGGAGTATCTGACAGCCATGAAAGAAGCAGGAGTTTCAATTAAACAGTGGAAAATGGACAATGAACATTGAACAATGGAAATCCAAATAATAGGTTGCCGCACCCTTTAGGGGGCGTGATGGAAAGGCGAACACGAGGCATGATATGAAGATTGAAAGGGTTTCTTTTAAGAGTGAGGGGCAAAGAATTTCAGGGGTCCTCCATCTTTCTGAAACGGCAAATCCACCTTACGTCATCACCTCTCATGGGCTTCTTTCCAGTAAGGATAGCGAGAAGTACATCGCTCTCGGAGAACAGATTTCCAAAGAGGGGATGGGAATGCTTCGATTCGATTTTAGGGGGATTGGAGAAAGTGAGGGAGAGGAAGAAGATAATACGGTCAGTAAGAAGATCGCCGATTTGAATGCAGCCATTCATTTCATACGATCCTATTCGGAGTCAGGAAATCGAATTGGGTTGCTCGGGTCGAGCCTTGGAGGTTTCCTCTCCTTGCTGAAAGCCTCCACGGATAAAGAGATCAAGGCTGTTGTGGTCTGGGCGACTCCCCTTCACATGGATGATCTCGGGTCAAAAAAACAAGAAGAAGATTATCCTCTACCCCCAGAGGCTTTTTTTGAGGATCTTCCGAGGCACCGATTGCTGCCGCTCTTACCACATGTTTCAAATTGTCTGGTCATTCACGGTGAAAAGGATGAACTCGTTCCCATGGAACAGGCCCTGGGAATATTTAATAGTTTGGGCCTTCCTAAGGAGATTCATGTCATCGGGGGCGCAGACCATCGATTGACTGATCCGGTCCATCGCCAACGTGCCATCGAACTCAGTGTGGAGTGGTTTAAAAAATATCTCTAACTTTTAAGACCTGGGATGGACCCATCTGAGGGATAACCAAACTTTTTCCAATATTGAGTTTTCTGTTTTTATGAATTGTTTTTATCTTCCAGATCAGGGTCTCAGGGTTCAAGGATTCACGGGTTCAAGTCATACTTCGCTAGACCCCTCGAACCCTAAGCCCCTTGAATCCTTCAAATAATTCTAATCCAGCCCCATTTCAACATTGCCTAAATATCTCATGCCAGGTTATTATAAATGTATGGACACGATAACTCATGTGCTGACCGGTGGGGTCATTGCGAAAGCCATCGATGATGAAAAAATTGGAAAGTGGGGGACCCTCACAGGGCTTGCCATGGGATTTTTCCCTGACTCTGATTTTGTTCTCGGCTTTTTCAACCGCCAGTTTTATCTCGAATATCATCGTGATTTTACCCATTCGCTTCTATTGATTCCCTTTTACGCCCTTTTTTTCAGTTGGCTCTTTGTGAAAATATCGAAGCGACCCCACTTTTGGAGTTTTTATAAAATCAGCCTATCCGTTCTGGGCAGCCATGTCATCCTTGATCTTCTCACCTCTTATGGGACCATGATTTTGTCACCCTTCTTTGAACATCGATTTGCTTGGGATCTTGTTTTTATCATCGATTTGGTCTTCTCTGCGATCGTTTTTTTCCCATTGATGATCAGTATTTTTTGGAAGAATAAGGCTCGGTGGATCTGTCGTGGTTCCTTGATCGGTCTTGTCCTTTACATCCTCTTCTGCGGGGTTCAGCACCATCGGGCGATCGAGTTGACAAAATCCTTTGCTAAAAATTTGAGCGAGGAAACGATCCAGGTTGCTTCACTCCCGCAACCCGTCTCTCCTTTTCGGTGGGCCAATTATGTGGAGACTCATGATAAAGTTTATCAGGGATTTGTAGATCTTACCTTGAAGAAACCTCCACAACCTGTCAGCAGACAGACGGAATTCCGATACAATATTTCCTTGCTCTTGAGAACACTGAAGAGTCTCTATCAGCCTCCCGGGGAAATCCGTTTCCAGTCCTATCAAAAACTTCAAGACTCCCCTTGGGTGGAGAAAGCTCTAGCTACAGAAAGCGTCAAGTTTTACTACTGGTTTGCCCAATTTCCAGTGGTGAAGTCTGTCCAATCAACGAATGGAAAACATCGAGTGGAATTCATGGATGTGAGGTTTCTCATCCCAGGTTTCCGTCTGCCTTTTGTCTACTATGTAGAATTTGATGATTTGGGAAGGATTCAATCAGATGGATTTACAGAAGATGGCAGAGGGCGATAGAGTCATTTTAAAGTTCGCAGGCTATTTGATTTCAGAAACTTAACCGGCCAGTTTCACTTCTTTTATTCTCCACTCCCCTTCCTCTTTCTTTAATATGACATCCAGAACGGTTTTATTCTCCTGGGGCTTGCCTCCCGTCGTTGGGAAAATTTTGATCAACCATTCTACCTTTGCCTTGGCAATATTGCCCGATAGGGAGGGATTCTTCAAATCATAAGACAGGTCAAGGTAATCAAATTTTTTCCAGTTGTCGAGGGTTGCTTTCTTTTTTATTTCCCGGTCTTTGAAATCGATTGAGTAACAGGAGAGGAATAGGTCAATGTTCTTTTTTAAATTTGCCTGTCGGATGTTCTCGAGCAACCTTTTTATTTTCTCTAACTCTAGTTTTTCAGAAAGAACCCCATCCGAAGGAGTGGAGTTGGGAGGTAAGGAAGGAACGACTTCAGTCGCTCTCTTATCGTTCTCTTTAGGCAGGGGAGCAGTGGTTGTCGCATTGGTCGTCCTTGATGGGGCGACGAGAACCGAGCTGGGAATTTCTTTGGCATGGGGTGTCTTTGCCCCCGTCTCTTTATTCATGTGGGAAAAGACGGACCAGAAGAAATATCCACCTGCCACTGCCATGATCGTTAGGCTCCCTACCTCTAAGGATAAACGGCGATAGTTTATTTTGCGTTTTTTGGGGAAGCTTAATCTCCTTTCAATATCATCCGCTAATCTTGCAGTCGGTTGTTGTTCTGAGGTTTCCGTTAGGGGGGGGTCTTTTTTCATTTCCACTTCTGGTGTCGGGAAGACTTCAGCCCCTTTGTTTTTAGCCTGCTTGACATCCCCGAATCCCTTCTCTTTAGGGCTTGGTAGTGGGGGTCGTTCAGCGTCGACATTAGGGGGTTCCGGTAAATTAGATTTTTCCCCTTCTTGTAATGGAAGTTGTGGTACCAGTGCTCCCCCACATCTGATGCAAGAATCCCCCCGTTCATAGATGATTTTACAAGTGGGACAGATGAGTTTCTTACGGGGTGTCTCTACCATGGATTCATGAATGGTTTGTAAAGGAATAGGTTGTTCTTCACCTTCCGGTTTGTCAACTCCCTTGGGTTCTTCTTTTGTTTGAGGGGAATATTGAGGGATGAGGGCCGACGCACATTTGATGCAAAAATTCCCACGTTCATAAATGATTTTACAATCAGGGCAGATGAGATTTTGAAGAGGTTTCTTTATTTGTTCTTCTTGTGACGTTTGTCCTTGGAGGGATCCTCTCTCTTCTGTAGGTTCTTTACGTTCTACCTTTAACTCTTCTTTTTCCCCAGGTGGTATGTTGGGTACCAGGATGGACCCGCATTGGATGCAAGAATTTCCAAATTCGTAGATGATTTTACAATCGGGACAGATCAGTTTCCCATCTGATTTCCCCTCTCCCGTTCCCTCTCCTTTTTTTTGAGTTGAAATGGGTTCTATTTTCGGGGCAAGAGGTTCTCCACAATATTTGCAAAATTTTCTTCCTTCTTCGTATTCGACGTTACAATTCATGCAGATTAGCATTGATTCCTCTTAAAACAACCCTTTATCATCATCACATTGGCATGGGTTTGGGAGAAGGTGGAGAGGGAGAAGAATTAGATGCTTCGGAAGTGGCTGATTTATTCACCCATGCCTCACTTCCGTCTTCAAGTCGAACACGAAACCAAGTTCCCTTTACTTCAAGAATTCCCAGCGAAGTCCCTTTCTTTACGTTGCGAATTATTTTATAGGTTGTTCCTGGTCCTTCACGCAGATTCACGTTAGTCCATTCGACTCGGGTGACACGAAGAGGAGGAGGTGGGATTACGACTGGGGGCGGAGGAGGCAAAGTCACTTCAGGTTGGACTTTTACGGGAGGGGGTTTTGGGGTTTCCTTCGGGGGGATAATAGGAGAAACCCGATAGGACTCAGGAGGGGTCTTGGCGACAATTAAACTCGTTGAATCCTCAATAGCGATGCGTATCGCCTTCTCCATCGGTGTTTTTGAAAAGTCTTTGAAAACCTCTGGCAGTTTTCCTCCACCCTTTCCAACGGTTCCTCCAAAATCNNTAGCCTTTCCCCTCACTCTTTCAGTGGCGAGGATCTTATTGGTCCTTGGATCCGTGACCGTCACCATGAGGGTAACATAGGAAGTTCCTCCTGATTCCTCCCCAGCGCCTGCGATCCCTTGTTTAAATTCCTTAACGAATCCTTCTATGAGAAGGTCAATTTCACCCTCTTTTTTAATCTGGCTGCTGTCTCTCATATTCTGATCTCTGCTGATACCCTCTAACGATTTTCGGACTTGGACAATGTATCGATTAGTCGCCAACATGGCTTGACGTAACATCTCAGCCATTCCATCTCCTGCCTGGCTGCTCTCTTGACCCCTTACCGATTTGTCAATGAACTTGATAACGACCGCTCTTGCTTTGGGCCCTTTATAGTTTTCTTCCAAAATCTGCCCATAGGTTGGCCATGTAAGAGGGGTAAGTTTCTCATCAGAATGGATGACCTGGTCAATGGCCGCGCAACTCATCAAGAACAATATAAATGCAATTGACAGACCCTTAAGAATAATGTCAATGAATAATTTCCTCATAAAAAATCCCTTACTTAATCCTCACCCATTTGAAAAGTATATAAATTCTTGTTAAAAATAAGCAAAAAAAGTGCCAAATTTTGTCTAATTTAATTATTTGAATTTACACCATTTTTCTACAAAATAATTTGTTTTGTGAACAAAAAAGTGCCAAATTTTTGTTCATTGGTCACAAAATGTCTAATTTTTTAATAGATCACGGAAATGAATGGAGATAGAAATAACGAATTGATATTAAATAGATATTTTACTAACCCTCTAATCCTCAATCCTTAATCCCTGTTTTACATACTCCAAAATCCTGGCCATGGTAGGTCCAGCCTGACCATGAATGACGAGATCCGCCATATCGTCGTAAGGGGTTGGGTCGCGATTGATGATGACCAATCTCGCTCCATTCCTCTTTGCCACCAGAGGCATCGAGGCTGCAGGCTGGACAACCAAGGAGGAGCCCACCACAATGAAGAGATCACAGATGGAGGATCGGTGATAAGCCTCTTGAGTTTCCTTCTCTGGCATGGATTGGCCGAATGAAATGGTAGCAGGTTTAAGAAGTCCGCCACAATCGTCACAATGGGGTGCCTTCTGCCCTTTTTTTATTCGTTCTTGGATTTCATCGCGGTCATATCTTTTTTGACAGCTCAGGCAGGAGACGAAGATGGCTGTCCCATGAAGTTGAATCACCTTTTCCTCCGAGTTTCCGGCCCTGAAGTGAAGGCCATCAATGTTTTGAGTGATGACGCAGTCGAGTTTACCCAGCTTCTCCAATTCACTAATGGCAAGATGAGCTGGATTGGGTTGTGCTTTTTTGATGGGCTCCCACATTTCTGTTGCCATCTGCCAATATTTCTCCCGGGAGTTTTCACTGGCGAGGAAATTTTGGAAATAAAAATCCTCAGGGTTATATCGATCCCAAACTCCTCCAGGGCTGCGGAAGTCCGGAATTCCCGATTCTGTGCTGAGCCCTGCACCGGAAAAAACGATGGCCCTTTTAGAAGCAGTTATCCATTGGGCAATCTGTTTAAATTGTTCCTCCATTCTTACCTNCTCACTGGGTATNCCATAAATCCGAATATCGAAATTCCTCTTCGGAAGACGTCAGGCGNTAGGAGTAAGGGGACCTTCTTTGTTTTGTGGTATTGCGGTGTTGCAGTGTTGCGGTTTTGGATTTAACACCAACACGGCAAAACGGAAGCACAATCATAAACCCCCTTCGACTTGCGCCTCACGCTTTTAAGAGACTCCTGATTGCGCGCTTCGAATTTCAGTTTGCTTATATCACAGGGCTATCTCTACTTGCAAGCGGGAGATACCCTGTGATAAAATTTTAAAATGAAATGTAATTTAATTAAGCAAGGATATCCCCAGGGGAGTTGTTTTATTGAGGGCGAACAAGGAAAGGCCCTTGCCTGTGAAGCCACCCTCAAAAAGACAGATAATGGCCTCCTCAGGCTGATCTCTGCCGTCCATCTCTCCCGCCCAGAGAATTACCTATCCATCTACCAATCGGGTTGTAACTTCTCCTGTCGAAAATGTCATTCCTGGAATTTCACAAGGGTCGCTAAGGGCGAGTGGTGGTCTCCTGCCGATATCTTGAAGGCATGCAAGGAGTATGAAAAGGAAGTGACCATTCGAGAACCCCGAGAAAGGGCCACTGCATTTCATGCCTATGATTCGTGTCGTGGTTGCGGAGCTTGTGTGATGTATGGGAAACGGTCTTCCCTCTGCCCCAAAGTGATTCAAAAAAAAGAGATTGTTTTGAGTCCCCAGGGATGGGGCCCCGCACGCAATATCGTTGCCTTCACCGGAGGGGATCTGACCTGTTGTCCAGAGTACTATATCCAATGTACACGTCTCATCAAGGCAGAGACGGAGCTCTGGGTGCTGATTGAAACCAATGGTTATGGTCTCACCCCTCAGAATCTTGATGCATTGAAGGAAGCCGAGGTGGACTCCTTCTGGCTCGATATGAAGGCCTATGATGGGACAGACCACAAATGGCTGACCGGCTGTTTCAATCGGAACATCCTCAAACTTCCCGAAGAGATTGTGAAAAGAGGTTTTGTTCTGGAAGTCCTTTCCCTCTATATCCCAAACCTTGTCGAGGCGCCACAGTTGAAAAAAATTGCCCAATTGATTTCCGATATCGATCCTGAAATTCCGTTTACCTTATTGGCTTTTTTCCCCGAATATCAAATGAAGCGGTATAAGAGCCCAAAGGTTTCTGAGATGGTCGATGCCTATATGGAAGTCAAGGCCGTTGGCCTAAGGAATGTGAGGTTGGGCAACACTGGAATTTTCGCCTCATCCAGACAGGACTACGACCTCCTCAAAAAGAAAGTGGGATTAGGAAACTATTAGGAGTTCGAGGTTTAAAGTTAAACACTCAACGTTGAAAGAAGGGATGGTTATGGAACGAGTTAAAAATTATATCGATGGGAAATGGGTTGATTCTAAATCTGGCAAATCGTTTCGCTCGATCAATCCGGCCAACAAGGATGAAGTCATTGGAGTCGTTCCAAAATCAGGCCGAGAAGATATCGATCAAGCGGTCAAAGCAGCACGAGGAGCCTATGAGCCATGGCGACTCACCCCGGCCCCCCGTCGGGGTGAAATCCTGTTCAGGGCCGCAGAAATTCTGTTGAGGAATAAAGAATTTTTGGGGGGGCTGGAAACACGGGAGATGGGGAAGATCCTTTTAGAAGCTCTAGGCGATGTCCAGGAAGCTATTGATATGGGCTATTACATGGCTGGAGAGGGAAGGAGATTATCTGGAGAAACCGTTCCATCTGAACTCCCCGATAAGGATATGAAATCCGTTCGCGTTCCGATGGGTGTTTTCGGTTTGATCACCCCATGGAACTTCCCCATTGCCATTCCTGCCTGGAAAGTCTTTCCAGCACTCATTTGCGGAAATTCGGTGATTTTCAAACCCTCCAGTGAAACTTCTGTCTGTGCGGCAAAATTTGTAGAGGCCCTGGCCGAGGCGGGTTTACCCAAAGGCGTTTTAAATCTCGTTCATGGGTCAGGAGGAGACGTGGGGGAATATTTGGTAAGTCATCCAGGGGTGGATGCCGTTTCCTTTACAGGTTCTTTTGACACTGGAAAACATCTCGAGGCGATTTGTGGGACCCTTCATCGGATGATTGTTACAGAGATGGGAGGGAAAAATGCCATCATCGTCATGGAGGATGCGAACCTTGATTTGGCCGTTGAGGGAGCCATCTGGGGTGGTTTTGGAACGACTGGCCAGCGATGTACGGCCGCCAGTCGAGTCGTCGTACACAAGAAAGTCTATAAAAAATTCATTGAACAATTTAGATTAGCAGCTTCCCGTCTCAGAGTGGGAGATGGCCTTCAAAAAGAGACGGAGGTGGGTCCTGTGATCAATGAGTCCCAGTTCAATAAGATTCTTAAATATATTGATATCGGAAAGAAAGAAGGGGCAAAACTCGTCCTGGGAGGAAAGGCCTACCAGAAGGGGAGTTGTTCTAAAGGATATTTTATCGAACCCACCATTTTTGGTGAAGTAGCTCCTGAGATGCGGATCGCCCAAGAGGAAATTTTTGGCCCGGTCGTCTCCGTCATTAGAACAGAGGGCCTTGAGGACGCCATTCAAATCGTCAATCATTCCCTTTATGGACTTTCCTCTGCCATTTATACCCAGAATGTCAATTCATCAGCGATCGCCGAGAGGGACCTGGAGACGGGAATTGTTTATATCAATGCCTCCACGATTGGCGCAGAGATACATCTTCCTTTCGGTGGAATCAAACATTCGGGTTATGGAAGGAAGGAGGCAGGAGGACGGGGGGGCGCGCTGGATACCTATAGTCGATGGAAAGTGATCTACAGGGATTTCAGTGGTCGACTTCAGAAAGCCCAGATCGATAAATGAGATGGAATGATGGAATACTGGAATCATGGAGTAAGGGGGAAAGTAAAGGTCAAGATGCCATCCTGAGCAAGGTGAAGGACCTCTGCGATTCTTCACGGAGCCTGCCCTGAGCCAAAAAGCGAGATTCTTCGATTCGCTCAGAATGAGAGGCGAAGGGTTCAGAATAACATTCCTCAACTANATAGTCTTCCATCCAGCATTCCACTCTTCCAGTATTCCAAGAAACTATTGATTCTTCCTGTTAGTTATGATAATGAAAAAACAAATTGAAAGTTAGAAAGGAAGACCTCATGGAGAAAAAAATCCTCATCGTGGATGATGAGGAAAGGGTGGTCCAATCGATTACAGGTGTTCTGGAGGATGAGGGGTTTCGGGTTGCCAAGGCAAAGAGTGGGGAAGAGGCGATCAAGGTTTTCCAGCAGGAGGAACCGGATATTACTCTCCTCGATATCTGGATGCCGGGGATGGATGGCATCGAGGTATTGAAACGGCTCAAATGGATTTCTCCCGATTGCCAAGTGATTATGATCTCGGGTCATGCGACGATCTCGACAGCCATGACCGCCGTAAAATTGGGCGCTTTTGACTTTATTGAGAAACCTCTTTCTCTTGATGTCCTCCTCATGACCATTCA
>Ga0031653_10000010_pt1 | contig 22900 bp, 20 predicted proteins | sample FrelakmetBRP12BR_FD_55210 | JGI IMG/M metagenome (GOLD analysis project Ga0031653, IMG submission 55210) | Freshwater lake sediment microbial communities from the University of Notre Dame, USA, for methane emissions studies - BRP12 BR | ecosystem: Environmental > Aquatic > Freshwater > Lake >... | reverse complement strand
TACGGCCTCGACCGGAAGAAGAACGAGCTGATCGCCGTCTTCGACTTCGGCGGCGGCACCTTCGACATCTCCATCCTCGAGGTGGGGGACAACGTCGTCGAAGTGAAGTCGACCAACGGGGACACGCACCTGGGCGGAGACAACATCGACCAGCGGCTGATCGAATGGATCATCGCGGAGTTCAAGAAGGACCAGGGGATCGACCTGTCGAAGGACCGCACCGCGCTCCAGCGGCTGAAGGAGGGGGCGGAGAAGGCGAAGATCGAGCTTTCCTCCGTGATGGAGACCGAGATCAGCCTGCCGTTCATCACCGCCGACGCGGCGGGCCCCAAGCACCTGCAGCTGAAGCTGTCGCGGGCGAAGTTCGAGCAGATGGTCCAGGACATCCTCGACCGAACCCTCAAGCCGTGCGAGATGGCGGTTCGGGACGCCGGGATCCCCGTCGGCAAGATCGACGAGGTGGTCCTCGTGGGCGGCTCGACCCGGATCCCGAAGGTCGTGGAGATGGTGAAGGCGTTCTTCGGCAAGGATCCGCACCAGGGGGTGAACCCCGACGAGGTCGTCGCGGCGGGCGCGGCCGTGCAGGCCGGCGTGCTGGGCGGGCAGGTGAAGGACCTCCTCCTCCTCGACGTGACCCCGCTGTCGCTGGGGATCGAGACGCTGGGCGGCGTCATGACGAAGCTGATCGAACGGAACACCACGATCCCCGTTCGCAAGAGCGAGGTCTTCACCACCGCGTCCGACAGCCAGCCGAGCGTGGAGATCCACGTCCTTCAGGGGGAGCGCGAGATGGCGGGGGACAACCGGACCCTCGGGCGGTTCCATCTCGACGGGATCCCCCCGGCGCCCCGCGGCGTGCCGCAGGTCGAGGTGACCTTCGACATCGACGCGAACGGCATCCTCCACGTGAACGCGAAGGACAGGGGGACGCAGAAGGAACAGAAGATCACGATCACCGCGTCGACCGGGCTCGACAAGAAGGACATCGACAAGATGGTGACGGAGGCCGAGGCGCACGCCGAGGAGGACCGGAAGCGGAAGGCGGCGATCGAGGCGCGCAACCACCTCGACTCGCTGGTCTACAACACGGAGAAGACGCTGAAGGAGCACCGGGACAAGGTCCCGGCGGAGACGGCCGCCAAGGTCGAGGCCGCGCTCGCGGAGGCGAAGGAGGCCTTGAAATCCGGGGACGAGGCGACGCTCAAGTCCGCCGCGGAGAAGCTGATCCGCGAGTCCCACGCGCTCGCGGAGCACATGTACAAGCAGGCGTCCGCCGCGCCGGGCGGCGGATCGGCCGAAGGCGGGAAGGGGCCCGAGGGGGGAAAGGGACCCGAGGGCGATGTCGTGGACGCGGAATATGAAGATCCCGCCAGGAAGTAGGCGGGATTCACCACAACGTGAACCGCCGCAGCGGCCAACCGGCGGCGGGGAGAGGAGAAGGAGCATGGCGATCGTGCGGTTTTGGGACCCGATGAAGGAGCTGTCGTCGCTGCAGAACCGGATGAACCGCGTTTTCGAGGAGACCTTCGGGTCGCCCCTCTACCGCGGCGAGCAGCCGGGGGCCGGGACGTGGTCTCCCGCCGTGGACATCTTCGAGACCGGCGACGAGATCATCGTGAAGGCCGAGGTTCCCGGCGTGGCGAAGGACCAGATTCACGTCGAGGTGGAGAACGGGGTGCTCTCGCTCCGCGGGGAGCGGAAGTTCGAACGGGAGGTGAAGGAGGAGAATTACCACCGGGTGGAGCGCACCTACGGCGCCTTCCACCGCTCCTTCTCGCTGCCGGGCTCCGTGGACGCCGAAAAGGTCCGCGCCGAGATGAAGGACGGCATCCTCGAGGTGCGCCTCGGGAAGCGGGAGCAGGCGAAACCGAAGCAGATCTCCGTCGCCGTGAAGTGACGCGTCGCATCGTCGGGAATCCCCCGGGGGACCGCCCCGGGGGATCCGGCGGGGCGACCGGGAGAGGCTGATGGACCCGAAGAAGGATTACTACCGGATTCTCGGGGTTCCGGAAAGCGCCTCGGCGGAGGAGATCCGGAAGGCGTTCCGGCGGCTGGCGAAGAAGCATCACCCGGACGTGAACCCCGGCGACAAGGCGGCCGAGTCCCGTTTCAAGGAGGCGAACGAGGCCAACGAGGTCCTGAGCGACCCGAAGAAGCGGGGGGAGTACGACGCGATCCGTCAGGGGGGCTTCGCGGGCGGTTTCCCGGGCGCCGGGCCGTTCGGCGGCGCAGGGCGTGCCCCGGGAGGGTTCCAGGCGGAGTCGTTCGATTTCGGGGATCTCCTCGGCGACATGCTTCGCGGCGGCGGGACGAGGTTCTCCCACGCCGGCAGGGGGAGCGACATCCGGATCGAGCTTCCGGTCGATTTCCTCGACATGGTCCGGGGGGCGGTCCGGGAGATCCGGTATCGACGCCCCCGGACGTGCGCGCAGTGCGGAGGAACCGGACGCGTCGGGCGCCGGGGGTGCCCGTCCTGCTACGGACGCGGCGTGACCGAGGCCGACGAACGGGTCAAGGTCAAGATCCCGGCCGGCGCCCGGGACGGCGCCACGATCCGCGTTCCTTCCAAGGGGGAGGAACGGGCCGCCCCGGGGGAGAGCGGCGACCTGCAGGTCGAGCTGCGCATGCTCGCGCATCCGTTCTTCCGCAGGGAGGGGAACGACATCTTCCTCGACGCCCCGATCCGCTTCTCGGAGGCGGTCAAGGGGGCGAAGATCGAGGTCCCCACGATCGACGGTCCCGTCACGGTGACCATTCCCCCGGGCTCCTCCAGCGGGAGGAAACTGCGGCTGAAGGGAAGGGGGGTGCCGACCCCCGGCACGGCGGAGCGGGGGGACCAGTACGTCGTACTCCAGGTGGTCGTCCCGCCGGAGCGCCCGGAGGAGTTCCTTCGCCTGGTGGACCGGATCGCCGGGTTCGAGGAGACGGATCCCCGGGGTCATTGGAACTGAAACGTCTATAATGGAATCAATATGCGAAAGGGGAGGGACGGGGGGAATATGGGGAACACGCTGAAGACGACGATTCTGCTCGCGGTCCTTACGGTCCTGTTCGTGCTCGTGGGGAAGGCCATCGGGGGGCAGTCCGGGATGGTCTTCGCCTTCGGGCTGGCGATCGTGATGAACGTCGGGTCGTACTGGTTTTCCGACAAGATCGTGCTGCGGATGTACAGTGCGCGGGAGGTGACGGAAAGCGAGTCGCCGCAGCTCCACGGTATGGTTCGCCGGCTCGCCCTGGCGGCCGGGGTGCCGATGCCGAAGGTGTACATCATCCCCGAGGAATCGCCCAACGCCTTCGCCACGGGGCGGGACCCGGCCCACGCGGCGGTGGCGGCGACGGAAGGGATCCTGCGGGTGCTGTCGCCGGACGAGCTCGAAGGCGTGCTGGCCCACGAGATGGCCCACGTGCGCAACCGGGACATCCTCATCGGCACGGTGGCGGCCACCCTGGCGGGAGCGATCATGATGCTGGCGAACATGGCGCGCTTCGCCGCGATCTTCGGCGGCGGCCGCGACGACCGCGAGGGGGGCGGGGGGCTCCAGCTCCTGGTGATGGCGATCCTGGCGCCCCTCGGCGCGATGATGATCCAGATGGCCGTCTCCCGATCCCGCGAATACCTCGCCGACGAAACGGGGGCGCGTTTCTGCGGGAAGCCGGAGGCGCTGGCCCGGGCCCTCGAAAAGATCTCGGGTTGGTCCCGGCAGGTGCCGATGCATGCGTCTCCCGCGACCGCACACATGTTCATCATGAGCCCGCTGACCGGCGGCGGCCTCTTGAGCCTGTTCAGCACCCATCCGCCGGTGGAGAAGCGGGTTGAGCGCCTGATGGCGATGCGGGGGCGGACCACCTCATGATGGAAATCTCGTTCTACCGGGAGAAGCTCTCCGAGTCGGGGCACCGGATGCTGAACGCCTCGATCGAGGAGTCGCAGCGCAGGCACCATTACTATCTGGGCCTCGAGCATCTCTTCATCGCCTTCGCCGACCAGGAGAAGACGATCTTCCAGGAGCTGATGGCGGCGATCGGCCTGAACATGGAGGCGGTCCTCTATTCGCTGAACGAGCACCTGAACATCTCCCGGCAATACCTCGGCGTGGGCCTGAAGGTCCCCCCGGCGACGAAGCAGGTCTTCCGGGTGGCGTGGGAGACGGCGCAGCGGAACCGGCGCGCGCAGATCGACGCCTCCGACCTGTTCCTCGGGATCTTCCACGAGGTCCACTCCATCCCGGCGCGGATCCTGAAGAATTACGGCGTCGACCCGTCCGTGGCGCTCTCCCGGTTCGCCTCCCAGCTGAGGACCCGCGAGGAAAAGGTCGAGGAGTTCCGCAAGCGGTACGAACTCCCGGCGAACCTGCGGACCTTCGCCGTCAACCTGAACCTCCTTGCGCGGGAGGGAAAGATCCCGCCGATCATCGGGCGGGACGCGGAGATCGACCGGATCCTCGAGTACCTGTGTCACAAGGACCGGTCCAACTCGGTGATGATCCTCGGCGATCCGGGCGTCGGGAAGACCGCCGTGGTCGAAGGGCTGGCGATGCGGCTCGAGTACGAGCCGCACCGGGTGCCCGAGCGGCTCCGTGGGCACCACGTGGTGAACCTCCAGATGAACACGGTGGTGGCGGGGACCGTCTTCCGCGGGATGTTCGAGGACCGGATCGAGAAGGTGATCGCCGAGGTCCGGGAGCGGAANAACCTCATCCTCTTCATCGACGAGGCGCACACGCTGGTCGGCGCGGGCTCGGCCATGGGCGTCCCCTCCGACGCGGCGAACATCTTCAAGTCGGCGCTCGCACGGGGCGAGGTCCAGATGATCGGCGCCACGACGGTCACGGAGTACAAGGAGATCATCCAGGAGGACGAGGCGCTCTCCCGGCGCTTCCGGGTGGTGAAGATCGGGGAGCCGACCCTCGAGGAGACGCGGGAGATCCTGATGGGCCTAAAGCCCCGCCTCGAGGCGAATTACGGGGTGGAGATCCTGCACGAGGCGATCGATCTCGCCCTATCCATGTCCGACCGGTACGCCCGCTCCCTGCGCCTGCCCGACAAGGTGATCAACTGGCTCGACACGGCGTGCGTTCGCGTCGAGATCCGGGAGGGAGCGGAGAAGACCGTCACCGGGAAGGATGTCCTCGACGTGATCTCCTCCGAGACGAAGAACCCGCCGGACATCCTCCGCCGGGACGTGGCGGAACGGTTCCGGGACATCGAGGAGCGGATCTCGCGCCGACTGGTCGGCCAGAAGGAGGCGATCGCCGCGGTGGCCAAGTCGCTGCGGATGAACAAGGGGCCGCTCAAGGCGAACATCTACCGGCCGGACGGCGTGCTCCTCTTCCTCGGCCCCACGGGGGTCGGCAAGACGGAGATGGCCAAGGCCCTGGCGGAATACCTCTTCGGCGACGACCGGCAGATGATCCGCGTGGACATGTCCGAATACCGAGACGGCGCGCTCGCGGTCGACAAGCTGATCGGCATGCCGCGCGGGATCGTCGGGTCCGAACGGGGAGGGATCCTCACGAACCAGGTGAAGGACAACCCGTACTCCGTGGTCCTCCTCGACGAGATCGAGAAGGCCGACACCTATGTCCACAACCTCTTCCTCCAGGCGTTCGACGAGGGGTGGCTGACCGACGGGCGCGGAAAGAAGGTCTACTTCTCGGACACGATCATCATCATGACGAGCAACCTCGGGGCCGAGGAGCTGTCGAAGCTCACCCGGCCGATGGGGTTCGGCACGGGCGCGGTCGATTTCGAGCCGGTCCGCAAGGCGGTGCTGAAGGCGGCGGAGAACCGGTTCACGCCGGAATTCATCAACCGCCTCGACGACGTCATCGTCTTCACTCCCCTCTCCATCGACGAGGTGCGGAGGATCGCAGAGCTGTACCTCGACACGATCCGGAAGATGATGGCGGCCCACGGGAAATCGCTGGTCGTCTCCGATGCGGCGCTCGCCGCCCTCGCGCGCACGGGATTCTCCGTCAAGTACGGCGCGCGGTTCCTCAAGCGCGGCATCGACGAGAAGGTCAAGGTGCCCGTCACGCTGAAGTGGAGAGAATCCGACCACTTCCTCGTCGAGGAGGTCGACGGGGAGCCGGTCGTCATCACGCAGAAGGTGCCGGTCTGATGGCGGAAGAGAAGGAAGAGAAGGAAGAGAAGGGGTTCAAGGTGATCGACCGCCGGGGGCGGGAGGAGGCGTCTTCGCCGCCTTCCACGGGAAAAACAGACCCGGCGGGCACGGAAGGGAACTTTCCTCCGGGGGCGGGTGTCCAAGAAGAAAAAGGCCGCGAGGGGGAAGGACGATCCCCCCTGGGAGTTCCCCGGTTCCTCGACCTCGTTCAGTCGCTTCAGGTGGGGGCGATGGTCGGCCTCGGGATGGTGCAGGGCCCCGACGGGAAGCGCCCGCCGGTCGACCTGCCCGCCGCCAAGGATGCCATCGACCTCCTCGGGATTCTCCAGGAGAAGACGAAGGGGAACCTGACGAAGGAAGAGGAAGAGGTCCTCCGGGAGGGGTTGTACCATCTCCGCATGGGGTACATGGCGATGGCGAACGCACCCCCGGCCGGTCACGGAAAGGGAGGAAATCAACGGTGATTCGCAAAAGCAGGGTCGTCGTCCTCGTGCTCGCGGCGGTGGCCGCCGGGCTCGTCCTTTCGGCGGGCTTCAATTTCTCTCCGATCGCCCGCGCCCTCTGGGGCGACAAGGAGAAGCCGGCGGTCGTCCTTCCCGCGGCGGCGGGAGTTCGGATGGTCCCCGTGGACATCCCGCAACTCTTCAAGGAGGTCTCCCCGGCGGTCGTCAACATCTCCACCACCCAAGTGGTGAAGCTCAACCGTCCCCGGGTGCGCAATCCGTTCGGCCAGCAAGACCCGTTCGACGATTTCTTCAATAACTTCTTCGGGCGCCTGCCGAAGGAGCAGAAGCGCAAATCGCTCGGATCGGGGTTCATCGTCTCTCCGGACGGCTACATCCTCACGAACAACCACGTGGTGGAGAAGGCCGACGAGGTGACGGTGACCCTCCTCGACAAGGAGGAGTTCAAGGCGAAGGTCGTCGGGAACGACCCCAAGACCGACATCGCGCTGATCAAGATCGACGCGAAGAAGACGCTTCCACACGTGGAGCTGGGCGACTCCGAGAAACTCGATGTGGGCGAGTGGGTGGTGGCGATCGGCAACCCGTTCGGGCTCGGCCACACGGTGACGACCGGGATCGTCAGCGCGAAGGGGCGGATCATCGGCTCCGGGCCGTACGACGACTTCATCCAGACGGACGCCTCGATCAACCCGGGGAACTCGGGCGGCCCCCTGTTCAACCTGCGGGGGGAGGTCGTCGGGATCAACACGGCGATCATCCAGGGGGGGCAGGGGATCGGCTTCGCGACGCCGATCCAGTTGGCCAAGTCGGTCCTGGACCAGCTGAAGAACAAGGGGAAGGTGACGCGCGGGTGGCTCGGGGTCTACATCCAGCGGATCACCCCCGAGGCGGCGGAGAACCTGGGTCTTGCCGACCGGCGCGGCGCGTTGGTGTCCGACATCACCTCCGGCGGTCCCGCGGAAAAGGCCGGGATCCGCTCCGGCGACGTGATCGTCGCGTTCAACGGCAAGGAGATCAGGGACGAGCACGAGCTGCCGCCGATCGTGGCCTCGACGAAACCGGGGAAGGACGTGAGCCTGCGGCTGATCCGGGATGGGAAGGAGATCTCCCTCACGGTGACGATCGCCGAGATGCAGGGGGAGCCCGGGAAGCCGGCCGGCGGGCAGGAGCTGTCGAAGGATCTGGGCCTGTCGGTCCAGGAGATCACCCCCGAGATCGCGCAGCGGTTCGACCTCGAGAATACGAAGGGCGTGGTGGTGACGGGGGTCGAGGACGGCAGCCCCGCGGAGGATGCGGGTTTCCAGGCGGGAGACATCGTCCGGCAGGTCAACAAACGCGTGGTCGCAAGCGCGGCCGAGTTCGCGAAGCTGGTGGAGAAGTTCAAGACCGACAAGACGATCCTGTTCCTGGTGGAGCGGGGCGACGCCCGGCTCCTCCTGACGGTCAAGAAAAAGTAGGCGGGGCGGCCCGCGTCCGTGGGAGCGACGTGATATCCCTCGACAAGCTCACCGTGAAGTCCCAGGAGGCGCTTCAGGAGGCGGTCCGTTTCGCCTCCGAGCGCGGCCACGCCGAGGTGGAGGCGGAGCACCTCTTCTGCGCCTTCCTGCGGCAGGAAGGGGGCGTCGCGGGGGGCCTGCTCGCCCGGACAGGGGTTTCCCCGCAGCGGCTCCTCGCGGAGGCCGAGGGGCTCCTTGCATCGCTGCCGAAGGTGTCCGGGGCGGTGACACGGGGGCTCTCGCCCCGTCTCGAGCCGCTGTTCCGGCGCGCCCTCTCCGAAGCGGACGCCTTCAAGGACGAATTCGTTTCCGCGGAGCACTTCCTCCTCGCCTTTTCCTCGGAGCCCGGAAAGGTGGCCGACCTCCTGCGGAAGCACGGTGTGACGCGCGAGGCGCTCCTCTCCGCGCTGACCGCCATCCGCGGGAGCCAGCGGATCACGGACGAGAATCCCGAGGCGAAGTATCAGGCCCTCGATAAATATTGCAGGGACCTGACGGATGCGGCCCGGCGCCAGAAGCTCGACCCGGTCATCGGCCGGGACGACGAGATCCGGCGCGTGATCCAGGTCCTCTCCCGCCGCACGAAGAACAACCCCGTCCTCATCGGCGAACCCGGCGTGGGGAAGACCGCGATCGTGGAGGGGCTCGCCCAGCGGGTGGTCGCCGGGGACGTCCCCGAGGGGCTCAAGGAGAAGCGGGTCCTCGCGCTCGATCTCGGGGCGCTCATCGCGGGGGCGAAGTACCGCGGCGAGTTCGAGGACCGGTTGAAGGCGGTCCTCAAGGAGATCACCGCCGCCGAGGGGAAGGTGATCCTCTTCATCGACGAGCTGCACACCCTGGTGGGGGCGGGGAAGGCGGAGGGGGCGATGGACGCCTCCAACATGCTGAAGCCCGCCCTGGCGCGGGGGGAACTGCGGTGCGTCGGCGCGACCACCCTCGACGAGTACCGGAAGTACGTCGAGAAGGATGCCGCGCTGGAGCGGCGCTTCCAGCCGGTTCCCGTGGGCGAGCCGTCGGTCGAGGACACGATCGCCATCCTCCGGGGCCTCAAGGGCCGCTACGAGGTGCACCACGGCGTGCGGATCAAGGACTCCGCGCTGATCGCCGCTGCGACCTTGTCCCACCGGTACATCTCCGACCGGTTCCTCCCCGACAAGGCGATCGACCTGGTCGACGAGGCGGCGTCGCGCCTGAAGATCGAGATCGACTCGGTCCCCACCGAGATCGACGAGGTGGAACGCCGCAAGACCCAGCTCGAGATCGAGCGGCAGGCGCTGTTGAAGGAGACCGATCCTGCGTCGCGGGAGCGGCTTTCCGGAATCGATTCCGAGTTGTCGGGGCTCTCCGGGACGATCGCCGGGCTTCGCGCGCGGTGGGAGGCGGAGAAGAAGGAGATCAACGGGAACCGGGCGGTGAAGGAACGGATCGAGCAGACCCTCCAGGAGATGCAGCGGGCGGAGCGGGAGGGGAATCTCGAGAAGGCGTCGCAGCTGAAGTACGGAGTACTCCCGGCCCTGCGCAGGCAGGTCGAGGAGGCGTCGCGGGCGTCGGAAGGCGCGAAGGACCGCCTCCTCAAGGAGGAGGTGGACGAGGAGGACGTGGCCCAGATCGTCTCCCGGTGGACCGGGATCCCCGTCTCGCGACTGGTGGAAGGGGAGGTGCAGAAGCTCCTCCACATGGAGGAACGCCTTTCCGCAAGGGTGGTGGGACAGGATGAGGCGGTGGGGCTCGTGGCCAACGCCGTGCGCCGTGCCCGGTCGGGGCTGAAGGATCCGCGCCGCCCGATCGGGTCGTTCCTCTTCCTCGGGCCGACGGGCGTGGGAAAGACGGAGCTCGCGCGGGCCCTCGCGCAGTTCCTGTTCGACGACGAGGCCGCCATGGTGCGGCTCGACATGTCGGAGTACATGGAGAAACATTCGGTCGCCCGGATGATCGGCGCGCCGCCGGGGTATGTGGGGTACGAGGAAGGGGGTGCCCTCACCGAGGCGATCCGGCGGAAGCCGTACGCGGTGATCCTGTTCGACGAGGTCGAGAAGGCGCACCCCGACGTCTTCAACATCCTGCTCCAGGTCCTCGAGGACGGGCGGCTGACCGACGGGCAGGGGCGGACCGTGGATTTCCGCAACGCCGTGATCATCCTCACCTCCAACGTGGGCTCTCATTGGATCCAGGAACTCGCGGGAAAAGGGGAAGAAGTGATCCGCGACCGGGTGATGGAGGAGCTTCGCCGCGGCTTCCGGCCGGAGTTCCTGAACCGGCTTGACGAGATCGTCCTGTTCCACTCCCTCGGGAAGGAGGAGCTCTCCCGGATCGTGGAGATCATGGTGCGGGAGCTGAACGACCGTCTCGCCGACCGGAAGATCTCGATCACCCTCACCCCCGCGGCGAAAGTGCGAATCGCCGAGATCGGTTTCGACCCCGCCTACGGCGCCAGGCCGTTGCGCCGCGCCCTTCAGAAACGGATCCAGGATCTCCTCGCGCTGCGCATCCTCGAGGGGGAATTCCTCGAAGGGGACCGGGTGACGGTGGACGTCGACCCGAAAGCGGGCTTCACCTTCACCCATTCCGCCTCTTAGTGCTCCCCCGGTACTCCTCCTTGGGCTATTGACAACGGGTTCCGTTGCTTATAATTTGATTTGAAAACAGCGTTTGAAAAGGTACTCTTCGATGGCTTCCGCCGTCTCCTTCCTCGCTCCGGCAAAACTGAACCTTTCCCTCCAGGTCTTCGGGAAACGGCCCGACGGGTACCACCACATCCGTTCCGTCATGGTGCCGGTCTCCCTGTACGACGAGGTGACGGTGGAGGAGGCCCCCCCGGGGATCGCCGTCGAATGCGACGCGCCGGGGGTCCCGACGGACGACACGAACAGCTGCCACAAGGCCGCCGCCCTCTTCTTCGCGTGGGCGGGAATCCCCCCAGGGATTCGGATCCGGATCCGGAAGACGATTCCCGCCGAGTCGGGGCTGGGCGGCGGGAGTTCCGACGCGGCGTCGGCGCTGAAGGGATTGATCGCGCTGACCGGAAGGCACCCCCCCGCGGGGGAACTGTGCGGGATGGCGTCCCGCGTCGGGGCGGACGTTCCCTTCTTCCTGCCGGGCGGCGCCGCCCTCGTGGAAGGGTTCGGCGAGCGGCTCACCCCCTTGCCGTGGGACGTTCCGTTTCACGCGGTCATCGTGCGTCCCGCCTTCGGGTTTTCCACCCGGGATGCGTACGCCCGGCTCGGGCGTGAACCGGGCGACCCTCCCCCCGCGGGCTCCGTCCCTTCCTTCCGGACCTTTTCGGACGTGGCGGCCGTCGTCCGGAACGATTTCGAGGCGGCGTGGGGGTCTTCGCATCCGGAGATCGCGGCGATCCGGCGGGAACTGATCTCCGCGGGAGCGGCGGCGGCGGGGTTGTCGGGGAGCGGATCGGCGGTGTTCGGCCTCTTCGCGTCGGAAGGCGCGGCGCGGGAGGCCCGGGGGAAATTGTCGCGAAACGGCGAAGGGGGAGAGGGGCGACGGGTTTTCGTCGCAAGGAGCGTCTAGTGCAGCGAACGGGAAGGGGGCCAGGATGCGGATCACCGAGGTAAAGGTCTTTCCGGTGTCGGACAACGAGAAGCTGAAAGGGTATGCCACGATCATCTTCGACGACTGCTTCGTCGTCCGCGACCTCAAGATCATCCAGGGGAACGCCGCCCTGTTCGTCGCGATGCCGAGCAAGAAGACGAAGGACGGCACGTACCGGGACATCGCCCACCCGTTGAACTTCGAGACCCGGCGGATGATCGAGGATGCCGTGATCGGGGAGTACGAGCGGGAAACCGGCGTCGTCCTTGACGGGATCGTGGCCGCCCGCTAAAATCGCGGTGCGCTGGGAGGTCGTCTAACGGCAGGACAGGGGCCTTTGGAGCCTCCGATGAAGGTTCGACCCCTTCCCTCCCAGCCACGCCGGGGGCGGGGCCCCGGGGGGGCGGCCGAATAGCACTTGCCAACCGCCCCCCCTTCGGGATAACATTCACTCTTTTCGGCGAAATGTCCTCCGGATACAGGGGAGTTGCGTGACTCGACTGAAGGTTTTCACCGGGAACGCGAACCCGGATCTCGCAAAGGAGATCTGCGCGTACCTCTGCATCCCGCTCGGATCCGCGGTCATCAAGCGGTTCAGCGACGGCGAGGTGAACGTCGAGATCCGGGACAACGTCCGCGGGGTGGACGTCTTCATCATCCAGCCCACCTGTCCCCCGGTGAACGACCACCTGATGGAACTGCTGATCCTGATGGACGGCCTGAAGCGCGCCTCGGCGAAGCGGGTGACGGCGGTCCTCCCGTATTACGGGTACGCGCGGCAGGACCGGAAGGTCCTCCCCCGGGCGCCGATCACGGCGAAGCTCGTCGCCGATCTGCTTACCGCGGCGGGGGTGTCGCGGCTGCTCACGATGGACCTCCACGCCGGGCAGATCCAGGGGTTCTTCAACATCCCGGTGGACCACCTCTACTCGGCGCCGGTGTTGCTCGAGCACATCAAGGCGAACTACGGGAACGACATCGTGATCGTCTCCCCCGACGCCGGGGGCGTCGAGCGGGCGCGCGCCTTCGCCAAGCGCCTTTCCGCCTCCCTCGCCATCATCGACAAGCGGCGGCTGGCGCCCAACGTGGCCGAGGTGATGAACATCATCGGCGAGGTCGACGGGAAGACGGCCATTCTGCTCGACGACATGGTCGACACGGCGGGAACGCTGGCCCAGTCCGCCGGCGCCCTTCGGAGCAAGGGGGCGAAACATATCTACGCCTGCGCGACCCACGCGGTCCTGTCGGGTCCCTCCATCGAGCGGCTCGAGAAGTCGGAGATCGAGGAGCTCGTGGTGACCAATACGATCCCTCTGGGCACCAAGGCGGCGTGCAAGAAGCTTCGCGTCCTCACGGTGGCGCCTCTGCTGGGCGAGGCCATCAAGAGGATCCACTTCCAGGATTCGGTCAGCTCGCTGTTCGTATAAGAGGAGAGAGAAGATGGCGATGATGGAATTGGCGGCGGTCCGCCGCCGGGACACGGGGAAGGAGATCAACCGGAAGCGGCGCGCCGGGGGGAAGGTTCCCGGCGTGATCTACGGGAAGGGGCTCGAGACCCGTTCGATCGAGTTCGAGCGGAAGATCCTCGAGAAGTTCCTCCACACGGCGCGTCGCGGGACCGTGATCGTCAAGATGACCGTGCAGGACGGCGCCGACGGGAAAGAGTCGTACGCGGTCCTCAAAGAGGTGCAGACCCACCCCTTGACGGACCGGATCACCCACGTCGATTTCTACGAGGTGGCCCTCGGGAAGAAGTTCCGCGTCGAGGTCCCGCTGCGGGTCAAGGGGAAGGCGGTCGGCATCGAGATGGGAGGGGTCCTCGAGGTGGTCACGCGGAGCCTCGAGGTCGAGTGCACGCCGGACCACGTCCCCGAGTTCCTCGAACTCGACGTCACCTCGCTCGGGCTCGGCCAGTCGCTCCACCTTGCGGACGTCCGTTTCCCCGAGGGGGTCGTTCCGACCGAGAAGGACCTTCGGATGACGCTGGCGGCGGTCCACACGCCGAAGGCCGAGGTCGCGCCGGCGGCGGTCGAGGCGGCGGTGGAAGGGGTCGAGGCGGCCAGCGTGGCGGAGGCCGGAGGGAAGGAAGAGAAGCCGGAAAAGGAAACGAAGAAGAAGGAGTAGCCTCCCACGCGACTCATCGTCGGATTGGGGAACCCGGGGAGGCGGTACGCCGCGACGCTCCACAACGCGGGGTTCCTGGCGATCGACCGGATCGCCGGTGCGCTGGGAGCGGGGTGGCGGACGGCCGGAGAAGCTTCTCTGGGTTCCTGCGAGATCGGGGGGCGACGGGTCGTCCTCGTCAAGCCGATGACGTTCATGAACCTGTCCGGCGACGCGGTGGCTCCCCTCTACCGGAAGCACGCCGACGGGCCGGGGGACCTGGTGGTCCTCCACGACGACCTCGATCTTCCGGCCGGCGAGGTGAGGCTCAAGCGCGGCGGGGGCACGGGCGGCCACAACGGTTTGCGCTCGCTCAAGGAACGTCTCGGGACCGCCGATTTCCTGCGGATCCGCCTGGGGATCGGGCGGCCCCCCGCGGGGGTGGACCCGGCCGACTACGTTCTGACCCCCCCGGCCCCCGACCAACGCCGCCCGTTCGAAGAGGCGGTCGCCGCCGCCGGCGAGGCGGTCGCCGACATCGCAAGGCTCGGTTTCGACAAGGCCATGACGCGCTGGAACGCGCGGAAGGACAGCCAGACCCGGCCGGAATCCCCGGCGGGGAACATACTCCTTGCTCCCGGCGAAGCGTCCGGGGGCTCGATCAGCCGAAAGGAGGCAAGATCGCAAGATGACACCGAAGAGGTATGAAACCGCCATCCTGTTCGATCCCGAACTCCCGGAAGACGCGAGGAAAGAGTTCCTCGGAAAGCTCTCCGGGATCGTCGCCGGCTACAAGGGCGAGGTTCTGAAGACCGACGACTGGGGGAACCGCAAGCTCGCCTACACGATCCGGAAGAGAAGCAACGCGTTCTACACCTTTCTCCTCTACACCGGGAACCGCGGCGTCGTCGAGGAGGTCGAGCGCAACATCAAGATCTTCGAGGGTATTCTCCGCCACCTGACCACCGTGCACACCGCTGCGCTTGCGCCGAAGGTCGAGGCGGCCGCACCCACCGCGGCGGATGCGCCCGCGGACTCCGGGACGCCCGCACCCGAAACGCCCCAGGCGCCCGCGGCCCCCGCGGAAGCCTGACGGGCGGGGCAAGGGAGGGTTCCGATGGTCACCTTCAACCGTGTCATCCTCGCCGGCAACCTCGTGCGGGATCCCGAGACGCGCTTTCTCCCTTCCGGGGTGGCCGTGACCAGCTTCAGCATCGCGGTGAATCGCCGGTACAAGTCGAACAACGAGGTCAAGGAGGAGGTCTCCTTCTTCGATGTCTCGGTGTTCGGGAAGACGGGCGAGAACTGCGCGGAGTACCTGTCCAAGGGGCGGCCCGTACTGGTCGAGGGGCGCCTGCGCCAGCGAAGTTGGGAGACCGACGGCGTGAAGCGGAGCAAGATCGAGGTCGTGGCGGACAACGTCCAGTTCCTCGGTGGACCGCGCGGCGCGTCGGCCGAGCCTTCCGCACCGTCCGCTGCGGCGCCCGAATCGCAAGACGACGATATCCCGTTCTGAAAAAATACGATCCGGATTCCAAGGAGGTAACACCCGATGAGCACCCCGTACAAGCCCCGCCCGTCGTCCGGTCCCCGTCGCGACGACCACCGCGGCCCGGCCGGAGGAGGGAAGAAGCGGTACATCCGCAAGAAGTTCTGCCGCTTCTGCGCGGAGAAAGAGCTCGCGATCGACTACAAGAACGCGTACATGATCAAGCAGTTCGTCTCCGAGCGCGGGAAGATCGTCCCCCGCCGCATCACCGGGAACTGCGCGAAGCACCAGCGGAAGCTGACGGTGGAGATCAAGAAGGCGCGGATTCTCGCGCTGATCGCCTTCACCGCCACGCAGGTCCGGTAGGGGCGCCCCGATGAAAATCATCCTGCGCGAAGACGTGGAAAAACTGGGAAAGGCCGGCGAGGTCGTCAAGGTCAAGGACGGATTCGGGCGGAACTACCTGATTCCGCGCAAGCTGGCGGTTCTGGCGAACGTGCGGAACATGAAGGCCCTCGATCACGATCGGCGGACGATCGAGACGCGGGCGAAGAAATCGAGGAAGACCGCCGAGGCGACGGCGGCGGCGCTGTCCGCCGTCTCCCTCACCCTTCCCGCGAAGGCGGGGGAGGAGGGGAAGCTGTTCGGCGCCATCACTTCGCGGGACATCGCGGAGGCGCTCGGGAAGGTCGGCCTGACCGTCGACCGGAAGTCGATCCAGCTCGCCGACCCGATCAAGCAGTTGGGCGACTACAAGGTGAAGATCCGGGTGGCGGCCGACGTTCTCCCCGAGATCTCCGTCAGCGTGGTGCCCGAAGCGTAGCCCCGCACCGCATCACCGAATCCACTCCGGACGGGGGGCGTCGATGAACGAGAATCGCGGCACGACGCCGGGCGGCGGCGACGCCTCCCTCCGGGTTCCTCCCCACGACCTCCACGCCGAGCAGGCCGTCCTTGCGTCGGTCCTGCTGAACAACGACCTGATCAACGGCGTGATGGAGATCCTGCGCCCGGGGGATTTCTACCAGGGGGCCCACCGGATCCTCTACGAGGCGATGATCGGCCTCTACGACCGCGGGCGCCCCATCGACCAGCTCACCCTGTCCGCGACGCTGAAGGACAGGAACGCCGAGCAGCAGGTCGGCGGGCTCTCCTACCTCTCCGAGATCGTCACCTCCGTCCCGATCTCCGACAACGTCGTGCACTACGCGCGCATCGTGAAGGAGAAGGCGATCCTCCGCAAGACGATCACCGCCGCGCAGGAGATCTCCGCCGCCGCATTCCAGGGGGTCGCCGACATCGACGTCTTCCTCGACCGGACCGAGCAGGCGATCTTCGCCATCGCCGAGGAGAAGATCCGGCCCTCCTACTACGCGATGGGCGAGATGGCCCGCGAGGCGATGAAGGAGATCGAGGAGGCGTACGAACGGAAGGAGCGGATCACCGGCGTCGCTTCCGGGTTCCGGGACCTGGACCAGGTCACGGCGGGGTTCCAGCGATCCAACATGATCGTCGTGGCGGCCCGGCCGGGGATGGGAAAGACCTCGCTCTGCCTCAACGTGGCGGTGAACGCCGCGACGCGTCAGAAGCTGCCCGTGGCGATCTTCTCCCTCGAGATGAGCCGCCAGGAGCTCGCGATGCGGATGATCTGCTCCGAGGCGCGCGTCAACTTCCAGCGGCTTCGCACGGGGCACCTGGCGCAGGAGGAGGTCAACCGGCTGGTCGCCGCCGTGGGGAAGCTCTCCGAGGCGCCGATCTACACCGACGATTCGGGGACGCTGTCGGCCATGGAGCTCCGGGCGAAGGCGCGGCGGCTCAAGAAGGAACGCGGCATCGGGATGATCATCGTCGACTACCTGCAGCTGATGCACGGCTCCAACACCCGGCAGAACTCCGAAAACCGGGTGCAGGAGGTCTCCGAGATCTCGCGCTCCATGAAGTCGCTGGCCAAGGAGCTCAACATCCCGGTGGTCGCGGTCTCCCAGCTCAGCCGCGGGGTGGAGAACCGGACCGACAAGCGGCCGCAGATGGCGGACTTGCGGGAATGCGTCACGGGGGACACTCTTGTCCTGACCACCGACGGCGGCCGGATGCCGATCCGGGAACTGGTCGGGAAACAGGTCGACGTGTGGGCCATGTCGGCGGAGGGACGCATTATCCCGGCGAAGAGCGAGTGCGTCTGGTCGGTAGGCGAGAAGCCGGTGATGCGCGTCGTCCTCGCGAGCGGCCGCACGATCCGGGCGACTCCGGAGCACCTGCTCTACGGTCCAGGTGTGTGGACCCGCGTCGGGGACCTGAAGCCCGGCGATCGGCTTGCCGTCGCGCGGACCGTCCCGGAGCCGGAACAGCCGGTGGTCTGGCCCGGGGAACATATTGCGCTGCTTGGCCACCTCGTCGGTGACGGCAGTTTCCTCGTCAACCAACCGCTGCGCTACACCACGGCCTCGGAGGAAAACAGCCGGGTTGTCTCGGAGGCGGCGCAAGGCGCTTTCGGTTGCACGGTGAAGCGCTACGCGGGGCGGGGAAACTGGCACCAATTGCTCATCACCGGAAACGGGAATCGGTGGCATCCTGCCGGAGTGAACCGGTGGCTGCGTGATCTCGGCATCTTCGGACAGCGGTCCCACGACAAGCGGCTGCCGGCTGACGTGTTCCGTTTCGGCAACGTACAAGTTGGGCTCCTTCTTCGTCACCTATGGGCGACGGACGGGTGTATTTCGTGCCGAAGCGCAGGATCGAAGGGATCCGCCCGTGTCTACTTCAGCACGGCGAGCGAGGGATTGGCCTGCGACGTGGCCGCGCTTCTGCTCCGGCTCGGCATCGTCGCCCGGATTCGCAGCGTGCTGAAGACCGGCTACCGGCCGGTGTTTACGGTGGATGTATCCGGGGCGGAGCAGCAAGCCCGCTTCCTGGATGCGGTAGGAGCGTTCGGTCCACGTGTCGCGCCGGCGCAACGTCTTCGGGCCGAACTGGAAACAGTGATGCCGAATACCAACATCGATACGCTTCCCATGGAAGTGTTCGCCCAGGTGAAGGCGGCGATGCAGGAACGGGGGATTTCCCAACGGACGATGGCGGCGATGCGGGGGACTTCCTACGGAGGGAACTCCCACTTCGCGTTCGCTCCGTCCCGGGAGGTCGTGGCGGGATATGCGGCGATATTGGAGGATGACGTTCTGCGGCGGTGGGCGGAAAACGACCTGTTCTGGGATCGCGTTGTCGAGGTTCGGCCGGGTGGGGTGGAGGAGGTTTTCGATCTCACGGTGCCCGGGCCGGGATCTTGGCTCGCCGACGGTGTTATCAGCCACAACTCCGGGGCGATCGAGCAGGACAGCGACCTGATCCTGTTCGTCTACCGCGAGGAGATGTACAGCAAGGAAAAGACGCCGCAGGACGCGAAGGGGATCGCCGAGATCATCGTGGGAAAGAACCGGAGCGGCCCGATGCGCGACGTGAAGCTCGCCTTCCTCTCGCAGTTCACGCGCTTCGAGGACCTGGCGCAGGACCTCGAGTAGGAAAGCGCCTTCACCTGGACGTTCCCTGCTGCCTGCCGCCTTCCCCGAGCAGGGATCGGATCTTCGGAAGGGCGTCCTGGCCGGCTTTCTCCCCCTCCAGGATCGCCTCGTGGCGCCTCGTGAAGTCGCCGGAGGCGATGTGCCCCACATTCGGCTGGATGACCACGTCGGCCCGGGAGAGCTGGACCGCGGCGATCTTCGCGTACATCACGTTGATCGACTGGAAGATCGTGTCCAGCGTCGTCTCGGGGATGACGCCGGCGACTCCCCCGGTGATGTCGACCGCGATCACCACGTCCGCCCCCAACCGGCGCGCCGCGTCCACCGCCACCGGGCTCACCACGCCGCCGTCCACGTACGTCCGGTCTCCGATCCGCACCGGGCGGAAGACGCCGGGGATGGAGCAGCTCGCGCGCACCGCCGAGCCCGTGTTCCCCTTTCCGAACACCATCTCCTCGCCGGAGCCGATGTCGGTGGCCACCGCGTAGAAGGGGATTCGCATCTTCTCCATCGTCGCGCCGCGCACCATCCGGTTGACGTACGTCTCGAGCTTCTCCCCCTTCACGAACCCGTTGTCGGGAACGGTCAGGTCCGCGATCTCCCCCTTTTCGAGCCCCATGGCGATCTTCTGCAGGTCGTAGGCGGGGTACCCGTAGGCGTACAGGGATCCGACGAAGCTCCCCACGCTGGTCCCCACGATCATGTGGATGGGGACGCGGTTCGCTTCGAGGACCTTCAGCACCCCGACGTGGGCGAATCCCTTGGCCGCTCCGGCTCCCAGCACGAGGGCCACCTTGACGGCTTTGCGGGGCGGCTCTACCGGGACCGGTTTCACTTCGCGCCCCGCGCACGAGGCGAGCAGCAGGAGCAGGAGGAACGGGAAGGCGGCGTTTCGCGGGCGTCCGACGGGCATCGGGATCCTCCGTTCACGGAAACAGGGTGGGGCGGCCCTCCGCGGAGGGGAAGCCGCGAACGATGAATTTCGACAGAAGGGATTTCGCGGCCAGGACCGCGGGAACGACGGCGTCCCCCGCCGCGATCCGCGCGGCGATCGCCGACGCAAGCGCGCAACCGGTGCCGTGCGGATCGCCGCGGCGTGCGCTGTCCGGCGGAAGGAGCGTGGTCCGGCCGCCGGAAAAGACGATGTCGGTCCCCCGGCGTCCCTTCCACGGGAAGTGGCCTCCCTTGAGGACCACGGAGGCTCCGGTGAGGTCGGAGAGCTCCCCCGCGGCTTCCGTCGCGTCGGCGAACGATCCGATCCGGCGGTCCAGGATCTTCTCCGCCTCCGTGAGGTTGGGGGTCAGCACCGTGGCGCGCCGGAGCAGCTGCCGATACGCGGGCAAGGCGGACGGGGAGAGGAGCAGCGCCCCGGAGGAGGAGCGCAGCACGGGGTCGACGACGAAGGGGAGGTCGCGGTGCGCGGCGGCGAAGGAGAGGATCGCCTCCGCGGCGGCGCGGGTTCCCACCATCCCGACCTTGGCGGCCCTGAGGAGGAAACTCTTCGCGGCGGCGGCAAGCGATTCATCCAGGACGTCCCGCGGGACGGCCGCGAAGCGGGAGAACGAGGCGGTGGTCTGCACCGTGAGGCACGAGACGACCGCGCACGCGTGAGCCCCGGCCGCCGCCGCCGCCCGGGAGTCCATCGTCACCCCGGCGCCGCCGGTCGGGTCGAACCCGCCGAACGCCAGGATCACCGGTGCCGCGATTCGTTTTCCCATGGAGCTCACCGTTCCTTCCTCTTCCGGGTTTTCGGCGCGATTTCGAGCTCGGCGACCTTCTTCCGCAGCGTGTTCCGGTGAATCCCCAGGATCGCCGCCGCGCGGATCTGGTTCCCCCCCGTGGCCTCGAGGACGACCTTCACCAGGGGACGCTCCACCTGGCGGACGAACAGGTCGTGAAGCCGCGTCTCGGCGTNGAGCGCCGGTCCGAGCCGCAAGAGGAACTCGCGGATCCGCTCCTCGACCAGCTGCTCCATCGGCGAGGAGGAGGTGTCCGGCCCGCCTTCCGCCCTGGCGAGCTCGCGCGCCACGTCGTCGCGGCGGAGCAGCTTCCCCGCGGAAAGGACCGCCAGCCGCTGGATGAAGTTCTCGAGTTCCCGCACGTTTCCCTTCCACGGGTGCGCCGTGAGCTCCTCGAGCGCCTCCCTGGAGAACGAACGAGGAGGGCGGGAGAGGAGGGCGCAATATTTCCGCAGAAAGTAGTCCGCGAGGAGAGGGATGTCCTCCTTCCGCTCCGCAAGGGAGGGGACGCGAAGGGGGAAGACGTTCAACCGGTCGAAGAGGTCCACGCGGAACGTCCCGTCGGCCACCATCTTCCTCAAGTCGCGGTTCGTGGCCGCGATGATCCCCCCGCGGAACTTCCGTCCCAGGTTGGAGCCCACGGGGGTATACTCCCGCTCCTGCAGGACGCGCAGCAGCTTGGCCTGCAGGTCGAGAGGCGTGTCGCCGATCTCGTCGAGGAAGAGGGTCCCGTCCATGGCGGCCGCGAGTTTCCCCTCCCGTGCGCCTTCCGCTCCGGTGAACGCCCCCTTCTCGAAGCCGAACAGCTCCGACTCCTGCAAGTCGCGGGGGATCGCCGTCGTGTTCACCGCGACAAACGACCCCTTCCGGCTCCCCAGGTCGTGGATGCACCGGGCGATCAGCTCCTTCCCGACTCCGCGCTGTCCGAGCAGCAGGATGGGGGCGTCGGATCCCGCCACCTTCCCCACGCTCTGGAACAGTTCGAGGAGGACGCGGCTCTTTCCGACGATCCGGGAGGATCCCCACTCCTCCTGCTCTCCGGGGCGGAACGGGCGCTCGCGGGAGGAGGCTTCGCTGGCGACGTCCCGAAGCAGTTCCTCGATGCGGGACAGGTCGAACGGCTTGGTGATGAACTCGGCGGCGCCGGCGCGGGTGGACCGGGCGGCCACGTCGGGCCGCGTCACGGCGGTCATGATGAAGAAGCGGGTGGAGGATTTACGCGCCTGGACGCGTTCGAGCACCTCGATCCCTTCCACGCCGGGCATCCGTATGTCGATGAAGGCGGCGGCGTACTGGTTCTTCCCCAGCAGGGCGAGCGCCTGCTCTCCGTCCACGGCGAGGTCCGTGGCGAACCCCATCCCCGTGACGGCCTTCCGGAGGACCCAGCGGATGCTCTCGTCGTCGTCGGCGATCAGGACCTTCTTCACGGTGCGGCCTTTCTCCCCAGGTCGACCGGGAGGGATATCTTCACCGTGGTCCCCGCTCCGGGGGAGGAGCGGATCTCCAGCTTCCCTCCGAGACGCGTCAGCGCCTGCCGGGCCATCACCAGCCCGAGCCCCGTGCCTCGTGCCTTGGTGGTGTAAAAGGGGAGGAGCGCCTTGCGCAATTCCTCCCCGGTCATCCCCGCCCCGCTGTCGGCGATCTCGACCTCGAGGAAGGAGCGCTTCCTGCCCCGGCCTCGGGCGAAGCGGTAGTTGACGTTCATCCGCGCCTCGATCCTCACCGTTCCCGCGCGTTCGATCGCCTCCACGGCGTTCTTCAATACGTTGAGGAGAGCCCGGTAGACCGTGTCCGGGTGTCCGGAAACCGGGGGGAGGCTCGGGTCCACGCGGAGCTCGAACCGGACCTCCTTCCCCTGCGCCCGGGCCTCGGAGAGGAGCAGTTGCTCCGCCTCCCGGAGCAGGGGGGGGAGGGCGAACGGCCGCGGGGGCGGCGGGGCCTTCCCCATCTCCAGCATCTTCTCCACCAGATCGTTGATCCTCTGCGCCTCGCGCAGGATCAACCGGACCCCCTCGGCGCGGTCCTCGTCCGGACCTTCCCCGCGAAGGATCCATTGCGCCGCCCCGAGAATGCCGCCCAGGGGGTTCTTGATCTCGTGGGCGATCCCGTACGCCAGCATCTGCATCTCCTGTGCGCTCACCGCCGCCCGCTCCTCCTGGCCGACGAGGGAAAGGATCTCCGACGACTTGACGGAGAGGACGGCCCCCTGCGGCTCGCCGGACACCCCGGAGAGGGGCGAGGCGCCGAGCATCACCGGGATGGGGGCGGCCCGGCCGTCCCGACCCGCTCGCCCCGTTCCCGCCGGTTTCAACGCGACGTCGAATCCCGTGACCGGCGTGTTCTCCTCGATCGCCTTCCGGACGATCCGGACCGCCTCCGGGCTTCCCCGGAAAAGGGTCCGGAAATGTTTCCCGGCGAGCG
>Ga0031653_10000007_pt1 | contig 24612 bp, 22 predicted proteins | sample FrelakmetBRP12BR_FD_55210 | JGI IMG/M metagenome (GOLD analysis project Ga0031653, IMG submission 55210) | Freshwater lake sediment microbial communities from the University of Notre Dame, USA, for methane emissions studies - BRP12 BR | ecosystem: Environmental > Aquatic > Freshwater > Lake >... | reverse complement strand
TTTAATGATTACTTATTGGTTTTAGCCCCATACCTTCAGGACATCCCTTGAAGTGCCACCACAACAGATAAACATAATTTGAAAATTTATTTCTCCATTTTTTTACTGCAAAACCTGTCAGGATGCAAGCAAAAACCATAGAAAGAAATTCAAACCCCAATTTAATCAGCAGCCCGATCAAGAGAACGAACCATTGCCAGGACCCTCTATTCTTTTTAAAAAATTGGTAGCGGGAGCGGTAATACTCGACCTTTGCCCTCTTTTTGTCCTTCTCGGCACTCTTTCCTTGAAAATGATAAATTTCAGCCTGAGGCACGTGATAGACCTTCCATCCTGCTTTCTTCATCCGATAGCACCAATCCGTCTCTTCTAAAAAGAGGAAGTAATCCTCATCTAACAACCCCACCTGCTCCATTGCCTCCCGCTTTACCATCATACAGGCGCCGATAACGGAATCGACTTCGATGGGTTCAGAGAGATTTCTCTCCTTCCCCGGAAATGTTTTCGGGAAAAGAAATCTTAAAAGGCTTTTATTGAGCAGCTCTGTGGCCAGGGATGGGAAATTGGCAATCGAGTTCTGTTTTGATCCATCGGAATTGAGAAACTGCGCGCCTGCCACTCCTACCTTCGGGTGGGCATCCATAAAAGCGATTAATATTTCAATGACTCCCTCCTTCATCTGGGTGTCCGGATTGAGAAGAAGGATGTATTTCCCTTTGGATCGTTTCATCGCCTGATTATTTGCCTTAGCAAATCCGAGGTTCATCGGATTTTGAATAACGATCACCTCAGGGAATTTCTCCTTCACTGATTCCACACTTCCATCTACCGAACCGTTATCAACCACAAAGACCTCTCTCTTTCCCTTTCCCATTTTTAGATGAACCGATTTCAGGCACTGAATCAAGAGGGCTTTTGTATTCCAATTAACGATGAGGATTGAAAGATCCATAAAAAACTCGAATGAATCGAATGACAACGAATTTAACAAATTTTATTAACTTTATCTGTTTGCATTCATCCTATGTGTTTTAAAATTTTTCACTGACTACTCCTTGGGGCGAAACATAGACTAGGCCCCTCTTCTTGCTTTCCTCCATCAAATGTTGAAGAAAATCTTTTTGTTCTTTGATGATAGGATTGAGACGCATATATTCTTTAAAAAACCTAAGACGACCTCTTGTCGTTATGATTTTAGGAGTGGATGTATTGAGCTGAAGTAAGTTCTTGAATAATATTTTCTCGTTTACATTTTCATCTAATAAGATATCTTCCAAATCGAGAAGGTTAAAATTCCAGGTTTCCCTATTTTCTGAAACAAGGATATTGCAGGTCTTCATATCCTGATGATAAATGTTTTTTTGATGAAGCTGGCAAACCCAAAAGGCAAAGGCTTTAATAAATTTTCTTTTTTCCTTAATCCCATCAAACCACTTGCATATGTAACGATCCATCTCCTCTTCAGCGTTAGAGGCTTCCATGACCAAGAAACTTTCTGCCGGGCCGAACCAACTTTTTTGCCCCATGAGGGCAAGAGGTTTGATGGATGAGACGCCCCTGGCCATTAAACCATTCCCCCCCAACCACGCCTTAAGCCCTTTGGAGAGACGAAAATGCCCCCTGAAACGATCCCACCAACGAGAGTAACAAAATTGTTTAATGCATATCCTGTTTTCCCCATCGTCGAAGATCGAAACAATGACCTCGGAACTCTGCTTCAACAACAGGGAGGGGTTTTCCTCAACCATAGCGAGGTGCTTGTTTACTACCTTTTTAAAACGATCGAATGGAAAATCTTTCCGATGGTAGAAAGTCAACCCATTCTCTTTTTTAACCGAAAACTCCGTGCTCTCTTTCAGGCATCGCTTTGTCCGGCTTTTCCACTGTCTCTTCTGGAGATGGTCCATTGAAGAGTGGATTTTTACAAGATATTCTTTTTTCTTTTGCGAGGAGATTGAAGCTCCTCCAAAATATTGATCGAGGAATCTCAAATGTTCTTTCTCTCCCCAGATGGACCTCAGGGAGTGAAAGAGGTGGGACAAGTTCCATAATCTCTGATTCAGGGAGAGAGAACGGAGGAGCCTGGCCCGATGCAAATCGATGAGACAGAAGGATTCTCCATCCCACAAGAAGTTGCCTGCATGCAGGTCCTGGTGAAGCAATCCCGAGCTGTGCATTCTGATTACCGTCTTAACCAGTTCCGTCGAAATCTTTTCATCCTTCAGTATATCGGCTACTTCTGCTAATGAAACACCTGATTCGATGGCTTCCGACAGATAGTAACTTTCCTTTACCAAACCCTGATGGACCCGTTCCATCCAGCCATAGGGTTTGGAAACAGCGAGGTTTCTCTTTTGGAGTTGATAAGCCATGAACCATTCCTTTCTTCCTTTGGAGGGAAGAATGAAGTATTTGAAGACTTCCAGCCACCCCTTCGTCTTATCCCTCTTAATAAAAATTTTCCTTCCACTTGATAAGGTGAGAATGGCAGCCCACCGAAGTTGTGATTCCTTGATTACTTTTCCTCCTGTTCCCCGAACGAAAGTGACAGGGTCTTCTAAGAAAGCAGGGGGAAGAAGGTGGGTTATATCCTCCCGTACCCATCCCTTGATCTCTCCTTGTGAAACCTTCATGAAGGGCGGAGTATTCATCTGGAGTGCCCTTCACTGTTGAGGCCTTGCAAAACCCTCAAATACTTTTCAGATGTCACATCGAGAGAATATTCCATCTCCACCGTCTCTATCCCCTTCAGCCCCATCTGTCGTCTTAACTCCTGATTCTGAATGAGTGTTGACAAACGGTCTACCCATTCCTCATGAGTCATGGCCCAGAAACCATTATGCCCATCTTTGACAATATCACAATTGATCCCTACAGGTGTGCAGACGGCGGGCACCCCGACGCTCAGGTACTGGATGATTTTCAACCCGCATTTTCCTCGCGACCAGAGATCGTCGCTGAGAGGCATGAGTCCTACATCAAAAGAGATCAGATCCTCATTCTCATCTTCCAGTTTCCATGTCTTTTTAATGACAGGAAGGTAACGGGAATCATAAAAATCATCACTCACGATCTTCAATTTGAGATGAGAAAATCTCTGGGCTAGCGTTTCAAACACGGGCTCTAATATTTTTAGATACTTCAAATTTCCTTTGGTCCCGATCCACCCCAGGATGATTTCTTGACCGTCAGAGACCTTCTTTTTCTTCGGGTAAAGATGGGTATCGACGGAAGTTGGGATGACGAAGACCTTCTTTCGCCGTTCCACCTTTAGGACCTCGTTCTTTAGGAACTGGTTTCCTACCGTCACCACATCACTTCCTTTCACCATCCATCTAAATTTGAGCCGTCTCGAAAAAGAATGGGAGCGAGAAAATCTGGAAGACCGATACATGATGGCATCGTCGAGATCAAAAAGAATTTTCGCCGATTTCTTGCGGATCCAACTGAATTCGAAAGGCGAAAACAACCTCCTTTGAATACAGACCACATCGAAGAGGGGCAATCCCTGATAAAGAAGGAGACGTCCTTTCCACGAATCTGAGATCGATTGCCACCTCGGCTCTACCTGATGAGCTCTGAGGTATGGGAAATATTGTCCCACACGAAATCGTGGGTCTTGATCACTATGGCCATGTTTATGGGTAAGAAAAATAATTTTCATTTCATCCACTTCCTCAGAAGCAAGCAACCCTTGCTCTTCATTAATGATTAATTACACAAGTATCCCCATGAGTCAAGGTTTAGTTTTTCATTTGTGTTTTTCATTTGTGTTTCATTTCATAAGCCCTTTTGCCAGTCGAGGCAGTAAACCTCCCCTTGACATACAGGTACCTTTCTCATATATTCATAATCAGCCGAAGAAGAACTCATGGGAATTGTCCAAGAGGAAAACCAAATTGTCTCTATCATTATTCCAACATATAACTATGCAGTCTTCCTTCCTACTGCAATAAGATCCTGTCTTGATCAGACCTATAAATCTATCGAAATCATTGTTGTGGATGATGGGTCGACGGATCATACCAAAGACGTTATTGAGGAGTTTAATAACCATATTACTTATTTATTTCAAGAAAACAGAGGCGTTTCTGCAGCGCGAAACAGGGGCTTAGAGTTAGCGAAAGGCGACTACATTACATTCCTTGATTCGGATGACTATCTGACGAACGACTCCCTCGAGCTAAGGATAGAGATCCTTAAAAAACACACTGATATTGGAATCGTTTTTACCTCAACTTACTCAAAAACTTGGGGGAAGGAAGAACTCCGCTACAGGCCTAAGATTAAGAAACCTATTGTTTCTGACAAGTTCTACGAAGACCTTCTTTTGAGGAAGATACCTTTCCAGACATCGGCAACTTTAATGAGGAGTTCCATAGCGAAAAGATTTAGATTCCCTACACATCTTTCCAATGCAGAGGACATTGTCTACTTTACTAAGATCTTTTTCTCAACAAAGGGATTTTTTCTTCCGAACCCTACCGCAGTGAACCTTCGACATCCAGGGAGCCTTCGCCACAATGTTGAAGAGATTCGGGAAGATGGGTTTATCGAAGCGGTGTTTGACGATCCGTTTTACAATGGCGCTCTTGATCGCCTAAGAAAACGTTGCACCGTACATCGGTACTTGGAGTTATCGAGAAGGTTCTCCTTATCCGGCCAAACCAAATTGGCGAAAGAATACTACCTCAAAGCTGTTTCCGAAAACCCTAAAGCCATATTCAAGCTAAAATATCTGACCAAATTAATAAAGGCCTATCTTCAATAGGGAAGGAAGGATCTACTATCCATCAAAGTCTAAAAATAAAATGGCCTAAATCCCTTTTCAGAAAATATAATCCCCTCTGAATTTTCATTGCCCTCTTCTTCAATTTTTGAGGATCCTTTTTTATCGTATTGTATTTGAGGAAGTATAAAAAGTCGAAAATGAGGTTATGAATGACCCCTGCCATGAACAAAGGTTTATAGAAGAGTTTAAAGAGCAAGAATCTTTTCTTGCTCTCGAATTTACTCAGATATCTCATCATGCTTTTTTGACCCACCATGACAAGCTCATCCGCATTTTGGTGCCGGCTCGCTCCTCCAAAGTGGATGATCACCGCGGTGGGGACGAAATACATCTTGTATCCCTTCAACCTCACCCTTCGGCAGAGGTCCATCTCCTCGAAAAACATGAAATATCCTTCATCCATGAGACCCACTTCATCTAATATGCTTTTCCTAACCATTAGGGCAGCGCCAGATACAGCATCTACCTCTTCCACTCTGTCGAATGAGAAGCTTTTCATTTTGTAATTCTTGAGTTTCCCCCTTAAGAATGGAAGGCTTCTCAGTATCGTATTATCATAAAGTATGATGCTTGAAGTAAGAAGCCGCTTTGTAGAGTGTTGAATGGATCCATCCGCATTGAGCAGCTTGCAGCCGACTGCCCCAGCCTCGGGATGTCCATCCATGAATTGAACCATCGTTTGGAGAGCGTCCCCAAGCACTACCGTATCAGGGTTCTGGAAAATCACATGTCGCCCTTTGGCCAGACGGACCGCTTGATTGTTCGCGGCAGCAAAGCCTCTATTTTCATGGTTTACAATGAGAGAGACATCTGGAAAATGTTCTCTGACCATTTTCACCGTCCCATCCTTCGAAGCATTATCCACCGCGAAAACCTCGTAAGATATTCCCCTCGTTCTCTCAAAGATAGAACGGAGGCATTCTTTTAGTAGGGCTTCCGTATTCCAACTCACAATGCATATGGATAGATCAATTAATCCCAGCTTCTTCCTCCTCAGCTTTATTTCCAGTGGCTGGCCAAAGTATCTTTGATGGCCAACACTAGACCGTTCGTTTAAAAGTGAGCCATCATATGTTAAAATGTCGGAAGGGTTGCCCCCCTCAATGAAGCCCAGCAGATAGAGAAGGCATTTCCCGTCAAGATGGGGGAAGATTACATTGAGAAGTGGTATCCTCCACCTTCTCTTTTTTCACCGCAACAACAATATATTGTCTCACCAAGAAATTGATAAACCGATTCCCTGAAAGTCGATTGAGGAATTTCAACCAGGAGGCGCCCGACGGGGACCTGATGATATGTTTGATTTCAAAGCCTGCCTCCCCGAGCATCCTCCGAATTGAATCCAAAGTAAAAAAGCGGAGGTGAGTTCTATCCATAATACCATCCGCCGAATATTCCCATTTTCCTTCGAAGAGCAACTCTTTAATGATTCTGTAATGACGGACGTTCGGAATACAACAGATTATGGTGCCCCCCTTCTTCAAAAAGGCATGATGGTTTTTCAGCACTTGCCAGGGGTCCACTAAATGTTCTAAAACATCTCCATAGAGGATACAATCAAAATGTTCCTTTTCAAAGGGAAGAATAATTTTCTCTACGTCCCCGATAATGAGCTTGTCATAATAAGATCTGCCTGTTTGAGCTATCGCTTCATTGACCTCAATGCCGACAATTTCCTCCAATCCTTGCTCCTTTAATACTTTTCCTGTCATCCCTCCGGCACATCCCACTTCTAAAATACTTTTTGCTTGGGAAGGAATGAGTCGGATTAGATCATCTCGGACGTTAAAATAATAGAGATCCTTCCGTTCATTTTTCATTTAAAACCCTTCTCCATTGAACACCCTTTATTCTATTTTACGCGCCAAAATAATCATGATATCCCCCATCAGAAGCTCTCTCTTCAGCAAAAATCTGGCCTCTTGGTTCTTACGATGGGTCATGAACCAAATGAGAGGCATAAGGAAAGGGATGAACCAGCGATATTTTCTCACAAATTTGTTGCATGATATCATCTCGATGCGAAATCCATAACGTTCCAGTATATACTTGAGCTCTACAAATGGAATGGGATTGATATGCAGTGCCATGAGTTCCCATTGGTTTGAAGGTTGTGAGAACTTTCTGAAATCATCAAAATAACCCCGCAGAAGAAAGTATAGTCTCGACTTGATCTTCATAATGTTGGGGGTAGTAATCACGACTCTGCCACCGATCTCGAGGATACGGCTGATTTCTCGAATCAAGAGGTGTGGATTTTCCAGATGTTCAATCCCTTCTACACAGGTTACACAGCCAAAGCTCTGATCTTTGTAAGGAAGATTGCCATTGAGATCCACCCGATGAAAATGGCCACCTTCGATTCGGTACCATTCGGAATTAATATCTCCGCAATAGATATCAAAACCCTGAGCCCTGACTCTTTCAGCCAAGGCGCCTTGGCCGCACGGTATATCGAGAAGCCTTCCTTTGGGTAAAGTGGCGGTAATCTCCAGAACTTTTTCATGAACAAACCGAGCGGTCATAGGGATGGCTTTATTGACTTCATTAAATCCCTTTTTCCACTCTCGTTTTACCCCGCTCATATCACTCCCGTGTGCGCTAGGGAAATTGATCTCTTTTCAATATTGGGGAAGGTGTCCGTCCCTTTTTGATTCTTTCCTTATAACAAGTTCCATGGATCATCCCGGTTCGATGGTCAGGGTCCCATCAGATATCTTGTTCCTTTAGTTCTTGAAAAACCTTCACCATCTCCTGATGGCATTGCTGGTGAGAATACTTCTGGGCTAATCTGCGGGCGGCACGGGAGGCCTCCTGCAGCGTACCGGGCTGGGAAAAGAATAGGATTCCCCCGGCCAGGACCTGGATATTTCTAGGGTCGTCTAGGACAGAGCCCTCCTGCACATCCGAGATTATTCCGCTTGCCCCGTTGGAGGAAGTTGTAATCACCGGAAGTCCGCTGGCCAGGGCTTCTAACACGGTGAGGGAGCAAGCATCATAAAAGGTAGGATGGACGAGGAGATCAGCCGCTCCATAATATTTTTGGATCTCATCAGTAGAACCTCCAAAAATAACTTCTCCAAACACCCCCATTTTTTTTGCTAAACGAAGATAAGGACCTTGTCGATCCCTTCCTAAAACCAAAAGCTTAAAGGGAAAAGAATCCTCTTTTTTAATCTTTGCTAATGCCTTAATCAAGTAACTCAGTCCTTTCATCCTAAAATTGTGAGAGACAAAAAGGATAACGAACTCTTCTCCAACCCCAAATCGTTTTCTGATCTCCTCCCGATATCGGCGATTCCTGGGGTTGAATCGTTCAATATCCACTCCGTTGTATACCACGGTGATCCGGTCCTCCGGCACCTTATATCTCTGAATAATATCCTCTTTGACCATATCGGAGATGGCCACGATCCTGGAATAATTTCCTCTCTTATAGGGCCTATCCTCAATCCAGCCACTCGCCCACTGTTTGGGGCTTAAAATTCTCCCCAATAATTTTATCATCCAGAGGATAGGATGATCATAAGCCCTGAGGCTCCGCCAGAACCATGCCCAGTGGACCCCACCGTGGGGTTGAAGTACATCCGCCTCAAGGGTATTACCAACACCAAGAGTGACATCATAATTTGCACTTTTCATCTCTCTCGTTGCCTTAATGGCAAAAGAGAGAAGACGAAGACTCTTGGGGAATGGAAGCGTCTTTACTCGATGGAGATGGATTCCCTGGACATCTTCCTCCCAATGCTCTGCATAGACATGGACTTCGTGGCCTTCCTTGGCCATCCGGGTGCAGAGGTCAACAACATATCTTTCCGCACCTCCCCTGCGCCTGGAAAAATCAAAAATGGCCGTAGCAAACTTCATTATTTCTTCCATCTCCCAACCCTGATCATGATCTCATAAAAATTTTCTACCGTCTCGGCTTGGCGTTCCAATCGAAATTCTTTGTGGGCCTTCTCATAGGCGGCTTCTCCCATTTTTCTTCTCAGCTCCGGATACCGGAGGAGTTGAAGAGCAGCCTCGGACAGTGCCTCAGGGGAATCCTTGACTACAAAACCCGAGACACCATCTTCAACCAGTTCAGGCAAGATCCCTCGATCCGCGACGATGGCTGGCTTTCCCATGGCCATAGCCTCTCTCAAGGCTCTCGCTGTTCCATCAGAACCCGCCATCAGAAAGACGAAGATATCCATACAAGCCAGGGTATCGATATAGTCATCCGTCTGATATCCTCCGAGAATCACCGAGCGTTCAATGCCAAGCTTCTTCATCGGTTCGACTACGCTTTCGTTCATCTGGCTTGATCGTCCCACCAGGAGTACCTTGATCTTCGGAAATTCTTTAACGATATTTTTAACCGCCTCTAGGAAGACCTCTGTCCTCCGATATTTCTGGAACCGTGCCACCATCCCTATCACGATATCATCCGTTTCTATCCCGAAAATCGATCTCATATCTTTAAATTCTCTTCCAGGACGATATCGATCCAGGTCTAAAGCGGGGTTAATTCTGGCGACCCTATCAAGTGGAAGTCCGAAATGCTCCGAATCTTCCCTTCTCGCCCTTTCGGAGAAGGTGATCATTCCATCGGTATAATGGGAGATAAGAAATCGATTCCCAAAACCTGGGTTTAGAGAATCTCGCTTGTGATCAGCCCGAATGACGACAACAGGAGAGCCAGACCTTCTTGCCGCAATGCCTCCTAAAATATGGTCGTGAGATTGGTGGACATTTAAGATATCGAACTTTTCCTTATCAAGATAGCGGGTAAGATTTGAGATATCAGATATGTTTTTTCTGAGGGAGGAAGGGAGATAAAACTTTATGGGTCGATCTAAATGAAACTGGCTTGTAGCCTTAATGCCTTCTTTTAACACTCTCCTCTCCATGCTCTCCTCGATAGGAAACGGAGGCTTCCGGTAAGCGAGCGTTACCTCATGGCCTCTTCTCTCCAACTCTTTACATAGATTCACAATAGGCTCAGAGGGCCCTGTCCATTTCCAATCGCTGAAGAGGTGGAGGATTTTCATTTTGTTTTAACGTATTGAGGGTCTTTTTCTGCGACGAGAAAGAGTTTTTTTCCGAATATAAGATCAGCAGATAACACATGCTTCATAATCTCCCTGTTTCTCTCTCGCTGCATTGGGTTCCTTTCCCTGCGAAAAGATCGGTAGGTCGTAAGATAGATAAAAGGGATCAGAAAAAACAGGATCATGGCAGTGTTGCTATACTCATGGGCGCTGGCCTCCAGGATCTGAAAACCATTTCGGTGTAGATTCACCCTCAACTCATAATAATTGGCAAGATGGATGTGGTCGCCTCCTGAAAATTCATCTACTTCATTACATGGCCTTCCGGTAAAGAGATTGTACCCGACAAGAAGGTTGGCGACTCTGGACTTCAGGTTGAGGAGGTTCGGCGTCGTAATCACCAATTTGCCTCTTTCCTTAAGAATCCGAAAACACTCTCTGACGAAATGAAAGGGGTCTTCCAGATGCTCGATGCCATTTGAGCAGAGCACAAAATCGAAGATTCCATCTGAAAAAGGCAAGTCCATGTTGAGATCGGCTTTTTCGGATGAGAGTCCATCCACACAAAAAAGATCGGGACTGATGTCAGCTGCGACAACATCAAACCCTGCCTCTTTCAATCGCCCGGAGAGAATGCCTGTCCCTGCAGGAGCATCTAACAATTTACCTGGATGGCCAAAGCGGGTAAAGATCTCCACCACTTTATCATGGGGATGTTGACCTCCTAATGCTCTCTCTATCAATCTTCTGACGTTCATCGACTCCGGCCCCCTCTAAAATAATCCTTAATCTGTTTTCCAACAACCTCCATTTCTTCATCCTTTAATTCGGGGGAAAAAGGGAGAGATGAAATCTCTCTGGAACACTTCTCTGTGACTGGCAAATCACCTCTTTGATATCCCAGCTCTTTGTAGGCCTTCTGCAAATGGATCGGTATAGGATAGTGGATGAGGGTATCAATCCCTCTTTCTTTTAAAAATTTCTGAAGACCATTTCTTCTCTTTGATCGAATAACGAAGAGGTGATAAACATGGTGGCTTCCTTCCTTCTCAACCGGACAAACCACCCCTGTTCCTTCAAGCTCCTCCTTGTAGCGAAGGGCTTTCGTCCTTCTCTGGTCATTCCATTTATCGAGATACCTCAATTTGACCCGCAAGAGTGCGGCCTGGATTTCATCCAGGCGGCTATTCCCCCCCTGAAGGATATGCTCATATTTCTTCTTCTCTCCATAACATCGAAGAAGTCGGAGTTTCTCATAAAGTTTTTTATCATCCGTGATTACCATTCCGCCGTCTCCGGACCCGCCCAGATTCTTGGTTGGATAGAAGCTGAAACAGCCCATTGCTCCGAAGGAACCGGCCTTCTTTCCTTTATACTCTGCGCCGTGGGCCTGACAGGCATCCTCTATCACGGCAAGATGGTAACGATGGCTAACCTCCATAATCGCATCCATCTGGGCAGGATGGCCATAGAGATGAACGGGAAGAATCGCTTTGATCCTCTGTCTTTTGCCTGGTGCCCTTCGCCTCTTAAGAAGGGCCTCAAGGGCATTGGGATCCAGATTGTAAGTCTCCGGTTCAATATCAACAAAGATGGGCTTTGCCCCTGCGAAAGAGATGGCTAAAGCAGAGGCAATAAATGAATTGGCAACCGTCACAACCTCATCGCCCTCTCCAATGCCTGCTGCCCTTAAGGCCAGATAGAGGGCATCTGTTCCGGAATTTACCCCAACGCCATATCGAACCCCGCAATAATGGGCGAACTCCTCCTCAAATGCTGAAACCTCTTCGCCGAGGATGAACCGCCCCTTCTCAAAGACCCTTTTCGTCGCAGAGAGGACCTCGTTCTCAATTTCTCTGTACTGCCTTGTCAAATCGATAAAAGGAACCATCTCTACCTCAAATGCGGATTGCGGAATTCGGATTTCGGAATTTGAAAACCAATTTTTTAATCTTTGTATTCCGCAATCTGCAATCCGCATTCCGCATTACTTTTACCCCCAGTATTCCTTCTTATATTTTCTGTAGAATGCGATCGTCTTCTTGATCCCTTCCTTCAGGTCGGTCTGGGGCGCCCACCCCACCACTTTCCTGACTTTAGAAATGTCCGTGTAATAATCCCCCGGTTCAACCTCTTTCCGCTCTTTCGTAAATTCGGCGAAGGTCGCCTTTCCAGCCCCTGCGACCTCCACAATCTTCTTTGCCAGGTCGATGAAGCTGATGGGAATGCCTGTTCCAACATTAAAGACTTCCCCGTAAGCCGCTGGACAGGTCGCAACCTGTAGAAAACAGCGGATGAGATCATCCACATAGAGGAAGTCCCTCAATATATGACCATCCCCGAAAACGGGAAGAACCTCGTCGTTGATCGCCTTCCGGATAAACCAGTTGAGCACACCATATTCGTCATGGGCCATCTGATGCCGGGGTCCATAGGTATTCGTAATCCTGAGACAGGTCCCTGAAATCTTGTGGACATCGTCGTAGACCAGAACCATCTTTTCCGCAGAGAGATTGGTCACCGCATAGATACCTTTTGGATTGGTGGGATGGTCTTCAGCCACGGGAAGTTTTACACTGGCCCCGTATTCCCCTCTTGTCCCCGAAAAGATGACCTTCACCTCCTGATTATATTTTCGACAGGATTCAAGAAGAACAAGTGTTCCCCGGCAGTTGATGTCCAGATCCTGAATGGGGTTCCGAATGCTATCCACATGGTTCACCTGACCGGCCAGATGAAAGATGAAATCCTGATCTTTCACCAGATAGTCCATCGAATGTTCATCCCGGACATCGCTGAAGTTGATCTGGATGTGATCCATGATCTCTTTCACATTGAAAAGGTTTCCTCCCAGACGGGGCATCATATTATCGACGATCGTCACCCTTGCTCCCAACTCCACTAACCGGACGGAGAGATTCGATCCGATGAAACCCAATCCCCCTGTCACCAGCACCCTCTTTCCTTGAAAGGCTTCCTCATAAGGAGTCATCTTCTCTCTCCTTTTTCGAAATACTGATCTCCCAGAGTTTGGCATATTTGATGAAGACATAGAACATCGTCGAAACGACGACGATTAATCCGGGCAGTCCGTCCCGAAATCCTGACTTTAAAAGGTATTCCTTGATAAAACGAAAAGGAGGATGGAAGAAAAGTTTGAAAAAGCTGAATTTCTCTCCCCTCTGAGCCATATCTTCAGCTGCAATCCGGGAGTATTTATCGATCGTCTGGATCTGATCCGCGATATCCCGATAGGTATAATGGAGATACTTGTTCTTTAAAACCGAGACCTTCCCACCCACCACAATCTTGGCATGAAGCCCGCCTTCCCACCTTCCTTTATCCCTTCGATAGAGGCGTATTTCCCCGTCCGGATACCATCCCCCATATCGAATCCACTTTCCAAGATAGTAGGTCCGGCGGTAGATAAAGAAACCATCTACACCCTTAGCATCGTCCTTTAACATCCTTCCAATCTCTTCAACCAATTCCTGAGGGACCTCCTCATCGGCATCAACGAACATGATCCATTGGCGTGTGGTCAGATCTGCCGCATATTGATACTGATCGCGATGGCCTTGAAACTCCCTTCGATAGAGTTTGTCCGTATGGCGCTGGCAGATTTCATAAGTTCCATCCGTGCTTCCGGAATCAACGACCACCAACTCCTCTGCCCAACGAAGACTTTTCAGACATCGCTCAATCGTTCTGAGGTTGTTAAAGGTCAAAACATAGACTGAGATGGGGAGTTTATCGGCCATTCTTCTATCCTACATTGTTCTTCGTTCATTGTTCATGGTTCATCGTTCTTTATCTAAGTTCCTTCAATTTCCTATTGACCACCTCTTCCACCTCATCCACCGTGATCAGTTCCATGCACCGGTGGTCAGTAGGGCAGACCCTTTTTAAACAGGGACTGCATGAAACCTCCTTCTTCACGACCACATGGCCATCTCCCCAGGGTCCTGTAGCAACAGGATCCGTCGAGCCGAAGATGGCCACAACCGGAGTCCCCACTGCTGAAGCCACATGCATCGTTCCTGTATCATTCGTCACCAAAAGGCGGCATCGTTCCAAAAGAGCGGCCAGTTGAAGGAGATGGGTCTTACCCGTGAAATCGACTCCTCCGTCCCCTAAATTTCTCAAGATTTTGTCAGCCATGCCCCGCTCTTCCTCTCTCCCGAAAATAAGCACAGTTGCCTTCCATTTCCCAGAGAGCCTTCTTCCCAGTTCAGCAAATCGATCGGGGTGCCAGCATTTCGCCAACCCGTAAGCGGCTCCCGGATTGATGCCGATGAGAGGCCTCCCGTCCAGAAGACCCAATTCCTCAAGCCTCTTTTGAGCCCATCCTCGCTCCTCCTCCCTGAGAAAGAGCCGCGGAGAAGGAAGACTTTCTAAATGGCCCAAAGGCTCCATCAGCCTTCGATAATAATGGACACGATGGAGATGAAGAACTTTTCCTTTCCGTCGAATTTTATGGGTGAGAAAGAGGGATCGCCCTTCATCCTGATAACCAATCCGGATCGGAATCCCGGCCAGATAGATCTGAAATGCGGAGCGGAAAGATCTGGGAAAAATAAGGGCGAGATCGAACCTCCTCTTCCTCATAGAGCGGCTGATCTGCACATCTTCCCAGACGGACTCAACCCCACTCCTCTTTTGAAAAGGAATAATTTCATCCACACAGGGAAATGTCTTCCATAGATCAACGAGATAATTGGGCACAAGGACGGTCAGGTGAGAGTGAGGAAACAATTCTTTTACCCCCTGGACTGAGGGATAGGTGAGGATCGTGTCCCCTACCCAGTTCACGCCTCGCACCAGAATACTATTAACGTTGCTGAAATCGGATTTCAACACTCTTTCCTTTTCCTGCTCAAAAGGGGACAGGCTTAAAATCTGTCCCCTTTTGCTATTCCCCTTAAATTATTCTATCCATTCTTTAAAGTCAATAATAAAATATTTTCAAGCAGTTATAGACAAAACCTCTCTTGTTGCTTTAAAAACATCGTCGACCGTAATCTCCTCCAGGCACTTGAGTTTCTTGCAGGAGCGATCCCTGCAAGGATTACATCCCACATTCTTAATCACCTTTCTATGGGGTCCGAAAGGCTCGTTCAACACCGGATCTGTGGGACCATAAATGACCACTACGGGAACCCCCATCAAAGAGGCGATATGCATTGGACCCGTATCTCCCCCGACATAGAGATCACAATGCCGGTATACCTCCCCCAATTGTGTGAGGGAGATGGTATGGGGACCGAGTATGGAAGATTCTTTCATCCTCCTCTGAATCATCTTTACCCATTCCAGTTCACCCGGACCCCAAGTGAAGAGCACCGTCGCATCCATCTCCCGGACCAGTCGATCTGCCAGCCGAGCGTATTGGTCGGGCAGCCACCTTTTATATGTCGTCTTCGGGCTGGTTCCGGGATGGATGGCAATGGAAGGACTCTTAAGCGGAGGGAAGAGTTGATTAAAAAAAGAATTTACATACCCCCTGTCCTCAGCCGGGATAAAGAGTGGATAATCCTCAGGCTGAACTTCTAAACCCATTCCCTTCAGGAGATAAAAATTTCTCTCAAATCGACTGATCCTCTCTTTCGGCAGCTTCACTTTCTTATTCGAAAAAAGGAAATTTCCTTCCTTGCTCGACCTTCGATCATATCCGATCCGTTGAGGAGAACCGGAGAGCAAAGAGAGGAGGCCGCTCTTCAGAATACCGTGAAAATCGAGGACCAGATTAAATCTCTTCCTCCGGAGGGATTGAATGAATGTTCGAACCTCTCCGATCGTCCTCCACCACCCTTTGGGAGACCTGATTCCTTCGGACCACCTCCGTCTTGGAAAGAGGATGACCTCGTCAACTTCCGGCTGGCTTTCTATAAGAGCTTTTGACGGTTCTTCAACAATCCAGGTGATCGAGGTGGCCGGGAAATTTGTCTTGACAGCTTTTACCGCAGGAAGCGTTCGAATCACATCCCCCACGGCGCTCAGCCTTAAAATTAAAATTTTCTTATTATCCATTACGAAAACATTACCCCATTCACATCCAATTTTCAATAGAAAATACAAGGAGATGCCCTATCCCCTCTCGCTCACCAGAGTCTGTCTGCGATAGACAGAGGGGATTATAAGCCATTTTTGTACAATATAGGAATAGATCAGCTTTAGGATTGAGTCGTAACTATCCGGCGAGACAATTTAAATACTTCTCAGGAAGACTTTTCGTTTTTCCCTTCGAATCGACACAGATATGCTGGGTCTCTCCTTCGGCGATCACTTCCTCCCTGTCTTCACGGAGGACCTGGTACCCGAAAGTGATCATCCGTTTATTCAGGTGCTTTATCCGGGTCCGGATGACAATGGTTTCATCATATTTAGCGGAATTCCGGTATTTGCAATGGACATCGGAGACGACCAGTCGATACCCCAATGCCTCCAGGTCGGCATACCGGAATCCTTTTTTCCGACAGAACTCTGACCTTCCAACCTCAAACCAGACCAGATAATTGGCATAATAGGCCACCCCCATCTGGTCCGTCTCAGCATATCTCACCCGAATCTCAACATCCACGACATCCTTCATCTTCAACAACTCCTCTCTTCTTTTATCTATACTGCTTACTGCCTATTGCCTTCCACTTATCTCGTGTCCGTGTCCGTTCGTTTCTTGCCCCCTATCTCCCTACCTCCCCATCTCCTCATCCACNCTCTTTAGAGACCCCTTAAATATTCTGGCCGTAATAGAGTCGGATCTTTTCTTTGTAAGACGGTTCGGATCCGCCGTAGGGCCTCTTCCTTCTCTTCCGGAAGCTGGATGCGGAGGGGAAGGTAGTTTGAGGCGTGATTGGATGCAAAAAAGCAGTGGGTCATATGACTATTTTCTATCATTGTCTCAAGTTCCTGAATCAGCCCAAAGGGCGTGGGCAGGATTAATTCCCCTGCTTCGATCTCCCTCTCGATAGGAGTTCCGGGAACGATCATCAGTGATAGCGCTCCTACATAGTCGGGGTCCATCTCGGAAAGGACCTTTGCCGTCTCTTTCGCATGGGTCTGGCTGCCCTCCACACCTCCAAGGCCTAAAATCACCGTCACGGATAGAAGGATACCTGACTCCTTCACCCTCCGTGCTGCCTGGATCATCTGACCCACGGCGGCATTTTTTTTAATCCGTTTTAAGATTTCCGGATCTCCAGATTCCAACCCCAGATAGATGATTCCTAAGCCTAATTCTTTAAAGGCTTTCAGTTCTTCGACGTTCTTTCGAAGAATATCTTTTGCATTGGCGTAGATTCCTACTCTTTCAAGCCCCCTCCATTTTGCTTTTAGATAGGATAGAATCCGAATGAGTTCTTTCTGGGGAATGATCAGTCCATCTCCATCGGCCAGAAAGACCCTCTCGACCCGGGGAGAATAGGAGCTCACTTCATCAATATCCTCTTTTATCTCCTCAAATCTTTTAATTCGGAAGGTCTTCTCCTGATAGGCCCCACAGAAGGTGCACCGATTATAAGAACAGCCCACGGTCACCTGAAGGATCAGGCTCTCTGCCTCACTGGGCGGCCGGAAGATCATACCCTCATATCTCATTTCGAGTTCTCCTTATTCGATGAGGGGAGATCGAACTGATAAATGATCTCTCCCTCTTTGACCATTCCAAGCTCTTTCCGGGCAATCTCTTCGATGTAGCGTTTTTCATATTGAAGCCGCCTCACCTCTTCCTTCAGCCTTTGGTTCTCCTCCTCCATTTTTAAATTCATCTCTTTAATCTTCGTCAATTCCTGCTTCAACCGGAGAAGGTGAAGGATACCCTTTTCTCCAAAGAAGGTAAAGAAGCCAAGAATGAGAAGTAGGCCGAGGAGCAAAAGAAAGAGATGCTTCTTGCGCACTTTGATGGCCATGGGTTCTACTGAAGTTTAAATTTGATGGGGATCGTCCCCCATTGTTCCGATTGGGCCTGATCTCTCGGGAGGGGAGCAAATCGCCACTGTTTCAAGTACTGGCTCGCAATCCGTTCAAGCTCCGCATCCCCTTTAAGAGCAGGGATGACCCGATCCACCATCCCATTCGGCAAAACCCAGAGGGTCATCTCAATCTCCGCTTCCACCTTCACCTTTACCTGTGGAGGCGGCGGCCTTTCTAAAATTTTTCGTGCCACCAGGGGGCCTTTGATTCCCAGTTGAAGGTTTTCATCCAGGGCTTTCTCCGGCAAGGGCTTCTCTTTTGCAACAAGTAACCTCTCAATAATCTTCTCGGCGCCTCTGTCTTTCAATTTCTCTATTTTAGAAGCCTCTTTTATCGATGGGACAGGAGGTTCCGGAAGCAACTGGTCCTCCTTCCTTCTTAAATATTCTTTTAATTCTCTTTCCAGTCCCTTAAACTCCGGAGAATTTCTAAGAGTCTTCATCCTCTCTTCATCTGTGGTGGCTTCTATCTTTTTCGGTCTGGGATATTCAGGGGCAAGAGACCTCCAGTCCTGTTGCGCGCTGGCCTCCTCCATCTTCTTCAGGATCACTTCCTCCCGGATCCTCTTCTCTTCAGGGGGGACATCATCCCTCCTTTTCAATCCAAGAAACCTTCCGGCCTCTTTGGTTAGAACTCGCCATCCCTGTTCGAGAGGAAATTGCACAGAAGGAATGAAAAGGAACGCCCACACAAAAATCCCCATTGCAAGGGTCAGGAGGCCGATCAGAAAGGTGAGTCGTTTTTTTCGGGCTCGCTTCATCTCTTTTTTCATGGACGAGCCGCTCCTTCCCGAATCTGATCGAGCATCGTTCTGGCCACCCGGCGCCTTTCCTCCCGGCTCGTTTTCTCTAAGAGTTTCTGATAGACCTGCCTCGCCTCAGCCCATCTCTTCTCCTCCATATAGAGCGCCCCCAATTTCAGCAAAGCTTCTTCCACCAACTCCGGGAGATGAGGATAGAGGTAGAGGATCTTTGAAAATTGGAGGATGGCCAAATCCCTATTGCCTGTCTCCGCATAGGCCTCTCCTAACTTGAACTGTGCTTGGCTGGCGATCCTTTCTTCTGGGCTTCGCAAGGCGGTCGAGAGGAAGGAAACGGCATCCGGAAATCTCTTAAGGGTCAGGTAGAGAAGTCCCGCTCTCAAATAGGCTTCAAACCGGGTCTCATCGTTAGGAAATTTTTCGATATACTCCTTCAAAATCTTTTCCGCCTCATCAACCTTTCCCAGGCTCCGATAGGCCTCCTCCATCCCCAGGGCGCTTCTTTTCGCCGGCAGCATTTGAGGATGATTCTTCATCACCCATTCGAATCGTTCCAGCGCCTTCGGGTACGCCTTGAGAAGAAGGTGGAGTTCCCCCGCTTCGAGATAGGCCTCTATGAGGAGATGGCTTTTCGGATGGTTTTTAATGAATCTCTCCATCTCGTCTGCCGCCTCGGGCCATCGTCTCTCCGACTTCAAAAGAAGGGCGGCCCGAAATTGTGCCTCCTCCCCCCATTCGCTGTTAGGGTAGAGTCGAACCGCTTCCTGATAAGTTCTTAAGGCCCTCTCTGTCATCCGGGATTGCTGGTAATAGTCTCCCAATTGCATCAGCGCCTGGCCCGTTAGGGGATGCTGGGGATACCGCTTCAGGAAGGCCTCCACCCGTGCGATGAAGGGTTCATACCTCTTCTCCTGAAAAAGGGAGAGGAGGATTCCATAATCAGCCTCCGGGGCCTCCTTTGATTTGCCATGCTCTTTGATGAGTCGTTGATAGGCCTGGATCGCATTCCCGTATTGTTTGAGATTATAGAAACCATCGCCAATTTTTAACAGCGAGGAGACGACAAAAGGGCTTTCGGGGTATTGCTGAATAAGCCGCTGGAACTCTTCGATGGCCTTGTGAAAATCCTTTTTTCGGGAGTGGGACCAACCCGTCCAGTATTGAGCTTCGTCACGATAGGGACTCGAGGGGAAAGCCTCCTGCAACTCTTGGAAATGATTCAATGCCTCATCAAACCGCTCCTCCCTATAAGCGATCCATCCCAAAAGATAATAACCCTTCTCCTTCCCCTCTTCTTCAGGCGAGTGGATCAGTCTCATCAAATGGGTTTTTGCCTGATCATAATTGTTCTGGTTTAAATAACACTGGCCGATCAAAAGGGAGATGGGAGGAGTGGATCGATGATGTGGGAATTCGGCCGCAATTTTGAGAAAGTAATGATTGGCCTCCTTCCACTCCTTTCTCTGAAAGTGGTACCACCCCAGATTGGTCAATCCCCTGGGGTAGAGGACAGGATCTTCTTTTAGTTGATCCACATATCTGACGCCATTGCGGTAATCCTCTTTCAGCAGGTGGCTCTCCGCCAGCCAGTACAAGACCTCATTTTTCTCCGGGTGGTCGGGAAATTCCCTGAGAAGCCTTTCCCAGTATCCAATGGCTTCACCGTAATTCTTCAATAAGAAATGGCCATATCCTAGCCTCGAATAGACCCGTTCTTCAAAATTCGCTCTCCTCTTCGACCAAAACACCTGCCGATAGGCGCTGATGGCGCCGGCATAATCTTTCTGATTGAAAAGCGATTCCCCTAACGCAAAATAGACCCACTCCTGAAGGTCATTCTCAGGAAACGTCCTCAAGAACTGCCGGAAGGTGGAAACCGCGTAGATATATTCTTTCTTCTTAAAGTGGTATCGCCCAATATCGAAGAGGCTCTGCTCGGTCCAGGGCGAGGGAAGAAACTGGGAGAGGAATCTCTGATAGAATTGAATCGCCTTTTCTATCTCATCATTCCCCAGGTAACTCCTCAAAATTCCCCAGAAGATGGGATCAGACAGTTTTGTGCGAGGGAAGTCCAAAAGCATCTCTTCGAAGGTCTTCCTTCCCCCGGTATAATCTCCAAGAAAGACCTGGCTCCAGGCCAGGGCATATCGGCCGCTCTCCTCTAACGGATGCCGGGGGTAGCGCCTTAAAAAGTTCCTGAAAAGAGTAACGGCCTCTTCATACTTCTGGAGCCTGAAGGTGTTGACGCCCATCAGATACTCTGCCTCCGGTCGCCATATCCCTTCAGGATGTTTCTGGAGATGTGTTTCTATCTCCTTGATCGACTCTACATATCGCCCCAGGTGGTAAAGGCAATATCCCGACCAGAAGAGAGAGGACTGGGCAATGGAGAGAGCGGGATTCTTTTCGTAAGCCAGACGGAAGAATCGGCTTCCCTCCCCATAGACTCCCTTCATCAGTTGAATCCACCCGCAGGAATAGAGGGCATAGGGGCTGATTTCACTGTCAGGATATTCTTCGACCACCTTCTTAAACAAGGAGAAAGCTTCTTCTGTCTTCTCCTGATGAAACTTTGCCTCTCCCATCCAGTATATCGCAGAGCCTTTTAATAAGCTCTCCGGGTGTTCATCGACCAACCGCCGAAAAAGGTGTATGGCATCCTCATAATTCCCCTGGAGATAGTGATGTCTTCCCCTTTCGTAAAAGGCTCTATCTCCGGTGGTCATCCCTCTTGTGAGCCTGCTCGTGTAAGCACAGCCGGGTTGGGTGGTGGAGGGGCTCATCTTCTTCATCGGCCCGATCTGGTCTTCTCTCAGATCGAACGAGCCTGCGGAGGGCTCCTCTTTAATCCCCTGGGCCGAAATGATGGGAAGAGAAACTTCTCTCTCTTCTGTCCATTTCGTCTCCTCTTTGCCTAAAAAAATAATTTCAGGTGTTCGAATCCGCCCCCGGCTCTGATCCTGGCCTTTGAGGATAGAGAAGGAGAGGCTGATGGAGAGGAGAAGTACGAGGCTGAGAATCTTCGCTAACTTATTGCACATGTCATCACTCTATTTTTTTAACCTATCAGAAAGATTGAAGGATTGTCAAGAATTGACAACAATTTTATAACTATGATAACCTTTTTTTAATGAGAGCAAAAGTCTATTTCATAATTACATTGATAATACTTNTCGCTTTTTCTGCCGGATGTGGCGGGGACAGGAGGAGTTCAAAACCGGACTCCGGAAGGGATTTCAAAACCATGCGTGAAAAGATGGTTGAAACACAGATTAAAGGCCGTGGAGTCAAGGATGCGCGGGTGCTCTCTGCCATGCTTAAGGTAGAACGCCATCGCTTCGTCCCGAAAGCATATGAGTCCCAAGCCTATGCGGATCAACCTCTGCCCATCGGAGAGGGGCAGACTATCTCTCAGCCCTACATCGTTGCCTTGATGACGGAGTTGTTGGATTTAAAAGGAGAAGAAAAGGTGTTGGAGGTCGGAACAGGATCAGGCTACCAGGCTGCCATTTTATCGGAATTGGCCAAGGAGGTTTATTCGATCGAGATTATCGAGCCCCTTGCTTCCACTGCAAAGAATCTGCTCTTCGAACAGGGGTATCGGAACATCCAGGTGAAAGCCGGCGATGGATACTTAGGATGGCCTGAGGCTGCTCCTTTTGATGCGATCATCGTCACCTGTGCGCCTGACCATATCCCAAAACCTCTCCTTGAGCAGTTAAGGGAAGGCGGACGGTTGGTCGTCCCTGTGGGAACCCACTCTCAGGAATTAAAAAAGATTGTCAAAAGATTCGGAAAGATTGAGACAACAGATGTCATTTCCGTCATCTTCGTCCCCATGACCGGCGAAGGCGTCAGACAGAAAAAATAACTTTTATAAATAAGGGATTGTATTTAGCTTCCTGAAATCCACGAGTGGCCATTTCAGCAAAGAGTGTTTAATTTGAATCGTTAATCATCAGTGTTCCTTTTGCTTGACATACAACTCCCTTTTCCGTATATTCAACTCATCCCAAAGCGAGTTCTTAACAAACATTAACGGAAATGGGATGCCCTCTGCTCTTTATGGAAAGGAATTTTAGAAGAGAGGAGTTTCATGATGGAATATGGGGGAAGGTTATTGAGATGGTTTGTGAGCGGAGTCGTTATTTCAGTCATTTTATTTCCTCCTCTTTTTGCCTTTGCTGGAGGAGTGAATCATGAACCCCTGGGAGCCGAAGCCTTCTTGGCCGGAGCTTTACCTTCACCCGGTTTTTATATCAAGGAGTACATTAACTATTATACTGCCAACAAGTTAAAAAATGATAATGGTCGAACCTTAACCCTTGAAAGGGATGGCACGACATTAGATAAACTCAAAGTCAATGCCTCTGTCACACGATTCCTATACATCTCCCCGTTAAGGATTTTAGGTGGATTTTTAGGAGGACAGATGGTTGTTCCCTGGGCAAGAACGACCCTGAAATTAGATACATTAACACCAGGGGGTCCTTTAGAGATGGGTGAACACCGAAATGGATTGGGGGATATCACGTTTGGTCCTAATTTATCATGGCACTCCAAAAATGGTTTGTTCCATGTTGCAAGTGGCTTGGATATAACTGCTCCAACCGGCCCATGGAATAAAAGACATTTAGTTAATATTGGAACAAATGTTTGGAGTTTTTCGCCTGTTTTGGCAGCCACCGTTTTCTTCCCTTGGCACCCCAATCTCTCAGTGGGGATAAAAATGGATTATAGTTTCAACACGAAAAATGACGATTTCATTATTAGTCCTTCCACTGCTGCAAAAATAGGAAATATGGGTTTAGCTGGTTTAAAAACTCACCTTACGCCTGGACAGGAATTTCACTTTGATTATGGCATTGATTATTCCCTCACCAAAACTGGGGCAACACATCAATTTAGGGTCGGAGCATTTGGATATTTTTATCAACAGACCACAGATGATAAGACGGGAGAAGGAAGAGTGAAACATGATTTGGGTAGGGCCTTTGCCATTGGCCCTGGGGTATGGTGGTCTTATAAAAAATGGGTTGTCGAAACCCACATCGCATTTGAAACTGCAGTAAGAAATAGACCCGAGGGAATAAATACCTACTTGACTATCATCTATGGGTTCTGAACCTAAATTTTAGAAGGCGCGCGCTGATCAGCTTGAAAATGTAAACCCGAAAAAAATGTGAAATAAAACTTGAATGGGGTGAGACAATATCGTCCACCTTCATTTTTCGTATAGCTATCAAAAATCATTACCTTTCAGAGCTAAATTAGATTGAACCATACATACGCTGTGTAACCCCCTTCAGGGGCTTCTTCCACCATAAAAAAGAGTTCTTTCATGGCTTTTCCTCCATCTGAACCTATTTGATTTCAAGTTTACCAGAAATAAGATCTNTGATCAACAGGTTCGTTTTGACACAGATCGCTTTTGAACTCGCCCTCAGTAAACCCCGTTAGAAATTNCAGNGGGGGCATTATTTCTAACGGGGTAAATGGGGACGCAATATTTGATTTTTATTCAGGATGGACCCTTCCCTGCTCCTCCCTTCTCCCTTTTTTTTCTTCTCCAGTTTTCTAATCTTCCCTTGATCTCCTTCTCAAAGCCCTGGTCGGTGGGGTGGTAGTAAATCCTTCCTTTCAGATTTTCAGGAAGGTATTCCTCTTCGATGAAATGATCCGGATAATCATGGGGATATTTATAATCCTTTCCATAATCCAGGTCCTTCATCAGAGAGGTGGGGGCATTTCTGATATGGAGCGGAACAGGCATGTTCTCAAGCTCCCGGACATCCTTCTGCACCCCTTGAAATGCCGTATAAAGGGAATTTGATTTAGGAGCGGTTGCCAGATAGACAGCAGCCTGGGCAAGGGCCAGATTCCCCTCAGGTTGGCCGATGAAGTGAAAGGCTTGCATTGCAGAAACCGAAACCTGTAAGGCCTGAGGGTCTGCATTTCCTACATCCTCTGAAGCGAACCGGATCATCCGCCTTGCAATATAGAGGGGATCCTCTCCCGCCTCTAACATTCTTCCAAGCCAGTAGAGGGCCGCATCC
>Ga0031653_10000006_pt1 | contig 26317 bp, 27 predicted proteins | sample FrelakmetBRP12BR_FD_55210 | JGI IMG/M metagenome (GOLD analysis project Ga0031653, IMG submission 55210) | Freshwater lake sediment microbial communities from the University of Notre Dame, USA, for methane emissions studies - BRP12 BR | ecosystem: Environmental > Aquatic > Freshwater > Lake >... | reverse complement strand
TCTAGACTTAGGAGTGGAACTTTCTTTTTATACCTGCCTTATCAGAAATAACACAGATCTAGACTTAGGAGTGGAACTTTCTTTTTATACCTGCCTTATCAATAGTTAAGATCAGAAATAACACAGATCTAGCCTTAGGAGTGGAACTTTCTTTTTATACCTGCCTTATCAATAGTTAAGATCAGAAAAAAGTAGTTAAGATCAGAAAAAAGTGATCAGAAAGAGTAATTAAGATCAGAAAGAATGGATTGAAATTTAACCTTAACATCCCAGGAGATTTGCACATCTAGAAGATTTAATTAGTGGGGTTTTAAAGATAGATTAAATTAATTAATCTTAAAATCCAGGTGTCGATCCTTGGAACCTATTTGGGGTGTCGCAAGGCTCCACCCATTGCCACGAACAAAAAACCTTGTCAAGAAAAAAGTGAAGGGGGGTTAAGTCTCTGTTTAATAAGAAGTAATAGTTTTATGAAGTAGTCCTTTAAGTTAAGCACGCAAAGATATGATTTTATTAGTGAAAAAATTATTTATAAATACATCAAACCTTCTCCCGAAAATGACCTAAGTTAGCGAAATAGCATAAGAATTACGAATCTTATATTTTAAACTTTCCTCCGCATTAAGATAGTCCAATGATTCAGCTCGAGCATACTTCTTAGATCAAGTATAGAATACTTGACAAAATTATAATAAATTCCAAAAACCCGAATCGCAAAGACTTTTTTAATTTATAACTATATCAAAATAGAACATCTATATGAAGTTCTGTAACGAATGGGAGTTTTTTCTTTCTAAGTACCCAGGAGAAGACTATTTTTCTGGAAATTCAAAAATATATCGGAAAATCATTTGGAAATTGTCTGAAAATGATATTAATTAAGAAAATCTGAAACATAAGGGTTTTTCGTCTTGTAAGTTGCACATTAAAATAGGCCAAATGTTCTGAATTTTTTCAATAACCGTCAATCATCTCATTGAGGTGCTGATTGATATACAGTTAACTTTTTTTGTTTCCTAAAGAACTACTTGAGGAAGAATTCGCAAAACTCTGATTTTACTGAGGAATAAATAATTCTAAAAATAACCTAGAATTAATCGTCCTCGTCGTCCTCGTCGTCCTCATCGTCCTCCGCAGGACAATTCGCCCAGTTCCTATGGAGAATGAGGGCCAACGGAGCTGGTGTGGTCTCTGCGAGCACGTTGACGAACCCCGCGCCTTCGTATACCACGAGATCGTGCTCAGCGAACGCAACGACCGCAACTTTGCGTCCGTTCCCAAGGGGAACGTCCTTAATTTCGCCCACGATTCCCGCAAAGTCCGTGATGTTAAGATTGACTGGCCCCACCTGGGACATGCCGGGCCCCGTCACGGTTGCTTGGGCTTTGTCGATATCGCAGTGATCTCCCACCAAAGGAACCATGACCGACACAGGCGCGCCGTCGCCGCAAGCCACCCCCGCCAAGCAGAAAACCGTCGTAATAGTACGAAACATCTAGTATTTCCTCCACGCGAACGAAACACCGATCACGAGAAGCGCTGTCACAGTCGCCACAAAAAGCGGACGTTCGTACCAAGGGCGCGACGTAGCTTCCTCGAGCCGCTTCAGGAGTAATGCACGTTCTTGCGCGAACGCCTCCTGTTCCTGCTTCCGCAACGTCCTCTCGAGTTCTAGAGGGATCGAGACAAGCTTTCGCTGGAAATTGACCTCGAGATCAAGGCGCGCATCGCACGAATCGGCTTTGACCCCCAGTTCCGCCGCCAAAGTTGGCGTGAGTAGTTGACCTGCGAACGGCGCGAACTCGCCCTTCTCGACCGCCTGAGAGCACTTGCGTGGATCATCTTCCGCGCAAATCTTCTCCCCTGCCGCAACCCTATCGGCGAGTGCTACCAGCGCGCACGAGAAAACGAGCCAGTTTTTCAGGCGCATTGATGAGTGCATCGGCCTTTTTCCTCTGTTCCTCATCCAGGCCAGCCAGCGCTTTTCGGTGGGTTTCGCGCACCGCGAGGAAGGCCTCGTAAGTGCCCCGCTCGGCCTCCAGGCGCTTCGCCTCAAGTCCGGCGCGGATAGCCTCAAGCTCGAGGGCCGTTGAAGCTAGTGGCGAGCCCCTGCGCGAGAACAGAACCCACGCCAAGATTGATACAAGCGCGAAAAGCGGGATGTAAACGTAACTCTTGATCCATACAAGGATTTTTAGAATCGTGCTCATGGCGCCTCTTTCTCCTCTTTCTCCGCGGAAGGTACCCCAGGCCTCCAGGTGTTCAGCACTTTCGATCCGAAAACGTACCCACACAGAACCAAAAAAACTTCCGAAAGTCCTGGAGGAATCAGGATTTCTTCTTCTCCAACGATATCGGCAGACCAGATCCAGAAATAGAATCCCAGGACAGCGACCAGCGTGACTCGGCCGAGGCTCAGGATTGTTTTTCCGTTTCGATCTTCAGTGAGCAGTGTTCCAAAAAATTGAAGGATTTCAAATAGTTTCTGCCTCACGTTGCCCCCCCTCTCACGATCTTTTCATTTTGCCGACCTTCCTCGATCTCCAGCAGCATCTTGGCGCAGGACTGGCGAGCACCCGTGATTCGTTGCAGCACCTCGATTGATTTTGTCAGTTCCTCCCGAAGCGAAGCCACGTGCTTTTCCACTTTCTCGAGTTCGCCGTGCAGGCGGCGCAACTCTTCTGCCATGACGATTTCCGGGCCCTCCAGTTCTACCTTTCGATCAAAGATCGCCTGCAAATATAGGCCTTGTTCCTGCTCCGACATTTTGAGTCCCATGGGTCCGTTCACTTTCTCCCCTTTCTCTACCCTGTATATGCAGCCCAGAATGGAATGTAATACGGGGTAGTTTCAATATAGAATGTTAGCCAACCAACACTATTCCGAGACGTAGAACCGTTCATTTTAACAGTTCCAGTTCCAGAACTTACGGCTACTTCAGTAATCCCTGTCCAGGTCACATACCCAGCTTCTCCCGCAGTAGCTATATTCGTAAGTTGTATATTTTTGGCGTAAACCTTTGGCCAGGGGTAAATATCAGTCCCCAAATACGCATCTCCTAAAGCATTTTTTGTGTATAATTTTGGAATAACTTCTACCTCTAAGGCCGCAGGGAAAAACACCGGATCTCGTCTAAATACAAAAATGGAAGATGTAGCCGCTCTAGTACCGTCGTCTTCCGCAAAATATAATACTACGTCATCTGAGGATACACCTTCAGTTGTAATTCCAAAAAAGCGTTTATCAAGATCTTGAACTCCATCAAATAATTTTATTGACGGCGTTGCCCCGCTGGTTGTGTAAGCAGATAAATACCGAGAACTAATGTTGCTTGTAAACCACAATTCAGTGCTCGACATAGTAGCGCATAAAGCGCTGCCAATAGTCCAGCAAAATTTGTTGAGGGAACGATCGTACCAATATGAGTCAGTACTGTCTACAGTTAAAATTGCATCTCCCCCAGACAAAGCTAATACTAAATTTGCATCCCCAAGGACAATAGCGTCATCCGTAGGCGTGGTGCTTACCGCCATCCCCACCACCAATCCATTCGCTATCTTTAAACCAGCAGAGCTTAAGCGTACTTCTTCTGTGCCCCCAATCCAAAAGCCCATATCATCGGACCCAAATTGATATGTTATTGAGTCCGTTGCGTCAAATTGAATACTTGAATTTGATCCTGTATATGTAAGATTAAAATCTGCGCTCCCAATCATGATAGAGTTGTCAACAGGAACCGTCGTAGGGGTAAGCCCCACAACAAGGCCCGCAGCAATTCCTACCCCGGCAGAAGCCACTCTAAGATTAAGTGCTCCTCCAACATAAAAATCTAGAGTATTGCCAGAAGTCGCGTATGTTAGATAATCAGTTGAAGCAAAATTGATAACAGGATTCGTATCAAAATCTATGAAAAAAGCAGCATCTCCTATAAGAAGACGATTATTCGTGATACTCGTTGCTACAGGTAAACCAATTGATAAACCATTCAATGCGTGCAAACCATCGGTGCCTAGACGTAAATGCTCAGTTCCTCCGATGAAATTACTAAGTAAGTTTGTTGTTCTATTATAGGTTAGATAATCAGTAGAATCAAATGTTAATTTAGGATTTCCCGAACTCAGTGCAATAGAAAAATTAGTATCACCAATTCTAACTGTATCCTCTACCGGGCTGTCATAAAACCCAACATCTAAACCCCCAATATCAGCGTCCCACCAAGCCCTCAAACCGCGCCCTTTAATATCCTCGATACACTGGCGCATCGCGGCAGTGAATTTTTGAATATTCGAAATACCATAAAGAGATCGATTAGCGTTGCGATCCGTCGCCGCCCCGCCTCCATCCGTGCTCCACCCTGACCTGAAACTAGAATTCGGTGTGCCTTCGAAAAAGAACGGGCGCAGATCCGTAATGACCATAGTGGATTGCACCACTGATCCAATGCACAACCATTCATCCCCTGGAGAAGATAATTCGACCCGCAAACTCCAATTTGCCAGATAGCGCGTGTTTGTCACTTCCGAATATTCCGATCCTACCCCTGTTGGATCCCAAAAAATTCTCTCAGCAGATCCACCAGCGATCAACTCAAAACGAATATAAATATAGTAAGTGGCAGAAGCATAGGAATTGAGATCAATAATACGAGACGCCTCCCCCTCTGTGACCAGTGTTCCGTAACGCACAGACGCGCCTTGACGTTCTGCAAGGATGGCCGTGCCCCGGGTGACTTCAAGTTGTTTTGCAGATGGGTTACTCATCGCAAATCCGGACAAAATCCACTTGCCCGTGGGGGCCGCAAAAAACCCCGACCCTAATTGAGCAGTCTCGTCAGAAGGAGTTTCGCTCAGTGCTTCAAAATCCGCGATGTCAATGCGCTCGTTAGGTTCAACCTTGACGCGATCTACGGTCATCGGGCACACTCCTATCTTAATAAATAACTTCGGTTTCTGGAAAAACTCCTGCCGCTGTTAACTCATCTAGTAACACCTGCAAATCTGCCAATGGTACCGTCAAGAAAAAAGGATATTGACTATATACAGGAGGTGGGCCCGCACTTTCAACAATTGTTTCTTCTGCTGCTTCTCTCACCTGGCTCGAGGGATCGGTCATGTAGGTCACTTCCATCAGCGCATTGTTTACAGGGAGGCCTGAAAAATTGGTCTTTAAACCAATCCAAGTAGCAGAAATTATAGTACCTGAGTTAGCAATCTCGTAGTCTAAATCGTCAACCGCTAATTCAGCAATAAACGCAGGATCTATTCTCCAATTCAAATTGTTTTCTTCTGCCGTAAAAGATGCAACAGTACCTAATACATAAGAATCTAATGAGCACGGCGTGTCATATTCATCTAATCCAACGTAAGGTGGATAATTCCTATACAATTTGGAAATAGTATACGATCCATTATTTCCTAGAGTAGATCCAGTAATTACCAGAGTTTTTCCTAAATCTTCCGGGTAACGTAAAGTATAATAATGAGGGAGAATAGCTACTAATCCCGCAGAACTATCATCCACTATCTCCAATCCAGTGCGCTGTTTTCCCGCCAAAGTTACCTTGGTGCTGCTGTCCTTAACAGCAATCACAAATTTTCCGGTATTATTGCCGCCCTGCGTGTTAGTTATTAAAGATTTCGTAATAACAATTTGTTTACCAACATCAGCATCAGCAAATATTGCTCCAGAGTCATTCAATTTTGTAGGTTCAGCACCAGAAACAGTTCCTATTGCTAGTCTAGGTCTTTTCCAAAAATCATAATTATCAGTATTAATATTGACCTCTTTTATCACGTAAGACATACCAGATCCCGTAACACCAAAAGTAAACTCAACACTGGAAGTTGCCGCAAAATCTGGATAAGGAACTGTCTGTTCCAATACCCCATCAATCCATAATTCCACTGGATCCATCCCATTTTGAACAACCTTAAATTCGTAATACTGATCAGACAAAGTGACTGGAGTACCTAGATGCCCCGTTCCTACTCTATATAAACCTATTTGAGGGGATACTCCAGTATTGTCAATCCGAACATGAATATCTTGCGTGCCATCCTTTAAATGAACATCCCCAGTAAGCCCCGCACTTATAGGAATCATTACACCACCTATCCATTTTACTTCAACATTACTATTATATTGAACTCTGTATCCTTTTGCTACAGTCATTTTATAGGAAACTTCCGGTCCTGTACTGAGCATCTCAATTCCAGTTCCCGGTGTAAGCAAGACTTCTGTTGCTTCATCTGCCCCAACAAAAGTAAATGCTGAAGCAGGGGTAGCACCGGGGTAATAAGCATAGGTCAATGCGCTTGGCTTGGCATCTCTAAAACTAAATTCTTGATCAACTTCTAAGAATTTTGCGCTCTCAATAGCTTTTGGAATTTCATTCAAAACAACTACTGTATTAGTAACAATTTCATAGTCTTTTCTTTCCAAAAACGCTTTCCCGTTGAGCAAAGGAGTATCAAGAACATCATCTGTGATACGTATAAATACCGTGTTAGGGTACTGAAGTAAATCCTCAAAAATCTCGAAATTGCCAGCACCATAAAGCGCAGTCAAAATGAGTTCAATTCCAAAAATTGTTCCCCGAGGGTTGTAGGCGAGCACTTTAATAACTTCACGAAATAGGCTATCAGAAGAAAACAAATTGCGCCGAGCAACTCCCAAATTTCTACCGATCACATCCAAATTTCCCCCGACAGCGTAATCGACAAGTAGAGCGCGCCTGAGTTGATCGAGAGCGGACCAGATCTGATTCAGGTCAGTCACAACGCTCAGATCTCGATGGATCCCGGCTGCACCCGCTACCGTTGCCCCGGCTGCCTGGTACGAAAGACCGATGAATGATCCTGCTGATTTAGAGGTGTAAGAATACGTAATTCCATCAATCGCTATTTTTCCAGAATCTTCCCAATCCAAGGTGGATTCCACCAGGGCCACTGTGTCGCCTCGAGCCATAGCCGCTGTCAAGCGGGTCATTCGCAAACCACCGATTTCCGCATCCGTCTCGCTGATCGCCTCGACGATGGCCTCGAGCAGCCCCTTGTAAAGCACCCGCGGAGCGAGCGAAGGCGCGACCCCATCGAACACGTCCTCATCGTAGGACGGATCAAGAGTATTTCCAGCAGTATCCTCAATTGCATTATTGACTGTTAATCTATAATTAGCAGTGCCGTTTGAAAAACTAACATCTGTCAAAATGTCAACGTAAGTTAAATCCGTTCCTGGAACCACCGTTACTGCGGCAACTGCTGCACCACCCGCCAGGGCTGTGAAAACATAATTCGCAGGAGTCGTCAAAGCTGCATTGTTTTTCATCGCCTCATTAAACGTCGCTCGCACTGCGCGGTCACGAATTACTACTGCGCTCAGAAGTCGAGGGCTCGTTCCTACTCCGACCCAAGTTCCAATATCACCCATTTAAGCCCTCTCAATCCTCAATAGCGTTACCGTGTAATTCTCACTTTGTTTTTGTTCCTGAATTGTGAGAGTTACATAAGTAGGTTCTGAGGCTGCTTCAGGAGTTACTGAAAATACAGTAAGAGCAGGATTAATAGAGTAGTTGTTAGCCAAAGAAAGCGCAACATTGTTTGATGCCGGATAGATAAAATTAATTTTTATACTTGTGGATGAAAGCACGACAACAGAATCAATCCCAGGTGAAATACCGACCCCAAGAGAAAATCTAGGTTCCCGTAAGCAGCAACTATCTTCTCCCAAATCCAAAGAGGACCAATGATCATCAACATGGGATTCTACAAGTGCGCAATTTACTTCAATTCCGTAATCGTCGAGTTCCTCAGAAAGTAGAGCATTAAAATCTGCCATTATTATACCGTGGCCCCAGGCCCAATAGCCAAGCAGCCACCTCCTAAATAATTACCTACTAATGAAGGGAATACCCAATACGCTTTACTGGTATCTCCGTCAATAAGCATTCTATCACCATTTGCCTGTGTCCCCAGAGAACAAGAAAACATCAATTGAGAAGTACCGTACACACCTGCGCTAGTTAAGGCTAATATATGGATTCTAGCCATTCTATAAATACTTGCATAATCAGGATCCATATAGGGTTCTTCACTACTTGTAAAATAAACTCTAGATTGGCCGGCGCTGCCTGCCCCAGTAGTTCCGTTTGGGTGTATAGAACACCAAATACTATTCGTAAAACTAACACCCGCCCCACCAGAAACACAGCAAAAAGGGTATAAACCAACTAAAGATCCTATTTCATAGGGATTATTATCCACACTATCGACAGTTACAGTGCTAGAACCGACAGAATTTACAGGGACAATTTCACAATAATCGGCGTCTAATCCAGCTTCACCATCCACAGTTTGATTCAATAAATATATACTTTGCCCCGCTGTTAATTTACCCGTTAAATCGCGGTCAAGACTTAAAACTACCCCATCCCCGGACATGCCAGTTGCTACTGATAATCTTGCTCGTCCCCCTAGTAAACTAGAATCAGACAAACCGTTCAGAGGTTGACCAGCCCATAGTGCATAACAGGTGCCGCCTTGAATTATAATAAAACAAAATTCATATTCATTAACAGCACACCACCAATCAAAACCGCTAGAATCATCAACAGCTATAGTATCCCCGGATGCTAGCCGCTGATAAGTATTAGCAGAAGGACAAAAATCACTCATAGTTTTAATATAAATTCCAGAACCATGTTCTTGCAGTAAAAACCAAAGATCAGAGTCCCCTTTCAAAGCCCCTGATCCGAGGGTAGGATTTCCTACTCCATGGTATACATCATATCGGTAAGTCGAAATATATGAATCAACTCTTAACCACGGACTCATCGCAGATATTTGAAAAGCTTCTATGGATGTTTTTATTTGATCCATAATAACACGTCTTTGCCCAGTACCAGTTGATCCTACCGTTCCCTTAGTGCAAGTCGGCGCGCTTCTAGCCATGGTTATACTCTCCTATTCTTTAGATTCTTGGAAATAAATTGATATCTCGAATTCCAACTTGATAAAACAATGGAAAAACTTTTTTCATATTTACCACCGTTGTTCTGTACTGCTGGTAAACTACCGTAATATAATCAACCAATGTATGAGATTCACTGGTATCAATATCCAAAACAGTCACCGAAGACAATCCCGGATAAACTCTCGGAGTCCAAACCCGCACTGTTACCCCATTCCAGACATTCACCCATCTTTGTTGAGGGTATCCAGAAAAACATTCTGGATCAGAAGTATTCCCAATATCCCCTAGAAAAGCACGATATCGATGCCCAGCTTCAAACGAACCTGTAATCTTTAACTCGTAACCTCCATCTTCGGCTACTGAACTCAAATTAAGACTGGATAACGTAAAAGCCATGGCGTCACCTTACGTCTATGTTAGCCGATGTAGTCCGCACAACTTGGTCATCCAAAATAATTACATCGGCACTAGGAACTTCAAGAAAACAATTGTATACCCCGGGAACGCTCATAATCTGGTATATAAGTTCTGACCTCAAAACATCAGTGGAGATCCCTAGAGTATTAATATAAGATAAAAGTTTTTCCTCAACCTCTACGCGCACTGTATCATCATCATAGCCCGCAGAAATCGCCACAACTACTTCAATCTCTTGGATCAAAACCTGGGGAACACGGCAAATTACCTGCACTCCTGCGGCACGAATGCCCGGATAGTTAGCTCGATCTGTTTCATCGCCATCCACTATTTTTTGTGCCAACGCTATTATTCCAGTGTAATACGTATAATTAGAAGTAAGCTTTTCACCTGCTGTCAACCCCGGACTAGGAAAATAAATTTGTCCACTAGCGGGATTATACCAAAAATCGTAAGTCACATCATAAGTGCTTCCGCCAGTCAATGCCCCCCGAAGTGTCGAGGTAATCGTAGGAACAATAGAAGATTTGATCGGTTTATGCACAAAAAATAACGTAGTTTCACCGCCTACTGCCACATCGCCTGGGGAAAGCCCTTCCGTCAAAATCTCCCCTGTAATAGCCGCGCTCGATTCCGCCGATCCTGTCCCGGCGTCAACGTAAAGCATCACTTTTCCGAGATAAACTGAGTCCTCGATCACCCTCGCGTACAAAATTGTCGCGCCAGTTGTGGAGTCCACAGCATTTAAGACCCCGGATTCGATCGCGTTCACCGTTGATCTGGGCAGAGCAGCAATATAATTTATAATCCGCTCCCGGAAAGAATCATCGGATTCCAAATCGGTGCCATAAGCACAGGGAGCGGGGTTTGTTACGCCCTCGACCCCCGCGGGCTTGGCTTCGAATTTCACAATCGTATCGGAGGCGACATTTCCTACAACCCCAATTTGTTCCGCGATAACTGGCACAAGTCCAGAATCTCGGCCAATTCCGTGCCCCGAAATTTGTTCAGGACTTGTAGGCGTGATTGACCCCGCTGCGGTTGTAATGAAAATAATTCCAGTCGAGGTTTTAACGCGCGTGCCTGCGGAAATAGTGACCGTGCCTGTTGTACCTGTTCGGTAGAAAACAATATTTCCAACCGCTTTGGCCCCTTGACTCCGCGAAATAGTTCCAGGTTGGATCTCTGCCGCGCGCCTATCCAAATCCTCCCCAGCAGCAGTATCGATCGAAAAAAGATCGAGCAAGAGAGACATTTGAAAATATTGCTCATCGTCCTGGCGAGCAGCCGCAGCTAAGACGTGCTTAACGACTGAACTGTCCGAAATATCAGAAAGTCGGGAACGAGTGACCACGCGGGCCAGCATTTGCATTAATATTTGTTCGTACCGTTTTGTTTGAAAAGAAGGCATTTTTTTATAGCCTCACCGTTAGGGTTCTTGATTCAGACAATCCCCGGATTGCAACTGAAACGTCTATATCTAGAGCATCCAAATTTTGTTGAACTTCGATGCTTTCCACATTCGCGACCCGAGGATCAGAGGAAATTGCTTCAAGTACCCGGAAGCGCGCAGTTTCCAAATCCACAGGGGTGAAATTAAGAGCAACTACGCGGCGCATTCCTAACTGTTTATATAATTGATCAGACCCGCGTTCAGTCAAAATTCTAGTGCGAAGCAACTGAATAAGGTTGTCCTGCCCTTGAACGATTTTAGCGTCAACACTCCCGCCCTCCACGTCAATTGGAATATCGTAAATCGCGCGACTTGAATCGCTGGTTCCAGAAACAACCTCCAAAGCAAAATCAGTTCCCAGAAAATAGTTCTCCACGGGCTCATCACTCGTGACACCTCGCACGGGCAGAAGAGGCATATCCAATGCACTCTTTTGCCCACTAGGTATCAGAATCTTTTGCCCAGGGCCGAGCACCCCGTCAAATGGAACCTCATCTGCGCCAGTTGCAGCACCCGTCAAATACCCCGCCAATCCAGAAACTAGCGGAAGCGCCGCGTGTTGATCCAGAAAAGGAGGCCGAAGCCCGTTCAAAATCGCCAGGCGTTGCCAAAGCCGAGCATCCCCCAAGTAGCGAGCTGCCAGAGAAACGAGTGTATCCCCTTCGGTAATCTCGACCTGGCGAGCGCTCTGATACGTGCGCGCGGGCGTCGAGACCTCGAGAGCGCTTTCCGCAACTTCCGCATCCCCGGGGCTGTATTGTGTACCGAGATTTCGGACGGCCTCAAACGAGGTGGGCGCAGTGGTCGCGGCTTGATCTATCCGCGAGAGGCGCTGGCGAGCCTCCTGTTGCTCCCGGATTTTGCGGACAGTTGCCTCAGCCGGCGTTTCCCAATCCCCAGGGTTTATACCGAGTATTTCTAGGGCGTCCCCCATTTGCCGAAATTTATTTTGGACTTTTTCAGGCATTTCTGCGGCAGTGCCCCCCATTTCCACGCTCTCTGTGATCAAATTTACCGCAGACTCAACCATCTCAAGCGTACTTTCAAGAGCAGCATAAGGGGCTTGTATAAGTGTTGTTACTCCATTAACAAAATTAGAAGCTGCGTTCACAATCTCAGTAACAGCATCTATTATTTTACCCACATCTTTTATGAACCTTGTAATTTCGCCTACCAAAGCAGTGATATCGTTTATCATCCCTGTTATTCTGTCAATTGCATTCTTAATAGCGCGTATTGAATCCCGTATTGAATCAAATATAGATTTATCATCTGAAAAATCTGCGTCTCTTTGCGCAGCGCTTTCTACGACTATCAATTCTATATCGTACTTATAAAGAAATCTATTTGATCCATCCCGGTTCAATTTAAATGTTTTTGGGATAACAACCCAATGCTCCTCGTCTCTAGGATTATGAAAAATCAATTTAGTATCAGCGGCCAAAGCAGGATCGCGTTTCAAGTCCGCATAAGTTCTAAAAATAGAATCCTGTAAATATTGAAAATGTCTTTGACCTGAAATCCCGCCCTTAATTTTGAAAGGCAATTGCCTTGAGTAGGACCGTTTTTCTGGACTCAAGAACGCTCCCGAAGTACCACTCGAGGAGCGCAAATTTAAATTTCTAGGCTGAAATCCTGTGTGCCCCGACAAACGAATAATCCGCTGGATGATCCCATTTTCCTCCACGTACAAACCCCCGCCAAGGGTCGGGGTTACTTCTGCGGAAAAAGGTTCCTCCATCGAATAATTTTCCGGTGGCAATATTAATGGAAACAAAAAATCTGTTGCACCATTAAATCCAACTTCCGCAGGAACTCGCAGTTCAAAAAAATACAACATTCTCCTATAAAATTTATCGTCAAAATTCAAACTTTGTCTGCTACGTTCTTTCAACATAGCTAGTGTAGAAACAGGCATGCGCACCTCTACAAAATCGGCTGCACGCCGATTGGAATCGGAAAGATCGCAACCCCACCCGCGATACAAACTGCGTGAATTGCGCCAGCGATCGCGTCATAAGCGGGGTCTTTGCCGACGAGTCCAATCGTGTTCGCCAAAAATACCGCCTCGAGCGCCGCGGTTAATCCCGTCAACCCAGGCGGGGGCGTAATCACTAAACACCCCGGCCAAGCGACTGCCGGGACGATCGCACCCCAATAAGCGACGATACCCAACTGAATTTTCAGTGCGCCTTGACCTGGCTGCGAAAATCCCATGAGCGCACCTGCCATGGCTGCTTCACAAGCCGTAAGGCCCGCGGGAACCACTGGCCCAACAACTCCCGCAGTAGCACCCTCAAAATACACATGGAAAGCACTCGCCCAAGAATTCGCGGCAAGAGCTTCTTCCGAAAAAAGCGGCAGTGCCTTTAAGGCGTTTGAAAGATCTACACTTTGCATCGGTTCATCGTCCTCTAACCGTCCGGGAAGGTCAATTTCTGGGAATTGATTGTTGGATCCCAATCTGGAAAAGTAGTATCCGCAAATCCCGTAGGGCCCGTCCCGCTGGGATGCTTATGCAGTGCATAAGCATTTTTAATTTGCCCGTACAGGGTCTCAAGATGATCCGCGATGGCTGCCTTGACCGCACCATTTCCCAGAACGAGAGTTGCGGTTGCATCTTTGCCCGAGATCGTAATCGATTCGCCGTCAATTTGGAAATGCAAATTGGTTTTATCCACTTGGAACCGAATTTTTTCCACCGGGGATTGTGGATCACTCATATCCCAGAGCGTGACGGCAAAATTCGCGTCAGCGGGAAGTATGAATTCCTGCTTGCCTTTCCCATCAACTGGCGGCTCTTGCTCAAACCCATCGTCCTCAATTTTGCCGTCATTCGCAAATCGAGAATCTGTCACCCAATTTCCGTTCGAATCGATCCCCCAATGTGTGCCGTGGTGCCTGAAAAAATCAGGATCCCCGTCCGCGACTTTAAGCTTCATCCGTTGGCCAACCGGAAGCGTTGCTCGCCCTACATCCACAGAGGGGTGAGGCAGACTACCCAAAATGATCGGCTGATCGAATTTATTATCCAGAAATCCAATGAGCACATGATCGCCGTCAAAGAAAGCAGGGTTCGATCCTTCACCCGCGGCTAGAGCCTGCTCAATATCTAGCGTAGTCGCTCGAGGTTTCCAAATTCTCCCACGGTGAATTCCCGAAGGCCCGGGTTGTGACACGAGCACGTTTTTTAATCCAAACCAGCGCATGCCCGCAATTGAAGCGTATACCAGGACATCGCAATAGACCGCAACAGGAGGCATGCTCGAAGGGTAGGTTGCCGCTGGATGTGTGGGATCATCTGAAACGTAAGTAGCGATTACGGCGCCGCGCAATAGAAGACCATTCGCGTTTCGATCTTCAGCCGCTAAACCCGCTGGGATACCAGATTGATACCTCATTTTGACCTCTAAGCTAGAAATCCTTCAGTATCACGGATTAAATTAGGAGTTTTATAACTATCAATTACCGTTGAAAGTTTGTCCGCATAACTCACGTCGTCCCCTTGCCAACCGCGCGTGACGCCGAGTTGCGTTTTCATTCCCCGCCCAAATTCCCAAGAATGGCTCACCTGTTCCACATAATAGGTTTCATCTAATTTTAAACCTCTTCCATCATTCGGGATTTCAATCCTACAGCCGATCTTTATATCCGGTCTACCGATTGCCAAACTGATTGATCCAGACAACAAATAAGGATTTAAGCAATACCAATCTCGGCAAATGCGCCGTTGCATTTTGCTCATTTTAGAAAAATCTAAATCATCGGGAGCCATGCTGCTCTGGACATCCATTCGTCTCATCCCGTGCCGCTTAATTTCCTGCATGTGAACCAGAGGTGCGAGTATGCTTAAAGCGTGGGGTCCGATTGACTCCTGAAAAAGTAAACTTGCTATAAAATAAGCGTTGAATCTCTCATTTCCCCCTTTTCCTACATTTTCCTCAACAATCTGTTGCCGAGGAATTTTAAGCAAAGGCAAGTCATCCCAAAGAGACCTAAACTCCATTGTTGGAAACGGCTTGTCGCGAATAACAACGGTCATCTTTGTTTGAGTCAAATCAAGCGATGATCCTTCAGTAATCTTGGAAGATATAGGATCTCCATCCGGAAAAAGATCCGCGTACAGTTCTGTAAATAAAGGATCACTATGCTGGTAAGCTAACTGCCAAAGGGTCCCTGAAGGATTCATGTAATTTGGATTAAATTGTTTTCTAGGAGGGATGTTTTGATATAAATAACTGGGGGTGAAAACCGGGTTTGTAATTTCTCCCGAAGATTCTGGAGCAAATGTAACGCTCTCTAGGAATGATTCATTTTTAATACCAATCATACCTGGAGGAGGAGTCCAATTTACACCCGCTGAACCAGCCAACTCTTCCAAGAAATTTCTCAGAAAAGCTTTGACTGCCCGAGGAGGAGCCCCTACAATCTGGGGTAGCGCCTGAAAAACTTGATTTGATATTGCGTCTGTTACCAGATCATTATCTGCGTAAGGAGAAAACCAAACAGGTGTGCTTTCCCAAATTTTAGCGAAATCACGCCCCGTGATTGTATACGTGCGACTCTCTGCACCTACTCCCTTGACTGTTCTCGAACGTTGCATTCCGTCGATTAAGCCCCGCATTACATGCCACGGTTTTTTATGTTTCCAAAAAATAATGTCTATCCAGTCATCATCTGCCAACCATTGAAAAATCTCTTCGGCTTGCCGTCCAGGTTTAATCGAGACAGAAAATGTACCTGAAGGCGCCCCGAGAGACTTATTGGTGCTTACTCCGACCACACAATGATTTTCGGATTCATGTCTACCATCAATGCTGAATTTACCACTGACCGAGGAAAGCAAAACAGGATCTCCACCATGCTGATAAATAATAACCTCGACGTAAGATGTTTCAGATCCTTGAAAACCTGGTCGAGGATCAGTCGCCATTATTTGACCCCCGGAGTTCTTTTCTGCTCAGTAGGTGCTGTCAAGCGCGCGACTGCGGAAGTCGCGTTTTTCACCTCATCTGCGAAAAACCCAAGAACATCTTTCGCCCGCGTGAACGCCGCTGTCGTGTTGGTCGCCGCCGTTTCAAGCGAGATCACAACATCGGTCATTTTCGCCCCAATGATCCTTTGCTTTTCTGCAAGTTCCGCTTGCGCGCGAAGATTTGGGCCCACAGCAGTAATCCTTGCCGCTGCTTCCGCCGTGATATCCCCGGGGCGCGCCTTCCTGACCAGCGCTTGGTTGGCCCTTGTAGTCTCCACTTGAGCCTGCTCAGCGGGGGTCAACGGGGGGCCTCCCAACGCCGCGCCAATCTGGCGTACCTCGAGAGTCGAAGCCTGGATACCCATTTTCCTCAGAATTCCTTGAAGGAACAATTCCCCTATCGCGCCTCCCCCTCCCATCCCTATGATTTTACTCATAAAATCGCCCGTAGTAGTACCCGCTTTGACGCCTCCGAGACCTTGTTCTCGCAATTGCGCTGTCATCTGCTCCATTTGGATATAGGATTTCTGAAGTGCGGTCGGGCCGCCGCCTCGGTACCCCCCAAACGCCTGCATCAGCGCGAGGTCTAGGCCGCCCTGGGGCCCGCGACCCGGAATTCCTTGAACATACCCTTGAAATTGTTGAGAAACAGCTAAAGCGCGCTGTGTCTGCATGCCGGTTTGCCCGAGCAACTGAGCCATCGAGGCCAACGATTCCTGATTCATGGGAATTCCGGTCTGCTGGAAATTCTGGATTCCACTGGCGATCACCTGGAGGTACTGCGGAACCTCGGAATCCTCGAGCCCGAGCGCGTTCGCATCCCGAATCGCTTGGGTCAACTTGTCAGCACCCAAACCTTGGGCCCCGACCAAGCCTCCGCGGCGCCCCGCGAGACCAAAAGCCCCTGTTATCTCAGGACCGGCACCATAGAGCGTCTGTGCCGCCATGCCGAGGCCCAAGAACTGTTGCTGCGCTGCTAACCCACCAATCCCTTGCCCGAACCGCCCGCCAGCCGCCCGGAACAACGCCGCCGTTTCCTGGAGCGCTTCCGGGCGCCCGAGGCCTCGAAACCGGAGGCCCGCCTGTGCCGCAAGGTCCGCAGGACTGACTTGCTTCTGCCATGCGGCGAACTGAGGAGCAGGAATCTGGATCGCCCGGTTTGCCGCCGAAGGCCCCCCTAAATTCCCGAACCCACCACCAGCATTGAGCATTTCAGCGCGGCCGCGAAGAACCACAGCGGGCGCTTTAGCGTTCGCAGACTCGATTTGCGCCCAAATTGCCGCCTGTTGGTTCGAAGCATAACTACCGATCAAATCATCAAGTTGTTGTTTTTTCGCAGGATCTCCCGCCATCTGGGCTAAGCTCATAGCCGTTTGCCCCGCGAGAGGGCCTCGCTGATTCAAAAACGCCGCTTCTGACAACGCCCGATCCCATATTCCTGAGATAGCTGTCGGTATTCGTTCTGCTTTTAGGCGCGTAAAGTTTTCTTCACGCTTTGTACTTTCGACCTCTGCGGCTGATCTCTGGCGTGTCACAATTGTGTGCGACAGATCCGACAAAAAAGGAGTTAAATCAACACGTTGCCTCTCATAGGCCAACGATTGCCCCACGAAGCCCGCCGCTGCCCCAAGTTGGCCCGCTGCAAGCCCCCCGACTAAAGGTATCGCTGAAAGGCCCGCCTGCATTCCTTGCAAGCCTCCGAATGCAATCCCCCCAGTCATTCCCCAGCCGAACTCGCCCGCGCGCCGCAAGGCCGTGCCCGCGAGTTGTCCGAAAGCCTGCTGCCGCATCCCGGGCCCGCGTTCGAGAAACAGTGGAGCCATCCCCATCGCACTTGGCGGCAGAACAGCCTGAAGGAATCCTTGCCCAAATGCGCCTTGCGCCTTTTCCTGCGCGCGTTGTTGCCCTTGCCGAATTTGGGCGTGAGCGCGCTCGAGCCGCGTTGCTGCTTCCGCTTCATCTTGATAAATCTTTCTTTGGAGATTCAAAGAGCGGTTGAGCGACTTCGCTTGGTCATCTGCTTTCTGCATTTCTTTTTGGAGTGCCTGGTACGCATCACTTCCCTTGTCGGAAATCTGATCCATCTGTTGGGCGAGAGCTTGTTGCTGTTTCCAAATACCGTTGATTCGAATTTCAGTTAATTTTAAGGATTTTTCGACGGCCGTGAAAGCTCCAGCTTGCTCTTTGAGGGCATCTAGGCTTTCTTTGTTCAAGCCAAGAATTTGTTGAAGTGCTCGATCAAGCCCCTTCGTCTCAGCCGTTATAACAACATTTGTGCGGACATCTTTACCCATTGAAGCCCCCTATCGAACCTGCTGCTTGTCTAAATTTGGCATGCGCCCTTCTTCCAAATCGCGCTCCCATTCATCAATCAAAGGATCTTGGCTCTCTGTTGGATTCCCCAGGGCGCGATCAAGTGCATGCAGACGTTTCCAGAGATTCGAACGATCTGCAATTGGCGTATCCTCGTTCTCGAGTTGCGCCCTGATTTCTTGCCGAGAAAAAAGCATATCCTCGGTCATCTCCTGGTACAATTCTGCTTCAGTTTGAGACAAAAACAATTCATGGTTCGTCGGCAAATTGTATTTTTGAGACCACCAGCGCTTAAGCGCTGTGCTCCCCGCTTTCAGATTTATCTCCGCTCGCGTCCGAATTTTTTCCGTAGCCGAAAAACGTCGCCTCGTGGTTGAGGACCTCCATATAAATTTCCTGAAGCAACCTCACCTCGTCTAACGCCCCAAGGTCAGAAGCCCAGTCGGGGCGCTTGATCAAACTCACTGACAAATGCGCAATCATCAAATTGATCTCGGAAGTCAGGGAATCCAGCGAGTCGAGAGCCACGCCTACCGCCATTCGAGCCCGCATAAGTCCAACAGTTTGCCGGTCCCGGATTGAAAGCACTCGATTGGTGAAGGTACCTTTCCAGAGTTTTCCTCGACCATCTTTCCAAGAAATGACAAAAGTATATTCACGTTCTTCGCGTGGCCCCGAGGTTGGAAACTCAGTTGTACTTTCATCCTCTGCCAACCCTTTTTCTACATTTTCGAGCCGCTTGCGCAATTCTTCCGGTTTCATTAGGTTCTCCCTTTTGGTTCTCTCTACTCTGCCATCGACAGAAGAGTCACGCGAGATCTGGGGAAAAATCGCCCCCGGGGGGAAGGGGAGAACGAACCCCCGGGGGCATTCTCCGGAGGAGCGGAGGCCTAGTTTAGACTTCTGATTCGTCCCGAACGCGGATCGCGACGAACTCCACGCCCTCGCCGACGATCCCACGTTGATCAACAGTCCAATTGTGCGAGGTGATTTTCACCTGTTCTACTGTCGCCCAGATTTTGCCGGTCTTCGTGTCCTCGATGGTCGCGGTCAATCCGTCGCCTGTCACCAGAATATTTTGGAGATGCTCCTCGGTATTCCCGCCAACTGGAGGGAACCAACCTTGTTGTTTCAGCGACCCTTCGCCCTGATCCCCGATTATCCTAAAGCGTTCGGCCGTGAACCGCACTCGATAAGCAATTGGAACATATTCTTCGACCTCGATATTATCAATAACTTCAGCAGGCTGGTATTCAATTTCTTCGGTAATCGCGACATTTCGCGCATACCCGACTTTGATACCGTTGATCGAAAAGCGGCATCGAGCGCCAGTCAACAATCGTCCTTTTTGAGACATGACTTTCCCCCTCCCCTATTTAAGCGCTCTGCGCAATCGTGACAAGGTGGACTGTGGATTTGACGAAATTGATCGGAATCACTGGCGCCATCTCGACGCTCACCTCCAAAACATCGACGATGAGTTCGATATTTAAAGAACGAGTCGCGATCAGAATATTTGCGTCCTTCAAAAGACCCAGCGTATTGATTGCAACGCCCTTAGCAGCGTTGACCGTTCCACTAAATCCCCGTTTGCCAACTGCGTATTCCATATTCGTCCGGAAGGTGTAAACAGCGTAGTTTACAGCCTCGTTCACGCTGCCTTCCGTATATGCGATGTTGTCGCTCGTTAAGTGCGTCGTTATATTGCGAACGACGCGCCGACCGAGACCCTCGATGTTTTCCATGAAGCATAGGCCCGATTGGATCATTTCTTCGGCGTCATCTGTCGGGTTCCAGGTCGCGTCCTGACGGATGCTTAGGACATTAGCGTATTTGTAGGTCAGACTTTGCCCAACTGGGGAACCCGCCTGCATCCCTGCCGCGACCACTGCTTGATAGCAAGGCGAATACTCAACTCGCTCACCCGCGGAATTGTACCGCTCGATCGCCTGAGCAAAGGCGCGCACGTGGCGACTGTTAAGAGCGATGATTTGATTTCTCGCCTCNGTTTTCGTGGGAACGTCGGTCAAACCCGTGTTCAGCAGCCCGATGAAACAATCNCGTTCACTTCGCCCAATCCCGCTCATGTACGCACAGTGCGCTTCAACGACTGCATGAACCGCAGGATCACCAGTCAGAACAACCACGCTATTGACTCGAGTACGCTTGAGCAAGTCAAGCGCCCCCTGCCAGTGATTCTGAGTCGTGACACCCTCGGAGCCGCCTCCGAGAAATTGAGCCGCGATCGAATTAGTAGGTGCCCCACCTTTTGCCCCTGAAGCAACTTCCGCATCGATATATTGGCTATTCGAGTTGATCCAGTCAATGACCGCATACAGGTTAGCATAAAAATCCGGAACAGCCGGGGACAAGCAAGTCACCGGGCCGCCCGCGCCCGTGGTCACGTCCAGATTCACGGGATCAAAATCCAATTCAGGCGTTTTTGTCGTCCAAACGAACCCGACAGAATTGGTCAGATCATAGCGAGAATTGAAAAAGTCCGCGCATTTCGTGATCGTGTTCTGCGTCGAACTCGTCAACGCCGCCGTTGCGCTCGTTGTCACTGTCCGCGCTGCCTCTACCTCCCCGAGCGCAATAAACGTGATCTGCGAGAAATCTAGAGAGCCGGTAACTGGCGTGGTTCCGTTCAAGGCGAATTTCTCAATTTGCACCGCGCCCGTCACGCTGTACCCGGCCACAATCAAAGGTTTCGTGGTCGCGGCATCTGCCACAACCGTGACTTTGCTACTCGCTATGTATTGAGCGAAAGCTTTCACGAGACCTTTGACGGTGTTTGTTCCGGCTGCGATGGTCAGGATTGTTGCGCCCACAGGTGAAATTCGCACCGTGACAACCCCGACAGTGGTACCAACAATCCGCGCACCATGAATTTTTGAAAAAGTCGTGGTGCTAATACGAGCAGTGGTGCCATTCAACGCTAGAGTCTCGCTCTGAGCCGCCCCGGCGCCGGTCAAACCGTAAACGATCACCTGCTGCGTTGTATCGGAAGCGCTTGCACTTACAACTTCGATCAAGGTTGTCACGGCCAACTGTGCCGCGATATCCCCGTCAAGGCCAAGATCCGCCCGTGTCCCCNAGCATTTGACGTAGCGATCAGCCGTAATTTCGGCCGACATTGTTTCCCAACTTGTCGTGCCACCAACGTACTTGAGCGAGAAGATCGAATCTCCACCAATGTCGTCGCCGCTCTCAACCGTATCCTCAAAACCTACGGTCACAAGTTTCCCTTGGGTCGTGCCCGAGGCAATCGTCACGTTGATTTGATTTGTGAATGCACCCCAGTCCGAACTTGTCAGATCAATCGCGCTCCCGTAGGCGTTGCTCAGAGTCAGAGTTGATTGAGTGGCAGGATTGACTTTCATCGCGACCACAGAAACCGCGCCGCCTTGGATATCGGGATCGCGCGCTGGGCCAAAAAGCATGGGCATCGACTCGAGAAGCGGCCCTGAGCGGAAAGTCGAGTTTGCCTTTTCGGGTTTATTGATCGTGATGAATTCAGAAACCTCGGTCATGTCGGAAGCGGGGCGCCCTCCTTCGGCCTCCCCCAAAATTCCGATAATACCCACAGCGCTCAGACCTACGGATTCGAGTCCACTCGCGTCAACTTCGGTGTAAGATCCAGGAACCGAAATTAGGCGCCCGTTAAAGAAAATCGTCGAAGCCATAATTTTTCCTCCCTCTCAGCGCACAGGGCGCGAATTAAAGGCCTCGAACGCGAGGCGCCAGTCAGAAATTGAACGCGGACTTAAATTTTCTATTTTTGCATACCGGGTAAACCCCGCCGTTTGATCCCACCGCATCCTCGAGCAAGCGAGAAACACCCGCAAAGGAACGATTGGCAATTCTCCTGGGGGAACGACAGGAGCCTCCGATTCAGTTATCTCTTTTTCTTCTTCCTCAAAGTCGATCATGATTCGCCCTCTCTATAAATTTCGACAAGTGTTTGCACCCCTCCAACGTCGCTGTTCGAGCCCGAACTGTCAATATGTATGCCCCTCAGAGCGAAGGCCTTCACCAGTAAAGAATCNCGACGAACCCGTTGAAATTCGCGTTGGGCTGNGAAAGTCAACTGGCGCGCGAATAGATGTTCAGGCAAATACCGTGGATCAGGCGCAAGTTCGGCTCCCGACATTTTGTATTCGAACATATTTTCTGGATCATCCGACAAACTATCGAGACCCGCGAGAAGAATGCTCTTTACGATCTCGTAATAGTACAAGGTCGAATCCGGGTGCTCCGTAATAATGAGAATATTAAACGTGTACTCCCAAATCGCCGTTTCGATATCCGCCCCGTAAAGAGGATCATCATCCTCCAAAACCTGGCCAGCGGAATCCCCGAGGAAAGTTTCCGCCTCGCGTTCATCGCCTAGAATAACAGCGACCGCAGGAAATTTCGTGTCCCCTCGAGCGTATCCGTTAATTACCGTTAAACCCTGAGCTGCGAAGAGTTCCTTGATCGCCTCTACCTCAGTTTTCTCGAGCACGTAATCGGCTTCAAAAAGATCATCGAGGATCCGGGGGTCATCCAGAATTGCTTGAACCCCTGTCTTAAGAATTGAGTACAAGTATCTCTGGATCATGTTGACTCCAAAAAAGCCGTCACGACTTCGGGGGCGAGCTTGGTTGCGTATTGAGCCACCTGATCAGCGTAATGGCGTGCGATAATTGGGGGACGAATCCAGCCTTCGGTCACGTTCGTGGAAATCGTTCGAAATGTATAATACTGAGACTGCGTGGCTTTTTCATAAGTTTTCCGTTCACGGATCATCCCTGCGTAAATATCTGTCTTGTGGTGCTCTTTGAGTTTGGGCGCCATACCTGCCTGTAATCGGCCTCCGTAAACAGTTTTCTGTCCTGGAGCAGAAACCGAAGCGCTCAATTTTTTAGCCGCTTTATGGATAGATTTTCCTAGTGCTTTAGCGTTTGCAATCGCTGGATGCCCTTTATACGCCATGCCCATCTCGAGGCCGGATGTTTTTCCGCGGGGAGCAGCCGCCGTTCCTGGCGTCATGTGCCGAAAAGGGATCGCACGGTAGTAACCACCAATCTTCGCAAGATGCTTTCCGCGTTGCCCTCGGGGCACTGTCGGGACCTTCGGACCTAGCAACGTCGTTCGTAAATCCAAAGATGGAGCGCCCTCCTCTAGAAGGTGCGGAAGTTCGCCCACCAAACCGATCACGCTTTGCCCCTTTTTATCTTCCACTGGCAAAATTCCAGTCAGATAATCAAAGCGTAAATGCGAACTATCTTTCGACGCGAGCATGATCCAATAATCCCGCGAAGCATCTGCTATATCAAAAATCAATTGCTGAACTTCATTCAATTTTTCAAGCATCTCTGTCGGAATTTCAACTGGCGATATTTTGATCACGTTTAGGGCCCCGGGATAAAATCCAAACGAACAAGCGCTTGGACTGGTAAAAATTGCGGATCACCCGAGGGGGTCGTGGGTACCAGTATTTTAAATTTCTTTGTCGTTGTCCGTAAGGTATGTGGATGCTCAGTCACAAGATAAGTGGGGTGGCAAACATAGTGCAGTGAGATTCGTTCATCCTCCTCCGGTTCGTGGCCTGCGAACCAAGAAATCCTTCCGCGTTCATCGAGAACAAAATCCGCGTCTGGAATATATTCCTTTTCATCTGATCGAATATGATTAATTCCCGTCATAGCGTATCGGCCCGCTGTGACCGAAGTGCCGTCCGCGACCACTATTTCACTGTAGCAAATTTCTGAATCTAATATAGTTAACTTATCATAAATCGCGAGACGATTTTGCCCCCGCACCGTGATCATTAAAGTTCCTGCCGCCCAATTGCCTATTTTATCCCAAGGTGTGTACTGCGATTGAATACTGCTTATGACCCCGCGAATTAGCATCGCGCTCTTAGATTCCACAAAATATCTCTGGATAGGATCAAGGCCAAATTCCCCATAATCCTGTTGTTGCTCTACTGCGGCCCCAAAATAAAACCAACCCATCCCCTTGCAGCGTTCACAATTTGGATCCGCCTGATCGGTTTTCTCGGACACTGGCATGCAAGGGCACATTGAAGCCCGCTCCCACGCCACCAGGTAGCCTTTCGTTTCGATCAGCAGATCAAAGGGCTCAGGTTTTAGATCAACCCGACTCTGGCTTTCCTTGGTCATCGGAGGAGTGCCAGTAATCGGATAAAAAGGTCTTGTGCCCATAAGTCACCACCTACACAACGATCATGCGGAGCCCCTTGTAATAGGCGCGCATGGTTGGCAAAACATTTTTTATTTCTTTTTGGTACTGGAACAATCGCGCGCCGTAGCCGGCCATCGTGGCGCTTGAGGTTGTGGTAAAGCTCTGGCTCAGTCCGTCAAGTGAAAGAGCCTGGCTTGCGATCCCAGCGCCCCCGAGCAAATCCCCGAGGGGGTTGAGAGGGCCAAAAGAAGCCACCTTGGCAATCACATCGCGCATCAAAGGCGTAACTTCTGCTCCCGCAGTATACGTGATCCTAAAAACATCTGGGATATATCGATTTCCGGCCATAGAAGGCCAAAGAGCACCAGCGCCAGAAAAAACCAAAACCCCAATGCTTGTAGGGATAACTTGAATTTCCCCGGATTCTTTTTGTATCGCAAGCCAACTAGGGTCAAAAACAGATCCAGTAGTTTGCCCTGGAAGGACCATTTTAACTTCACTCACATCCAAAATCGGATAAACAGTGGTTCGAAGCCACATATAATTTTGAAAGTCCTCATGGTAATATCCATGGCGCTCGTCGGAAATTTCTTTTGGAATAATCGGAATATCCAGCGTCATTTCTACCCAAGTTACAGCTGAACGAATAAACCATTCGTACAAACTGTCGGGCATGGGATTTCCGGCATCATCAGTTAGGTCAAGCCCATATAAATAATTTGTTTTAAGTTCCTCGACGCTGACAATATCTAGAGCTGGATCACCTTCACCCTGCTGGGGATCTGAAAGAGAACTCTCTAACAAGGTCGATGAATTGTAATAACTGGTTTTATACCAATAGTCAACGCTACCAGCAGTATCAGTATATGTGTAAACAGTCCTACCAGACACTAGCACAGGCCTTGTGGCACTATTGGTTATTTCTGTGTATGTCCCACTTTCCCCAGTAGTCGATCGGTACACTTTGATAGATGTAAAAAGATCAATAGCATCTTCTAAATTTCCAACGAGGATGCTAAGTTTAATTGCAGCCATTTTAATCCACCTCTCCTAGAGAAATAAGAGTCGGCTTCAAATCGCTAGAATGTATTTTTGAAAGAGCCTCCTGATTAGGAACAATTTTTGGCAAAATATTTTCTGCCGCCACTCGAGGAATTGATTCACCACTTGCAGATAAATCAGGATCAATCGATATTGCGCTCGTAATTTCGGGTATTCCTCCCCCGATTGCGATTGCCGCAAGACTACCAGCGCCAAACCCTCTTGTGAGCAGCAAAGACATTAAACAGGCACCCTTTCATATACACTTTCCATCGTAGGCTTTCCGTCTTTATCGTACAAATTAAAAATCATTAGTGGAGTAGTACCATTATCCGCGTAAAATATCATTTGATTAGATACAACTTTCCACCTACCTTGCTCCACCTGTTTTACAAATTCTAAATCAACCTGCTTGGAAACATCAAAAACATCAATTTTTTCCACACCTACAAATTCATATCCATCATTATCAACTAAAGTATATTCTGCAAAATAATTTCCCGTAGGCAAGGAACTGGGAGACCACAGGTATCTCCAAACGCTACTGGATCCTACCTGTACCAAAGGTGTCGATGTTAAATTTATAACCTCGATCCCCATAGATAAATGGTACACCCGAACAACGGCACTTAGCAAAGATAACTTAGGGGTACCATCGGGATTTTGCACTTGAACTTGCAAAATCACTTGAGCTGGATCGGGATTAGAAAAATTCACGTTAACCTCGTTTAGCTTACGGTCACTCGCAAATTATTCCCAGACTGAGAAAGGACCAGCGTCTTGCCCGTGTTGTTCGTGATGATCACAGGCAACGTGCCGCTCATTGTACTAGAAGCGGTGATCAAATTATACACTCCGTTGGTCGTAATACCTGCATTGAAAATCAGACCTGCGCCTCCGAGAGCGCACGTTCCAGTCACGTTAATCCTGCTGAAAGTGGTCGTCGTGCTGTCGCA
>Ga0031653_10000004_pt1 | contig 31902 bp, 29 predicted proteins | sample FrelakmetBRP12BR_FD_55210 | JGI IMG/M metagenome (GOLD analysis project Ga0031653, IMG submission 55210) | Freshwater lake sediment microbial communities from the University of Notre Dame, USA, for methane emissions studies - BRP12 BR | ecosystem: Environmental > Aquatic > Freshwater > Lake >... | reverse complement strand
GGAACATGAGCACGTGCTCGTACGCGGCGGCGGGGTTCGCGCCGTGCTTCTTCCGCATCTCGTCGCGGAACGCCAGCGCCGTCTCGTACCGGTGGTGCCCGTCGGCGATGAAGACCCCCTTCCCCTTCATGCCTTCCACCGCTCCCAGGAGCGCCTTGGGCTGCGACACCGTCCAGACCCGATGCTTGACGCCCAGGTCGTCGACGGCGGCCATGTCGGGCGCCGCGGCCATCGCGGAGCGCAGGCTCTTCAGAACCTCGTCCTTCGGATCGGAGTAGAGCGCGAAGATCGGGCTCATGTGGGCGTCGGTCGCGCGCATCAGGGCGAGCCGGTCCTCCTTCGGCTTGGACAGTGTCCGCTCGTGGGGGAACACCTCCCCTTCGCCGAACGCCGACAGCTTCAACGCCCCGAGGAACCCTTTCCGCACGAAGGTCCTCTTCCCCGGAATCGTGAACTCCTGCTCGTAGTAGTAGAGGGCGGGAACGGGGTCGCGGACCAGCGTTCCCTCGGCGAGCCACTCGCGGAACCACGCGGCGGCGCGGGTGTACTTGTTCACGGCCGGGCCGTCGCCCTCCTTCGTCATCCCGAAATCGACCCATGTGATGTTTTTCGGGTGGCGCCGGTGCAGCGCTTCCTGCTCCTCCGGGGAGATGACGTCGTACGGCGGCGCCACCACGCGGGTCAGCTCCCCCACGCGCGCGGTGTCGTAGTGGATCCCCCGGAACGGCTTCACATCGGCCATGGTGTCATCCCCTCTCCAGGAATTCGATGATGTCGCGAAACGGGAGAACCCCCTCCCGCAGAAGAACCGGGCGATCGTCGACCATCCGCACCACGGTGGACCCGGGGACGTCCCCGAAGCTGTCCCGGCGCGCATCCCCGGCCGATTTGCCCCCCCACAAGACCCAGTCGACCTCCCCGGTGAATTCCCGGACGATCTCCTCGGGGGAACTCCACGACCCGGGGTTCCCGGAACGGTTCGCGGACGTCCCGGTGACGGCGCCGGAGAGCCCCGCCGCGAGCGCCCTCGGAACAGGGTGATCGGGAAGGCGCAAACCCACCGTGTCGCCTCCGCCGGTCACGGCGGGGTGGACCCCCGGATCCGCGAGGAGCACCAGGGTAAGGGCGCCGGGCCAGAACCGGTCGATGAGGCGGGCGGCGGCGGCGGGAACACGCCGGGCCCACCGGTCGACCTCTTCCGCCTGCGACAGGAGAAGGGGGATCGGCTTCCCCCGGTCCCTCCGCTTCGTGGCGAACAATCGGGCGAGCCCGATCTCCGAGCACGGGTCCACGCCGACCCCGTACAGGGTGTCGGTCGGGTAGATCACCGCCCCTCCCGCACGGAGGGAGGCGATCACCTCGACGGGGACCCGCGGCGGACGATTCGCTTCGAGGAGGAGCAGACGCGTCAAGCTACCTGCCCCCCCCGGGGAGCGACATCTCCCCCTCCGTCCGCAGGGGCCGAAGCGGGACGGACTCCTCGGACGGGGAGATCATGGAAGCCGGCTTGCCGCCTTCTCGACGGCACCGGCCATCGACTTCCGTCCGGCCCGGATCTTCGCCCTGAGCTTCGGGGACGAAAGGGAGAGGATCTGCGCCGCGAGGTGCCCCGCGTTCTGCGCCCCCGCCTTCCCCACGGCCACGGTCGCCACCGGCACGCCCGCGGGCATCTGAACCGTGGAGAGCAGGGCGTCGAATCCGCCGAGGGGCGACCCGGCGAGCGGCACCCCGATCACCGGCAACACCGTTTCGGCGGCCACGCACCCGGCGAGGTGCGCCGCCGCGCCGGCCCCTGCGATGATGACCGAGAACCCCGCCTTCTCCGCATTCCGGGCCAGCGACTGGGTCCGGCCCGGCGAGCGATGCGCGGAAGCGATGGTCATCTCGCACGGGATCCCGTAGCCGGAAAGCACCTCCGCCGCCTCCCGCATCGTCTCCACGTCGGAAGCGCTGCCCATCAGGATCAGGACCTTCCCGGCCATCAGGCGTCCCCCCGCGAAAGCGCCTTCCGCCCGATGTCGGTGCGGAAGTAGGCGCCTTCCCAGTGGATCCTGTCCGCCGCGCGGTACGCCCTGGCGATCGCCTCCTTCAACGTGTCCCCGATGGCGGTGACGCCGAGGACGCGGCCCCCGCTGTTCACCAGGCGCCCATCCTGCATCGCCGTGCCGGCGTGGAACACGACCACGCCCTCTTCGCTCTCCGCCTCCCCGATCCCCGTGATCGGGCGTCCCTTTTCGTAGTTCCCGGGGTAGCCGGCGGAGGAGAGGACGACGCAGACCGTGGGCCTCGGGTCGATCTCCATCTTCGCGTCGGTGATCTCCCCCCGCGCGCACTGCATCAGCAGCGGAACGAGATCGCTTTTCAGGCGAAGGAAGAGCGGTTGGGCCTCGGGGTCGCCGAAGCGGACGTTGAACTCGAGCACCCGGGGAACCCCCCGCTCGATCATGAGCCCCGCGTACAGGATGCCGCGGAAGACGATCCCCTCGGCGCGAAGGCCGGCCAGCAGCGGCTCGAAGATCTCCCGGTGCACCCGGGCCTCGACCGCGGGCGTCACCACGGGTGCGGGGGAGTACGCCCCCATCCCGCCGGTGTTGGGTCCCGCGTCGTTGTCCCCGATCCGCTTGTGGTCCTGCGAGGAAGGGAGCGGGACGAACTTGCGTCCATCGGTGAAGACGATGTACGACGCCTCCTCGCCCGGAAGACACTCCTCGATCACCACGCGCTCCCCCGCGGCCCCGAACACCCGCCGCTCCATCACGTCCTTGAGGAACGCCACCCCCTCCTCGTAGGTCTGCGCGACGGCGACGCCCTTCCCCGCCGCGAGGCCGTCCGCCTTGACCACCACCGGCAGCCGATGGGTCAGGAGGTACTGCTCCGCCTCGTCGTATTCGTCGAAAACGCGGAAGGCCGCCGTCGGGATGCCGTACTTCAGGAGGATGTTCTTCATGAAGACCTTGGACCCTTCCATCTGCGCGCCCGCGCGGTCGGGACCGCACACGAGGAGGCCCTCCTTCGCAAGGAGGTCGGCGAGACCCTCCGCGAGGGGGGCCTCGGGGCCGACCACGGTCAGGTCGATCTTCTTCGACACCGCGAAATCCCGCACTCCCTCGAGGTCGTCCACCCCCAAAGGGACGCATTCGGCGTGACGTGCGATCCCGGGATTTCCGGGGGCGGCATAGATCTTCGACACGAGGGGGCTTTTCGCGATCTTCCAGGCCAAGGCATGCTCGCGGCCGCCGCCGCCGACGATGAGGACAGAAATGCCCATTACTATTTCCTCCGGTCCGGTCCGTTAGTGCCGGAAGTGCCGCACGCCGGTGAACACCATCGCCATCCCGTGCTCGTCGGCCGCGGCGATCGCTTCCGCGTCCCGGACCGATCCGCCCGGCTGGATCGCCGCGGTGGCCCCCGCGTCCGCGGCCACGTCGAGGCCGTCCCGGAACGGGAAGAAGGCGTCGGAGGCGACGACGGTCCCCTTCGTCGGGTGCTGCGCCTTCATCACCGCGATCCTCGCCGAATCCACACGGCTCATCTGTCCCGCGCCGACACCCACCGTCCGGTCCTTCATCGCGTAGACGATGGCGTTGGACTTCACGTGCTTGCACACCTTCCACGCGAACAGCATCGCCTCGAGTTCGTCCGCGGTGGGCTTCCGCTTCGTCACCACCTTGAGATCCCCCGGGTCGAGCACGTGCCGGTCGCCCGTCTGCAGGAGCAGGCCGCCGCTCACCCGCTTCATCTCGATCGTCGGTGCGCCGGACCACCGGAACTCGCCGCCGGTCGCGAGCACGCGGAGGTTCGCCTTTGCCGAGAGGATTTTTCGCGCCTCCTTGTCGTAGGAGGGGGCGATGATCGCCTCGAAGAAGGTATTGGCCACTTCGCGGGCCGTCTCGGCGTTCACCGTCCGGTTGAAGCCGATCACCCCGCCGTAGGCGGACACGGGGTCGCACTCGCGCGCCTTCTTGAAGGCGTCCAGGAGCCGGCGCTTCGAGACCCCCACGCCGGAGGGATTCGTGTGCTTGATGACGACCGCGGCGGGGATGGCGAATTCCATGGCGAGCTGCAGCGCCGCGTCGATGTCGACGATGTTGTTATAGGAGAGCTCTTTCCCCTGGAGCGGTTGCGCCCCTCCCAGGGTCGGCTCGTCGGGCAGCGCGGTGTCGGCGTAAAACGCCGCCGCCTGGTGGGGATTCTCCCCGTACCGGAGCCCCTGGAGCTTCCGCCACTGGGCCGTGAACGTCGCCGGGAACGGCTCCTTCCCCCCTTCCCCCGCCCCGAGGTAGTTCGAGATCGCGGCATCGTACCGGGCGGTCAGGGCGAACGCCTTCCTCCCGAGCTCCCTCATCGTCCCTTCGTCGAGGTTTCCCGCGTTCTTCTTCAACTGCGCGAGGATCCCCTCATAGTCCGAGGGGTCGCACACGACCGCGACCGACCGGCAATTCTTCGCCGCCGAGCGCAGCATGGAGGGGCCACCGATGTCGATGTTTTCGATCGCCTCCTCCCGGGTGCAGCCGGCGCGGGCGATCGTCGACTCGAAGGGGTAGAGGTTCCCCACCAGCATGTCGAAGGGGACGATCCCGTGCTCCGCGATCGTCTTCATGTGCGCCCGGTTCCCGCGCAACGCGAGGAGGCCGCCGTGGATCTTCGGGTTCAAGGTTTTCACCCTCCCGTCCAGCATCTCGGGGAACCCGGTGTACTCCTCGATGAGCCGCACCGGGACCTTCTTTTCCCGCAGCAGCTTCGCCGTCCCCCCCGAGGCGTACAGCTCGATGCCGAGCCGGGAGAGGGCCCGGCAGAAATCCGCGATGCCCGTCTTGTCGGAAACGCTGACGATCGCCCGATGGATCCTCGCCATGGTCTGTGACCCTTCCTTCACGATGGATGTGTGCGGGGGTGCGGCATCACGGCCGGAGGGGAACGGCCCCGATCACGGTCTTCAGGTCGTCGTCGGGGAACTTGATCCCGAACCCGAGAAAGAAGGTCCGGTACTGCGTATATCGGCTCAGGGAGTCGTCCGCCCCGCCCGTGATGAAAAGATTTTTCATGATATCATAGTTGCCGTACAGCTTCAAATGTGCCCGGTTTTCGGGCCGGTTGAAGTCGAAGATGTCCGCCCCGACGCTGAACCGGTCCTTCACCACGTCGTATTCCAGTCCGAATCCCCCCGCGGACTCCATGATGCCGCCCCGGAGCGTGACCCGGGAGAACCGCTTCGCCAGCAGGGCGTTGAACTTCCACTTGTCCTCGAACTTCACCTCCCGGATCTCGATCGGGGGATTCCCGCCGACGCTGGTGAGGGTGTTGGTTTCCGTCCGTTTTCCCCTCGGGTCGTTCACGACTCCGAGGAGATAATATTTGTCCGCCGTCGGCTGGATCTTCAGATTCAGGTAGTACTTCCAGTCGGAGGTGTCGGTCTGGTACTCGACCCACGGCACCAGCGTCATCCGCAGCGCGTCGTACTTCCGGACGTACCGGTTGACCCCGTCGAGGGTATCGGTGAGAGAGTTGTGGGCGGCGTTGTCGTTGACGAGCTTGCCGAGGGTCCCCTCGCCCCGGTCGATCTTCTGCATGACCTTCCCGGCGGCGTCCAACGTGTTGTCGAGACGCGCGGAGGCGGTCCGGAGATTGCTGATGCTCTCCTTCAGGTTCTCGCGGTTGTCCCCCACGACGCCGCTCACCCGATCGCTCATCTCCTCGAGCTTGCGCACCAGGTCCGGCGTCTCGCTCTTCAGCGTATCGGAAAAAGCGCGAAGGTTGGCGATCGTCGCGCGGACGTCTTCCTTGTTCATCGCGGAGATGTCGGAGAGGTCCGCCGAGAGCCGGTCGATGTTCGCCAGGATCCGGTCAAAGCGCTTTTCGTTCCCCTGTACGACGGTCCGCAGGGACGCCGTGGTCGCCCGGACATCCCGGAGGATGTCCCCGAGAGCCTTCTTCCCCTCCTCCGTTCCGAAGGTGTCGGCGAGGGTCTCGGAGAATTTCTTGACGTCGTCGCCGATCGCTCCCAGCTTCCTCACCATGTCGTCGAGGTTCGTGGGACTCAGGGTGTTGGCCACCCGTCCACCCGCGGGCAAGTTGCGCTGCATGTCCTTCCCGGGAAGGATCTCCACGTATTTCTCGCCGAGGAGACCCTGCGTCTGGATGGTGCCCACCGAGTCGATCGGGATCCCGAACTCGGGGCGGACGCGCAGGACGAGACGCGCCCGGTTTCCGACCAACTGGATCTCCTCGACCTTCCCGATCGGAACCCCCGCCATCTTCACGTCCGACTTCGGCTCGAGGCCGGACGCCGTATCGAAGTCGACGGTGAGCCGGTACCCCTTCTCGGCGATCAGCCCCCACTTGCTCACGCGGAACGTGAAGTACGTGAGGACGAGCAGTCCCAGAAGGACGAAGATCCCGACCCGGGCCTCCCTGGACATCGACGATGCTCCCCCTTGTCCTGCAATCCGCCCGGGCCTTGCCGGCCGGACTCTTCACCCCGAAGCGCCGGGGATACTATATCATCGGCTGACGAAGCGGACGAACTCCTCGCTCTCGTCGGTGATGGGGCCGTGCGCGCGCCCCTGCACGAACTGGGCGACCACCGGGTTCGACGTCGTCCGGATCTGCTCCGGCGTCCCGACCTCGATGATCTTCCCCTTGTACAGCATGGCGATGAAATCGGCGATTTTGTAGGCGGAGGCCATGTCGTGGGTGATCGTGATCGAGGTCACCCCGATCGACTCCCGCAGCGAGATGATCAGGTCGTTGATGACGTCGGCCATGATCGGGTCCAGCCCCGTCGTGGGCTCGTCGTACAGGAGGATGTCGGGCTCGGAGGCGATCGCCCGGGCCAGCCCCACCCTCTTCTTCATGCCGCCGGACAGCTCCGCGGGCATGAGTCGCTGGATGTCCCGCAGCCCCAGCATGGAGAGTTTCTCCTCCACCACCTCCTTGATGTGGCGCTCCGGGTGTATCTTCAGGCGCCGCAGGGCGAACGCCACGTTGTCCTCCACGTCCATCGAGTCGAACAGGGCCGACCCCTGGAAGAGCATCCCGAACTTCCGGCGCACAGCGACCAGCTCCCGCTCGTCCATCCGCAGGATGTCCTGGCCGTCGATCAGTATCTCCCCCGCTTCCGGGCGGAGCAGCCCCACCACGCACTTGATGAGGACCGACTTGCCCGTACCGCTTCCGCCGATGACGACGGTGTTCTTCCCCTTCGGCACGATCAGGTCCAGGCCGTCGAGGACCACCTTCTTCCCGAAGCGTTTGCTCAAACCCCGGATCGCGATCAAGCGGCGGCGCGTCCTTTCCCGTCAGAACATGAACGACGTCATGAAGTAGTCCGAGATCAGCACCATCATCGAGGATGCCACGACCGCCCGGGTGGTCGCCCGGCCGACCCCTTCCGCGCCCCCCTGCGCCACGAAGCCGTGGTGGCACGAGATGAGGGCGATCAGCATCCCGAAGACCGAGGCCTTGACGAGCCCGGTGTAGATGTCCTTGAACTCGAGGTACTGGTACGTCTTGGCGATGTACACGTACGGGTTCGCGCCCAACAGGTAGACGGAGACGAAGTAGCCGCCGAGAATCCCCAGCAGGTCCGCGAAGACGACGAGCACCGGGAGGACGAGCGTGGCGGCCACCACGCGCGGGACGACGAGGTACTTGACCGGATTGGTGGCCAGCGTGACCAGTGCGTCGATCTGCTCGGTCACCTTCATCGTCCCCAGCTCGGCCGCCATCGAGGCGCCCACGCGGCCGGAGACCATCAGCCCGGCGAACACCGGTCCCAGTTCCCGGGTGATCGAAAGGGCCACGACGGATCCGACGAAGCTGGTCGCGCCGAACCGCTGGAAGCCGGAATAGCTCTGCANCGCGAGGACCATGCCGGTGAAGGCGGCGGTGACGAGCACGACGGGCAACGATCGCACCCCGACCTCNTCCATCTGCTTGACGATGTTGCGGATCTCGGACGGCGGTCGGGCCACCCAGGAGAGGACCTGAACGAACAGGGTGAAGATCGCCCCCAGGTCGAGCACCATGGCGTAGACCCGCTCCCCGAGGCGTTCCGCGAGCCTCACCGCGCCGTTCTTTTCCGTGGAATCAGTCAACGGTCACCCGGGGGATCCTCGTACCCATCTGGGTGAGGATCTCGTACGGGATGGTGCCGCAGATGCGCGCCATCTCCTCCGCGCTCAACGACGCGTCCCCCATCACCTCGACGTCCGTCCCGATCCCGACGCCCGGGACCCCGGTGACGTCGATCATCGTGTGATCCATGCAGACCGTTCCCGCGACGGGAACGGGGCGACCGGCCACCGCCATCCGCGCCCGCCCGGTCAGGTCGCGGCGGTAGCCGTCGGCGTATCCGATCGGGACCACGGCGATCCGGCGCGCGCCTTCGCACCGATACCGCCGGTTGTAGCTCACCGCGTGCCCCGGGGGGAGTTCCTTCACGGATATCACCTTCGTGACGACCCGCATCACGGGGCGAAGGTCCGGCGACGCGTCGGCGGCGAGGGGGGAGCAGCCGTACAAGGTGATGCCGGGCCGGACGACGTCGAACGGCTCCTCGCGAAACCGGAGGATCCCCGCGCTGTTCAACGCGTGCACGGCGACACCGTCCCCGAACGCTTTCCGCACGGGGGGGAGCGTCCCCCGGAAGGTCGTCAACTGCTCCTCCGTGTACTCCCGGTCTTCCGCCGACGGGCCGTCCGCCGAGGAGAGGTGCGTCATCCACCCTTCCAGCCGGAGCGCCGGCGTGGAAGCGATCGTCCCCGCCGCATCGAGGGCCTCCCGCGGAAGCATCCCCAGCCGGCCCATCCCCGTGTCGACCTTCACGTGGACCGGGAAAGGTTCCCCGGCCTTCTCCGCCGCGCGGGCGAGGTAAGCGATCTGTCCACGGTCGAACAGGACCGGCGAGAGGCGATGCGCGTGCGCCTCGGCGGCCTGCGGCGGGTCGACGCCCCCCAGCACCACGACGGGAAGGCGGATCCCCCCCTCGCGCAGTTCGACTCCTTCCTCCACCGTGGCCACGCCCATCATCCGCGCCCCTTCGGCCTCGAGGACGCGGGCGACCGGAAGCGCTCCGTGCCCGTAGGCGTTCGCCTTCACGACGGCGAGAAGGCCGGTGACTTTCGGAAGCAGGTCGCGAATCGCGTGAACGTTGTGCCGGAGGGCCGAGAGGCGGATCTCCGCCACCGTGGGCCGGGCCAAAGCGGGGACCTCCCGGGGAAGCGAGATGAGCAATGGGAAAAGTCTACCCCACCCCCTCCCGGCAAGTAAAGGAGGCGCGGGCGTTTGACACTCTTGCACCCCGGCCGTATCATGACCGGAAACCGCCAGGGGTGCATTTCGCTGAGAGCCCGCGGGGCAGCGCGTCGTTCACGCCGATACCCCGGGGGCAACCCGTCGAACCTGACCCGGGTAATTCCGGCGCAGGGAGCGTGGTCCTCTTCGAACCGTGCCGTATCCCCCGGCGCGGTTTTTTCTTTTCCGAATGCACATCGGGCCGGACAGGAAGGAAAGGGAGGTACGCCATGACGTTGATGCATCGCGCGCGGCGCGGGGAGATCCCCGCGATGATCGCCCTCGCGGCGCAATCGGAAAATGTCGCCCCGGAGAAGCTCCGGGAGCTGGTCGCCGCGGGGAGAGCCGTGATTCCCCGCAACCGGAAACGGCGCGAGATCCGCCCCGTCGCGGTCGGCGAAGGCCTAACCGTCAAGGTGAACGCCAACATCGGCTCCTCCCGCGACCGCGCCGATATCGCCCTGGAGATGGAGAAGATGCGCGTCGCCGTGGCGGCGGGCGCCGACGCGGTGATGGACCTGTCCACCGGAGGGCCGATCGACGAGATCCGGCGGGCGATCCTCGCCGAGTGCGACGTCCCCGTCGGTACGGTGCCCGTCTACCAGGCGGCGGCGGACGGCAATCTCCGGGGAAAATCGTGGGTGGAACTGACGGAGGACGACTTCTTCGCGGGGATCGAGAAGCAGGCCGAGGACGGTGTGGACTTCATGACGGTCCACTGCGGGGTGACGCGGGAGGCGCTCGAACGGCTGATGCGGGAGGGGCGGCGCCTCGACATCGTCAGCCGCGGCGGCTCGCTCCTGGCCGAATGGATGGGGTACCACGGGAAGGAGAACCCCTTCTACGAGCAGTATGATCGCCTCCTCGCGATCTGCCGCGAGTACGACATCACCCTGTCGCTGGGGGACGGCCTGCGGCCGGGGTGCCTCGCGGACGCCACGGACCGCGCGCAGGTGCACGAATTGATGACGCTGGGGGAGCTCACCGACCGGGCCTGGGCCAGGGATGTGCAGGTGATGATCGAGGGGCCGGGCCACGTGCCGATGCACCAGATCGCCGCCAACATGGCGCTGCAGAAGCGGCTGTGCCACGGCGCGCCGTTCTACGTCCTCGGGCCGCTGGTGACCGACATCGCGCCGGGGTACGACCACATCACCTCCGCCATCGGCGGGGCGATCGCCGCCTGGAACGGGGCGGATTTCCTTTGCTACGTGACTCCCTCGGAGCACCTTCGCCTCCCTCCGGTCGAGGATGTGCGGGAAGGCGTCATCGCGGTGAAGATCGCCGCCCACGCCGCCGACGTCGCGCGGGGAATCCCCGGGGCGATGGACCGTGACAACCGGATGGCGGACGCGCGACGCGCGCTGGACTGGAAGGCGCAGATCGAGCTGTCGCTGGATCCGGAGCGGGCCCGCGCGTGGCGCGGAGGAAGCCTCCCCACGGTGGACGAGGCGGTCTGCACGATGTGCGCCGACCTTTGCGCCATCAAGACGTCGCGGAAGGCGATCCGGAAAGAGTAGGGAAGCCGGCCGCTACTTCGCGGGGCGGATCGCCCGTGCCTTTTCGAAGAACGACTCCGCGAACCGCTCGGGGAAGATCGCCGCGAGCCGCTTGCCGGCGGCAACGGCCATCGGCGCCCCTTTCGACTCGCGCAGCACCCGGGCGTCCCGCGGAAGGAGGATCACCAGGAGGAAGACGATCAGGATCGAGAGCAGCGCGCCTTTCAAAAGCCCCGCGGCCATTCCCATGAGCCGGTCCGTACCCGACAGCTTCGACGTCCTCACCCGTCCCTCGATCAGTCCGCCGATCAACCGGATCGCGAGGTACGCGGCAAGGAAGACGACCGCGTATCCGACCACCTCGGCGTACTGGAAGGAGAGGCCGAGTTTCCCCTGCGCGAATGCGTAATACCGCGTCCCCAACAGGTGCCCGGCGACCAGCCCCGCGAGGGAGAAGAGTTGCCGGACCAGGCCACGGACGATTCCGGAGACGGCGAACCAGACGATCAGCGCGCCGAGGAGGAGGTCGAGGAGGTTCATGCCCCATTATCGCGTCCCCGGGGCGTGCCTTCAACAGGAACGATCGGCGTGACCGCCTACTGGTAGGTTCCGACCGCCGTTCCCACGATCCGGGAGAGTTCCTCCAGGCGGTACGGTTTCTGGATGAACGCGAGGATCCCCTCGTTCATCACGTCCTGGATGGCCCCCTCCATCGAGTACCCCGAAGAAAGGACGACGCGGGCCTTCGGGTTGATCTCCCTCATCCGGCGGAAGCAGTCCCCCCCTGAAAGGTTCGGCATGACCATATCGACGACGACCAGGTCGATCTCCCGCCACAGGTCGCGGTACCGCGACACCCCCTCCAGGCCGTCGGAGGCGGTGAGCACCTCGTAGCCGAGCGCTTCGAGCATGTCCCTTGCCACCTCCCGGACCGGCTCCTGGTCGTCCACCAGAAGGACTTTGCCGCGTCCGCGGGGAAGCGCGACGCTCATCGCCAGGGCCTCGTTCGGCGCACCCACGGCGCACTCCGGGAGGTAGATCCGGAACTCCGTGCCGGCCCCGGCCTCGCTCCGGACGTCGACGCACCCGCCGTGGTTCTTCACGATGCCGAAGACCATCGACAGCCCCAGCCCCGTCCCCTTTCCCTGCCCCTTCGTCGTGAAGAACGGATCGAAGATCCGCTCGAGGTTCTCCCTGGGGATCCCGATCCCGGTGTCTCCCACCGAGAGGAGGAGATGGTTCCCGGGAGTCATCCCCTCCCGTTCCCGGCAGAACGCCTCGTCGAGCGTCACCCGTTCCGTGGTGATCTTCAGCCGTCCCCCTTCCGGCATGGCGTCGCAGGCGTTCACGGCGAGGTTCATCACGACCTGGTCGAGTTGGGACGGATCCCCGGAGACGCATCCTCCATCGGGACGGAAGGTTGTGACGATCCGGATCCGACGGTCGAGCGTCCGTTCGATGAGACCGGTCACGCCGATGACGATCCGGCCGAGGTCCACCGGGACGTTCAGGTTCTTCCCCTTTCGGGCGAACCCGAGCAACTGGGCGGTCAAGTGGGACGCCCGCTCCGACGCCCGCTGGATCGCCCCCGCGGCCTTGGTCACCTCGGGATCGCCCCCCCCCCTGTGACAGAGCAGGTTCGCGTACCCCAAGATCCCGGTCAGCAGGTTGTTGAAATCGTGCGCGATCCCTCCCGCCAGGAGGCCGAGGGCCTCCATCTTCTGCGCCTGGATCAGCTGGGACTGGAGGTGCCGGCTCTCCTCCTCCGCCCGTTTCCGGTCGGTGATGTCGCGGGCCGAGGCGCAGTTGTACTCCTTTCCGCCGAACTCGATGAAATTCGCCGTGACCTCGATCGGGATGAGTCGGCCGTCCTTCGCGCGGTGCTTCGATTCGACCACGTAGGTCCGCCGCCTCCGGAGCTCCTCCCAGTGGGACGGCCACCGATCGGGGGGAAAATCCGGATTGATCTCCTGGATATTCATGGAAAGAAGTTCTTCCCGGGAATAGCCGAGCGCCTCGCACGCCTTGTCGTTGACGTAGAGGAGGCGTCCGTCCGGCCCCATCCAGTACGCGGCGTCGCTGCCGCGGTCCACGCTGAACTGGGTGAGATGGAGCGCGACCTCCGACTGTTTCCGATCCGTGATGTCGAGGCAGAGACCGTCGACGGATTGCAGTTCCCCCTTCTCGCCGTAGATCATCTGGCGGCGGTCGCCCACCCACCGGACCGATCCGTCCCGATGCCGCAACCGGTACTCCAGCCGGAGGACGCGCTCGCGATTCCGGACCGCATCCCGGATGCGCCGCTTCACCATGTCGAGATCGTCCGAATGGACGACCTCCAGCCACCGCTTCCCTTTCACGCTGAACTCCTCCGCGGAGTACCCGATGAACCGCTCGATGTCCGCCCCCACCATCGGCATCGTCCAATCGGGCATCCCCCGGTAGACGACCCCCGGCACGTTGTTCATGAGGGAGAGGAGTCGCCGGGACAGGTCCCGTTGCTCCGCGAACATCCCGGCCTTTCGGACAACCCCGAAGAGGAGGGCGTAGAGTGCGGCGAAACCGATGAAAAGGGTCGCCCAGATCTGCCACTTCGTGGTGCGGACGGTATCGAGCACCGGGCCCATCTCCAGGTAGATCTTGATCACTCCCCGTAGACGGGCGGAATTTTCCTCGTGGAGCGGAACGTAAAGCTCCATCACCTCCCTGACCTGGTGGGGGAACCGGGGATCGTTGCGGTACGCCAGCGTTCGTTGCGCCACGGGCTTCCCCTTCAGCGCATCGAAATGGTACGGCTTGTCCTCGAACCGCGTGCCGACCAATCCGGGCATCCTCGACCATACGACCGTGCCGTCGGGGGAGAAAACCACCGCGTCGAGAACTCCGGGGATTTCAAGAACGGCGGAGAACCGTTGCCGGAACGACTCGTACCCCTTCCCCTTCTTCGGCTCGAAAAGGGAGAGGCCGGCGAGGGACTTTCGGGCGGCGGCCTCGGCGTTCGCGGCGACATACCGCTTCGCCTCGTCGATCGCGTTCTCTTCGAAGGCGTGGGTGATCAGCACCCCGAGGACCGACGCAAGGACGAGGAACGCGGCCGCGCACAGCAAGGAAAACCGCCGGTGAAGTCCCATGGAACGAGGCCACCCCCCCTCCGATGCCTTATCGGCGTCGCCCCCGGAAAACCTTAACGAATCGCATCGGGGAACGGTTGGAATAGGAACGGGAAACGGTGTATAAAGGAAAATCCGGGCCGAACGGCGCCGGAAACCGCCGGAGTGGTGGAACTGGCAGACGCGCGGGACTCAAAATCCCGTGACCGCAAGGTCATGAGGGTTCGACCCCCTCCTCCGGCACCATGCGAATCAAGAAGGGCCAGCAGGAGTTCCTGTTGGCCCTTTACATATTCGCCCCATTCCGGAGGAGGGGGGGACCCGGAAGGACCGGTTTCGGGTATAATATAGGTGGAGTGGCGCGGTGGGGTCACACAGACCCCGAGGCCATGCGGACGGCGGGAGAGAGAGAACCGGCTCCCCTGCCCGACACCCCGCCGGAGTCTCCGGGGCCGTGCGGGTGAGTGGAAGACGCAGGCAAGCCGCGGAGCCGGTGAAAGACCGGCCGCCACTCCTTTCCTTTCGACCGTGCAGCACCTCCCACCTCCACTTGAAGGAGGCCCCCTTGAGAAAATCCCTCCCCCTGCTTGCAGCGATGCTGCTTCTGCTCGGTTGTAGCGGGGGCGGGGGCGGAGGTGCCGTACCGGTTTCGGTGTCCGGAACCGTGCGGGCCCCGAACGGCCTGATCGCCTTCCCCTCCGAGAAGGGCTTCCTGACCCGGTTTGCCGGACGACTCTTCCCGGAGGCCCACGCGGTGGTTTCCGGGATCGCTCCCGTCGCGGACGGCGTCCGGGTGGAACTGGTGCGGCTGAGCAACACGGGGCAGCCGGTTGCGACACTCGCGACCACCGTCACCTCCAGCGGCAGATACACATTCAACCTCACGAGCTTGGGGCTTTCCTTCTCCTCGGACCTGGTGGTAAGGATCTTCAACAGTTCCACGGGGAAACAGTTGCGGGCCTTCGTCACGTCGGGGCAGGTCGACGTGGACCCGATGACCGAGGCGTCCGTCCAGATGATCCTCGAAAAAGTGACAGGCCCCCCGGCGGGCGACCTGACCCGGTTCACCCCCCGTGAAATCAACGATCTGGTGGCCGGGGTGGATCTGCTGACCACTGTGATGGAATCTTCCTCCGGCGCGGATATCGACACCACCGTGGCCGCGGTGAAAACCGCCGCCGCTGCGGATCCGGTCGTCTCCGCATATCTTGCCTCCGCCTCCGACGCCGGCCAGACCCTTGACGGGACGGGGGACGTGGGAAACTTCTTCCCCGTGGGGCAAGGGAATGCATGGAGATATCACGGTACCTCCACCGCGGACGGCGGACCCCCGACGACATACATCAGTTCGATCCGCGTCACCGGAACCACTGGAATCGGCGGCGTGACGGCGACGGTCTTCACCGTGGTCAACGACGACAACGCGGGAGCGACGACGGACGTTTATTTCGAGAAGAACAGCCGGGGGGTCGTCGATTGGGGGACGAACGACCCGGGGGATCCCCTGACCCCTCTGCTGGTCCCCTTCACGGAGGCGACGTTCCCTTTCCGTCCGGGGACTTCCTTCGTGCAGACGGACCGCAAGGGGTTGACATTCCCGGATATCGGAGGGGACGGGATCAGCGAGACCGCGGATCATCTCACCGTCACGGTGCGGATGGAAGGGCTTGAGGAGGTCGTCGTCCCCGTGGGTACCATTCGCCATTGTGCGAAGCTCGTCACCGTGGCCGCAGCGGAGGTCCGCCTTTCGGATATCCCGGTCGGTGTCACGGTCACGATCACGGAAACACGGTGGTTCGCCCCGGGGGTCGGATTGGTCCGAAGGCACCAGGTGACCGAAGCCGCGGGAGGCGGGCAGAGTTTCGTAGACACGGTGGTGGAGGAACTGGGAGGGTATCTCGCCGACGGCAACGGGAAGGGGGTACTGCCGGAATCCGTGATCGCCGCCGGAGTGGCTCCGGGAAATTCCGATGTTTCCACGCCCGGGAAGGCAGCTATTGCCTCGGACGGAGACGCCTATCTCGTGGTCTATCGCCGTGAGAGCGGGGGGACCGGGACTCTCTCCGCGACCCTCCTTTCGGGAACCGGCACGGTAACAAATAACATCGACATCGCGACCGGAGGCGCCAACCCCGCGGCGGCGTTCGACGGGACAAACTACCTGGTCGTCTTCGGCCGGGACGGCCTGATTTACGGGAACCGCGTCTCCCCCTCCGGGACGGTCCTCGACGGCCAGGGATTCGCCATATCTACAGGGACGCCCTCCGTGACGAACCACCTTCCGGCGGTCGCCTTCGGGGGCGGCACTTGCCTGGTGACCTGGGGAAAGTTCGGCGGGTCGGAGTTCGATATCTACGGAGCCCGGGTCACTCCCTCCGCAACCGTCCTGGACGAGTTCCCGATATCCACCGCACAGGGGGAACAGACCTTTTCGTCCGTAGCGTACGGCGGGGGGAACTTCCTGGTGGTCTGGAGAGATTCCAGGACCCTGGCGGATTCGGACGTATACGGAGCCCGGGTGACACCCGGCGGGGTCGTGCTCGACCCGTCGGGCATCCCGGTTTCCACGGCCACGGGGATCCAGGGCGAACCCGCGGTCGCTTTCGGGGGCGGCCATTTCCTCGCGGCGTGGAGCGACGGAAGGAACTACCCCGGGGGGGCCCAGAAATTCGACATCTTCGCCGCCCGGGTCGATCCGGACGGAACGGTCCTCGACGGCCCCGGCGGGATTCCGGTCAACTCCAACCCCGCGCCGATCGAGGGGAAGTTCAATGCTTCGGTGGCCTTCGACGGTGCGAGCTATTTCGTCGCCTGGCAGGCCGGTTCGTTCCCGATCTACAAACCTTCCGGGATCTTCGCTGCCCGTGTTTCCACCGCCGGCGCGCTGCTGGACGGACCGGCGGCGGGAAGCGGAATCCTCGTGGCCGAGCCGGGAGAAAATTACACCCGGTTGTATTACCCGTCCCTGGCCGCACGCGGACCGAACGCCTTCCTGGTCTGGTCGAACATCGCCGAGATGTCCGGTACGTCCAAGTCCATCTCGGGCGTACTGGTATACCCGTGATCAGATCCGGACCAGACGATGTGCCAAAGGCCGACCGGAAGGTCGGCCTTTTTCGTGAAATCCCCTCCTGCGAAGCTCGCCTCTCCCTGCCCGCCTGGAACCTGGCCCGGGAATCTTCCTCCGGAACAGAATCCTCGGGGGGCGTGGGTTGCATCAAATCGATAATAAATCGCAATTTCAGTCTTGTTGGACGATGCCGTTTTTCAGGAGGGTCGACATGAGGATGGAACTTCTTTGCAGGGAAGCGGGAGGGGATTGTGATTTTGTGGCATGCGGCGAAACCGGCGAGGAAATCCTCGATGCGCTCATGAACCACATACACGCCGTCCACACCGATGACTGGTTCGAGGTCGAGGAGATCTACGCGACCGCCTGCGAGGTTCTCCACCGGAGAGCGGCGTAATCCGGCGGGGTGGGATCGATTCTCCGGTTCGGCCGCTCACNGCGAATCGAACCGGAGAATCCGGTTTACTTGACGGAGATCAGCTCCACCTCGAAGATCAGCGTGGCGTTTGCCCCGATCTCCCGCCCGGCGCCCCGCTCGCCGTACGCCAGGCTGGATGGCACGAACAGTTGCCACTTGGCGCCCTCCTTCATCAACTGAAGGGCCTCCGTCCAGCCGGGGATCACCCCCGAAACCGGGAACGTCGCGGGCTGACCGCGCTTGTAGGAACTGTCGAACTCCGTCCCGTCGATCAGCGTCCCCCTGTAATTGGTGGTCACCGTGTCGGTGGTCTTCGGGCTCTTCCCCGCGCCGGGCGTGATCTCCTTGTATTGCAGCCCGCTCGGAAGNACCTTCACCCCCTCTTTCTTCGCGTTCTCCGACAGGAACTTCTCCCCGTCCGCCTTGTTCTTCTCCGCGAGTTTCTGCATGGTCTCCGCCTGCTTCGCCATCAGCGTCTTCTGAAAGTCCATGATCGCCTGGCGCGCCTCTTCCTCCGTCAGGATCGTCTTCGCCCCGCCGTAGCTGTCCTTGAATCCTTTCGCCAGCAGATCCGGATCCACCTCGACGGATTGCCGCTTCAGCCCCCCCCCGATGTCCATGCCGATGCTGTAGCTGAGCTTCTCCTTGTCGCCTTTCAATACCGGGGTGTCCGCGGCGAACGCCGCCCCCGAGAGCGCGACCGCGGCGAACATCGCCATCGCCAGCCGTTTCCTCATCCTTGCCGCTCCTTTCCGTTGTAACCCGATATATGTCGTTCAATTTTGTCATCTTACACGCCGGCCGATGAAACCCCAAACGGATTCCATCGGGCCGGCGCATCTTTCCGGATCGGGCGGTTTACGGTATAACAGTTTTCCACGCGCGGGGGCTTCACTGCGTCCCGCCGGCGACCGGAAGGGAGAAGGATGAAGATCACGGTGACACCGGTTCCGGCAGAACGCCGCCGCCCGAAGCCGGCCAGCGGGGAGAAGCTCGGGTTCGGCAACCACTTCTCGGACCATATGTTCCTGATGGAGTATGCGCAGGGGAAAGGGTGGCGCGACGCCCGGATCGTCCCGTACGGGCCGTTGTCGATCGCCCCCTCCGCGATGGTCCTGCACTACGGGCAGGAGATCTTCGAAGGGTTGAAAGCGTATTACGCCGGGGACGGGTCGATCTGCCTCTTCCGTCCCGACAAGAACGCGGAGCGGCTCAACCGCTCGGCGGCGCGGCTATGCATGCCGGAGATCCCCGTCGCGGACCAGCTCGCCGCCCTCCGGGAGCTGGTTCGGCTCGATCGGGAGTGGATCCCTCGGACCCGCGGAGCCTCCCTGTACATCCGTCCCGCGATGATCGGGACGGAAGCGGGGCTCGGCGTCCGCCCGTCGGCGGAATATCTCTTCTTCGTCATCACCGGACCGGTGGGAGCCTATTACGCGCGGGGGTTCGAGCCCGTCCGCATCCTCGTCGAGGAGCGGTACGTGCGCGCGGCCCGGGGCGGCCTCGGGGAAGCGAAGACGGGGGCGAACTACGCGGCGAGCCTCCTCGCGGCAAAGGCGGCCAAGGAGGGTGGGTTCGACCAGGTCCTCTGGCTGGACGCCGAGCACCGGCGCTTCGTGGAAGAGGTCGGGACGATGAACATCTTCTTCGTGCTCCGCGGCGAACTCGTCACGCCGCCGCTCGAAGGGTCGATCCTTCCCGGAGTGACGCGGGATACCGTCCTTACGCTGGCGCGCGAGTGGAAGATCCCGGTCGCCGAGCGTCCCGTCGAGGTCGAGGAGATCTTGCGGGGCGCCGCGGACGGATCACTGACGGAGGCGTTCGGCTCGGGGACGGCGGCGGTCATCTCCCCGGTAGGAGCCTTCTCCTGCCGCGGAAACGAGGTCCTTGTCAACCGGAGCCAGGCGGGGGACCTCTCAAAACGCCTCTACCGTGAAATCACCGGGATCCAGTACGGGGAGATCGAGGACCGTTATCGATGGATCCACCGGGTGGAATGACCCGACGTCGTGCGTTATTTTCCGCTTCCCCGGGCCCGCTCCCCCCGGCTCCGGAACTCCTTCCCCATGTTTTCCGAACGGTTGAACCGTCTCCCCACCACCGGCACCAACATTGCTTACTCCACCCCCGTAGCGGACGCGCCGCGTGAAAACGCAGCGTTTCCCTGCCCCCAGCCGGAGGGTTGGAACTTTCTCACCCCAGAAAACCCTCCGGCCCCCCTTTTTCTTCCAACGACCCGCCAGTGCGGACGTTTTCCCCTGTCTTGATGCGGGGAAAACGAACCGCGAGCTTTCTTGAAGGAGGATCGCGATGGACCTCGGCCTGCAGGGGAAGACCGCGCTCGTGTGCGGCGCCAGCAAGGGGATCGGGCTTTCGTGCGCGGAGGCGCTTTCGGCCGAAGGGGCCCGCGTGGTCGTCTGCGCGCGGGACGCGGCAAATCTCCGGGAGGCGGCTGCCAGGGTCGAGGCGAGGACGGGGTACCCGGTGTCGGCGGTCCCGGCGGACGTGACGAGCGCCGCGTCCGTGGAAACCCTCTTCGGGGAGATCGAACGGACCTTCGGCACCCTGCATATTCTCGTGAACAACGCCGGGGGGCCCCCTCCCGCAGGATTCGGGGGAACCTCCGACGACGACTGGGAGCGTGCCTTCCGGCTGAATTTCCTCTCCGGCGTCCGGTGCATCCGGCGATCCCTTCCGTGGATGGTCCGGCAACGGTTCGGCCGCATCATCATGCTCACCTCGTTCGCCGTGAAGCAGCCGATCGACAACCTGATCCAGTCCACCTCGGTCCGCAGCGCCGTGACCGGGATGGCGAAGACCCTCTCCCGCGAAGTCGCCGAGCACAACGTGACGGTCAACAACGTATGCCCGGGCTACGTCCTGACCGACCGGCTCCGTTCGGTGATCGAACGGCGAGCGCGCGAAAACGGGGTCCCGGTGGAGGATGCGATGGAGGCGGGGATCGGGGAGATCCCCGCCGGGCGGTTCGGGCGGCCCGAGGAGGTGGCGGCGGTCGTCACGTTCCTGGCGTCGGAGCGCGCCTCCTACGTCACCGGTGCGACGATCCAGGTGGACGGCGGGCTGATCCGCGGGCTGCTATAAACCGAGAGCGGCCATCAGGGCCTCCCGGGTGACGCCGGCGATCCGGACGATCTTGCTCCGCCCCTTTTCCCCCGCGACCAGCGTGATGCGACTCTTCGGAACGCGCAGGGCCTTCGCGAGGAAACGGACGAGGGCGTCGTTCGCCTGCCCCTCCACCGGGGGGGCGTTGAGACGGATCCGCACGACGCCGCCCTCGAACCCGGCCACCCCCTCCTTCGCGGAGCGCGGGACCACCCGGACCGACACGGTGGCGGAGGTGCCGTCCGCGCGGATCACGGCATCCGCAGGGCGAGGTCGAACAACGTCCGCACGATGAACCGCTGGAGGAAGACGAGGACGAGGACGGCGACGAGCGGCGCGAAATCGATGGAGCCGGCGAACAACGGGAGTTTCCGGCGCAGGCGGGAGAGGACCGGTTCGGTCACCGCGTAGAGGCCGCGGACGATCGGGTTGTACGGATCGGGGCTGACCCACGACAGCACGGCGCGAAGGATGAACGCCCACATATAGGCCCACAGCGCGTAGTCGACGATCGTCGCCAGCGCCTCGATCAGGTTCCTCGCCACAAACATCCCTTCCCTCCCCCTTTCAGCCCGAAAGCTCGCGGCACCGCTGCCATGCGGACAGCACCGCGTCCATCACCGTCGCGCGGAACGCCCCGCGCTCCAGCGCGGCCACCCCGGCGGCCGTCGTTCCCCCCGGAGACATCACCATGTCCTTGAGCTCGGCGGGGTGTCTCCCCGTCTCCCGGACCATCCGCGCCGCTCCCTCGAGGGTCGAGGCGGCGAGCAGCGACGCGTCTTCCCGCGCCATCCCCGCGCGCACCGCGCCGTCCGCCAGCGCCTCGAGGAACAGGAACGCGTAGGCGGGACCGGAACCGGAGAGTGCCGTCACCACATCGAGCAGTTCCTCGCCGGAGACCTCGACCACCGTACCGAGGGAGGAAAACAGGGCGAGGACCTCCTGCCGGACGGCGGCATCGACGGCGGGCGGAAAGTAGATTCCCGTGCTCCCCATCCCGACGAGCGCGGGCGTATTGGGCATCGTCCGCACGACCCGGACCCCCTCCCCCAGCGCCTTCCCGAAGAGGGCGATCTTCGCGCCCGCCACGATCGAGACGAACGTCTTCCCCCGCGCCCCGTCGCGGGGGATCGCGGACAGGACCGACGCGAGGACCTGGGGCTTCACGGCGACCACCACCGTGTCGCAGGCGCGTAGCAGTTCCTCCACGGAACGGGCGGCGGAGACCCCGTACCGGCGAGCCAGCTCCTCGCCCCGACCCGGCGCCGCGTCGAACACCACGACCTCTTCCGGGGAGCGAAGCTTCGCGGAGAGCAGACCTCGGATCATCGCCTCCCCCATATTCCCCGCACCGAGAAAACCGAGCGCCATGATGTCAGCCCCTCCCCTGCCGGCTCCCGAAGATCGCGGTCCCCACGCGGACCATCGTCGCCCCTTCCTCGATCGCCTGTTCGAAATCGTTGGACATCCCCATCGACAACTCCTCGAGCCCCGCGACGCGACTCTCCCGCGCCAGGGAGTCCCGAAGTTCCCGCAGCCGGGCGAAGTAGGGGCGGCTCCCCTCGGGGTCGGGACAGAACGGCGGGATCGCCATGAACCCCGCCACCCGGACGCCGGGGAGTCCGGCGGAAACTTCGAGCATCGCGCGCAGGTCGCCCGGCCCGGCCCCCGCCTTGCTCCCCTCCCCGCCGAGGTTGACCTCGATCAGCACCCGGACCGTCTTTCCGGTCTCCGCGGCGCAACGCGAGATCTCCCGCAGGCGCTTGACGGAATCCGCCGTCTGGATCCAGGAGAACAGGGAGACCGCCCTGCGAACCTTGTTCCCCTGCAGGCGGCCGATCAGGTGCCACTCGGCCTCCGGAAGCGCCGGGATCTTCTCCTCCGCCTCCTGGACGTAATTTTCGCCGAACACCGACAACCCCGCCGCGTGCGCCTCCAGAATGCGCGCGAGCGGCTGCATCTTGGAAACCGCGACCAGTTTCACCGAACCTTGCGGCCGACCGGATCGCCGCAAGGCGTCGGCGATCCGGTCGAAAACCGACGCCGCCCGGTCCCGGACCGGCGCACTCCCGCCAGACGCTCCCCGGGGGAGGCTCACCCCTTCCCTCCGGTGAAGGCGTACCAGGCGGGGCCGCTCCCCGGTACCCGGATCAGACGCGCCCGCGCAAGCATCCCCACCACGCGGGTCATCGGAAGGCCGACCACGTTCGTGAACGACCCCACGACCCGGTCGATGAGGAGCATCCCCGCTCCCTGCGCCGCGTACGCCCCCGCCTTGTCGTCGCACTCCCCCGTGCGGGCGTACCCCGCGATCTCCGCCGCCGTGAGGGGACGGAATCGCACGCGGGTCACCTCCGTCCCGAGGTCCCGGTAGCCGTTCCCGCCGCGAAGGAGGCAGACCGCCGTGTACACCTTGTGCTCCCGGCCCGCGAGGCGGGAGAGCATGCGCCTCGCCTCCGCGCGGTCCCGGGGCTTGCCGAGGATCCGGCCGTCCACCACGACGATCGTGTCCGCCGACAGGACGAAGGTCGACGGGTGCAGCAAAGCCACCGCCTCGCCCTTGTCCAGGGCGGCGCGGCGAACGAACCGTGACGGGGGCTCGCCGGTGCGAGGAGTCTCGTCGACCCCCGACGGGATCACGCGGAAAGGGACACCGACCGCGGCAAGAAGTTCCCGACGGCGGGGAGACTCGGAGGCGAGGATCAGGCGGGCCGTCGGACTCACGGGGACCCATTATAGGAGATCCGTCCTGCAGGGTAAAGGGACCCATCATGCCGACACGTCAGGAGGTGTCGGAACAGCGAGCTTTCCCCTTCCCCGGGAGGACAAAACATGTATACTGCATGCAAAATGAAGTGGCATAACAGCATCAGCGCAAAGATCATCCTCTGCGTCGCGGGGATGATTCTGGTCGTGAACGGCGCACTGGCCTACGTCTACCTCCAGATCCAGAAAGAAGACCTGAACCTGACGGTCCTCCGGAACGCCTCCCAGCTCAGCGAAACGATCAAAAAATCGATCCAGAACGACATGTTCGAGAACCGGAAGGAAGCCGCCTACAAGATCATGAACACGGTCGGGCAGCAGGAGGGGATCGAGAAGGTCCGGATCTACAGTTCCGAGGGGACGATCCTTTTTTCCACCGAAAAGAGCGAGGTGGGCCGGATGGTCGACCAGCGGGAGGAGGCCTGCTTCGGTTGCCATTCGGAGGCCCACCCGCTCGACCATCTGGCGACCTCCGAACGAAGCAGGATCTTCTACTCCTCCGACAACGATGCCCGCACGGACACCCGCCACCGCGTTCTCGGAATCATCAACCCCATGTACAACGATTCGGCATGCTCCTCCGCGACGTGCCACGCGCACCCCGAATCGATCAAGGTCCTCGGCGTGATCGACGTCACCATGGACCTGTCCGCCGTGGATGCGGTGATGGCCAAGGGGCGCCGCCAGGTCCTCTTCGTGAGCGTCGTCTCGATCGTCGCCATCTGCGTCATCGTCGCGCTGATCCTCGTCCACTTCTTCTCGAGGCCGGTCAAGGAACTTGTCCTCGGCACGCACAGGATCTCCGGCGGAGACCTCGACCATTTCATCCCCGTCGCGTCGAACGACGAAATGGGGCACCTGGCATCGTCGTTCAACCAGATGACCCGGGACCTCCAGAGGGCCCACGCGGAGATCCAGGAGGGGATGCGGAACCTGGAGCAGAAGGTGGAGGAACGGACGCAGGAGCTCAAGGCGGCCCAGTCCCAGCTCCTGCACTCCGAGAAGCTGGCCGCCGTGGGGGCGCTCGCGGCCACCGTCGCGCACGAGATCAACAACCCGCTGACGGGCATCTACACCTACATCCGTCTGATGGAGCGGAAGATCGACCAGGGGCAGCACGCGCCGGCGGACATCGAGAAGTACAAGGGGTACCTCGACACGATGCGACGGGAGGTCGAGAGGACGGCCGCCATCGTCCAGAACCTGCTCGATTTCACGCGGCCGAAGGAGCCGGTCCGCAAGCCGATGAGCCTGCGCAAATTGGTCGATGAATCCCTCTCCCTCGTCGGGAACAAGCTGCGCCTCAACAACATCGAGGTGATGAACCGGATGAGCCCCCTGCCGGACATCATGGCCGACCCCGCGCACATGAAGCAGGTGTTCATCAACCTCCTGATCAACGCCTGCGAGGCCATGGAGGAAGGGGGGACCCTCACGATCGGCGGCGAGTGCAACGAGGCCGAGAACACGGTGACGGTGGAGGTCCGCGACACGGGCGTCGGCATCGAGGCGGAGCACCTGGCCCGCATCTTCGATCCTTTCTTCTCCACGAAGAAGAAGGGGACCGGGCTGGGCCTGTCGGTCGTGCACGGCATCGTCACCCGCCACAACGGAAAGGTGGACATCGAAAGCGCGCCGGGGAACGGAACGAATATCCGGGTCGTGCTCCCCATTTCGTAGAGGAAAGCGGAAAACATCGGCGACATCATCTACATCCGGCCCGTTGGGGCGGTCGATCATGTGACCCTCAAATGGCTGAGGCAGGAGGTGGCGGACACCCTCCTCGCGACCGTCCGGGAGATGCCATCGATGCCCGTCCCCCCGTCCAGCCTCGAGGCGGGGCGGAACCAGCACTCCTCGACGAAGATCCTCAAGGAGTTGCTCGGGGAGGTTCCGGAGGACGCGCTCAAGATCCTGGGGATCACCGGGATGGACCTTTGCATCCCGATCCTTACGTACGTGTTCGGGGAGGCCCAACTGGGCGGGACGGTCGCCGTCGTCTCCCTCGCCAGGCTGCGCCAGGAATTCTACGGAAGTGCGCCGGACCGCCCGCTGTTCCTCGAGAGGGTGCGGAAGGAAAGCCTCCACGAACTGGGGCACACGTTCGGGCTCATCCATTGCCGATCTGGAGATTGCGTAATGCACCTTTCGAACACCGTGATCGACGTCGACGCCAAGGGGAGGAACTTCTGCCCCTACTGCCGCACGGTGGCGGCGTCCAACGCCGGAGGGGGGAGGGAAAAGTGACGATAGAAAAGACCGTGAACATCATGGTCGTGGACGACGAGGAAATCGTCCGGGAATCGCTGACCAGCTGGCTCGAGGAGGACGGGTACCACGTGGAGTGCGCGGAGAGCGGGAAGAAGGCGCTGGAACGGCTCCCCGAGAGGAACTGGGACCTGATGCTGGTGGACCTCAAGATGCCCGGGATGGACGGAATCCAGCTGATGGACGAGGTCCGGAAAACGGTGCCCGACATGCTGGTGATCATCATGACCGCCTTCGCGACGGTCGACACCGCCGTGAAGGCGATGAAGAAGGGAGCCTACGACTATTTCGTCAAGCCGTTCAACCCGGACGACATCTCCCTGACGATCCGGAAGATCGTGGACCACCGCAAGCTCGTCCAGGAGAACCTGTTCCTCCGGAAGGAGCTGAAAAAGCAGTACAAGCTGCACGACATGATCAGCAAGAACGAGAAGATGCTGGAGATCTTCGACCTGGCGCGAACCGTCGCCAAGAGCAGCTCGACGGTCCTCATCCAGGGCGAGAGCGGAACGGGGAAGGAACTGCTCGCACGGGCGATCCATGACGAAAGCCCCCGGATGGACGCGCCGTTCATCTCCGTCTCCTGCGTCTCCCTCACGGAAAGCCTGCTGGAGAGCGAGCTCTTCGGGCACGAAAAGGGGGCATTCACGGGAGCCACCGTCCTGAAGAGAGGGAAGATCGAACTCGCCCAGGACGGGACCCTTTTCCTGGACGAGATCGGCGACATCAGCCTTAAGCTGCAGATGGACCTCCTCCGGGTGCTGGAGCAACGGGAATTCCGGCGCGTCGGGGGGTCGGACCTCATCGCCATCAGTTCGCGGATCCTCGCCGCGACCAACCGGGACCTGAATAAAGCGATCGCGGAGGGACGCTTCCGGGCGGACCTCTATTACCGGCTGAACGTGATCTCCATCCACATTCCTCCCTTGCGGGATCGGCGGGAGGACATCCCCCTGCTGGTCGACCATTTCATCGAGAAATTCAACATCGAGATGGAGAAGGAGATCCGTGGGGTGAGCGAAGGCGCCATGCGGATCATGGTGGACAACGACTGGCCGGGGAACGCGCGGGAACTGCGCAATGTCGTCGAGAGGGCGATGGTGGTGGCGAAGGGGAACCTCATCACGGAGGCGGATATCAGCCTCCCTGCCTCGGGCAAGGGCGCGAATCCCGCGGTGAAATCGCTCGAAGAGATCGAGAAGGAACATATCCGGCTCGTGCTGAACGAAAACCAGTGGAACATCGTCCGGTCCGCCCACACTCTCGAGATCGACCGGGTCACGCTCTACAACAAAATCAAGAAATTCGGTTTGAAAAGGGAGGGGATCGCGCCGAAAGAGTGATGAATTTTCCAACCAGGTGTTGAAAATATCAACGACGCAACATCGTGGAATTTCAACAAATACCCTTTCCCAATCCGCGGGTGTAGAAAAACTCCTCACTTCGCCGCTTCTTTCAGGTCGCACCTCTGGATGATGCCTCTCCTCTATTTCCCCTGAAAGATCAGCAGGTTCCGTGGCAGGAACCCCCTTTCTTCCGTTTCCGGCACAGGTATTGCGGTAAACCCGTGCGCGGGACGACATCCCCGCGGAGGGAGGTGGGAACGATGGGATTCATCCTCTTCGGAATCGCGTACCTCGTGCTGGGCGTCATCGCGGCGGTGAAACCGCACGCGGAAACGATGTGAGAAGCGCTGTACGTTCGGACGCGGGAGACGAGACCACCGTTGAACGATGCGCGGTGGGGAACGGTCGCCCGTAAAAGTCCCGTGTAATTATACGGAGGTGCGCCATGGTAATTTTTCTCTTCCTGGTCACGGTTCTTGGATGCATCGCAGTAGAGTTCCTCCTCCAGTGGCGTGAGAAACGTCGGACGGCGGACGAATCCGAAGCACTCCGGGTTCAGGCCGGCATCATTCCGCTCCTGGAGGCGCGGGAAGCGCCGGCCGGCCTCTTCTTCCACAGCGGCCACACGTGGGCGAAGCTGGAATCCTCCGGCGCCGTCCAGGTGGGACTGGACGGGTTCGCCCGGGGAATCCTCGGAAGGATCGACCGGTTCGAGCTGCCGGCGGAGGGAGCGCATCTCCGGCAGGGCGATCCGGCGTTTGCCGCGCTCCAGTCCGGGAAGAGGATCGAATTCGTGTCGCCCGTCGACGGCGTCGTCTGCGCGGTGAACCGGGAGATCACCGCAGACCCTCAAGGTTCGAAAAAGGATCCCTACGGGAAAGGGTGGGCGTTCGAGGTACGTCCGTCCGACATCCCCCGGAATCTTAAGAAGCTCCGGATCGGCGCGGATGCCTCCGCCTGGCTGGAGCGGGAGGTGAGGAGCTTCTCGGAGTTCCTGTGCCTTTACCGGGCGGTACCCCAGGAGGTCGGGGTCACCCTGCCGGACGGCGGGGTCCTCGTCGAAGGCATCATGGAAACGATGGACGGCGAGATTCTGCAGATCGCGGTCCGGAAATATTTCCGCTGACGCCGCATTCGAACTGAGCGACCGGGAGCGAAGGGCACCTCAGCCCCCCGCTTCCGCTTGCCCTATCGCGGCCTGCCGTGATAAGAAGAAGGCACCTCGCGGGCCGGAGCGGAGAAGCGAACATGGCGTTCAAGACGATCACCGTGAAAACGGAAAGCGCGCAGCAGTTCGTCGATATCACGCAGCAGGTGCGCCACGTGGTGCGCGAAAGCGGCGTGAAAAGCGGCATGTGCCACATCTTCATCCCCCACACCACGGCGGCGGTCACCATCAACGAGAACACCGACCCGAACGTGCGCCGCGACATCCTGAATCGTCTCGAACAGGTCGCCCCTTCCGACGGGACGTACCTCCACACCGAGGGGAACGCGCACGCCCACATAAAGTCCACCCTCGTCGGATCGAGCGCCGTCGTGTTCGTCGAGGCCGGCCAGCTGGTGCTCGGGACCTGGCAGTCGGTCTTCCTGTGCGACTTCGACGGACCCCGCACCCGGAACGTGATGATACGGGTCTCGGCGGGGTAACCGCCTACCCGAGGAAGGCCTCGTAGCGGGCCCGCAGCACGCGTTTTTCCAGCCCTCCGTCGATCACCTCCCAGGGGAGGAACTCCCCGGCCCCTTTCTCCCGGAAGACGACCGACGCGAGGGCGCCGGCGATCCCGGGCGCGGAGCGGCGGAGTTTCCCCGCGGTCACCGTCCGCAAACCGTCCGCGACCCGCCGATCCGACAGGCCCAGATACCCCTGGACGACCGCATCCCGGGGGCGCTCCGCCGAGACCCGCAGGTTGGGGATCCGTCGGACCGCGGCGCCGACCTCCTTTTCCCGCGCATCCAGTTCCTCTTCCGACGTCATCGCGGCCCACTGGAGCGGGGTGAACGGCTTCGGGACGAAAGGGGAGAGCACCGCGGTTACGACGCCCATCCGGCCGATCCCGCGCGCCGCCGCAAGAACACGCTCCCGGAAGATCCCGAGAAACCGCACGATCCCACCGACCTCCTCCTCCCGCGGCACCCCCGGAAGGCCGAGCAGGAAATACAGCTTGAAAGAGACGATCCCGGAACGGACGAGGATCTCGGCAGCAGAGAAGAACGTTTCGTCCGGCACGCGCTTCCCCACCCGCGCTCGCAGTTCTTCGTCGCCGCACTCCGGCGCCAGGGCGACGGTACGGTGCCGGCTCCGGGCGAGGATGTCCGCGATCTCTTCGTCGACGAGGTCCGCCCGTACGGAGGCGGGCGAAACCGCCCCTCCCCGGGCCAGGATCTCCCGCGCCAGTTCCCGGAAGGGGCGCCAGTCGAGGACCGCCGCCCCGATGAGCCCGACCTTTTTGCGGTGGGGCCACGCGGCATCGACCGCCGCGCGCACGCGATCGATGGGAAACTCCCGGAAGGAGGGGCAGGCGTGGGCCGCGGCGCAGAACCCGCACATCCGCGGGCAGCCGCGGGAGGTCTCGACGAGGGACATGCTGCCGAGCTCCGATCCCTTCGACAGGACGACGGGAGGGGGCTGGGACAAGGTTCGAAGGTCGAGGGACTCGCGGGCGACGCGATCCGGAAACCCCGGAAGCGGTTCGATCGCGCGGAGCACCGGCAACGCTCCAGGGGGTTCCCCGGGCGGGAGGAGCGCCTCGCAGGCAAGGCGGTACCCCCCGGGGACGTACACTCCCGGGATCGCGGAGAGTTCCCGCAGGAAGCCGGGGTCCGCGGCGGAGCCGGGAGCAAGATCCAGCAGGAGATCCACCGCGCGCTCCCCGTCCCCCGCCACCACCGCGTCGGCGAAGACACCGACCGGCTCGGGGTTGAGCGACGCGGCGAACCCGCCGGCGACGACCAGGGGGTGTCGGCTCCCGGAGGCGGCCCGATCCTCCCGGAACGGGGGGACTCCTCCCGCGGCGAGGATCGAGGGGACGTTCAGAAGGTCGTTCTCGTAGGAGAGGGAGACGGCGACGATGTCGAAGGAAGAGAGGGGACGACCGCTCTCCTGCGCCCTCCCCTCCCGGTGCGGGTCCGGGAGACCGGCCCCCTTCCTTCCGGAGGGGAGAACCCGCCGCTCCCCCTCGCCGGAAAGAAAGATCCGCTCGCACAGGGCGTCCGGTCGAGCGTTGATCCGCGCGTGGATCAGAAGGAACCCGAGGTTCGACATTCCCGCCGCGTATCGGTTCGGGTAGGCCAGCGCGACGCGGATTTTGCCTCCCCAATCCTTGTGTACGGCGAAGATCTCGTCCCCGGGCCGGGTGCCCCCGCGGCGCTTTCCTCCCACGACTAAGTGTTGCGCTTCATGGATACGGTGTCGCACCGAGAGGGTCGATGCGCCGCATCCGGCAAGGCGTCGCGACCGAGGCGTACTTGACAAGTACGGTGAGGGAGCCGCCCCATTACCGGACAACGTGCGCTCCCTTGGGGTACCCCCTGACGGCCGATGCCATATCGTTTGCGCGGCATGAGGGGCACAACTCCGCCGGGGAAGGCAGCGATGGCCATGGATGGCCAAGTGCCGCGGAGGGCATGGATGCCCGAGAGCGGCCGGCACTCGAATGCAACCGTATCCATGAAACGCAGCACTAAAGTTCCGCCGGCTACTCCCCCCGCCGGCGGAGGAACGTGGGAATCTCGAACTCGTCGAGCGATTCGATCTCCGTCTCCTTGTCGATCAGGGGGAGGTCCTCCAGGCGCTCCTCGAAGGTCCTCGGCGCGGCGGCTCTCAGGAACGTCGGCGTCTGCAGATCGTCGGGCCGGCTCATCAGCTTGATCCCCTTCCTCGGATTCTTCCAGGGCCCCTCCGCGACGCCCGGCTCGAATCCGGTCGCCACCACCGTGACTTTCAGTTCGTCCCCCAGCGATTCGTCGATCACGGTCCCGAAGATGATGTTCGCCTCGTCGGAGGCCTCCTCCCGGACCAGGCTCGCCGCGTCGTTCACCTCGCTCAGGGAAAGGGATGTCCCCGCGGTGATGTTGATCAGGACTCCGCGGGCGCCGCGGATCGAGACATCCTCGAGGAGAGGACTCGAGATCGCCTTCTCCGCGGCGGCAACGGCCCGGTTCTGGCCGGAGGCCGATCCCGAGCCCATCAGCGCCACGCCCATCCCCGACATGATCGTCTTCACGTCCGCGAAATCGAGGTTGATGTAGCCGGGCTTCGTGACCAGCTCGGAGATCCCCCGGACCGCCTGGAAGAGGACGTCATCCACCTTGCGGAACGCCTCGACGAAGCGCATCTCCTTCCCGGCGATCAGGAGCAGTTTCTCGTTCGGAATGACGATGATCGTGTCCACCATGCTCCGCAACTCTTTCGTCCCGCTTTCCGCCTGCCGTTTCCTGCTGAGCCCCTCGAAGGAGAACGGCCGGGTCACGACGGCCACCGTCAGCGCCCCCACCTCCCTCGCCACTTCGGCGACGACCGGACCGGCGCCGGTCCCGGTGCCGCCGCCCAGGCCCGCGGTGATGAACACCATGTCCGCGCCCGTGAGGGCCTCGCGAAGCAGGTCCCGGTCCTCGAGTGCCGCCTGCCGTCCGATGTCGGGGTTGGCGCCCGCACCCAGCCCCTTGGTCAAGCGCGCGCCCAGCTGGATCTTGAGGGGCGCCAGGTTCCGGGAGAGCGCCTGCGCATCGGTGTTCGCGGCGATGAACTCCACGCCCTGCAGCCCCTCCTCGATCATGGTGTTGATGGCGTTGCCGCCTCCGCCGCCGACGCCGAACACCTTGATGACGGCGTGACAGCGATTCTCCTCGACGATCGTGAACGTCCGGATCCCCCTTGCCTCTCGCTCCGTGCTGGACATCGGCTCCTCCTCTTCCTCGAGTTTCGGTATTAGAAAAATTCCGACAGGTAACCCTTGATGCGGTCGATCACCCCGCCGCTCACCGGCGGCTCCGACGACCGGTAGAC
>Ga0031653_10000002_pt1 | contig 34042 bp, 33 predicted proteins | sample FrelakmetBRP12BR_FD_55210 | JGI IMG/M metagenome (GOLD analysis project Ga0031653, IMG submission 55210) | Freshwater lake sediment microbial communities from the University of Notre Dame, USA, for methane emissions studies - BRP12 BR | ecosystem: Environmental > Aquatic > Freshwater > Lake >... | reverse complement strand
GTTAGTGGAAAGTCTTGAAGAAAAAAGAGAGCATGGAGATTGGATTGATCATCTCATTGTTAAAGAAGGCAACACGATCTATGGTAATGATTAGTTTCATGAATCCATTAATCCAATACCCCAATACTCCAATACTCCAATCTTCTTAGGGGGTTCTATGAGCAAACCAGCAAATAAGACGGTTATTGGTATTTTTGTGGTGGGTGCTATTGCTTTAGCTGTTATAGCCATTGTGGTCCTTGGTTCCGGGAAGTTGTTTAAGAAAACAACTCCAGCGGTTTGCTATTTTGAGGGGTCGGTGGGCGGACTCAATGTGGGTGCTCCGGTTGTCTTTCGAGGGGTAAAGATCGGGACGGTTACGGAGGTTGCTTTTCGCTTCGACCCTAAAGGGGTCTCTGTGACCATTCCTGTATTTATCGAGCTGGAGCAGCGAAGGGAACGTGTAACCAAGAAGGAGACGATAGAAACTTACAAAAAACTCATCGACCGTGGTTTAAAAGCCCAGCTGGAGATGCAAAGCATCGTGACAGGCCAACTTCAGATTGCACTCGATTTTTATCCGGATAAACCAGCCAAATATGTGAAAGCAGATCCTGAATATTTTGAAATTCCAACGATTCAAAGTCCATTGCAGGAGCTTACTAAAAAGATTGAAAAGATTCCTATTGATGAAATCTTTCAAAAAGTATTGTCTGCGGTTGAGGGAATCGAGAAAGTTGTGAATTCACCCGAAATAACGGAAGCNATTCGATCGTTGAATCTGGCCCTGGAGGATGTTCGGAAACTGGCGCGGAATGTGGACGGACAGGTTGGCCCTCTTGCCTCGAACCTCAATGAGACCGTTCAAGACATCCGGGGACTCGTGCAAAATGCCAATGTTAGAGTGACTGGACTGGCCTCAAGCCTTGATGAAACGGTGAAGGATGTCCGCGGGGTTGTAAGAAATGTAGACAACCGGATTGGCCCATTAACTGCCAGTCTTGAAGGAACCCTTAAATCTCTCGAAGCCACTCTGATCGTTGCACAGAAGGCGATGGACGATATTACAGGCACTGTCGGGGAAGACTCGCCTATGTTTTATCAGATGAATAGAACCTTTGAAGAGGTCCAGGCATTGGCCCGATCGATTCGTGTTTTAACTGATTATCTTGAACGGCATCCCGAATCTTTGCTTCGAGGGAAATGATCATCGAAAAGGAGATGAAAATGAAGAACCGTCTTTTTCATGTATTGGCAGTCCTTACACTTGGCGCCTTCTTGGCAGTTCACTTTGGGTGTGCAAGCTCGCCACATAGCAGATTTTATACCTTAAGTTCTTCGGCCACAACAGGTCCTCAGATAAAACCTTCTGCGGAAGATGGGTGTTTATCCCTCGGGATCGGTCCGATTAAAATCCCCGACTATCTTGATCAGCCTCAGATCGTCACCCGAATTACTCCCCATGAAATCAGGATGGCAGAGTTTGATCGCTGGGCGGAACGTTTCAAAGACAATTTCACACGGGTTCTCGTAAAAANTCTCTCTAACTTGCTCTGTACGAAAACGATCGTTCTCTTTCCATGGCGAGGGGGTATCCCTATTGATTATCGGATCGAAATGGAAGTGCTTCGCCTGGACGGTAGCCTCGGGGGAGACGTCTCTCTGGAGGCCTGGTGGATGGTCTTCAGCAGGGATGGGAAAAAGATGGTTTTCAGCAAGAAATCGACCTTTACGGAGGTAGTAACTGGAAAGGATTATAACTCACTCGTTTCAGCCCAGAGTCGGACGGTTGACCTTCTCAGCAGCGAAATTGCTGAAGCCATCAAAACCTTGCCGAGGTAAAGAGAAGCGGTGAGAGCCGGGAGTCAAAGGTTTGGTTTGAAGTCCCGATTATGAACGCAGCACCCAAAAGAGGCCTGACATGAATATGTGTGACGAGGACACTCTCATCGTCGATAGACGAGAGGGATGGTAAAACCAGGGTCAAAGCGATTTTGCATTCCTTTTTTTCTATTCAAGTGTCAGTCATTATTAATTTCCCTCCTTACCCTCCAGCAAGCAGGACGAGAAGGTGGATTTCGTCGCCGTCCTTAACCGGTTTAGTGAGTTCATTGGGGTAAGCAGTCGCATGATTTACAAAAACCTCAACGACGTTAAGGAGCTTATCTTTCTTCGCAAACAACGCTTTCTCCATTCCAGGGTACTGCCTGATAAGGTATTTGAGACATTCACCCACCGTATTTCCCTCTGCGGGGACCACGTCCAGGCCGTTCGTAAATTGCCGGTGGGTTATATGAATATGTACCTTAACAGGCATGTCTTCATCCCTTCTCATAAGCCGGGAACTCAAATCTGCCTGCCCGTCCGGCAAGCGGGTGTTCCCTACGATGTATCTTGTTCGTTATCTTATCTGTTTTATCGATTCGAGAAATTTGTTGGCGGCTTCTCGTTTCTTACCTATGTTCATTTGGTCGGCGTCCGCAAAAAAGACAGCCTTGGCATAGCAGAAGGCGACACATTGTGGATCTCCGTCGCAGTAGTCACATTTCACCGTCACTCGTTCTGTGACATCAAAGAAGGGATGGTCAAAAGGGCAGGCCATGATACAAGTCTTGCATCCAATGCATAGGTTCTTGTCGATGACGACCCTGTTATTTAGTTCAGGCTCCCTATGGCAGGCCTTGGTTGGGCAAACTTCAAGGCAATAGGCTTTTTCACAGTGGTTGCAGATCAAAGGGAGGTAGATTCCCACATGCTCCCACTTAAAAACTTTAATCCGAGAACGACTTGGATTGCTCGACCCGGTATGATAGACAGAGCACACGAGTTCGCATTGTCGGCATCCCGTGCACTTTTGCTGATCGACGACTAATACCTTTTCCTCCATTCCCATACTCCTTTAATTCATTTTCCTCAAATCATACTGGAATTCTGTCCACCGCTGCATTGGAATTTGCTCCTTGATGCCAGCGGAAAGGACTCCAAGCCTCAGGAAGAAACCACCGCAGAGCAGGATGACGCCAGAAGAAAAGATCAACCATACATTTCCATGGTAGAAAGAAGCGATGCTTTCAAGGACGAACGGAAAGATGAATCCCAGAAGGACGATCCCTCCCCAGAAAATAAACTTTTTTTCCCCGAACAAAAGAAGGCGGACCGAATCCTTTCCCTGTTCCGAGGCCCTGTACCTCCGAGAGAGATAGAGATAAAGGACAATCCCTTCAATGACCACCAGGATTTGTTCCCCGCCTATCAAGACTTTCACCACTGTCGCATCATGGGGAAAGAGACCGCTTCCCAGGGTAGAAAGGACGATCGCCATGGATCCCGTGGAAAGGGCGGATACCAGAAAAAGAAGTGGAAGGAAATAGGTATTCCACAAAGGAATCGATTTCGTCGCCTTCAAGAGGATGCCGGTGTAAAGGGCAGTTCCAAAGGCGAAAGCGAAAGCAATGACCTCCGGGATGTACCAGAGACCGGACTCTGCATGGAGCCATCCGAAGGGAAGAGCGGACTTTGCCAAAAGAACCAGCCCGAAAATAATAAAAATTGAAAGGATGATAAATCCCCGGGCCACCCAGGATGTTCTCGGATTCAAACAAGCATACAGGAACCTCTTTTTGATGCCCAGATCTAAGATGAGGAAGGGAGCACCGATGGCGACCAGAATAGGTCCCCATAATAGGGCTGCCTTGGCTGTGTCCAAAGGCTGACCCCAGATCGTTACGACACTGGAAGGATGAACGAACCAATTCATGACGGTACCGATAATGTAAGAACCCGCTCCCATACCGGCCAGATAAAGATAAATAGCAATGATCCAGCCCCAATGTTCCTGAGGCTTGAGATATCTCATCGTTCTTATCGGATGAATAGGTTCTGTCCTCATTCCCATATCTCCAGATTAAGGCAGGTCTCTTTCAGACCGGACAGGGATTCAGATGAAGGTGATGAAGAATGCCTGCCTGTTTGAGTGTAACATTTCCTCATCGATATTGAAAACGGTTATTTTTTCCAAAAAGAAAAGGGAAGTTCTTTGGAATGAACAACAAGAAATTGCCTTAATCATATCATATAAATCCATATCGATCAAGATTAACAGAAAAAGGGTTAAGAAAAGATATTGACAAAGGTGGAGGGAGTCTGGTATCCTAAACTAAATAGTTCAATATGGTGAACACTTGAAAAAAATCACTTATTCCGCTCCTTCCGTCAAGAAAGCCTTTAAGATTCTTCATGCGATTTCGGACGCTTCCAATGGCCTTGGCATCAGCGATCTCTCGAAACAGCTCAAGATAGGAAAAAGCACGGTCCATGGGATTACCTTTGCTCTTGAAGAGTTGGGAGTGTTAGTGAGGGATCCGAAAAGGAAAAAATATAGTATCGGCTTTACCCTTCTGGAACTTAGAAAAAAGGCCTATGCGAAAACAGAGCTAAGAGATATAGCCAGAATCCCCATGGAGAAGTTAATGGAAAAAATAGAAGAGACAGTTTTTCTGGGGATATTGAATGGGGATCATGTTACGATTCTGGATGTAGTTGAGTCTCATAATGAGATGAAAATTACCTCACCCCCCGGGACAAGGCTTCCCCTTATCGCTGGAGCAACCGGAAAGGTCTTTCTCGGCCAATTTGAAGAGAAGAAGGCAAAAGAGGTTATCCAAAAGATCGGATTGGTTCGGTTTACTTCAAAGTCCATTATCGATCAGAAAAAGTTTTTTAAAGAAGTAGAGGAAACGAGGCAGAGAGGTTATGCGATCGATGATGAGGAATATATGATTGGAATCAGAGCTATCGCTTCACCCATCCAGGCTCCCTCCTCTCCTTTGGCTGCGATTTGGGTGGTAGGATTTACTGCGAGTCTCAATAACCAGAGAATGGAAAAGGTCATTTTAGAGATCCAGAAGACCGCACAAGAAATTAGCCATTCCATGAGCCCCGTCGTTGCATTGTAAAAAGGAGTGATTTCTTCGGGGTGAAGGATCATGTTAGGTGAAATGGGAGAAATATCATACCCTCTGGGCTATCATGATCTTCGGCTGGGTGACCAATTATATGGTTCGCTCAAGCCTTTCTCCTCTCCTCATTCCCATTCTCCAGGAATTTAAACTCACTTACACCCAGGCTGGGATTTTAGCCACCGCTTTTTTCTATGCCTACACCTTCATGCAACTTCCTGCCGGCCATCTGGGGGACCGACTGGGCAGGAAAGTCGTCCTCGTCCTCTGCACCAGCTGGTGGGGATTGATGTCCCTGTTCTCGGGTTTGGCCCACTCCTTTGCCTCACTTTTCCTCTTCCGTTTCTTAACTGGTGTTGGGGAAGGGGCCTATTTCAGCAATGACCGACCCATTATTTCTGCCTATACTCCAGAGAGAAAAAGAGGATTGGGGCAAGGGATTTCATTTATTGGACTTGGAATTGGGATGTTTATCGGCATTTCACTTGCCGGCTGGATATCCGATCTCTGGGGCTGGCGATCTGTATTCATCCTCTATGCCTTTCCATCCTTTTTGGCCTCTTTCTTAATTTACCGGTTGGTTGAAGAACCTCCACGGACAAAGAAAAAGGATGAGGTTAAGGTTGAGGTTGAGAAAAAGGGAGAACCCTCCTATTCTTTGATTTTTAAGAGTAGAGACCTCTGGCTATTATACCTGGGAGGGATTCCTGCTATCTATGCCCTCTGGGTAGTAGGCACATGGGCTCCTGCCATGTTTAAAGAGATGGGGGTGGAGAGTCTTGCTCGATCTTCTTTCTATTCGAGCCTCTTGGGGATTTCTGCCATCCCAGGCCTTTCCCTGACAGGATTTGTGAGTGACCGACTGGCCAGAAAAGGGAAGGGAAGGAAAGGTCTTATTGCGATTGAATTTTTTCTGATCTCATTCTGTATGCTGGCATTGGGATATGGATTGAAAACAAAAATGAATATCTATCTCTTCATACTTTTCTTCTTTATGGCCGGATTCTTTATCTGGGGACACTGGGCAGCCTTCTATGCGCTTCTTCCGGATATCGTCCCTTATGAAATTCTCGGGACGGCATACGGTTTGACCAATACGATTCACTTCACAGGTTCGTTAATTGCTCCNTGGATGACAGGATGGGTCAAAGATGTGACCGCCTCATTTTCATGGGGTCTTTATCTGGCAGCCATCTTCTGCATTCTGGGAGGAGGCCTTATTCTTGCTGTGAGGCCTTCTTTTCGGTTTGGAAAGGAGGAACCTATCTTCGGAGAGATATTTAGATAGAAAATGATGGAGATGATTCGAGATATGCGATAAAAATCTTAAGCACTGAGGTCTATATACCCAGGTAGGCTTCCCTCACGTAATCGTTATTCAGCAGTTCCTTCCCTGAGCCTTCAAGAAGAATGCGGCCGTTTTCAAGGACGTAAGCCCGGCTACAAATATTTAAGGTCTGTTTCACATTCTGCTCCACCAGAAAAACAGTCACCCCCTCCTGATTGATTTTCTGGACCATCCGGAATATATCTTGTACGAGAATAGGTGCCAATCCCAAAGAAGGTTCATCAAGCATGAGGAGCTTGGGAAGGGACATGAGTCCGCGACCAACAGCACACATCTGTTGTTCTCCACCGCTCAGAGTGCGAGCATACTGCTTTCGTCTTTCTTCAAGTCTTGGGAAAAGACTGTAAACCCACTGGAGAGTTTCTTTCCTTTTGGCTTTTGCCTGTGGGGCAAGGGATCCCATGATGAGGTTTTCTTCGACGGTCATTTCGGGGAAAAGACGCCTGCCTTCTGGGACCTGAACAATTCCTACTTCGACGGTTTTATGATCAGGGATATGGTCCAAGCGGACACCATCAAATTCAATGGAGCCTTTGGAGGGTCTCAAAAGTCCAGAGATTGTGCGGAGGGTGGTTGATTTCCCGGCTCCGTTCGCACCGACCAGAACCAAAATTTCTTTTTCTTTAACCTCAAAGGAGACATCCCAGAGGATTTGAACATCCCCGTATCCTACATCGATATGACTGACCTTAAGCATATTCTTCCCCCAAGTAGGCTTTGATCACTTCGGGATTCCTGGAGACTTCCTCTGGAGTCCCCTCGGCGATGGGCCGTCCATAATTGATAGCCAAGATCCGATTGGATATGCTCATGATCACTTTCATAATATGTTCTACAATGATGATGGTGATACCGCGACGGTTGATCTCCTTGATCAGTTCGATGGCTTGATTCAATTCCTTAGGGTTTAGCCCTGCCGCGGTTTCATCGAGGAGGATCAGTTCAGGCTGGGTGGCTACAGCACGGGTTATCTCAAGGCGCTTCCGAAGCCCGATAGGCAGGCCCTTTGCCTTTTGATCCTTATAGTGCTCAAGGCCACAAAACTCAATCGCCTCATAAGCCAACTTCTGAGCTTCTTTAATGGTATTGACCCTGCAGAATGCAGAAGCAGTGACGTTTTCCAATACGGTCATACGAGCGAGAGGCTTGACCACCTGGAAGGTCCGAGCAATGCCTAGATGACAAATCGTGTGGGTCTTTAACCCTTTAATAGATTTGCCATTAAAAAAAATGTCCCCGGAGGTCAGAGGATAATAATTATTAATGAGATTGAAGATGGTAGTTTTTCCAGATCCATTTGGCCCAATCAGCCCGAAGATCTCCCCCTTTTCAACCTTGAAGCTGACTAAATTAACGGCTGCCAATCCTCCAAAAAGCTTAACCAATTTTTGAGCTTCAAAGATACTCATCATTTTTCCTGTACCGTTTTTCTAAATAATATCTTTTTAATTTTGGGCCAATCCCCTACGAGACCATTGGAGAGATAAAGGATCGTTAGAACCACCAGGAGTCCAAAGGCCAGCGCATGACCTTGACTCACCCATTTGGGTGCTAGTCCGAAAACTGCCGTTCGAAAGAGTTCCTGGATTCCGACCATCACTATGGCCCCGATGGCCGGGCCCCACAGAGTGGCCACTCCGCCAATAATCCCAACCAGGATAGCCTGGATAGAAATATTATGAAGGGAGAACACAACCGAGGGGTCGATAAAGCCCATATAATTCATATAAAAGGCACCCGCTGTTCCAGTAAAAAAGGAGCTGATCATGAGAGAAACATTCTTGTATAAAGTCGTATTGATCCCGAGGGACGCCGCAGCATCCTGATCCTCACGGACTGAAACAAAGTAATACCCCCACTTGGAGTTCATCACCAGGTAAATAACAAAGATGCAGGCGGCAGCTATAAAGAAGATCAAGTAGTAATAAGGAAGCTTGCTGACGAAAGTCTGCATGATTAGAATTCCCACCATCCCCTCGGTGAAATCACTCCAGTTATTGGCGATCAATCTGAGGATTTCACCTGAGGCAAGAGTGGCTAAGGCAAAGTAAGGTCCTCGCAGACGGAAGCAGAGATATCCGATCAGGAATCCCAAAATGACAGCTGAAAATCCGCCAAGGACCATCCCCCACCAGGGAGAGAGTGAGAGCTTTGTGTACAGGATTCCAGCTGTATAAGCTCCGATTCCGAAAAAGGCGGCATGTCCAAAGGAGACCTGGCCGGTGTATCCAGCTAAAAGATTCCATGAGGAACCGATGACAACCCATATAAGCGCAAGGATCATGAGGTGTTGATAATAGTCGTGGTTCACAACTAATGGGAGCACCCCGGCTAAAATAAGAATGATAATGGACCCTAAGCCTTTTATTGGTTTTTTCATCAAGCTCTCACTATATCTTGGTCACTCGTTTCAGTCCACCCGGCATGAAGGTCAACACAAGAAGAAAGATCACCATTCCCACTGCGTCTTTGTAGCCCATTGAGATGAAAGTGGCTCCAAGGGATTCATAAACGCCGAGGGTAAGCCCGCCCAAGATGGCGCCCACCGTGCTTCCCAGCCCCCCCAAGATTGTGATAACAAACGCTTTCAGTGTAAATGGCCCGCCAAGATCCGGAAAAAGATAATAAACAGGAAGGAGTAAAGATCCTGCGGCTGCATCTAAGGCCGAACCGAGGGCATAGGTGCTAAAAGTGATCTTCCTCTGGGGAATGCCCATCAATGTCGCGGCTTCTTTGTCCTGAGCAGTGGCCCGGATCGCTCGCCCAATATCGGTCTTCATAAGAAAAAGGAAGAGTCCAACGGTGAGCATGAGCGCAATAAAAAAGGCGATGGTGAGAGGATAGTTAAAAGATACTGACCCGATGTAATAAGCCTTATTGGCGTAACTCGTACGTACCGACTGGTAATTCGAGGTGAAAATAAAACGCATGATTTCAGTCAAACAAAGACCGATTCCCACAGTCATGAGGACCTGGTTCTCAGGGAGGATAGATTCTCTACCGATTAAAGGGTCAAGGAGATACCTTCCGATGAAAAGGGCTACGAGGAAGAGAGACGGCATCGTAATGAGAATCGAGACATAAGGGTCCAAGCCAAGATATTTGAAGCTGACGAAGGTGACATACATCGATGTCATCAGTATCTGGCCATGAGCCAGGTTGATAATCCCCATCACACCCATGATCAGGGTCATTCCAATACCGATCAGGGCATAAAGCCCACCAATCAGAACGCCGATCACAATGGTCTGGGTCATTTGAAACAGGTCATTTATCCCCATCGTACCCATTGCCATCCCAATTCCGACAAGGGCGTAAGGCAATCCAATCAAAATCACGCCTGCTAAGATAAGAATGCGTGCAATAGTTGCCATGATTGTTTCCTCGAATTGGGGCTAATCATTACAGGAACAGGCGGGTTACCCCGCCTGTTCCGAATCAACCTTATCTTTCTTTCCAGGGCTTATGGGGATAGTTGTACTTTGCTGTGGCGGCGTCCTTAGGCCAGACACACTCCAATTTGCCTTTGATCCATTGAACGAGATAAGTCGGGAGCTTATTTTGATTTGTCTTTTTTTCGTAAGAGATGAATTTAACCTTTCCAAAGACAGTCATCATGTCCGTTGTTGCCAGAGCCTGACGAATATCCTCAGGAGAAAAAGACTTAGCCCTCTTCAGGACATCTGCAATCACATACATCGCCGCATAGGCTTCTGCCCCATGGTATTCTGTCTCTTTGCCATAAAGTTTCTTGTAGTTATTGTAATAATCCATGGCTCCAGGATAGGGAAGGGAGGGCACCCAGAGGTCGGCAGAAAAAACTCCTTCTGCCGCCTTTCCAGTATTCTGTAAGAATTCAGGCATAGTGAAACCAGCCGCCCCTCCAATGAAAAGTTTAGGGTTAATATCGAGCTCCATGGATTGCCGCATGAGCAAGGATGCATCCATGACATAAGAGATCATGTAGATGAGATCTGGGTTGGCATTTTTCACTTTAATCAAGAGAGGTTTAAAATCAACCGCTCCATGTTCATACCCCTCTTTTAAAGCCACTTGAATTCCAAGCTGTTTGCAGGATTGTTCGAATTCCTTAGAGCCACTCGTGCCGAAGAGGGTATTTTCAAAAAGGATAGCTGCTGCCTTGGGTTTGGCCACCTCCTGGAGAAAGCTTTCGGCAGCGGCTGAATACTCACTGACAGCAGGATTTAATCGAAAAACATAGTTCCAGCCCTGTTCTGTGATCCTATCTGCCGATCCGGTATTGACGAGAAGAGGAATCTTTTTCTGCTGGGCCACTCCGGCGATAGCATAGGTTTCAGAACTCCCATACCCGCCTCCTAACATGATGACATTATCTTTGGAGACCAATTTTTCAGTTGCCGCACGGGCCACATCGGGTTTGCCGGTATCATCCTCAATCAACAATTCGATCTTCGATCCCTTGACCCCACCGGCTTTGTTGATCTCATTAAGGGCCATAATGAAGGAATTCTTCTCAATTTCTCCAAAGGCTGCCTTCTCCCCGGTCAGAGGAAGAATAATCCCCACTTTAATCGATTGAGCAGCAGAAGGCAGAGGAAAAGATAAACCGATCAAGAAAATACATGCGAACACAANGGTTGACCATTTTAGGAACCTATGCATACTTGTTTCCTCCTTTCGTAATTTAAACGAATTCAAAACACTTTATATAAAGTTGGANTTTAAAAAANANGGGATATTCTATTGTNTTGAAGAATTCCCCTTTTGGATGGGTATAAAAATAATAGATTCAAGTCTTTCTGTCAAGAGAAACCTAAGCTTCGGGATGAATGTTTGGGTGGAAGAGGGCAGGATCACAAAAGTTAAGGGGCTGATAGATCATCCTTTNAATAAGGGGCGACTCTGTCCCATGGAGGTAGCTCGGATTTGCGAAACAAGAACTTAAGTTTGAGGGATTCTGATGATTTTTACTTGACCGTTGATTTCACCACGTCATTGGAACTTAACCCTGTTCCTTGAGCCATCTTTCCAATGGCGGCATCCACGCCAAAGAGGTCCGTAATTTTTATGATCCCCTTCAGTTTACCCGTGGTCCAACCGAGGGAGAGATTGGTGGTGGGNTGGAAGATCTCTTTGCCAGGNTCATAGGCCTCCAGCGTATCCCCAATTCGGATGCCGGATAGTTTGCCTGCATTGAGGTAGATATTTTCTCCCTCGACTTTTGCAATGGTGGTGGTCCAGTCCAAGAGATCGAGTTGTCGAAGGAATCCCTCCAAGATGTCATCCAGACCGAAGTCAATCGCTTTGAGCACAGCCTTCCCCCGGCTGTATTCCCCTGTCTCTTTGGTGCCGAAAATGGGGCTTCTCCCGATGAAGGTTTTTAGCAAATTTCCGGTGGAGGCATCGACGAGACGGATTTCTATTTTTGCCGTGGCAAAGGCCACTTCCTCATCGGAGGTCTCGGAGGCTTTAGAGGAAAGGATGCTTACATCTGTTACCATCCCCAGGGCAACTGCCTGGATCCCTAAGGATTGGTGAGCACGCTTCATCACTGATGGATCTGAAAGACTTTCGAATTTAAACCCTTCCCGTTTTAACATTTCTGAGACAACAGTCTTATCCAATGTCACCACCCGCTGGGTTGCTTCCAGTTTATCAGAAAGCTTTTTGGCAACGGCCTCTCCGATCTTCTCATCTTTGTAAGAGGTATTATTCTCGAAGTCTAAGAGTGTCACCTTTCTCTTAAACCACATTTGGAAGATGGGGAGGGAGGGGCTGTAGAAAGTCGTGGCCGGAATTGAGGCTACTTTGGTCTCCTCTTCTATCTTTGGAGTAGTAGGTTGGGCAGAANNTCTCTTAGAAGGAGGACTCTCTGGTTTTGGAGGGTTGACCCCTTTGGTGGTCTCCATTCCTTCGATGCTCACTGTCTTCCCTTCAGGAAGTTGATCTTTTTTCTTCTTTCCGATTAATGGGAGATTGGAACAGGAGGTTAGAAGAAATAGAAGAATTATTAAAAAAAGAAGAATGGTTAGGATCTTTTTTCTTTCTCGAATCATGAATCATTCCTTCTTCCCCCTACCCATCCCCTCTCCTTTTTTGGGAGGAGGTTAGGAGGGGGAGTAAAAAATCATACAATCTTTAAAGAATNNTTAGTTTATATTACCAATTTTAAAGAAAATGTCAAGGTAAGGAGGAAAATTGGATAAAAAAAGGGCGACCCCTTTGACCGTCAACCTTGCTCAGGGTCGCCCTTTGGATTACCCCTCGGTTAGAAGCTGTAAATCAGCTTGGTTGTAATTACCCAAGGGTTCTTGGGTGATTCGTTGCCTAACGTCGTGGTGTTATAGTAATCCATCGCGTCGCCCGCGAAGAGATATCCACCAGCGATTGCGAACTGAAGGTTCTTATAGATTGTTATTTCGTTGATCAGGTCAAACTCCCAGCCGATTGAGTTGTCATTTCTGGGGAGGCCACCACTTCGAGCGTTTCCAATGGTGTTCCCATTGTCGGTGGTGTCGAGAATATACATTGCCTCGAGGGTAGTCTTAAACCATGGTGCGAACTTCACGCTCGAATAGAGTTTGTTAATCCAGAGACCACCAAAAGCAGCCCGAGCATGAGCACCAGCGGCTGCCGGTAAGAAGCCAGTGTTCATTCTGTTTACCCCGTTGCCACAAAGGATAAGGCTATCGCCGACCGTTCCTTCCGAACCCCATGGGGTTATAAAGGCACTTGATTTACTGGAGAGTCCTATTCCATTAGCAACTGAGGTTCCTGGTAAACCACTGGCACTAGTCTTCTTCTGGTTAGCACCTGACCCAAAAACTGAGGCACCCCCAAAGGTCCATTTGTCCCATGGGACGTACGCATTGACTTTATATCCCCAGCCACTGTAATCGACCTTGGGCAAAATACCTGCTGGGCTACGATCTTCAACTTTACCGTTATTAAAGACTAAGTCAAGGTTGAAATTGAAAGGCCCCAACATACCGTCTGCGTAACCTCCAAACCACCACATATCCGATTTATATAAAGGTTCGCCATCGTTGCCGGGGTATGAATTCGAATTCATATCAAACACATACGCACCTATAGTGATGGTTTTAAATCTTAAATAGGCTTCAAGGGCATAAACATCGGCATCATCTGACGCCCAATCCTTGTTCTCTAAAGCCTTGAACCACGCCAGTTTAACGTTAAACGGATCAGCCTTGGCAGTAACCGTTATTCCTGGGCCATCAGTAATCAGGAAAGCTCCTGGCCTGATAGCAAGAGGATGGATACCTGCCTGAACGGTAATTGGGAGAGGAATTCCAAAATAAGGCATGCCGAAGGTGATAAACATATTCTTTAGTTCCATAGACGATCGGTCAGCNACNGACCAAANACCAGAGTAATTCCTCTGGGCAGTGGAACCTGCGGGTACTTTTTCGCCCCATCGGGTAGAGTCGAATTCAAAGAAGAAGGTTCCCGACATCTCTTTGCCCATAATCGCATCGAATTTAAGTCTGCCACGCGTCCACATAAAGGAATTGGTTTTGTCGAATGCCTGGTTCGCTGCTGGCAGAAAATAGTCAGGAGGTGGTCCAAACAAAACATCGTTTCTGGATGTAGCTCCTGCGGCTGAAGTTGCCCAACCTGGGTTGGGAACATTCATGTTCAACTCACTGATGACATCGATAAAACCTGATGCCTTAAACTCCAATATAGGTGCGGGTGCTTGGGCATAAGCTGTTATGCCAAAAGCCATAATCAGAAGCCCAATCAAACTTAGGATAACAAGCTTTTTCATCTCTTTTCCTCCTCAACATTTAATTAGTGTTTTGTGAATCGTGTTTCGTTCTGATTAAACCGCTAACAAAATCCACTACCACCATATTCCTTTATATATATTCCTTAAACTCTTCACCCCCTTTCTTCCTTGAATTTGTGAAAGAATCTTACAATGAAATTAGAAAGCTCTAATTCTATACCATCCTCCAAAAAACTTGTCAAGCATTTTTTTTGCTGTGTCATTTTTTTGCTGGTGCTGGCTCGCCCTCACCTTTCACTATCACCTAAAATAATTTGAAGAAAAGGATGTTGCTGGTGACTTTTATATCGGTGATGCTTCCAAGGTTGACCACGGAAACAACCAATTCATCCTCACCATCGTTATCCACATCTCTTATTTGAAAATCGGTAATATAGCCATTGATCTCGCGGGTCTTCCAATGGGTTTCAAGGAGGCCATTCTGCCAGATTAAACTGTAGATCTCTCCTTTTTCGAAATTTTTTACCCTATCAAGGAATTTTAATGATTGTTGATTTCTGCTAAGTATCACCTCCTTTAATCCATCTCCGTCGAAATCTTTTGTGATGATCCTACAGGGGATGTAAACCCTCCAGGGAAGAGCATCCCATCCATAAACTTCATCCTTTTTCTTTATTGTCTCGTAGTAATTATTAGTCTCTCCATATTCGACCCTGCTCCTCCACACGAACTTTCCATCGGGTGAGAAGATTGCCAAGCGATATGAATTGTCCAGCATGACAAGATCAAATGTCTCTTGACTTCGGATATCCGCCACCGTGAGTCCAAATATCTTCGTCTCTTTTGGGAAGCCCATTTTAGGTCCCTTCTCAAAAGATTTTTTCTTCCAGGCAAATTTAAAAATTTGGCCAGAGAATAAGCCATCGGAACCCCTTCGCTGACCCATCAGAGTGGGTCCATCTTTAGGATGGTCGAGCACCCGAAAATACCAGCCGGCCTGTTCGGTAATTTTTTTAAATTTTCCCTCCTCATATTCTAAGATGAAGGACCGGAGGTTATCATCAACAACAGACGTGACAATGATCTCAGCAATTCCGTTTTGATTGACATCGGCGACATCAAGCGTCAGAAAGTTATTTTCGGACCCGTGCTCAATCGTCCATAACCGCTTCAACGTCTCCCCATCGTATTTAAAGACATAAAGGTTCCGATTATCCATGACCACCAATTCATTCTTTCCATCTCCGTCCACATCGCCAATATCCAGGCCTTTGATTTCGAAGGGAAAGCTCTGGCTCTTTTGGAAACCAAGCCCCTCAGGATCAATCCTCCCGATCTCCTTTTTCGGCGCAACAAGATAGGGATGTCTGGGGGCAGTAGGCCGGGCAGTCATAGGACGACGGCCCAGAATTTTATTTCCGATATCTTGTGCAAAATCTCCAATTTTTGCCATCACATCATCAATACCCTTGTGCTGTGTATAAACGCCCATTGGAGGCTTATCTTCAGTGATGCTAATGAGGTGGGCATCCAAACTGATATAGTCTCCGATCTTGGTGAGACTTCCGAGGATAATATAATCTGCGCCCACTCTCATCCCAATCTTTTTCGCTGTGGTCGCATCGAGACGCATAGGTCTCTCTTCGTAAAAGGCTCGCTCCACCAGGGATCGTTGGACCAAAATGATTTTCCCTTCTGCAGTAATTCGCGAGGTGAGGATGTCATGGATTCCTTCACGGAGATAATCGAGATTTTCCTGACTGTGAATCAGAAATGGGAGGATAGCCACTTTATAGACCTTGCTGGAGTCTTTGGTCTGGGTGATCGAGGGAGATGGAAGGGTAAGGATAAGGGCAAGAAGTAAACACAGGGTTATCCCTTTCATTTTCATTGGATTTCCTTTCGTATCCCCCTCACCCCATGATGGGGTGAGGGGTTGATTTGTGAGGATTTTAAGTTGATTTATAGGATTTGTCAAATAGGAATTATTAAGATATCAATGCAAATTGCTAATTGCTCATGTTGCAATGATCTTTTTTGGATTACCCTATTTTAAATACCATGGCTGCCCCTGTATCCCCGGCCGCACAGCCAGCCCATAGACCATAACCTCCACCCAGCATGACAATCTCTTCGATTAATTCAGCAATCAGCCTTCCTGCGGTGGGTCCCTGGGGATGACCATAAATCATCGAATTTCCATAATTGTTCATCCAGTAAACATCCATCCCCATCTTTTTGCTCATGTAGATATCGTTGACNACGAAGGGGCTGTGTGTTTTTACCGCTTTGAGATCCTTAACCGTGACCCCGGCATCTCGAAGGGCCATCTCTGATGCCGGAACAGGGGCTTCTGCCATATAACCCTTCTTGGCTCTCGAGAAGCCATAGGAGAGGATTTGAATCTCCACCTTTGGGTCTGCGCTCAACTCCTTTGCTTTTTCCCGAGTGGTGACGATAAACCCGGCGTTCCCATCTGCAGGATGTGTCTGCGAACCATAACTGTGGACGCCTCCGGGNTCGACCGGGGCGAGTTTGGCAAGACCCTCGGCGGTGGTGGGGATGATTCCCTCATCGAGTTCAATAAGCTTTGTCTCATTTCGGCCTATTCTGACTTCGGCAGGAAACATATACTTTTTTTGAAAGGCCCGATCGTTGGCCAAAGAGTCTAAATACTGTTGATACCTCTTGAGGGTGACGGCGTCACATTCTTGCTTTGTGGTCCCTATGTTCTTCGCCACATTTTCGGCGGTCTGGATCATTTTAAAACCTGCCCATGGGTCTCGATTAAAATTATCCATCATCCAGTTTTCGGATTCTACTTCTCCCCCTGGACCGAGAGGGTTGGGCCAGATCGTATGAGGTCCATTTGAACAGCGGTCTGACATCAGGGCATATCCTGTCTGGTAGGCTCCGAGCTCGATATTCGAGGCGGCTAAATAGATACAGGTGGTGGAGGTGGTACAGGCTTGATTGACCATGAGAGCCGGTATGTCTTTTGCACCCTCTACTACCATAGCTGCTGCCCACGTATGGCTATAGAAAAGGTGATGCTGGGCTATGGTCACTCCATAGTAGAGATAGTCAATCACAGTCGGATCGATTTTTCTGCTTTTAAACCACCGATTGGCTGTTTTCGCCCCAAGCACGATAGCATTTTCATTTGCAAGACTTCCCTGCCAGCGACAGAATGGTGAAGAGTAATAACCTTTAAACGGGATAAATGCCTTATTCAATCGACTCATAACATTTCCTCCTCCCTTATGTTAAAGATAGCATAGCGCCCGCCTACGCTAAAGCTTTGGCGGACAAGCAAAGCGCATGGCACATAGCGTGAAATGCAGAGATAAAAGAATATTTTCATGGTTCGAGGGTGATGCTCCGGCTCGAACTTAGTTCGGGATCTCCATTTTGGATCCATGATAGATCAGACACTGTTAAATTTTTCACATAAGTTATTATAATCTATTTTGGATGTCAATTCATTTTTTTTGAAAGTTCTGAAAAAATTCATAACTTTTTGATTACACAAATTAAAACTAAGATTACATTGATTAAAAAAGCTGTCATTTCCGTGCTTGCGCAGGAATGATCGAAAATAGCCTTTGCAGGCCTTTTACGAGACCATCATATTATATAATCAAAAAATCAGTGTTATCTTTTTCGAAATCCGTGTAATCAGGAGAGGCCATGGCAGGCTCTCTCCTAAAAATTTCTTGACAAAGAAGGGGTAATTCGGTTTTAATCTCATGTTATTAGTGATGGGTATTGGTGAATCGTAAAAGGAAGATTGGAATAATGATAGAATAGAATTTTGGTTNAGTTTTTTTCCCCATTATTCCAACATTCCAATATTTCATTTGTCATATAAGAATCGAAAGCACGTACCCCGATTAAATAAGGAGGTATCTATGGCAACACCCGTAACTGTTCCAATGGTAGGTAAGATTGTTTCGGTTTCAGTAAAGGTGGGAGATAAGGTAAAAGAGGATGACCAGATGGCAGTATTGGAGGCCATGAAGATGGAGATGCCTCTTGTGGCTCCGGTGAGCGGAGTGGTAAAAGAGATATGCGTCTCTGCTGGCCAGGAAGTGGAGGCGGAAGCCACCATTGCCGTGATTGAATAAGAATAATTGATGAATGTCGGGGGTGGACGGTGAAATAAAATATTTTTTCCCCTAAATCGAACACCCCCGACCCTTCTCTTAAAATGACATTTCTAAAATCCCTTTTTTTAGAATTCGATTGACCCTGTGGAGTAAGCATCACTGGGGCAAATCATAGGTTTCGAGTGCTTGAATTTCATCCTTTATAACAAGTAATTTGGAATAACAATTACTCCACAGGGTTGACACCCCCCTATCCATGTGATATCCAATGATTTCTAATGGCCTCTTTAAGTTTCTCAGCCAATTGTCAGACCACCGCGATGGGCATCCTGCCCCATACAGATATTGAGAGGGCCTTGGAAATCGCCTTGTCTCTCGATATCCCTTTCTGGCCACAGCTCCCCAAAGTCAGTTACTTTGAGGATATGTATGTCCAGGCTTTGGAGAATTTCCCCGGGGCGAGGATTGACGCTGACAACCAGAAAATACATTTCAGCCTCCCCCATTTTTATGAAGAGCTTCCTTCTTACTTTGAAAGGGCGGATGATCCCCAGACCTTCAGATTGACGAAGGAGTTTTCCCTTGTCTACCATCGTTTTTTAGAAAAAGACCTTTCCCATTATCCAGCGATCCGGGGTCAGATGATCAGCCCGATCAGTTTGGGGTTGAAGATTGTGGACGAGAACCAAAAACCGATCATCTATCATGATGAGGTCAAAGAAGTCTTATTCGATTTTATTCAGAAGAAGGTGAATCAACAATACGAGGAGCTGAGAGAGAAGAACGCGAATGCCTTCGTATGGGTGGATGATCCTGGATTGGCACTCATCTTCAGTGCCTTATCGGGGTATAACGAGTTTCAAGCGAAAGCGGATTTAGACCATTTTTTGGAAGGGGTGCAAGGACCCAAAGGAGTTCATCTTTGTGCCAAACCGGATTGGGACTTTCTTCTCAAATCGAGAATGGAAATCCTCTCCTTCGATTCCTTCAATTGTGGCGTGGTCATTGTCAACTATCCCTCTCTAAAAGAATTTGTGGACAGAGGGGGGATCGTTTCTTGGGGGATCGTTCCTACGTATACTGAACTTTTAGAGCAGGAGACAATTGATTCTCTGATGGAACGCCTTGAGACTTTCTGGGAAGACCTCTCGCGGAAAGGAGTGGACCAAGAAAAGTTGCTTCGTCAATCTCTTCTGGCGCCAGCAACCTGTAATCTACTGAATCCAGATAAAGAGAAAACTGTGGAGAAGGCGTTCGAAGTTTTAAACGAGTTGTCAAGAACGATAAGAAAAAAATATCATCTTACCATGAACAATAAACCATGAACGAAGAATCACGAACCTTGATTCATTGTCCGTCGTTTAACGTTCATCGTCAGGTAAAGAATGATGGGGTATACGATGAAACGAATTGGAATTATTGCCAAACAGAATAAACCGGAGGCCATTCCCATTGTCAGAAATTTGGTCGAGTGGCTCCGGCCTAAAAAGATCGAAGTGTATATCGAAGAAGGGATGGTGAAACAGTTCCATCCTCCTCTGGCAGGACCCCATTTGCATTCTGTCGAGAAGGAAGACATCCCAACCAAGGTAGAGATGGTCATTGTCCTGGGTGGAGATGGAACACTTCTCAGNGTGGCTCGTCTTGTGGGAGATCACGATGTTCCCATCCTCGGCGTCAACTTGGGGGGGCTTGGATTTTTGACAGAGATTACCTTAGAAGAGCTTTATCGCGTCCTCGACAAAGTGGTGCAAGGCGATTTCATTACAGATGAGAGGGTGGTTCTCAACGCTTCGGTGGTCCGAAGAGGAGAAAGGATGGCAGAATTTCTTGTTCTCAACGATGCGGTGATCAATAAAGGGGCATTAGCACGCATTATTGATCTCGAGACCACCATCAACGGAGAATATTTAACGACGTTTAAATCCGATGGTCTCATCCTTTCGACCCCCACCGGTTCAACGGCCTACAACCTTTCTGCAGGAGGTCCTATTGTTTATCCGTCCCTCCACTGTATCATCATCACCCCCATCTGCTCCCATACCCTGACCAATCGTCCAATTATGATTCCAGATGATGTGGACATTCGAGCCACACTTAAAACCAAACAACAGGAGGTGATCCTCACCTTGGATGGGCAACAAGGGTTCACTCTGGAATTTGAGGATGTCGTAGAGGTGAAGAAGGCGGAAGGTCACATCTTTCTCATTAAATCTCCCTACCGGCACTATTTTGAGGTGCTAAGAGAAAAGTTGAAATGGGGGGAACGATAGTAAAAGATGTTGCAGGAACTTCGAATCAGAAATTTTGCTATCATTGACGAGTTAAATTTATCCTTCTCAAAAGGCTTTAATATCCTCACCGGTGAGACCGGAGCAGGGAAATCCATCATCCTCAATGCGGTCCACCTTCTTTTAGGGGATAAAGCGACGGAGGAATGGATTCGGAGTTCAGAAGAAGAGGCAAGCGTCGAGGCGATCTTCAATATCTCTGGAAATGCCGAGGTCAAAGAGAAAATGAGGGATCGGACTTCACCTATACTGGGTGAGGGAGAAGAAGATTCGCTCTTGATTCGGCGGGTGATCTCCCGATCGGGCAGAGGAAAGGTGTTTATCAATGGAAACCTGGCCACCCTCGGTGTGCTCTCTGAGGTCGGGGAAGGACTTCTCAGCATCTATGGGCAACACGAACATCAGTCTCTCCAATGGGTGGAGACCCATATTGATATTCTTGATGAATTTGGGGGATTGCTCGGACCTCGGGAAGAATTTCAAAAACAGTACCAGGAATTTGTCTCTTTATCTGAAGAAGTTGAAAGGAGTCGCGTAGAGAAGGAAAGAAGAACGAAAGAACGAGAACTGATGGCCTTCCAATCAAAGGAGATTGAGGCATCCAGGATTCAACCCGGTGAAGAAGAATCTTTGAAGGAAGAACGAATAATACTGAACCATGCAAAGAAGTTGATGGAATTTGCCTACGGTTCTGGAGAGATGATCTATTCAGAGGAAGGTTCAGCCATCGAAAAAATTCAGAGGATCCTCCATCAAGGCCGAGAGATGGCAGCGATCGATCCTTCACTTTCTCAACCCTTGAAAGCCCTTGAATCCACGCTCATCCAATTAGAGGAAATCGCCCTTTTCTTGAGGGAGTATTCGAGAAGGGTGGAAGTCAACCCAATGAGGATTGAAGAGATTGAGAACCGGTTAGAGGAGATCGACCGCTTGAAGAGAAAATATGGTTCGACCATTAAGGAGATCCTCTCCTTTAGACATCGGATAGAGGAGGGATTGAAATCATTCACCTCCGATGAGGAGAAGCTCTTACTTTGGGAGGGCCGTTTGGCTCCCCTCCAGCAGACCGTGAACAGTTTAGCGAAGAAACTTTCGAATGAGAGAAAGAAAGTGGCATTGGAATTAAAAAAATCTGTGGAAAAAGAATTGAGTTCTTTGGGAATGAAGAAGACCATTTTTGAAATCCGTATAGATCACTTGCCCCTTGCTCTCAAAGGTGTGGATCGGGTGGAGTTTCTCATCTCTCCAAATGTCGGGGAGGAGGTAAAGCCCTTGGCGAAAATTGCTTCCGGAGGTGAACTCTCACGCATGATGTTAGCCATGAAAAGAATTTTGGCCAAGGTGGGCGGAAGACAGGTTCTTATCTTTGATGAAGTCGATTCTGGAATTGGTGGGGCTATGGCAGAGGTGGTCGGAAAGAAATTAAGAGAGCTCTCACGGCATCATCAGGTCATCTGTGTTACGCATCTTCCTCAGATTGCTTCTTTTGCCGACCAACACCACAGTGTGAGAAAAGAGGTGAAAGCAGGAAGGACCCTGACGTTAGTGGATCGATTAGATCAAGAGNCGATCGTGGATGAAATCGCTCGGATGCTGGGGGGGGTGAAAGTGACTGAAAAAACTAAAGCCCATGCTAAAGAGATGATTGAGAATGCAAAAAAAACATAATTCGGAAACCGTTGCTCGTAATACATAACCCCCCCAACCCCCCTTTAGGAAAGGGGGGCGAGGGGGGATTTAATCACCATCACGGAGAAAGAAAGATGATACGGAAAGCCAAACTTGATGACATCAAAGAAATTCAGCGATTGATCAAACTTTACGCCCCACGGGGAGGAATTCTCCCCAGGTCCCTGAGCGAACTCTATGACCATCTCCGAGACTTTTTTGTCTTCATCCGGAATCGCAAGGTCGTAGGTATATGTGCCCTCCACATCTGTTGGGACGATCTGGCAGAAATAAGATCTTTAGCGGTCCAGGAGGAAGATCAGAACAAAGGAATTGGTGCAAAGTTGGTGAAGGCCTGTTTGGAAGAGTCAAGTCATTTGGGGGCAAGGAGGGTTTTTGCACTTACCTATGAACCCGAATTTTTTGAGGGGTTGGGTTTTAAGAAAGTAGACAAGACCGTGCTTCCACATAAAATCTGGACCGATTGCCTGAAATGTGTGAAATTCCCGGATTGCGATGAAATCGCTGTGTTGAAAGAGGTGGGTTAATTTTTGAAATCGTGCGAGACTTGGGAGCCTTGGGGTCAAACCTTCAAAATTCAGGTACGATTTTTCCCTTCAGAAATTCAATCCTTTCGGTTAACTGACTCTCCTTGTCCAACCTTCTCTCTATCCTCTTGATCACGTCACTTACGGCTGGCCCCTTGATCCCAAAATATCGTCCTATCTCTTTCCCCTTCTCACCGCTCAGTATCTTTGCCAAATAAATGGCTACCTGCCGCCCCTCATTCCCTCTTACTCTCTCGACCAATGCTTTCCGATCTTTTCCATAAAACACCTGACACCCTTTGATCACCGCATCAATGGATGCTCTCTTCCGAAGTCTTTTTGCCTGAGGGATCTCTTCATCAACCTTTATCCTTTCGATCAGCCCCAGCACCTTAGTCTTAAATGCCCCGGCCCCGAGTAGGAACCCTGCCTCCACTTTGGCAAATGGATTCTCATCTTTAACCTCATCTGCCTCAATAAATTTTCGATAGCACCTTACTGCCCTATTGCTACGATTCGAAAAGTATGAAAGCGTCTCTCCTATATCAACCAATGAGTTCACTACCCGCTGATCGATAAATGCTCGATAACTCGTCCATGGATAATTCAAAGGCCTCTTCACCAGTTTTGCTCTCACAGGATTTAAATGAATATACCGGCTCAGCGCAACTAAATATCTGTCTTTATCCACAATAATCCCNTTAAATCTTCCCTGTAAAAGATGCCCGCTCCTCTGGTACTTTCGATTAATATAAACAGTAAAGCTCGTATTGATGTTCTGCATGATCTGGGACAAGTTCGCTTTCGGGGTCTCCATGAGAAGGTGATAATGGTTATCCATCAATGCATAGGCATGAAGCAAAAAACCATATCTCTCCTTGGTTCGGCTCAGTATTTTCAAGAACCTTTCCCTATCCGCATCATCATAGAAGATCTTATCTCGTAAGTTACCTCTCGATGTGATGTGATAAAAAGCATTTTCAAATTCAACTCTTAATTGCCTCGCCATGCCTGTATTCTATTTAATTTGAAATAATTGTCAATCGAATTTTGAAGGTTTGACCCCAACTTGTCTTTGACCCCAACTTGTCTTGGTCTGATTAACGTTTTAAGTTTGTTTTTGTCAATCTCTCAGTTACCCCTTGGTAGCCATTCATGTCCGAGGCGGCAAGATAGCATTCGGACCTCCTCAACTCCTCATTGAGTCTCCGGAGGATTTCCTGCTGTTGCCGGATTGAGAAGTCAGCATATTTGGGGTCTTTTTTTCCATAAATTCTTTCAATAAAGGCAATGCAGTCTCTGGCAGTACGGATCTGTTCAAGGACCATCTCACACTTTTTCAACCCCCAACGGGCTTCTATGGAGTCTTTCGGATGAGGGGAAAGCCAGGAACAGTTCTGATAGACATCATAGAACGTGATCGAGCGGTTCTTTGAGATATCGATGGAAATGGCCTTCATCATCTTTTCCGTCACCTCTTTGTCAAGATGGTTCGATTCAATGATACGGGAAAGATGATCCATAAGGAGGATGATCATCTCATCACGGCTGAGGGTATTGTGAATTTCCCACAGGTCCGAACCTTCTGCGCATTCCCCCGTGACACACTGTTGGTGTCCTGCTAGAACAATAGGAACTCTATCCCTGAGAAAGCGGATGGTCGTGTTCATCACCTTCGCCACCTTCTCCATGGGGTCATATTCTTTTGGATCGATCCTTTTGGCTACCGCCTCAACAAAGTCTGCATCCCTTTTATAAAAAGCAGGGTGATATTGTTCTTCAGAATAGAAGGGGTGGTCTTTGATAGGGAGATATTTCCATTCACCATTTTCCAAAATCGGCCATCGGAACTTCACCAGACCCAAAGGGTGTATCGTTTCCGGTTTGGGAGAAAAGAAATCCCTCAAACTCAGTTTTCGAATCTTCACCGGAAGCATCGACTCCCAGGTCTGAAGAGGATGGGCCTGGCTTCCGTCGAGGGTGACATGGCCGACGACACCGACATGGGATTTAGCCATAGCAAGGAGTGTTCCCGGTGTGACCGAATCGGGCGAAATGCGGATTGGATATGTTTCGCGGGGGAGAGTTCCTGTCCAGGTTTCTGAAAAGAGATAGAGAAGGGCAGCANGGAAACGTTTATCCTGGTGCCACTCCGAATGGGTTGGAAGATGTTTCCAGTTGGTGGACCAGTGGCCGATCAATCTGCCATCCTTGGTGGTCGCAGCAGCGGGAAGGTGGTTGATCCGGGCATAGATCCATCGGATCGCATAAACGGCATCTGCACAATCCGTGGGGATTTTGTAACGAATAAAAAAATCTTCCGTAATATTTCCGTCCACCCATTTTCCAAATTGATATTCTTCTTCAACCGTCCACCGGTGATCACCGACTTTCCAGACTTGATCAGGGGATTCATTCAGCATCTGGCTGAGGCATGGGGTGGAGATAAGGATAAGCAGAAAAAAAATAAAAGAGTAATAGAAGATCCATCTGAGGTAAATTATGAGATAATTTGTCTTCATAGGCCCCCAATATATTGCATAACAGGTGCCAAAGACCCATTTTGTAGATTTTGATGATTAAGGCATGGATTTTTAATGGTAATTTAAATTTTAGGGAGAGGTCTGTAAATGGGAATTTCAAATTGTTAAGAGTACCATTTTGTCACAACTGACAAAATTTTTGGCTCCATCATCAACCTATGTTAAATGAGATTTGTTCAAGNAGTGTTGGAGTAAAGTAGAATCATCTGCTTATCATTCAGATAAAGGTTGGCTTGTCTTGTCTAGGAGCTTATCTAATCAAATACCAGATGAAGTGTTACATTGCAGAGGGAGATTTGAAAAGAACAACCTCAATCATCCATGATATAAACTTTGGGGAGGTTGATAAGGAAACGTTACTGGGTATTATAGATACCCCTGTTTTTTCAAGTTCACCATGAGGATGGAAATGGCGGCAGGAGTGACACCAGCGATTCTGGATGCTTGGCCAATAGAGTAGGGTTTGATCTCCTTCAGTTTCTCCATCACTTCTGTGGACAGCCCAATCACAGAGGCAAAATCAAATCCTGTGGGAAAACTGACCTCCTCCAGTCTTTCAAACCTTCCGATCTGTTCCATTTGCCTCTTGATATAGCCGTCATATTTCACCTGAATTTCAGCCTGTTCTCGAATTGCCACGGGTATCCATTCGAGACGTTGATCAAAAACGAGAAGATGCTTGAAATGAATTTCTGGCCTCTTCAATATTTCTCGAAGGGAGCTGTCTTTCTTCAAGGGAGTGCTTCCCCATTGACGGAGAATTTGATTGGTTTCCTCTNTTGGATTGATTCTTAACTCTGAGATTTGAGAGAGCACTTTTTCAATAGCCTCTTTTTTCTCCAGAAAGATTTGGAAATCCTCTTTCTTCACTAACCCAACTTCATACCCCCTCTCCCTCAACCTCAAATCCGCATTATCTTCTCTTAAATGGAGACGGTATTCTGCACGAGAGGTAAACATTCGATAGGGTTCAGTCGTCCCTTTCGTAACCAGGTCGTCGATTAAGACACCGATATAAGCATCGGAGCGTTTGAGGATAAGCGGTTCCTCCCCTCGAATAGTAAGCGAAGCATTGATCCCTGCCATTAATCCTTGGGCTGCCGCCTCTTCATAACCTGATGTCCCATTGATCTGTCCAGCATGAAAGAGTCCTCGGATCTTTTTGGTCTCAAGGGAAGGTTTGAGCTCAGTGGGGTCCACAAAATCGTATTCAATGGCATACCCGGGCCGAATGATCTCCACTTCTTCGAGACCTTTGATGGATCGCAACATTCGGATTTGGACATCTTGGGGAAGACTGGTGGAGATCCCATTGGGATAGACCTCATTGGTATTTCGACCGTCGGGTTCTAAAAAGATTTGGTGTCTTTTTTTATCTGAAAAACGGATCACTTTATCCTCAATCGAGGGGCAATATCGGGGGCCAATACCTTTGATGATTCCGCAGTAAAGAGGGGATCGATCGAGGCCGCTTTTAATAATTTCGTGGGTGGTAGAATTCGTATAAGTGATATAACAGAGGACCTGGTNCGTTTCGATCTTTTTTGTTGTGAACGAAAAAGGAACAGGTGGCTCATCCCCGTACTGTGGTGTCAGTTGAGAGAAATCAATCGTATGGCTGTCGAGTCTCGGAGTGGTTCCTGTCTTAAGCCTTCCCATCCGAAATCCCATTTTTTTTAATGATTCTGATAAACCGATGGAAGGTGGATCACCCAGTCTCCCCGCAGAAAAGTGGGCAAGACCGATATGGATGAGGCCGTTCAGAAAAGTCCCTGGAGCAAGGATAAGAGTTTGAGTCTGAATCGTTTCATTTGAATCCGTCTTCACTCCGACAACCTGATTCCCATCGGTTAAGATTTCCTCAACCGTTGCTTCAAGGATCGTTAGATTTTTTTGATGAGCGACTGTTCTTTTCATTTGAAGTCGGTATCCCTGACGGTCTACCTGAGCTCTTGAAGAACGAACGGCAGGTCCTTTCCCGGTATTGAGTTGGTGGAACTGTATCCCTGTTTCGTCCGTGGCCTTTGCCATCTCTCCACCCAAGGCATCAATTTCCTTTACCAGATGGCCTTTCGCCAATCCACCGACAGCAGGGTTGCAGGACATATAACCGATCTGTTCGACTTTTTGAGTAATGAGAAGGGTAGGGTGTCCTATGCGAGCGCAACATAAAGAGGCTTCAATGCCAGCATGCCCTCCACCCACGACGATCACATCGTAATCACTCNGAAACTGGATTGGGAATTGGCCCATTTTAACTTTGTCTTTTGCGATAGTAGGGTGGAATATTGGAAAACTGGAATATTGGAATAATGGGTTTAGAAAAAGAAATTGAAATCATACTTTTGCCTTAATTGTCATCATTCCATTTTTCCACTATTCCATTATTCCGAGGAATTACCGCTTGAACCCGTTACAAGCTTTTACACAAATACCACAGATATTATGGCTGAAATGGAGGGTTTTGGCAAAGGTTCTCAGTTGTTCGTAACATCGGAGATGATCAAAGTCCTCCTGCCGCTCTTTAATGGCACCGACAGGGCAGACCGATAGACAAGCCTGACAGGNACCGCAGCCCTTTTGGGAAGGGGCGCTCAACTCAAGAGGAAAATCGGTGAGGAGAGTGACCAGGCGGATCCGCGATCCAAATTGTTCATTGACGAGAAGATTGTTTCGGCCAATCCATCCTAATCCTGCAGCTCGCGCAACATGTTTGTGGGAGAGATGGCCTTTTTGGTTTTTCCAGTCCACAATTTGAGAGGCGGGGATGGGTATGGCCTGGTACCCGAGATCTTGAATCGCTGTGGTGACAATCAATCCGATCGTGTCCAGAAGAATATTGACTCTCTGATAGTGATGAAAGTAGAGAGGGGTGGGCTGATTTTCAATCTCTTCTAAAATGCCATCTGAAAGATGAAATCCTACAGAGATGCCATAGGAAAATCGATCGATGAAGGGGCGAGGGAGAAGGATCTCTTCTTTTTTGAAAGAGCCAAGATCTGCCACTCCAAACAGAGAACCTCCCCATTGGTGGCAGAGCGTTTTTATCTTCTCAAAATTTTGGTGTCCAGACATTTTCTTATCTTTTTTAAACTAATCCTTGAAAGGGTTCAAGGATTCTAGGGTTCGAGGGTTCCAGCAATTATCTTTCAAAGTTTTCACTTGACCCCTTGAACCCTTGGTCCCCTGAATCCCATGAAAGAATTTCAGCGACGCTTGATCTTAAGATCTTTCATCTTTTTACGAAGGGTGTTCCGATTGATCCCCAGGAGTTGAGCAGCATTAATTTGAACATAGTCTACCCTCTCTAAGGCGGACTTAATTAAAATCTTCTCCACCACTCGAATAATATCGTCAAAGATGCCCATCTTAGTCTTTTTCTCCACATAAGGGTCAATCTTAAACAGAACTTCACCCAATTTCTGTTCTAAAATCTCATCCAAGAGGTAGGATCTTGTGCTCGATTTGCTATCTTTTGGGAGAAACTTGCCTTTTTTCTGCTGATAATTTTTAATCATCGGAGAAAGAATGGCTGAGAGGATGGAGAGGAACTGAAAATCCTCTATAAATTCGTTTCTTGGGCCATAGAGGGAATTCATGTTGATGACGCCCATTGGCACGTCATCTGTGACGAGAGGGATACAGAGTAAAGGAGGCTGGATCTTATCGAGCCGCTTCTGACCTTTTATCATCTCCTCGTAGAGCGGCTCTTGATTTAAATTATGGATCACCATGGGTTGTCTTGACTCAAGGACTTTACCCATCGTCCCTTGTTGTCTACTGCAGGAGGAAGGATGGATCTCCCCTTCGATTCCATAGAGGGCTTCTACACGGAGAGAATCTGTTTGAGAATCCTGAAGGAAAAGGGCTGAATATTTCATTGAAAAATATTCAGATAGGATCGCCATCACTCCAAGAAAATAATCTTCGAGATGGTTCTGCTGGGGGAGCAGGATAATCTCGTAAAGGCTCCTCAGTTCAGAGTTTGCGCGGGGGTTGATGAAGAATGCAGAAGACATATCCGGCTCCTATCGATAGAAACTCAAAAGAAATAATGGCTTTGAGAAATGGGGCTGAATGAAGTTTGTTTCTGTAAGCTAATNTAATATAAATTGAATTCACATTTCAAGAAAAATTTATGAGCTTTCTCGTTCCTCCACTTTACACTTGAAGTCTCATGGTGAATTCATTAAAATCCATTCCATATGACCGCAAGGGATGAAATGGATCGGCCCAAAGTGGTGATCCTTCTCGGTCCAACCAGAGNAGGGAAATCAAAATGGGCGATTGAATGGGCGGAGGAATTAGGGGGTGAAATCGTCAGTGCTGACTCCATGCAAGTATATCGGCATATGGATATTGGGACAGCCAAACCGTCACTCGATGATCAAAAAAGAGTCAAACACCACCTGATTGACCTCGTGACCCCAGATCAACCTTTTCACGCTGCCCTCTATCGAACGCTGGGTCGAAAAACGATTGATCAATTATACCAGGATAAAAAATCGATTTGGGTGGTGGGGGGGACAGGGCTCTACATCAAGGCCCTTCTCCAGGGACTTTTCTCCAGTCCCAAAATCGATCCCCAANTGAGAGAACGTCTAAAACTGGAAGCAAAGGATAAAGGGTCAGAGGTCCTATACGAACGTTTGAAGAAAGTCGATCCCCGAACAGCCTCTCAGCTCCATCCCAATGACCTTTTTCGAATGATTCGAGCCCTGGAGGTATTTGATTCAACGGGAGTTCCCATCTCTTTCTATCGAGAACAGCATCGTTTTGGAGAAAGGCCCTATTTGACATTAAAAATTGGTTTGGAGATGAACCGGGAAACGCTCTATCCTCGCATTGAAGAAAGGGTAGATCAGATGATAGAGAAAGGTTTCCTGCAGGAGGTCGAGAGATTGATGGAGATGGGTTACGGACCTGAATTGAAGCCCATGCAGAGTATAGGTTATAAACAGATGGTTCAATTTTTCTTGAAAGAGATCGAATGGGATGAAGCCGTTAGAAAGATGAAAAGGGATTCCTGTCATTATGCGAAAAGGCAATGGACATGGTTTAAAGCGGACCCAGAAGTTAAGTGGTGGAATCCATCGACCGATCAAGAAAAGATCGTTCTTGAAATAAAGTCTTTTTTAGGAAGAGGAGGGGAAACGCACGATGAAGAATCAGATTAATATACAGGATCAATTTCTCAATCGAATCCGACGAGACAAAATTCATATCGTGGTTGAATTAACCACCGGCCGCAAGATCGAAGGGGTCATTCTCAGTTTTGACAATTTCTGTATTATTTTCCGAGGAGAAGCAGATCAGTTGGTCTATAAACATGCCGTCTGTTCTATTTCCCCAGGTCAAAAATTAGAATTTCTTGAGACGAGATAGGATATCTCCATGGATCATTTTGAGATCAAACCGATTTTGGAAGGCCTCTTTTTCGTTTCGGATTCTCCCATACGCCTTGAAACCCTTGTTGAGATCCTGCCCGAATCGAGTAAAGAAGCTATCTTAAATGGGATTCGTCAGATTCAAATAGAATATGAGGGTCCTTCCAAAGGGATTGAGCTGACCGAAATAGCCGGTGGTTATCAATTCCGAACCAAACCCATATGGGCTGGATGGGTCAATCGGTTGAAAAAGGCGAAGGCCATTAAGTTAAGTCAAGCTGGCCTAGAGACATTAGCCATCGTTGCCTATCGTCAACCCGTCATCCGGCCAGCGATTGAGGAGATTCGTGGAGTGGATTCAGGGTCTGTCCTTCACACCCTCTTAGAAAAAGGATTGATCAAGGTGATGGGCCGAAAAGACCTCCCGGGACGGCCCATCGTCTATGGAACCACCAAAGCCTTTCTTGAACTCTTTGGCCTTAATACACTCTCCGATCTTCCCACCCTCAAAGAAATCCAACCCCCTCCAGCACCTGAAGAGATATCGAAAGAAGAAGTTCTAAAGACTGAGAGAGAATGGGCAACCTCTCCTCAAGATCCCCCCATGAAACAGGGAGAAGGGTAGGGAATTCGATTGGTACTGGAACGCATTCAAAAGATTTTAGCCAAGGCCGGGGTCGCTTCGAGGAGGGAAGCGGAGAGGATGATCGTCGAAGGAAGGGTGACGGTCAATGGTATGATGATTGAGACATTGGGTTTTAAGGCTGACCCCTCCAAAGATCACATCAAAGTGGATGGAAAGAGGCTGACGCCATTTGAGCCGAAAGTGATCCTCCTCCTCAATAAACCTAGGGGCTACCTTTCTACGGTAAAAGATCCAAAGGGAAGACCGACCATTATGGACCTCCTTAAAAATATGAAATGGAGAATTTATCCAGTGGGTCGCCTCGATTTCGATGCAGAGGGACTTCTCCTCCTCACCAATGACGGTGATCTCGCCCATCTTCTCTCGCATCCCAGATTTTCTATTCCCAAAACCTATTTAGTCAAAGTGACAGGGATTCCAGAGGAAAAGAAACTGACAAGGCTGAGGAGAGGTGTGAGGCTCGAAGATGGGGAGGCGAAGGCCGTTTTATGTAGCCTTATCCAACAGAGAGAGAAAAACAGCTGGGTTCGTGTCGTGGTGACAGAAGGGAGAAATCGTCTGGTCAAGAGGATGTTTTCGGCCATTGGCCACTCTGTCCTCAAGTTGAAGCGAATCGAATACGGACCGATTAAACTGGGAGATCTCCCTTTTGGGCAAATTCGCACTCTCACTCCGGAAGAAATGGAAAAGATAAAAAAGTTAGAAGCTCCCAAAGGTTAAGGTTGAGGTCAAGGTTAAGGAATTCATATTTTTTAATTATAGGTTTTTACTCCAAACTCCGAACTCAAAACTTTGAACTAATTTTATATGATAAGTGGTGTTGAGATTAAAAGAAAGATTGTCCATCTGTCGACGCTCTCCATTCCTATCGGATATGCTATGCTTTCCGAGGAGACGGTGATCACCATTCTTCTCCCCCTCTTTTTTGGATTCCTCATTGTCGATCTTCTCCGCCATTACCATTCTGGAATGACCTCTCTTTTCCAGAGATATTTTCTTGGCACCGTCCTCAGAGAAGAGGAGAGAGACACACTCATGGGTTCGACCTATTTTCTCTTCTCCAGTATCTTGGTGATCCTCTTCTTTCCAAAATCAATTGCCATCGTAAGTCTTTTAATCCTGATTTTCTCGGATACCGCAGCCGCTCTTGTGGGGAAAGGGATCGGAAGAATTAGAATCTTCGGGAAAACGTTAGAAGGAAGTTTTGCATTCCTTGTTTCCTCTCTCTTCATCGTCTGGATCTATCCCGATCTGAATCGCTTTTGGGGAAGCCTTGCTGCTTTGGGTGCGACCCTGATTGAACTCCTCCCGATTCGGGTGGATGATAATCTTACCATTCCCTTTGTGGCAGGAGGAATCATGTTTTTTGGGGTGGGATGAGGGAGGGGAATTTCTTCAGGGTTTCAATGATTCTTTGGGCCTCTTCTTCTGAGGCAATTTCAGCAATCACTGCGTAAACCTTCAATTCATCGAAGAGGAAGGAAAAGGCCCCCTCGCATCCTTCCAAGAGTTTCCCGTCAGCAAGTGGGTTCAAGCTGATGACGGGTTTTTCAAACTTCTTGATCAGACGAATGGCTGGTTCCAAATCAAAGAGGCTCCATTTTTTATTGATGGGAATGGCATAGGCAGCCATATCAAGGGGTTTGGCCTTCGGAAGGACAAAGGTTGTCCATTGACCTGAATAGATAGGGATAAAGCCCTTTTCCCTAACCTTGAGAACCATCTGGTGGAAAAGATCAATCCGGCCCAGTGCCAAGAGCCAATCTCCATATTTTTCTCCAACCAGAAGAAGTGGAGATTCTTGAGGATCGAAGAGAGAAAGGGTTTTGTCAAAGCGAAGCGGATCGAATACAATTCGATCTATCTCTTTTTGTGTGAAGACTTCATAGGAAGAGCAAGGAGGGAGAATATTCCGAGGGAGATGTGAAGGGGCAAGCTCTCTTTTAATCGTTGAAATGATTTTTGATTCAAACCGATGGAGAGGCTTTCCTAAAAAGGAAAGTCCCACCTCCACCTCTAAATGGCGGAGCCCTATCAGCGTCTCATCCATGGTTACACTTTTAAATTCCCTAAAAGATTCGAGATGCTTTGCTGAGCGTAGATCAAAACACCAGGCTCCCATTTCATAGACCTTTTTCATAAGGGGATAGATCTCTTGATCCCGATGAGAGGGAGGAGGCTGAACTGAGAAAATCGTTCTTGGCAGTTTTTTCCCTTCTAAAAGGATGGTGGGAAGTCGCATGATTGATTCATTTTATTATTTTCTGGTTCCACTTTCAATCAAAAGCTCAAGGATGGCAGGGGATTCCTTCTTATGATATCAGAAATATCATGACCGTGTGATTCCTGAAGCGATGGTTTGTCCCAGGGTCCGAACTTCTGACCATGTGATAATGCGGAATAAAAATAAGATAACGATATATCCACTCAGCGTTCTCGCAAGAGACCGAAAATCCCTACAATTTTCACGAAATGTTCATGATCTCCTAAATGCAAGCGACCTTTCAAAGTAGCTCAGGGACAAAAATCCAACCAAAGGACCTGGAATCCAACCGCGACGATAGAATTCCAGTCCCGCTTCAAACAACCGACGGAGTGGTGTGGGATGGGTGGCGCTCTGCTGGATTTTTTCGAAGCGATGGAGCGCAAGCGGCACGGCTACTTCACGGGGTAAAATGCACTTCGCCTTTGCCTCCTCTAATAGGTAGGCGATGCGTTCACCTATTTGGTGTTCTATGAAAGTCGTAATTCTTTCTCTGCTGACCGATGCAAATTCCATCGTTCCACCTAACACACCGCCACAATTNGTTACAAAATCGGGGAGGCATAG